>Ga0316189_10005791_pt1 | contig 11853 bp, 10 predicted proteins | sample LowCovwburrow_MG_FD_204930 | JGI IMG/M metagenome (GOLD analysis project Ga0316189, IMG submission 204930) | Coastal sediment microbial communities from Maine, United States - Lowes Cove worm burrow | ecosystem: Environmental > Aquatic > Marine > Coastal > Sediment | place: USA: Maine... | reverse complement strand
CCTGAATCAGCCACCGAGTTAGCACAAGCGGTTCATGACGACATCGGTCAATTGGATGGTCTATTGCACAACGCAGCCGACCTAGGCTCGCCGAGCCCCTTAGATCAATACGACATGGAATATTGGAATTCGGTAATGCACACCAATTTGCAAGCACCCTACTTCTTAACACGCGCTTTACTACCATTGCTAAAGCAAGATCATACTACCAACATACTCTTTACATCGGCCAATGTCGGTCGCCAAGCCGAAGCTTATTGGGGCGCGTATAGCATTGCCTACGCCGGCTTAGAGGCACAAATGAGTATTTGGGCCGAAGAGTTAGAGAATATATCCAATATTAAAGTCAATTCGATAGACCCCGGCGCAGTACGAACCAGTTTCAGACGCCGATCACATCCGGGTGAGAGCCAGGAATCATTGCCAACGCCCCAAAGCATTGCTCCAGCATATTTAAAAATTCTCTCAGGCGAGCACGATTTTCATAATGCCAAGCTAGTCGTTTAGCTGGCAGTTAGCGATCGTCGTTTAAGGAGCCTCGGTGGTCCTGAGCACAGCCGAAGGGCCTGGTTGGGAAAATGTGAATTACAAATACGCTCGCAGGCGATACATAGAAATGCCTGAGCCGGGCGCTAATTTCTACGGAAAAAGCTTGGCAATTTAGAGCCAAATTTAATCAAGAAATAGCTAATCGGATCTTTCTTCATCCCTAGCTTTCGAAGTGCTAGATAAGACTCCCAATTACCCTTCACCATCGATTCAATACTATTATTAGTGACGCCTCCTAAGCGCATTCTCACCCAAAGCTTAGGAATATAGCGACTAGTGATCGCGTGTACCTCGAACGCCCTCGCACAAAACTCTAGGTCTGATTGATAACGCAGATCGGCATTGAAGTTACCAACCTGATCGTAGACTCGGCGCTTAAGATATAAGGTCGGGTGAGCCGGCATCCAGCCATTGAAACATAGCCCTTTTTGATAATCTCGCGAACGCCAAAATCGAGTCACTCGCGTTACGTCGTCCTGTTTTACGTACACTAGGTCTGCATAGCAAGCATCTAACTCCTGATCACGGTGTGCTGCTACAACTTGCGAAATAATGCTCTCATCTTGCAAGATATCATCGGCATTGAGCATGCCTATCACCTCACCTGTCGCCAGCTTGAGACCTTTATTCATAGCATCATAAATACCTCTGTCAGGTTCACTTATCAGCGTAGCAATACGATCAGAATTTGCTTGAATAAGCCTTAATGTTCCATCACTTGAAGCGCCATCGATAACGATATGCTCAATATCTCGGTGAGTTTGCGAGGCGACTGACCTCAATGCATCAGCAATGGTGTTCTCAGCATTGAACACCACCGTAATAATTGAGACTTTCATAGAAAATCTCTAACGCTTACGAGGCCTTGTAGGGGCAGGCATCGAGCTTGATGAAGAGCTAGATTCTGATTGTCGGCTTTTACCTTTCTGTGGCATTTTTTTGCGAGTCTTCCTACGGGTTTGCGCTGACCCGACTTTATGATCGCCTCGAGAGGTTGAATGGCTACCATCATCAGCATCACTGCGGCTTGATGATCGGCCACTTGATTGAACCCTACCCGCCTGAACTTTACCCGCCTGAACTTTACCCGTCTGAACTCTGGGACGACGCACCTTAGATGCCGAGCGAGGTGCACCCGAAGAATACAACTGGCTTGAAAATTCATCTTGAATGCCAACTGATACGACTAATTTCTCCAATTGCATTGGCGCTATCTTAGCGTATTTACCACGTTTTATTTCTCTCGTTAGCTTGATCGTGCCATAACGTATTCGCTTGAGGCGTGAAACAGTATGGCCCATCGCATCCCACATGCGTCTAACTTCACGATAGCGCCCTTCCTTAATCACCACCTTATACCAATGATTCGTGCCTTCATCAGCCATATCGGAAGCAAGTACGCGTTCAAATTTCGCTGGCGTTCCGTCAATGTCAACGCCTTCGCGAGTCAAGGTATTAATTGTCTCTTGACTCGCTGCGCCTCGAATTCTGACTAAGTATTCGCGCTCTAAGCCGGTCGACGGATGCATAAGCTTATTAGCTAACTCGCCATTATTGGTCAGCAATATCAAACCACTGGTGTTAATGTCCAGACGACCAACTGATACCCACCTACCACCTGGGATGCCGGGTAAGTTATCAAAGATTGTCGGCCGGCCTTTGGGGTCTTTTCGGGTACAAATCTCGCCCTCAGGCTTATGATAAATAAGGGCCTTAATCTGCTCACCACCAACATCAGTGAGACTCATAATGTTGCCATCTACTAAGATCCGGTCAGACGCACTGCCGCGGTCACCAAGCTTTGCTCGCTTACCGTTGACAGTCACACGCCCATCAGTAATCCAGGTTTCTATTTCGCGCCGCGAACCCATGCCAGCATGGGCCAGCAGTTTTTGTAATTTATCACTCATCGGGGCCTAACACGTCTTTTGCATTGTCAATATCTGGATCTTCCAGCGCACTTAAGTCGCTTTCAGGAGAGTACTCAAGGTTAAATTCTAACTCATCATCAGAATCCTCAGTCTCAGGATGAAGCTCTATGATGTCGGCCTTTTCACTTAGCTCTTCTTTTCGCCTAGCAGCTTCGTCATTGTCTTGAACCCCATCCATCGGTAGCGTTAAATTCATGTCTTTAGCGATTTCACCCAACTCGCGCTTATCCATTAATTCTGGCAGATCTCGTAGGCTTGTCATATTAAAGTACTCAAGAAAACCTTGGGTAGTACCAAATAATGCCGGCCGCCCTGGCACATCACGGTGGCCAATCTGTGCTACCCAATGTCTTTCTTCTAAAGTGCGGATTGTGTCACTACTGACACCGACCCCACGAATTTCTTCAATATCGCCGCGAGTTACCGGTTGTCGGTAAGCAATAATCGATAGCGTTTCCAATAACGCGCGCGAGTACCTAGGGGTCTTATTACCACCCAGTTTTCTCAACCACGGCGAGTATTTTTCTTTAGTTTGATAGCGCCACCCAGTGCCAATGCGGCGTAACTCAATACCTCGACGTTCACACTTTAGTTGTAACCCGGTAATCACATTTTGAATATCAACCTTGCTAGGCTGCGCATCGTCGGGAAACATCGCAATTATATGTTTGATATCTAATGGCGACTTGGAGGCATAGAAGGCCGCTTCGATAATGTTTTCCAGTTCACTATCAACAGAGCCATAATCAACGGCATCTTCATTTTGCTCGCTTTTGTGAGTACGCAAATCAACACTCATTTGATCTGCCTCGGCGTCTTTTTGCATGCTCAAATCTTCTTCTTTCATAATATCTAAATTAACAAAATGTTGAGTCTTATTCTAAGCCGCTCGCTTAATATGGATCGGCGATAATGGTTCAGTTTGAACCACAATCAGCATATCGTCGCGGAATAACTCTAGCAGGGCGATAAACGAAACCACCACTCCCAAGCGCCCTTCGGCCACGCTGAACAACTCGCCAAAGCTTAGATACTCTTTCTCTTGTAACAATTGCAAAATCTGGGTCATTCGCTCGCGTAGCGACAGGTTGTCACGAGAGACAAACATGTGTTTGTTTGCGTCGGCCCGATCAACAATCGATTGAAAGGCTTTCACCAACTGGTCTAAATTTACTTGCGCTTTGACCTCCGGTGGGTTTAGGTCATCAAACAACACCTCAGCCTTAAAGATATCCCGGTCCAGACGTGGACGGTCATCCATTTGATTGGCTGCCTCACTAAAGCGTTCGTATTCCTGTAGGCGACGAATTAGCGCCGCCATTGGATCTTCTTCTTCGTCTAGCTCACTCTTTGGCTTTGGCAACAACATACGAGATTTTATCTCACCCAACAGTGCTGCCATTACTAGGTACTCAGCAGCCAAATCTAAATTGGCGGCACGCATTATCTCTACATAACCCATATATTGGCGAGTAATGTCAGCCACTGGGATATTTAGTATGTCGAGATTTTGCTTGCGAATAAGATACAACAATAAATCCAGCGGCCCCTCAAAACTCTCAAGTACAACTTCGAGTGCGTCTGGCGGTATGAAGAGATCCTGGGGCCATTCATTCATGACCTCGCCCATCACTACGACACGCATTATTTCTTTATGTTTGGCCTCTTTAGCTGCCAGGTCAGCATCGACTATCTCGACATGCTCATCTACTACTTCAGCAATCGACTGACTGGCATCGACCGAATTCGCTTGATCGCCTTCTGACGGCTCAAGTTTGCCGTTTTCTTTATCGTCGCTCATATAATTAGTTATTTAGCTTAGCTATTAAAAACGCAGCTATTAAAAAACTTAACTGTTGATAATAAAGCAAATTAATAATAGTCCAAGTTCATGGTAGAGCGAACTTGTTCCATCGTCTCATGGGCTGTATCTCGGGCTTTTTCACAGCCATCAGCAATTATCGAGCGTACCAGCGTCGGATCTTCAATGTATGGTCGAGCCCGCTCAGATATCTCAACTTGTTCTTTCAACAATGCTTCTATTAATGGTTGCTTACAATCGACACAGCCAATGCTCGCACTGCGGCAACCTGTTTCGACCCATGCCTTTGTATCGCTCGTCGAATAGATATGATGAAACTCCCAAACTGGGCAACGATTTGGGTCGCCTGGGTCATTGCGGCGCACACGAGCAGGATCGGTGGGCATAGCACGAACCTCTTTCTCAATACGCGCAGGATCATCGCGTAAGGCGATCGTATTGCGGTACGATTTAGACATTTTTTCGCCATCTAAGCCAGGTAGCTTTGGTGCTTCAGTGAGTATTGACTCAGGCTCAGTTAAAATAGACCGCCCGCCACCTTCAAGAAAGCCAAATAAACGCTCATTTTCAGCATTGGTAAGGTTTTGATTACTGGCCAATAATGCATGAGCCTTATCTAAAGCCTCGTGATCTCCACGTTCAGTATAGCCGTTGCGCAAATCGCGGTATAATTTGGCGCCTTTTTTACCAAGTTTTTTGATCGCTTCTTCGGCTTTTTCTTCAAACCCTTCTTCACGCCCATAGAGGTAGTTAAAACGGCGTGCTATCTCACGAGTAAGTTCAATATGAGGCACCTGATCTTCGCCAACCGGCACTTGTGAAGCGTGATACAAAAGAATATCGGCGGCTTGTAGTACGGGATAACCCAAAAAACCGTGTGTCGAGAGGTCGCGTTCTTTCAATTTTGCCTGTTGATCTTTGTAACTCGGCACGCGCTCTAACCATCCTAACGGAGTAATCATCGATAACAGCAAATTAAGTTCGGCATGTTCTGGTACGCGCGATTGAATAAACAAGGTTGCGCGGCTGGGGTCGACACCTACGGCCAACCAGTCAATCACCATTTCCCAGACATTATCATTAATAGTCGCTGAGTCTTCCTCATAATGCGTGGTCAAAGCATGCCAATCGGCAACGAAGAAGTAGCAATCAAACTCATGCTGCAAATGCAACCAGTTCTTCAGCACTCCATGATAGTGACCTAGATGTAAACGGCCGGTTGGGCGCATGCCGGAAACGACACGATTAGGGTGACCAGACTTAGAAATCATTAATTTAACGCGTTATTTTAAAAGTTAAAGTGTACATTTATGGCTGCTTAAACACTAGCGCTCAAGCCAAGTGTATCGACGGTTTATTCAATCTGAGACCTTAGCGTAACTCAGGGACGAAATAATAATAGGTTGGAATGCCTCCAATTGAGGCGGAAGACGCTGCTAATAGATAGCTATTAGCAAGTCTAGGTGCCCTCGGGGTATTTTTCAACGAAAAGTGGAGGAGTTTCAACCCAAGTAAACAGTTACAGACATTTTTATTCGTTCGTCGAGTTATGCTGATGTCTCAATCAATCAATTATTAAGAAAGGCAATATCACCAGCGCCTTCTCGCAGAACCCTAAGTCGCGTATCGTGCCAATCGAGTACCGTTGAAGGCTCCAGAGTACCCAAACCGCCGTCAATCACTAAGTCGACGTCATGTTCAAGCTTGCGCCTGATCTCTTCGGGATCGGCCATAGCCAACTCAGCGTTTGGCAGAATCAAGCTAGAACTCATGATCGGCTCGCCCAAATCAATTAATAAAGCACGCGCAATTGCATTATCGGGGATACGAATACCGATGGTTCGACGCTTTGGATGTACCAAACGGTTAGGCACCAGCCGTTTAGCAGCAAGAATGAAAGTATATGGCCCCGGCGTAAGCGTTTTAATCAGCCGGTACTGCTGATTATCAATCTTAGCGAATTGCGAAATTTGCTTTAAATCATGCGCTACAAGGGTGAAGTTATGATTTCTGTCAAGTTTGCGAATCTGGCGAATACGAGCAACCGCTCTTTTATCATCCAATTGACACCCTAGGGCATAGCTTGAGTCTGTAGGGTAAGCTACCAACCCACCACCGCGTATGATCTCCACCGCTTGTTGAATTAAACGAAGCTGCGGGTTCTGACAATGTATTTGAAAATATTGCGCCATTAATAGCGACCAATTGTAAGCCGAGCAAGTTCCTGACCTTGGAAATCACCGGCCTCTACTGCTATACGATATGGTTCTAAATTTGCGAGTTCCAGTAGTGGTTCCAATACAAACAATCGGTTCTTCATTCTCGGGTGAGGCACTTGTAAACGCTCTATATCAATCACCTGATCGCCAAACAATAGTAAATCTATATCAATAACTCTTGGGGCATTTTGATTGTCTGCGACTCTCTGACGGCCGATTGCATTTTCTATTGCTTGCATATCATCAAGTAACTCAAGCGCGCCACTAGTAGTCTCAAGTTCGACCACGCAGTTAACGAAATCTGCTTGTGCTTCATAGCCCACTGGCGATGAGACATAAAAATTCGAGCATCTTATTCGTAATGTAGATTCCAAGCCCAAGAGAGCTTCTCGGGCATCAACCATTTGTTGAATTGGGTCACCTAAATTAGCGCCAAGCCCTAAATAGGCTAAGGTTAACATTGATCAGCCTAGTAAAGGTTTATCATCATTATCCTTAGGCCCGACTATTTTACGTTTGCGCCTAACCTTAACTTTTTTGGTACTGCCCGAAGATGTGACGCCGAATTCATCAGCCGGTCGCACTTCTCGAAAACGTGGTTCAGAGGCATTATGAACCCTCGAATTCTGGCGATTGGCGTTTGGCCCAGCGCGGCGTTGATCGCCGTTATTGGTACGCTTTTTACTCGACCGTTTTTTTCCTGTTTTTCCGCGGCGGGCTCTATTCGGTTGCTCGCCATTACCCACATTGGAGTTGCTATTGGCAGTATGACCAGCACTGCCTTGATTCGGGTTACTGGTTCTGCGCCCAGCCGCTTTGTGCCTGCCGCCAACGGTGCTCTTCTTCTGACCCCGCTGACCACCCTTATTCTGTTTCCGTCCTTTTGGTGCGGCGCCGGGTTTACTAAACCCACCCTCGTAGCCATCGCCAAACACGGTGTTACCAAAATTATCTTCATTGCCTGCAGAATTATAATTTACATTGTTGCCATCTGGCTCGCCATTCGGTTGGCGAGGCTGACGATCCTGCTTATAGGTCTCAGATAAATCCGATATCATGACTTCGCGATCAGGCATCTCCAGCTCTTGAATCTCGGTCCACCATTCGCTTATTTCCTGATCAACTTCATGCACCATGGTGCGAAGCAGTAGAAAGTCGTACGCTGCTCGAAAACGGCGATTATTTAAACACGCTTTTACCATGCGCGGGTTTCGCTTAATCAAGCGAAAGTGGATGTTCCAAATATCTAAAATAATCTCAGCTAAGCGCCTAGGCACCGCAACATACTGGTTTTGGTCACGCAAGCCATCGTTCATTGCAACTCGCCACGCGTGTGCATCATTAGCACCATCGTTCATCAGCACCTGAGCATCAGCTTTAACTGGGTCCCACATCATACAAGCAAACAAAAAGGCTGGAATAACTGGCTTACCCTGTTTAACTCGCTTATCGGTATTTTGCAGCGCTCGCTCTGGCAATCCTTCAACACCATCGACCGCTAGTTGGTCGGTGAATGGAAATAGATACTTAAACAGACCGTATTTGCGTAATAAGAGATATGTCTCGTAGGCAGCTCCACCATGAAAGAGCTTAAGTACTTCTTCGAATAAACGCGCATTTGACACATGAGATAGCAACTTTCCTTGCTCTTCAATCATGGTTAACGCAGCAGGCTCCATCTCGAACCCTAGCTTACCAGCAAAACGAATTACTCGAAGCATTCTCACGGGGTCTTCAGTAAAGCGAAGCTCGGGCTCGCCAATACTTTTGAGCTTACCGGCCTTAACGTCTTCGATTCCGTTCATGAAATCAAGAATTTCGCCTTTAACGCTATCGTAATACATCGCGTTAACGGTAAAGTCTCGACGTATCACGTCTTCTTCTATTTGACCATAGACATTGTCACGCAACAATTGCCCCTGATCGCCTTCACTCATTTCGTTATCACCGACTCGTTCGCGGTCATTTGCATCAGCGCGAAAGGTAGCAACTTCTATTACTTCATAGCCAAAGCGCACATGCACCAACTTGAATCGGCGACCTATAATGCGCGCGTTGCGGCCAAAGGTTTTCTTAATTTGCTCAGGCGTTGCATTAGTCGAAACATCAAAATCTTTCGGCTTAGTGCCTATGATTAAGTCGCGCACACAGCCCCCGACCAAATAGGCTTGATAACCCTCCTGTTGCAATCCCTCGACTACTTTAAGTGCTTTAGGGCTTATATTATCGTTACTAATTCCAGCATCTGATGCTGAGATAGTAATCGCTTGTATTTTATTTTGAGTCAAAAGGAGTCTCTTCGTCTTTGGGAAACTAACGTGTTCGCATCAAGGTACAGCACCCGTTACTAAATAACGTTGTCAGTTGCCATGGCGATCGTTTATCTATTAATTAATGTTTGAATTATTTAAAGTGCTTGAAATATCGTCTGCAATTATTATCTATGACAATGTAAATATTTAGACGCTTATGAACAAACCCTTATGTCATCTTGCGCCCATCCCCACATACCTCGACCAGTGTTCTGGTCTCAATCTAAAAACCTTTACCTAAATCTCTTTTATACTAAAAGATTATCCAGAGATAGAGCGTTTCGTAGGCTGGTTATGAATACTGACAATAACAATTTTATTAAATGCACTGTGTAGAGATTGTATATTATCGCTACGGCATTAAGATTTCTACAACGAGAAACGTGGCTTAGCCTGTATTCTTAGGCCGATACTGCACAATATTGTCCGCTGTTACCAGTCTTTTTATTACAATTTACGCTAACTGTGACTCAATTTATCATTTCAATGGACAATTTGTTAGCCTCTAGGGTGGTGATCGGCATGCATTGACTGCAAACGCTCACGCGCGATGTGTGTGTAAATTTGTGTAGTCGAGAGATCCGCGTGGCCCAATAACATCTGCACCGAGCGCAAATCGGCTCCATGATTGATCAAATGTGTAGCAAATGCGTGCCTCAAAGTATGTGGTGACATACTTTGCCCAATACCCGCTTTAGCCGCATGCTTTTTAACAATATGCCAAAAAGCATGCCTTGTCATACCGGCACCTCGAGTGGTAACGAACAATGTATCAGACTGCCGTTGCTTCAAAATATCTAACCTAGCACCCTGCTGATATCGCTCAATCCAATCAATCGCTTGCTCGCCAAGCGGCACTAAACGCTCTTTGTTGCCCTTGCCAACAATTCTCACCACACCGACCTGCAAGCTAATTTCTAGTAGCGTCAACTCAACCAGTTCACTCACCCTAAGGCCGGTAGCGTAAAGGGTCTCAAGCATAGCTCGATCGCGAATACCCAATGATGTTGTAACATCGGGTGCGTCTAATAAGCCTTCAACCTGTTGTTCACTCAATGCTTTGGGCAAAGGCCGCCCTTGCTTGGGTGAGAGCACTTGCGCACATGGATCCTTGCTAAGCCGATTCTGACGAATTTGATAACGATAAAAACGTCTCAATGTTGAAAGAACGCGGGCACTACTACTCGCCTTTGTGCCTTCAGCCATCATTAAACCAAGAAACTTCTGCACATCCGCTTGCTCAACCATAGTCAGCGATTTACTGACGATGAACTTGGCAAAACGATTTAAGTCGGAGCGATAGGCACTTAGGGTATTTTTTGACAAGCCGGATTCAAGCCACATCGCATCAATAAACAAATCAATATGATCTTGATTATCGAGACTAATTTTACCCGGATTATTCATTATTCATGAAACGCGACCACATCTTCACGGTCGGCCAATAAAAATGCGTCTGCCACCAGTTTGAGGGGTGCCAGATCAACATCAGAAACACCACGCTGGATCAGGTCGGCAAAACGCGCATAGATCGCCTCATATTCGCCATGCGCCGAAGGTCGTGGCCTCACCATATCATCTCCATTCATCAATAACCGAGCACCTCCATCTTTAATTTGCAGTAAGCCTTGGTCGGTTTCGAAATCAATATTCCAAGCTTCGGCATCAGTGGCTCGCCAATCAAACTGACCGCTTATATGAATCCCATCGACCGTTTTAAAGTGGGCGTCAGCCGCGATAGGGGCCGCTTTATTTGCCGGAAAAATCAGCTTGGCGCTCGTTACATAAACAGGCGATGGCAAACAATAAGTTAATATAGACAAGCCGTTTACACCAGGGTCAAATACGCCTAAACCACCAGCTTGCCAGATCCATTGTTGATTAGGATGCCATTTTCTAACATCTTCTTGCCACACCAATGACGCTGATTTGAGCTGCTGCTCAGACAATAACGCCTTAGTAGCATCAACTGCGGCGCCGTATCTCGAATGCCAGGTAGCGAACAGCGAAACGCCTTTTTTGTCAGCTAATTCAGACAAATGATCGACCTCAGAGACCGTCGCACCCGGTGGTTTCTCTAACAGCACATGCTTACCTCGCTCCAGCGCTAATTGAGCGGCTGCTTGACGATATTGTGGCGGCATACACAATGCTACGGCATCTAAATCAGAGCCCTCGATCATTGAAGCGATATCAGAAAACGCTTGAACACCGTCAACTGAGGCGTTACGACTCGCTGTTGCAGACAAATTAAAGCGTGCGTTATTGGCGATTGACGGTAGATGCTGGTCACGCACAATCTTGCCAACGCCCACTATTCCTAAGTTGATAACTTTATTCGGCATAACTCTCTATAAAATTGGCTGATATTGAACAACACTCAAATTTATCATATTTATAATATAATTGAATCAGAATTTTGGCCGCAAACGTATCGGCATCATGGGACCTCTGCATATTTGATTATATCTAAACAATAAAAGACATCATCTCAGAGTAGCCTTAACAATAGCATCAGTTAGTGTATTATCGCATAATTGAAGAATACTCGATCTGCTAAATTGCTGGCTTAGCCATCCAAACCATGCCAAACCCTCGCCTCATACTCGGTTCATCGTCGCCATTCAGAAAAATGCTGTTAGAGCGATTGATGGTGCCATTCGATACCGCCAACCCTGACATCGACGAAACACCTCTTGTTAATGAGACGCCAATTGCCTTGGTCGAACGTTTGGCAATTGCTAAAGCAAAAGAGATCGCTAAAAGTAACCCCAATGCATTGATAATTGGTTCTGACCAAGTCGCGCTTCACGGCAGTGAAATTGTCGGCAAACCACATACCCATGAACGCGCTGTTGAGCAATTGAGAACCGCGTCGGGCAAAAAAATTGAGCTATTTACGGGGTTGGCGTTAATCAACTCAGAGACTGGCTCGATTCAATCTGAAGTTGTTCCCTTTACTGTTCATTTCAAGCCATTAAGTGAGTCGACTATCGAGCGTTATCTGCGTAAGGAACAAC
>Ga0316189_10005790_pt1 | contig 11857 bp, 12 predicted proteins | sample LowCovwburrow_MG_FD_204930 | JGI IMG/M metagenome (GOLD analysis project Ga0316189, IMG submission 204930) | Coastal sediment microbial communities from Maine, United States - Lowes Cove worm burrow | ecosystem: Environmental > Aquatic > Marine > Coastal > Sediment | place: USA: Maine... | reverse complement strand
CGCTGAGGAAGGCGATGATGTCTTCTGGGGACCTCCCCTCTTCGAGCATTGTCGCGGCATCATTTCGCCCCTGTAGACTTGTGTGTGCCTGCGCAACCACGACTCCTTTCCCGGGAACCAGGCGCGCAATTGGCCATACCATCCCGGAGCAGGAAGCACCAGCAACCCCAACCTCTCTAGTATCAGGGTCAACGCCAATAATGGACCAGGTTGCCTGCGCTGACCCCAGAGGCAAGAGTGCAAGTGTCACGACCGCGATGAGCCGGTGAAGCAACTTCCGGCGGTGAGTTTTTACCCTCACCAAGGTGGGGGGGCAGTCTAGCCGAGAAGGGGGGTTGCCGGGGGAGGGAGAAATCGCTGTCGTCATCTCCTTTTCCTCAACACCGCAGCGAGGCAAAAGTGTCACCGCAAATGCGTCAGGCGCTCCCGCACCCGTGCAAGTCCAGCGGCGAAGAGGTTCAAGCCGGGAATTTCGGCGAGGCGCCGGGTACACGGAGGCTTGTGGAGCAGGAGCGCTGATGGCGCACGGTCGCTCCAAGGGGAGCGCCAACAGCTCAGCAGGTCCGCTCGATGCGTTCGTAGGCAAACTTTCTGCCCTTGCCGGGCTTCGCGACGCGACGTGGGCGGCTGGACGCGCGAAGCCGACCGCGACGTTTAGGGCCTTCTCATAGAGGCGTCTACGTCCCCCGTGAGCCCTCGTACCAGTCGGAGATCGCGGGGGTGGGCGGATGTGTTTCGCAGGCTCTTTTCTCCCGGCTGCGAGGAAGTCCGAGCTCGTCTCCAATCGCAGGAGGCGAAGGTGCTGCTCGCGGGCGGGCGCGTCCGCGTCCACTTCAAGGCGCCACCCCGCCGAGGCGCTGCGTTTGCGGACATGTCCACGGGCACCTCGCTCAGCCGCCTTGCGCCTTGGTCCCGCCGCTGCGCTTTCATATGACGCGCTGCTACGGCGTGTTCGCGACGCCGGTCAAAGTCCGACGAATTTCGCCGACGTTCCTCTCTTGTATGGGCGTTTCCCAGTGGATCCCTCCAAGGCCCAAGGGACTCCGCCAGAGTGGTGCGTTCACGTCTGGCCGATAACCCGCCTGGGCCTCGGCGTTTTGTCGGCGTCCCGCCGGCGTCTCTCGATGCCGCCGACGCGCCGCCCTCAGCGACGTCCTCCGCGGGTATCCCGAGCGCTCCTTTCTGCAGTATAGGTATTCGTGGGTACGGGGACGGCGAAATATCACGAGCTGCCCGCAGCAACCGCACCTGTGGAGCCGAAATCCGTCGCTTGAGGTGGTCGTCCTCGCTCGATCCCGCCGCCCTCCGCTCGACTTCCCCCTGCTATCGATCTCTCGTCCGCTCGTCGAGTTGCCTCCTCTTCCCGAGCTGCCGACCGACACGAGCGCCGAGATGTTCTAGATCTCGGCGCTCACCTTCTTGTCTCTCCGGCGCTCATGCCTCACCCGTAAGGAGGATGGGGTGTTCAGGCGATCAGGTCACTGGGCCAAGGGGTGCTCATGTTGAGGATGTTTGGTATTGGAAATTGCAAATCTCGCAAGTCGAACGATTGGCATCACAGCGGCGCGGTGCTTTAGTAGGCTCGCTTACGCGCTCGCTCGCTCCCGTGACTGCCGGTGATGCTCGTCGCGGTCCGAAAGGCGAACTCGTCGCCGAGCGCACAGATCCGTCGTCGATCGATCATACCCCATGGCTCCAAGGGAGGCCGACGGGTCGTTGGGCCTGCATCGCAACGTACGGAGCGAGGGGATCGCGTGCGGGCATTGACGGGGGAACTTCTGCGTGAATGGGTCAAGGACCGCTCAGCGAAGCTCGGACTGGAGGAACCTGGCGCCGGAATGCCGCACCTTGGATATCTGTGAAAGGATCCGTCGTTTTGGGGGTGTCCAGATACTGGACATCGGCGATGGTTCCCCGCGAACGAGGCGCTGGTCTCAAAGGACCCGTCGTTTTGGGGGTGTCCAGATACTGGACATCGGCGATGGTTCCCCGCGAACGAGGCGCTGGTCTCCAAAGATAGACAAGCCCAACGATCTTTGGGACACTTCCCCCGTGGCGAAGAGACGTCCCGGCCGCTCTGGATCCTCTCGGGCCGCCATGCTCATCTCAGGGATCGCCATCACTGGTCTCTGCGTGAGCATTTTCCTGACGGTCGCCAAGTTTCGAAGCGCCTACCACTGCGACTTTTCGCTTCTTTCGGCGTGCAAGGTAGGCCCCTTCCTGAGTTGTGATCGCGTTCTCAGCAGCCCCTGGTCAGAGATCGCTGGATATCCAATAACGATCGCTGCCACGGCCTTCTACATCGTCGTGCTTCGCCTGTCGTTCGGCCTCCCTTTCGCCTCGGCAGGGAGCGTCGTTGATCGGATTCTTCTCCACTACTGCGGGCTTCTGGGCGTGCTCGCCTCGATCCCACTCGCCGCCTATGCGTTCATTGAAGTTGGAGGTGGCTGCTCCTACTGCGCGAGTCTCTACGCGCTGAACATCGCTCTTTTGCTCGCCACTGCGATGCTGGCTCCCCGCGGGAGTGGCAAGCTCCTGGGAAAGCTCTGGAGGAAGAAGCTTGAGGGGCGTGGGACCCGCATCCGTCAGACCGCGCTCCTGTTCTTCGCTGCGCTTCTGGTTCAGATGGTCATTCACGACCAGCGCCTTCGCGATGTCGAGACCGAGCCCCGCTGTATTACGGATGTTCGGGGGCTTCCGAGCTCGAGGTTGACCTATCGACCTGACTCGAAGACCCCGTCGCACCCGATCGCAGAGGTGACTGTCGCCGTCGACCTGGTGTGCGACTCTTGCAGGGCTGCCTTTGAGTACTGGCACGCTCTTGTCAAAGAGAAGAGGGGCGCGCTGCGTCTGAGTATACTCCATCTCCCGATGGCGGGAGAGCCGTGCCTGATCACCGACGTTGCTGCCCAGTCTGGGACTGGTATTAACTCAGACTCAAGTTTTCACCACTCATGTCAGGCAGCGCGCGCCATTGAGTGCACTGAAGACCTCGCTCCCGGTGGCGGGATGCGAATGCTACGAGACCTCTTCGATCGCCAGCGCTACCCGCTTGGAAAGGAGGCGGATGCAAGGGGGGAGAAGGGAGCGTTTACAGTCTCGAACCTCCTCGTTGCCTCCGCGTTGGCTTCGGGGTTCGACCGCGAGGGGGAGGAGATCAAGAAGATCGAGGCGTGTATCCTCGATGAGAGCCGGGGGAACTCGGCGCTACAGGTCGTCAATGCCCATACTACATTTGTCTACAACGAGAAGGGGGCCCGAGGTACTCCCGCGATATTCCTTTCCTTCTTTGATGGTGACCACGACCGACTCGATCTTGGCCTCCAGCTAACCGGCAATAAGAAGTATCAGGACTTTGACGGGTTCTTGACGCGCATGCAAGAGCAGGTCTTGAAGCTCACTAGTGAGAAGAGGGAGGCTTCAAGATGACCTCCGATCGCGAGAGCCGACTGCTTGTCGCAATACTCCCGACGCTGTGTGTGGCGCTGTGGCTGCTTGGTGTGCTCGCTTGGGAGGCTAGACAGACGCCTGTCGAGTGTTTGGGGTACGACGACTGTTCCCAGGGCTACTCCTGCCGCAAGAGTGTCTGCGTGGCCGACCCTCACCTCGGCAAGAGCGTCCCCAAGAAGCCCATCTGCCGAGTTGGAAACCCTTGCCCCTCCGATGCGTGTGTTCTCCCCGAGAGCAGTGATCTACAGTGCATCGAGGAGCACTACAGCAGGGTAGTAGGGACAGAGGTCTGCAGAAAGAAGGAGACCATTGACTTTATCCAAAAGACAGTCAAGAAGTGCGGCAACGCGAGTCAATGTACGGCGACGCAGATGAAGGATATCGTAATGGAGACGGGCGACTTCGACGGTCTTCTCCGGGAGTTCGACACGGCCTTCGCGATCCATTTTGACTACGGGCGGCCGCGGGTTTGGGAGGTGAAGGGCAGGTCACCGAAGTGGAACAGTACTCGCGCTCGCTACGTCGACAATATTCGCCCCCTGATACCCATGCTTGTAGGCGCCGAGCTCGTTCTCCTCGTGGCGACCGCGAGTTCGACCAATGCCGCCGATGAAAAAGATAAGAACGGAGTTATGGCGCTGCGCCGGCTCATTGAGACCAAGGACTTGATCGAAGAGGCTGCGAGAACTCGAAAAGAGTCGGGGGGGGGGAACGCCGTGGACAAACTCCCGCTCATCAAGGACGCGAATCTCAGCGATGCCTGGCAGCTCGACGGCGACCGCTATTCGCTCATCTCCTTGAAGAGATCCATCCTCTGGGACAAAGAGGACGAGGAGCGCTTCCTGCGGATCATTGACAGCCGCGGGAAGGCCGAGAAGGATCAGCTGGAGTGGGCCGAAGAGACCATCAACCAGGCCGTCTTTGTTATTCCAATTCCTTGCCGGGTTGAAGCAGGCATATGATGAGTGTCGATACTGACAAGAGCCTCTTGCCTCCGCCCTCATCTGGCCACGATATTCGTGGTGAGGCGTCGTTTCTGTCGGCGGGTCGCCGGTCGCTGACGCTGCGCTCTGTCCCGTCGGTCCTCCTCGGGGTGATCTGCATGTGGGCGATCGTCCAATTGCTCGTTCTCCGGACAGAAGATAGCGAAGGAGGCGGACACAAGAAGATCTACAGCCCCGTGGAGGCGATGTCTGGCACTGTTGAGCACGGCGAGCAGAGCCCTCCGCGGCCGATCGATGGGGAGCGTTTGTTGGCTGTCCGGGTGCTTCGCGAGAGCCTGAGCGTTGAAGCCCTCGCCAAAGACGCCCTAAGACCTGGTGAAGTGACGATCCTGAATTTCTGGGGGACCTTCTGCATTCCGTGCAAGGAAGAGCTTCCGGAGTTTGCAGGTCTGACGACTGATCTCGGAGCGCCGATGGTCCACTTCGTGCCCGTGCTCGTCGACGATGAGGTAAAGTCTAGCGTGGCACGGGTCATGTATGACGAACTCCAAGGACCCAACCCCAGTGAGTTTGTCTCGGACGGACGGATCCCTGACGCGGAGAACCCGCGGCTCACCGAGCTCCAAGCGGCGCTCGGAGGGAGGGTGAGCCTCCCGACGACCGTGGTTCTTGACTGCGAGCAAAAGGTTCGTTGGTCGAGGACCCGCAAGCTGGAGGCCAGCGACTTCAGGGAGCTGCGTGGCGTCCTTGAGAAAGTTCTGGGTGAACTCGACACGCCGACCTGCGCTGCTGAGCGCAGGCGTGCGCGTCGACCGAAGCAAGTGCGCGGACCGAAGGACCCGACCGACGGAACGACCGAGGACCCAACGGAGGCGACGACCGGCGGTTTTTCCGACGAGGGGCCGAGACCGCGAAGTGCGTGCAACGCCGACGGAGAGTGCGACGCCGAGAGGGGCGAGACGGTCAAGAGCTGTCCTGTCGATTGCAGGCCGAAAATCCTGATCCCGAGCATCTGAAGATGAATCCAGTCAGCTTACTAGTTGTTCTCCTCGGGCTCGCCACGGGCCCCGTCGACACCCAGCCATCGGCGAAGGGGCAGGGGGAGGTCGCGAAGGCGACCGCCGCGTTCAACCGCGGGGAGTATGTCGAGGCTGCTCGCACTTTTGATCGGCTCCATGCCGAGCGGGGAGGCCTTGCTCTCCTGCACTACGCTGCGCTGGCTTGGGCCGCTGCAGGTGATGACACACGAGCGATCCTGCGGTGGCGCCGGTTCGAGGCAGATCCACAGAGTCGAGGGCTCGCCGAGGCGCAGGACGCCGGCGATTATCTCGCGGAGGCCTACAAACGAACGACCGCTGTCCGTGTTTCGCTTGAACCAGAGGCCATCTCCGGTCAGGTGACCACGCTGTCGCTCACCCGGCTCGACAAGGGCGAGCAGGCGATCTCGATCGCGGTCACCGAGGCTGCGGCCGATGAGCGTGGCCGCCACATCGTCTTTCTCGCGCCGGGCCGTTGGTCCTTAACCGCAAGTAGCGCCCTCCCTGGCTACACTTCCGCGAAGATCGAGGTCGACGTTTCGGCGCAGCAGGCTGAGGTGGAGACAGATCTTGTGTTTCGTCCGCAAATGGGAGAGATCGCCCTGCGGATCGAGGGCCTTGCGGAAGGCGAGGAAGCGGTGCTCGTTCTCCAAGACGAGGCGGGCATCGAGGAACCCGTCAATCTCCCCTTGCCGCCTACCGACGGTCTCGCCGTCGTACGGGCGGGCGCTTGGACGTATGAGGTGACCTCTCCGCGGGGAGAGCAGCTCAAGGGCCGCATTGACGTATCTCCCAGCGAGACGACGACCTTGCCGCTGACGTTCAAGGTCGTGGGCACACAGCCAGAGCCGCCACCGCCTGAGGAAACTCCTCGTCGACGACTCCGGCTCGACCTCGGTCTTGGCCTCGGAGCTGTGGTCGCCGGCGGGGTCGGTGTGGGGACGTCTGTCGCTGGCTACCAAGTTCGTGGTCCTCGGGGCCTGAGAAATACCGGAGGATCTGGTTGCGAAGAGGATGAGATCGATGCTGGACTCCGCAGGGAGTGTGCCATCGTTGGGTCGTCCGAGAGGTCGACCGCAGGGGCCAGTCTCATGGGCTCGTCGTTAGGGTTGGCGACGAATGCGCTCCTCGTCCGCGCGAAGATTCGGCACCAGTTGTATTGGGTCCCCTGGTCTAGCGGTCTCGTGTTTACGGCAGGTGGCACCATCTGGCTCCAGAGAGCGCACATGGGGTTCGTAGAGTCGTCCCTCCGAGAAAATGGTGAGAACGATGACGACCTTACTGTGGAAAAGACAGATATCAAGTCGCTCTACTGGCGTCGAGAGGTACCCGCCTCCGTGCTCATGGGTTTTGGCGCGGGGCTCCTCGTCGGATCTAGCGTTGTGTTGCTCACGCAGCGCATCAGAGGTCGGTCTAGGGCCGCAGGGAAGAGTGTATCGATAGTGCCAGGCATCACCGGGCTCTCCCTGGAGGGGAAGTTCTAGCATCTCGCGCTGTATTCCAAGAACGGAAGCACAAATGAGTACAATAGCTCCATCCCCCTCATTGTTCTTGCTCTTCGTGGCCCTCCTTGCGTGCGCGGGTTGCCCACGCCTAGGTGAGGTGGCGGAGACCTCCGCGTCGAGCACATCGCCGACCGAAGATCCATCCGAGACGGTCGACATGACCACGGAGTCCGACACTTCGGTCACCCCTACGACCACTGGCGGTGAATGCGGCGATGGCATCCTTGACCCTGGCGAAGAGTGCGACGATGGCAATGACATTGAGACCGACGACTGCACCAACGCCTGTACCAGCGCCGATTGCGGCGATGGGATCATCCAGGGAGGGGAGGAGTGCGACGACGGCAACGATGTTGAGACTGACGACTGCACCAACGCCTGCAAGAACCCCGCCGTTTGCGGCGATGGGGTCGTGCAGGAGGGCGAGGAGTGCGATGACGGCAACGGCGATGAAACTGACGCCTGCATCGCCTGCATCGCTGCGACATGCGGCGACGACTTCACTCGGGCGGGCGTTGAGGAGTGCGATGACGGGGGCGAGTCCCCTATGTGCGATCGCGATTGTACAAAGGTTGATTGCGGCGACAGCACGACCAACGAAGCTGCCGGCGAGGCGTGTGATGACGGGGAGAAAAACAACGACGACGCGGCCTGCACATCCATGTGTCAGACCAACACTTGTGGCGATGGAAACCTCTACAAGGGGGTCGAGCAGTGCGACGACGGCAATGATGTTGACACCGACGGCTGTACATCCAAATGCATCCTCCAACGCCGGGTCTTTGTGTCTAGTATTCCCTATGCCAGCGACAAGATCGGCGGCCTCGACGGTGCGAGCACCCTCTGCCAAGGGCTCGCCGACGCCGCCGAACTCGGTGGCGATTACGTGGCCTGGCTCAGTAACGGCATGATGGGGCCAATCGACACCTTCGGCGTTGACCCCAACGCGGCGGCTGTGCCCTACGTCCTCGTCAACGGTACTCTCGTCGCCAACAGTTGGAAGGACCTCACCGATGAGAGCCTCGAGAATGCGATCAACTTCAACGAGAGCGGGATGGAATTCCTGAACGGGGTCGAGGTCTGGACAAACACCAACACAAACGGGACTTTTGCTGCTGATACGCACTGCAACAACTGGAAGGAGGTACAGGGCAACCCGCCTCCTAAGGGCGCTACTGGGCACTCCTCGAACGTCGCAGGCTTCTGGACTAAGTATGGTGAGAGAGCTTGCACTGACTCTGCTTACCTTTATTGCTTCCAGGTCTCTCCCTAGACGTGAAGTCTCCAATGCTGATGTCGATTGCGGTGCCAATGGAGACTCTTGCGACACGCAGCCGGAGTACCGGGAGGGCCTCGGACCCAGCCGAGACGTCTTTCTCATCCAGTACGACCCTTTCCGGCGACAACGAACTCCTGTTTGCAGCTCTTCGGGTAGTTGATGTCCGGCGCTAGAAAGACCTCTTCTCTCCCGGAGATTCTCGGAGGACAATACGAGATCCTTCGCCAAATCGGCGAGGGCGGAATGGCTGTGGTCTACGAGGCGACCGATCTTGCAACGGCTCGCCGAGTCGCCCTGAAGATGCTCCAGGAGAAGTATCGAGACAACCTCCAGTTTCGCAAGCGGTTCTCTCTTGAGGCAAAGACTGGAGCCAAGCTCGACCACGAGAATCACGTCAGGGTCTACTCCTCACACCTAGGGCCTGACGGGGAGGTGGACTACTACACGATGGAGCTTCTCGACGGTGTCGGCCTCGACAAAGAGATCGCGCGTCGGGGACAGGTGGAGTGGCCCTTCGCCGTCGAGCTCGCCCGGCAGGTCTGCGAGGGGGTGAGTGAGCTTGATCGCCTTGACATCATCCATCGCGACATCAAGCCCGGAAACATCTATCTCACCCGGCTTCGGGGCAACAGTGCAGAGCGAGCGGCATTTCCATACACTGTGAAGCTCCTCGACCTCGGGATCTGCAAGCTGAACAGTGTGTCGGATCTGTCGGGTACCACCAACCTGAAGACACAAGAGGGGGTGATCTTCGGAACGCTCCTCTACATGGCTCCAGAGATCTTTCGCGGTGAGAGGCCAACACACGCTGTCGACATCTACGCGATTGGAGTCCTCCTCTTTCGTCTGCTCACGGGCAAGCACCCGATCGAGGGGGGAGAACAGTTTGAGGCTCGGGTTTGTGCCAATACACCGGGGGCGCCTTCCACGTTTGAGCTCTTGGCACCGATCCCCAGCGTGCTCGACGAACTCATCCTGCAAGCGCTCGAAAAACAACCGGCTGCTCGCCCAGAGGGCGCGAGGGACTTTGCAGAGGGGCTCTCTGCCTGTCTAGAGCTCACGGGGCACGATAGAACGCGCCTTCGGACCTCTCTCTTTTACGCCTCAGTAGTCGTGCTATACGCCTGCCTCTTTGTCTCGATGATCCTGTTGAGCAGCCTCGTGCTTTCAGAGTCGGAGGAAGAGAAAGAACATACAGGGGGGAGCACAAGTGGATTGTCAGAGGGAAGAGGCGGGGAGGACCCCGACAGTGGAGGAACGACGGCGTCAGCCACAACGCCGGCGACCACGTCAGGGGCGGAGACCACCTTCGCGACGTCGTCAGGGACGGGGATGGATACGGGGACGGATACGGGGACGGGGACGGGGACGGGGACGGATACGGATACGGATACAGATACGGATACGGATACGGATACGGATACGGATACGGATACGGAGCCGCTATCGGGAACGTTGACGACTACGACATCAGGCACGACCACGTCACGACCTCCGTCACCACGACCTCCTCCTCCCGTGGACTGTGGGGCCACTCTAGACGCAATTAACCATGATCGTCAGACAGGGTCATGGAAGTCGCTCCTCAGAACCCTGAGAGAAGGGTCGACGAGACAGTGCCTCTCGTTGAAGAAGCTGAAGAAGCTCAAGACATTGGCATACAAAGAGACGTTTCAGTTTAAGCTGTGCGCGCGCGAGGGAGTGAAGGTCATTGGCGACGAAGAGGTCAAGGGCTGGGTAAAGCTCTGTCAGAGCCGAAGTGCGCTTATGCCGGTGAAGTAGACCTAGAACCTTCCGTAGATCAACACACCCGCGCTGAGTCCGAGGTGTGGACTGATCCGAGCGTAGCCCTCGCGCTTCGGCTTTCGGCCTACCGAGCCGAGGAGAGCGCCGCCGATGCTCGCCGCAGTCCAGCTGAGCGTACGAACGATCAGGCGGTTCGTGCGGATTTCAGGGAGTCGACCGGTGAGTTTCAGGGTAGTTGTCGCAATTTAGGTTCGGAGTTCGCTCGCAGCCGCCGCCTCCTGCTGTTTCCGGGGACGCCGTAGTAGGCCACATGTCCCTGTACTACACTTGCGAGGTACATACCCATTGGTGGAGTCGAGCAACCCGGAGCTCGTCAGGACATCCTTGATGTCCTTGAGCTTCTTCCGGAGCCTCACTGGCGAGGTCTTTCGCATACGTTGTGATGACGGGTTTGGGCCACGAATAGACTACACGTATACGCCAGATGGTGCGCTATATCGGGCTGCGCTGTCCGCTGCTGGATTCCCGTCGATGAGCTCCGCGAGACAAGCCTCACCGCGCGAGAACGGCTTTTTTCCTATGACAAGGGTGTCGCGAGTCACGACCGTCACGCCCCTCCGCCGATCCCTGAGTCGAGCACAAACTAGCTAGGTGACAGCGGTTATCGGCGAGGCTCACATCTTGCAGTGGAGCGAGGTGGAGGCCGCCGATGCCTCGGATCTTTCGCTCATGCGTACCCTATCGTTCCCCTCTCTCCCGCTCTTTCTCCTCAGCACCGCGCTCTCGATGGGCCCTGTGGGCTGTAGTGGTGATGACACCTCCGGCGACTCCGAAAGCCAGGAGAGCGCCACAACCACAACCACGACCTCCGATACCGTCGACATGACCGGCACCGAGTCGACCGGATCCACCTCCGGATCCACCTCCGGCTCGGCCTCCAACTCGGCCTCCGCGAGCGGCTCCACCTCCGACTCGACCACAACCGAGAGCACCTCGGGGGCGACCACGGGCGACACGGACGGCGATACCACGGCTGGCGCCAGCCCCGAGCTCATCGACAGCTGCGAGGCCGCCTGTGCGACGTTCGTCGAGTGCGCCCCCGAGGACTACGGACCCCTGGACGAGTGCATCGCCCTGTGCATCGAGGACGCAGAGCCGTCAGGCCTCGACCCAGACCCCGACTGTGAGTCCGGGAGCATCGCCCTCAACCAGTGCTACGCCAACGCCCTCTGCGAAGATCTCGAGAGCTTGGAGACCTGCTCCGACGAGGAGGAAGCGGTCGACGAGGCCTGTGCGATCACAGAATGCACGTCCTCCGAAGGCGGGAACGAAGAGGGCACGGAGTGCTCGTTCTCCCAGGAGTGCATCGATTCGCCAACGCTGGAGCTCAACTGCGACACCGAGCTGTGCGAGTGCTTCGAGGGGGGAGAGAAGACCGGAGAGTGCGCGACGGAGGGGAACCTATGCGCCGATCCTGGCTCTCTCTACGAGTTCTCCTTTGAGTGTTGCGGATGGTAGGAGGCGCTGGGCCCGTATTCTACGCAGTATGCTCCACAGATCGACGCGCCTTCGGAGCCGACACAATGCTCGTCTTCGGAGTCCGGGGGGCATGGCTGGTAGTCATCTCCACAGTCCGTCGAGGGGATCCACGTTACGCTCGACGTCACGCCCCCTGTGGAGCTGGACGACGAGCTGGTCGCATCGGTCGCGGTCGAGGAGGTTGACTCGGTGGCGTTGCCGCCTGGTTCGCTGCAGGCCGACGCTGCGGCGACGACAACGACCAAGAGACAAGAAGAACGCATAGGTCGAGCCTACGAGCGCGCCCGTGTTCGGTCCATCGACGGTTCATCGACGGTCCATCGACGGTTCATCGACGGTCCATCGACGCAGCCCACC
>Ga0316189_10005789_pt1 | contig 11858 bp, 7 predicted proteins | sample LowCovwburrow_MG_FD_204930 | JGI IMG/M metagenome (GOLD analysis project Ga0316189, IMG submission 204930) | Coastal sediment microbial communities from Maine, United States - Lowes Cove worm burrow | ecosystem: Environmental > Aquatic > Marine > Coastal > Sediment | place: USA: Maine... | reverse complement strand
ATTAGAATGACAATAAACCAAATGTTTTTAGGAACCAATAAAGTTTCTTTTGAAGCAAATGAAATAAAGGGGCAATTGGTGGATTTTGATAACGAAAGTTATTATAAAATTTCCAATAGTGATGCCATGAGACCTTTCTTTATGAGCATTGTAAGCGATTCAAACCATTGGATGTTTATTTCGAGTAATGGCGGATTAACAGCGGGAAGAAAAGACAGTGAATCATCATTGTTCCCTTATTATACAGATGATAAAATTACTGAATCAGCCGAAATTACGGGAAGTAAAACCATTCTTCAAATACATACTGATGGCAAAACCTATCTATGGGAACCATTTTCCACTAGATATGTCGGAATATTTAAGACCCAAAGAAATCTGTATAAAAACACTTATGGGAACAAGGTTGTTTTTGAGGAAATCAATGAAGATTTAGGCCTTACTTTCAGATACCAATGGAGCTCGAGCAATGCATACGGATTTGTAAAAAAATCTACCTTAATCAACAATACTGGTAAGGAGATACAAGTAACAATATTGGACGGAATTCAAAATATTATTCCTTTTGGAGTTTCATCCGACTTACAGAATAGACAGAGTAATTTGGTCGACGCTTATAAAAAAAATGAATTGCAAGCAAAGGTTGGCATCGGTATTTATGCCCTGAGTGCTATAATTGTTGATAAAGCGGAGCCCAGTGAAGCCTTAAAAGCGACAATTGCCTGGTCTACCGGAATGGAAAATGCAAAATATTTGGTTTCTTCCTTACAACTTGATTCGTTCAGAAGAGGAAAAGAAATTGAACAGGAAGTAGATATAAAAGCTGAAAAAGGGGCCTATTTTATTTGTGCCAATATGTCAATGCAACCAGAGAAGGAAAAAACTTGGATGATAATTGCCAATGTGAACCAATCGATGGTTAACATCAGTGAAATTTCTGAATTGATTAATAAGAAAACAGACCTTATTACTATAATTCAAGAAGATATTGAATTAGGGTCCAAACATTTATTGGAGTTGAATGGAGCTTCAGATGGAATGCAGCTGACAGCGGACAAATTGAGAAATACAAGACATTTTTCCAACACCCTTTTTAATATTATGCGTGGGGGTATTTTTGATGATAACTATCAAATTGAAAAATGGGATTTTGTAAAATATATCGAAAACGCCAACAAAAAAGTATTTAAGAAAAAGGAAGACCTCTTAAACAATCTTCCAGAAGTATTTACACTTGGCCATTTGAAATCTTTGTCTGAAAATGAACAAGATAAAAACTTTAAAAGACTTGCTATTGAATACATGCCTCTAAAATTTAGCAGAAGACATGGGGACCCAAGTAGACCTTGGAACAGGTTTTCCATCAACACAACCAATGAATTGGATGGTTCAAAAATATTGGATTACGAAGGTAACTGGCGGGATATTTTTCAAAACTGGGAAGCATTAGCGCATTCATATCCAGAGTTTATCGAAAGTATGATCCATAAGTTTTTGAATGCAACTACATTTGATGGCTACAACCCTTACCGAGTAACAAAAGACGGATTTGATTGGGAAACCATAGAGCCAGATGATCCATGGTCCTACATTGGGTATTGGGGAGATCATCAAATTATCTACCTATTAAAGTTTTTAGAATTTATAGAACACCATTACCCTAATGAATTAGCAACGTACTTTAAACAAAATATTTTTGTATATGCCAATGTGCCGTACAAAATAAAAAGTTACGCAGATATCTTAATCAATCCTAAAGACACCATAGAATTTGATCAAGCATTAGATGAAAGGATTGCTCAAAAAAGAGCTGAATTAGGTGCTGATGGTGCCTTACTTAGAGATGAAAATTATTTTATCTATAAGGTAAATCTTGTTGAAAAACTATTGGCAACGGTTCTAGCAAAAGTATCGAACTTTATTCCAGAAGGTGGAATCTGGATGAATACGCAAAGACCTGAATGGAATGACGCCAACAATGCCTTGGTAGGAAATGGCGTATCAATGGTGACTTTGTATTATTTACGACGATTTTTAAATTTCCTTGAAGGAGTAGTTAGAAATTCCCCTGTGGAAGATAATGAAGTTTCTAAAGAATTAGCCGAATTCTTTAACAATGTCCTCTCGACCTTAAATGAAAATGAGCAGATCCTTTCTGGGAAAGTTTCTGATAAAGATAGAAAGACAGTTTTAGACGGACTTGGAAATGCTGGCAGTGATTATAGAACTGGCATTTATGAAAATGGTTTTTCAAGTGTTAAAAATACCATTACGAAAAATGATCTGTTACGCTTTTTAGAAATCTCCAAAAAGTACTTAGATCATTCCATAGATGCCAATAAAAGAGATGACAACTTATATCATGCCTATAATTTAATGACGGTTGAGAATGATTCAGAAGTTTCTATTTCCTATTTGCCAGAAATGCTGGAAGGTCAAGTAGCCGTGTTAAGTTCGGGATATATCTCAGGAGAAGCCTCATTAGAGTTGTTGGATGCTTTAAAAAGTAGTGCTTTATTTAGACCAGATCAATTCAGTTATATATTGTATCCTAACAAAGAATTACCAAGGTTTGATGTAAAAAATAATATTCCTTCTAAAAAAGTCGAAGCATCTGCATTGTTGCAACAACTTTTAAGAAACGGAAACAAACAGATAGTTCTAAAAGACTTTCAGGGAAATTACCATTTTAATGGATCATTTAACAATGCAGGAAGCTTAATAGAAGCTTTGTCGCAGCTTCCAGGAGAACAATATGGAGCACTGGTTGAAGAAGATAAAGATTTTCTATTAGAAACTTTCGAAGAGATATTTGATCACAAATCATTTACAGGACGTTCGGGAACCTTCTTTGGTTATGAAGGTTTAGGATCTATCTATTGGCACATGGTTTCTAAATTGTTATTAAGCGTTCAAGAAACCTGCCTACTTGCAATAGAACATAAAGAAAGTGAAGTGACAATAGGAAAGTTATTGGATCATTATTATGAAATAAATGAAGGAATTGGTGTTCACAAATCCCCTGAATTGTACGGAGCCTTCCCAACAGATCCTTACTCCCATACCCCTGCTGGAAAAGGAGCACAACAACCTGGTATGACCGGACAGGTGAAAGAGGATATTTTAAGCAGGTTTGGAGAATTAGGTGTATATGTAAGCGACGGAAAATTATTCTTTAATCCACGTTTATTACGAATTGAAGAGTACTTAAAGAAATCGAAGGTTTTCACATACCTGGATATTAATAAAGAAGTAAAACGAATTGAATTGGCAAAGGAATCCCTCGGTTTTACCTATTGCCAAATTCCGGTGATTTATAAGTTATCCGAAAAGGAAGGGTTGACAGTTCAGTTTAGTGAGGATTCAGTCCTAGACTATGATCACTTACATCTTGATTCGGCAACAAGCAAAAAAGTTTTTGAACGTACTGGGGAAATCAACCAAATTATGGTATTCATTAAAAAATAAAGATAAAAATGAAAAAACTTATTAATGCAACCGCTTACTTTCTATTAGTGATGTTGGTTTTTTCTTGCAAAGACAATTCTAAAAAAGAAAACAATTTAAATACAGTGAAAGAACAATCAAGTTTAAGTGCAAGAGACATTCTAGGGAATCCAGGGTATTTGGCCATGTCCTACGGAGGGTACAGACATGTTGACCACGATATTGAGCCTACATTGGATGAACTTAAGGAAGATATGAAACTATTAGCTGCTATGGGCGTTAAAATTGTGCGTACTTATAAAGTGCACTTACCACAGGCGGCTAACTTATTAAAAGCAATTAGTGAATTAAAAAAGGATGATTCCAATTTTGAAATGTATGTCATGTTGGGTGCATGGATCAATTGTAAAAATGCATTCACGAGTGAAGGACCAGATCATAACCAGGAAAGTGAAGAAAATGCAACTGAAATTAAAGAGACGGTTAGACTGGCAAATCAATATCCAGATATTGTAAAGGTAATTGCCGTTGGTAACGAGGCCATGGTAAAATGGGCAGCGAGTTATTACGTGCAACCGAGTGTGATATTGAAATGGGTAACTCACCTCCAAGATTTAAAAAAAGAAGATAAACTGCCTAAAGTTTTGTGGATTACGAGCTCCGATGATTTTGCCTCTTGGGGAGGCGGTGGTGCCGAATACCATACCGAAGATCTTGAAAAATTATACAATGCTGTAGATTATGTATCTATGCATACCTATCCCTATCATAACACACATTATAATCCTGAATTTTGGGGAGTTCCCGAAAAAGAAGAAAGCCTATCAGATATTGTAAAGATAGATGCTGCTATGCTTCGTGCCAAAAATTTTGCAAAATCCCAATACGATAGTGTTTCAGGGTATATGAAAAGTATAGGTGTTGAAAAACCAATTCATATTGGCGAAACAGGTTGGGCCAGCACTTCCAATGGCCATTACGGACCCTCAGGCTCAAGGGCAACGGATGAATATAAGCAAGGGCTATATTACAAACACATGCGGGAATGGACCAATGCAGCGGGTATTTCATGTTTTTATTTTGAAGGTTTTGATGAACAATGGAAAGATGCAAAAAATCCAAAGGGATCAGAGAATCATTTTGGATTGATCAATTTAAAAAGTCAAGCTAAATATCCTATTTGGAATTTGGTGGATGATGGCACGTTTGATGGGTTGACCCGAGATGGAAAATCGATTACTAAGACATATAATGGTGATAAAGCTACATTGATGAAAGAAGTATTGGTCCCGCCAACGGCTAATGAAATCAAAGCTCGCAAATAGTCATGCATTTTAAAATATTGGAAAATTCGGATGATACAATATTGGCAACGGTCGCCAAAAATCCTGATGGTTCTATAGCATTGGTTGTCTTTAATGACGCTAATGAAGATAAATCAATTGATTTATCTCTAAATGATAAATCAACAATATTAACCATAAGTGCAAAAGCTATACAAACTATAGTTGTGGCCAATTAAAATTAAATTATGCCAAACATTATTACTCCCGCTAAAGACAAAGTCCCTATTGGGCAAAAAGCCGCCTTTGGTGCAGGTCATTTGGTTTTGAACCTCTATCCCGGAGCTTTAGGTTTCTTTATGTTCTTCTTATTAACAGCTTTTGGAATGGATCCGTTATTAGCTGGGCTCTTAGGTGGATTACCTCGATTTTTTGATGCGGTGACTGATCCAATTATGGGATTTATTTCGGATAACACAAGTTCAAAATGGGGTAGAAGACGACCGTACATTTTGGTTGGAGGTATTTTAAGTGCCATTACTTTTGTGCTTCTTTGGCAACTTGATGAAAACAATTCTTCAGACTATAATTTTTGGTACTTCCTGATTATGTCCATGGTTTTTCTTATTGGAAATACCATGTTTGCAACACCTTTGGTTGGGCTTGGTTATGAAATGACTTCTGATTATAACGAACGGACGCGTATCATGGCATTCTCGCAAACAGTTGGGCTAATGGCTTGGGTAATTGTACCTTGGTTTTGGGTGATTATTGCCGATCCAGATATTTTTAGCAATCAAGCCGAAGGAGTAAGGACAATGGCATTATATGTTGGAATAGCTTGTTTATTTCTCGGGCTTTTGCCAGCTATTTTTTGTAGAGGTCTTGATGCTTCTCATATGGGAAATAGGAAAAAATTATCTTTTACCTCATTATTAAGCAATTTGAAGGATTTATTCATCAGTATAAAAGAGGCTGTAAAGAATAAACCTTTTATGAAATTATGTGGTGCTACTTTTTTAGTGTTTAATGGTTACCAAATTGTGGCATCTTTTAGTTTTTTTATTTTCGTTTTTTATATTTTTAACGGAAGCTATGAAGCCACTTCAACATGGCCTGCTTGGTTTAGTTCTGTTGGAGCATTGGTTTCAGCATTTTTAGTGATTCCAATTGTATCAAAAATGGCTGAAAAATGGGGTAAAAAGAAAGCTTTTATTATTGCAACAGCCCTTTCTATAATTGGGTATATTTTGAAATGGTGGGCTTTTACTCCCGATAATATTTGGCTTTCTTTTATTCCAATTCCTTTAATGTCATTTGGTTTAGGAAGTTTATTCACCTTGATGATGAGTATGACTGCCGATGTTTGTGATTTGGACGAACTTAATAATGGGATGCCAAGGAAAGAGGGTACTTTTGGAGCTCTTTATTGGTGGGTTGTAAAACTTGGACAAGGATTAGCTCTGGTTTTAGGAGGTTTAGTATTAAAGGTAATAGGATTCGACGGTAACGCAGCCACTCAGACGGTTGATACTTTAACAAATTTAAGAATCGCCGATATAATTATTCCAGTAGTAACAGCAGGTCTAGCTATTTGGATCATGTGGAAATACGACCTATCTGAAGAAAGAGCCAAGGATATTAAAGCTCAATTAGAAGAAAGAAGAGGAGTGTTATAGCAATATTTAATAGTTAAGTAGATTATATAATTAAAAAAATAGCAAGATGTCAACAAAGTTAGTAATCATATTAATAGGAGTTCTACTTACATTAATTGCACTACTTGGTAGTAAGAAAAGAAACTCTGGCAGAAGCTTCCTTAACACCAAGTTTGGAATACCTATGGGAATCATTGGTGTTTTAATGATGATATATGGCAGTTATTCGTCTGGATTAGTCAATTATAATAGCCAAATAGAACAAGTTTCTATAGGAAAAAAGTTAAAAATTAGCGGACCAGTGAATGCCGTAAAAGTTGTTTCTCCTATAGATAAAGATTCCGTGGATTGCAGGATTTTAACGATGGGAGTTTATCCTGAATCCCATAAAAAAGATATTTGGGTAATGATTAGACCTACAGATGACAAATATTATCCACAATCTGATCATACCAACACTTCTTACAAAAGAGATGGGGAATGGCAGGTTGTAACTCGTTTTGGAGGAGATTTAGGTGAGGTCTATGATTTAATTATTTATGAAGCGGATTCTACTGCTTCTTCATTTTTTAGTTCTACCATAGAAAAATGGAAAGAAACTGACGAGTACCCTGGGTTAAATCTAGCAGAAATACCTACTGGAGCCAAAGAAGTGGAACGTCTTGAGGTTTATTCAAGGAAGAACTGTAGAGGTGTTTTTTAGTGCATAACCACACTAAAGATGAATCTAATAAGAAGTGAAATTAATACTATAACTCACCATTATGCACACAGTAAATAAAGATAGAGTTCCATTTGGTCAAAAAGTTGCTTTTGGCGTTGGTATGTTTGCCAATCAAATGTTTCCCGCGATTCTTGGAATATTTATGGTTGTCCTTGTTCAATCATTTGGATTTAATGGATGGTTATGGTCTCTTGTTTATTTTTTTCCAAGAATTTTTGATGCCATTACAGATCCTATAATGGGTTTCATTTCTGATAATACCAAATCGAAATGGGGAAGACGCAAACAGTATGTTTTAATTGGCGGAATTTTAATGGGCGTGGCGTTTACAATTATGTGGCAATTATATACGGATAATTCATTACAATATAATTTTTGGTATTTCTTTTTATGGTCTATCGTCTTTTATTTGGGGCTTACCTTTTTTAGTGTACCCTATGTCGCTATGGGCTACGAAATGAGCGACGATTTTCACGAACGAACCAACATTATGGCTGTTGCACAATGGATCGGCCAGTGGGCTTGGGTTATTGCTCCATGGTTTTGGGTGATTATGGATGATCCAGAATGGTTTCCGTCTCAAGATGTCGCTGTTCGCGAATTGGCTGTTTGGGTGGCCGTACCTTGTGCAATTGCTGCCATGGTACCTGCCTTGTTTATTAAGAGTAAATCGACCCTTGAAGAAAATTATGAGCCACTGAACTCGGCCAATATCGGGGGTAGTTTGAAGAAAATTGTTGAAAGTTTTAAGGATGCCTTTAAGATAGGGGAGTTTAGAAAGATATGTGGTGCCACGTTTTTGATTTTTAATGCATTTAATACCGTAGCTGCGCTAACCTATTTTGTTATTGTTTATAGACTATTTAATGGTGATGCAACTGCTCCTGGTATTTGGGTCGCATTATTCGGTTGCATAGGAGCTTTGGGAACGACTTTTATTGTAATTCCGGTGGTTACTTGGATGTCAAAAAAAATGGGTAAGAAAAAGGCATTCTTGTGGGCCCAGGCGATTTCGATTGTAGGCTACATAATGATGTATTTTCTCTTTGTGCCAGGAAAACCTTGGTTGTACATCATTGCATTGCCCTTCTTCTCTTTTGGAATAGGGAGCTTATTTACCATCATGATGTCTATGACTGCAGATGTAATCGATATTGATGAATTGAAGTCAGGTAAAAGACGGGAAGGTATTTTTGGGGCTATTTATTGGTGGATGGTTAAAGTCGGCTTTGCCATAGCTGGAGCACTTAGTGGTCTAATCATTGCTATAGTTGGCTTTAACCCTGACCTCGCTACTACCGAACAACAGGGAGCGGTTGATGGCCTGCATGCTTTCTTTTGCTTTTTCCCCATGGTAGGAACAATAGTTGCAATGCTTATAATGCGTAATTATGATGTTACAGAAGAACGTGCCAATGAAATACGTGCGGAATTAGACAAACGCAAAGGTAAAACAACATCGAAACTCTCTTCTTACTACAAAACAGGTAAACTATTAACACTCGCTGGTGTTGATTCAGGTTACAGGTCTAACACAGATATAGATTTTACTTCAAAATCTGAACGGGAAATCAAGAAACTTTTTTCAGCTACTTTGAATAAAGGTGTGCACGGCTTTTGTTTTAGCCCGTACCTTGAAGGTCAAAATATTGGTGATCAATTATCAGAAGACCAAATACAGCGAAGAATGGATGTGATTGCACCTTACACCAAATGGGTGAGGTCTTTCTCATGTACCGATGGAAATGAGTTCATTCCTAAAATAGCACATAAGAAAGGATTAAAAACAATGGTTGGTGCTTGGATTGGGAATGACAAAACTAAAAATGAAGAGGAGATAGAAGCCCTGATTAATCTAGGGCAAAATGGATATGTGGATATAGCTGTAATCGGTAATGAGGTCCTAATGCGAAATGAATTGACGGAACGTGAAATCCTGTCCAATATTGATAGGGTGAAAAAGGCATTGCCCAATATTAAAATTGGCTATGTTGATGCATATTATCAGTTTCTTGAGCGACCCGCACTTATTGATGCCTGCGATGTAATTTTAATTAACTGTTACCCATTTTGGGAAGGATATAAGTTAGATCATTCATCGCTTTATCTTAAACAGATGTATTCAGTTGTCAAGAAAGTTTCAAAGGGTAAACCAGTGATCATAACTGAAACGGGCTGGCCAAATCAAGGGGAAAACATCAATGAAGCCGAACCTTCATCAATAAATACAATGAAGTACTTTATCAACGCTAATAATTGGGCAAAGAGCGATGATTTGGAATTATTCTATTTCTCGTCGTTTGACGAATCATGGAAAGTCCATCATGAAGGTGATGTTGGTTCGCGTTGGGGAATTTGGGATAAAAATGAAAAGATAAAATTTGGTAACTAAGAAAATAAGAAATTATGTCGTACAGAGAAGGACAGGAGTTTTCAATAAAGGATATTGATTTAACACAACAAGCTGGTGTTGATTTCAGCAAATATCCATCAAAGGATTTGTTGAAATTATGGCGAAAAACTCTAAAAAGTGGTATGCACGGTTTATGTTTTAGTCTCTATGAAGACGGACAAAAACCTGGTGATATCATTACTGAAGAACAAGTAAGAAGGCGTATGGAAATCATTAAACCCTATGCCAAGTGGGTTAGATCTTTTTCATGTACCGATGGCAATGAGTTCATTCCTAAAGTAGCTCGTGAATATGGTATAAAAACATTGGTAGGTGCTTGGTTAGGAGATGATCCAGAAATCAATGAACGAGAAATTGAAGGGCTCATCCAGTTGGCAAATGAAGGCTATGTTGATATTGCTGCTGTAGGCAACGAAGTTTTATACAGAAACGACCTGAGCGAAGAAGAATTGGTTGGTTTTATAAAACGTGTAAAGGAGGCTGTGCCAAAAAACGTGCCCGTTGGCTATGTAGATGCTTATTATGAGTTTTCCGCCCATCCACGAATTACAGCGTTGTGCGATGTTATTTTGGCCAATTGCTATCCCTATTGGGAAGGCTGTCCATTAGAGTACTCTTTAGGTCATATGCAACAAATGTATGGTCAAGCAACGCATGCCGCCAATGGCAAAAAAGTGATTATTACAGAGACGGGTTGGCCAAGTCAAGGAACAGGATTAAAAGGTGCCCTTCCATCAGCTGAAAATGCGATGAAGTATTTTATAAATGCACAAGTTTGGTCTGCAAAACAAAATATAGAAATGTTTTATTTTTCTTCCTTTGATGAATCTTGGAAAGTTGGTCCTGAAGGGGATGTTGGTGCCTATTGGGGACTTTGGGATATAGATGAGAAACTTAAATTTTAACTAAAGCTAGCCCAAGAAATTATCAATTAAAGATTGAACATAATTGAATGAATTATACAAAAGCACTGAATATTAAATCAGGAAAGGCAATTTGCTATTCTGGATTTAGAGAAGGACAAAGTCCGGGAGGCATTTTTCCAAGCTATGAAGAAATCAAAGAGGATCTTTTAATACTGCATAACCATTGGAAATATCTTCGTTTATATGACTGTGACAAACACTCCGAAATAGTATTGGAGGTCATTGAAAAAGAGAAACTTGATTTTAAAGTAATGCTTGGTGCCTACATTGTTGCTGAGGCCAATAATTATGGTTGTCCCTGGGGCGGCTCCTATTCTGAGGAGCAGTTGATAAAAAACAAAGAGATCAATTTAGGCCAAATCAATAAATTGATTCGATTGGCAAACCAATACCCTGAGATCATTTTCTCCTTATCTGCAGGAAATGAGGCTTGTGTTGATTGGACCGATCATTATGTTCCTGTTGATAGTGTTATCAAGTATGTAAAGATGATTAAAAAAGGAGCTCAACAACCTGTTACCTTTTGCGAAAACTACCTTCCTTGGCTTGATAAGTTAAAAAAACTGGTAGAAGAAGTCGATTTTATATCTATCCATACATATCCTGTTTGGGAGTATAAGAACATTCATGAGGCTTTGGAGTATACCAAGCAAAATTATTACGCTGTTGCCGATACCTATCCAAATAAACCAGTCGTAATTACTGAAGCTGGGTGGACAACTTTTTCCAATGGAAGAGGTATCTGCCCAAGTAATGTCAGTGAGGAACACCAAAGTATTTATTACAATGATCTGATCAATTGGTGTGAAGAAGCAGACATTCTTACCTTTGTTTTCGAAGCTTTTGATGAACCATGGAAAGGATCTGAGGAAGCTCTAGAACCCGAAAAACACTGGGGACTATTCAAGGTAGATAGAACTCCTAAATTGGTGATGAGTGAGCTTTATGCTAACGAAAGTAACAGCTAAGTTGACTATTGATCTAATTAAGATTATCCGAATTGAAATACCCTCCCCTATTTTCTTTTCTTTCAAGGGATTGCGTAATAATCAAGTGGGCAACATTGATCATATTCCGCAGTTCGCATAAGGTGGTGGTGATTTTTGACTTTTTATAGAACTCTTCAACTTCGTTATAAATAAGGTCAAGATGGGTAATTGCCTTGGTTAATCGATAATTACTGCGTACAATCCCCACATAGTCCCTCATCAAGGCTTGTAATTGCTTTAGATTATGTTGTATTAAGACGTGTTCTTTCGGAATTATGGTTCCTTCATCATTCCAGTCAGGAATATCCATTATTTTGGGGACTGATGAATTGGCATCCAAATACTTAAAAATGTTATGGGCATAGACCAAGGCTTCCAATAGTGAATTAGAGGCCAGTCTATTGGCCCCATGCAAACC
>Ga0316189_10005788_pt1 | contig 11858 bp, 11 predicted proteins | sample LowCovwburrow_MG_FD_204930 | JGI IMG/M metagenome (GOLD analysis project Ga0316189, IMG submission 204930) | Coastal sediment microbial communities from Maine, United States - Lowes Cove worm burrow | ecosystem: Environmental > Aquatic > Marine > Coastal > Sediment | place: USA: Maine... | reverse complement strand
AAATCGACATATGACCATATTAAAACTTGGGGAACCTCCAGCGTAAATGCATGTTGGAGAGGAGGTGAGTTCATCTTCCTCACACATGATTCGGCCATCTTGATTTTGGTGGCACACCATTTCCTCATCGTTGAGGGGAGTGGCGGGTGGGTGCTGTCGCGAACTTTCGGCGCACAGCGGCTCTGCGGCGATCGCCTCGGCCGGGTCGGCGAAGAGTCACTGCCGCCCCTGGCTGGACGCAACAAGAGTTCATGGCCTCGTGCATCGACACCTGGCGTCTCTACTGCTTCAGCGAGCCGTTCTAGATCATCTCCCTCCTCGCCTCGACGCCCACCACGGCGACCCCACACCTGACGATGGCACGAAGCCGCTTCAGTCAGGAGAACCGTCTTTGAGGATCGCCAGGAGCAGCGGTACGACCATCCGGTCTTTGATCCGCCCAGCCGAGCTCTTGATCTCGATCAGCGTCTCGAGGTCGATGACCTCCAGGTCGAGATCGCCGGCGTCGATGATCTTGGTGTGGGCGACCAGCTCGTCGTAGCCGCGGCCGTCGTGGAGCCGACAGAGCAAGTCGAGCGGCCCGAGATCCGTGATGAGCTGGACCTGGCCGCGGCCGCGGAGCGCCGCGAGCGTCGGCTCGATGCGACGACCGCCGAGATCGCGGACGACCGCTCCGCGCTCGCGCAGGAGCCGGAGAAGCCGCTCGGTGTTGGCCTCCGACTGCTCGGGGACGATGTCGAGATCCTGGGTCGTCGTCGGCGCACCGTGGAGCACCGCCGCCACGCCGCCAACGACCACGAAGCGGACATCAGCGGCCTTGAGCGCCCGCAGGAGGCCTTCGAGATCAACGCTGGGCGGCGGCGGCTGCATGACGGAGTCGACCGAGGGTGCGGGTCGCTTGCGAGCAGGCCCGGAGGCGCTCGATAGGGCTGAGCCCGAGCGACCAGCGCAGCAGTGTCCAGTCGACCTCGTCCACCGCGGCGACAAGGTCGGGGTCGCGGGCCTGGATGCGGCGCACGAGTTCCTCGTAGGTCTGCGCTGAGCGGGCGCTTGGCACGGGGCGAGGATAGCACCTCGCGCGCGTCAATGGGCTGGACGACGAGGGCATCAGCGACATCGTCGACGCAGAGGCCTCTCGCAAACCTCGACCGCGACCTCCCGGCGCTCCTCCGGGAGTCCCGCAAGCAAGGGTTCACGACCTCGATCATCAGCAACGGGTACGGCATCGAAGCGCTACTCGACTCCAGCGCCGACGATCTCGACTGGATCGGCCTCTCGGTCGACTCCGCGGACGAGGAGGTTCAGGCCCGGCTCGGACGTGGCCGTGGCCGTGGCGATCATGTCGAGCGTTGTAGCGAGCTGGCGCCTCTGATCGTTGACGCCGGGATCAAGCTCAAGATCAAGATCAACACGGTCGTCAACCGGCTCACCTGGGAGGAGGACATGCGGCCCCAGATCTACACGCTCCATCCTCACCGATGGAGGGTCTTTCAAGTGCTCCCCGTGAGGGGGCAAGCTACGATCATGCGGGGCTTTTGGTTGGGCGACACGCCGGTGACACAAGCCATGTGGGGGGCGGTCGTGGGGGAGAACCCAAGCGGTTTCATAGGAGATGCACAGCGACCGGTTGAGCGAGCTGACTGGGACGATTGCCAGGCGTTCTGCGACGCTCTCAATGAGCACGTCTCTGAGCTTGGAATTCGCCTGCCGACCACGGTGGAGTGGGAGTACGCTTGCCGAGCAGGTACGGTAGCAGAGCACTACTGCGATGAGCTTGAGGTCTGTGGTGCCCAAGCCAGTTCTTCGCTCATCGCCGGGGCCAACGCTACCACGGGTCGGTGGGCCAGGTTTGCGCGTTGACGCCGCGGAGCTGGCTCGCTCCCCGGTCATCCCTCTCTCGCGGGCGGACGTGTCTACGTCGAACCGCAGCGCATGGCTCGGTAGTTCGACGTAGATCGGGTGCGGTGTCCGGAGGTCCGCGTCGGACTGGCGCTGCGGCACTAAAGCAGCGCTCAGGAGGCTCCTACGTACGCCTTTACGACAGGGCGGGCGCGCCTTGGTTCCCACGCTAGCTTTAGGTAGACGTCGCGTCGTAGCGAACCCTCGGGGCCCTGCAGGGGCCATTCGGTGACGGCTCGTGCTTTATCCGCGTCGCACCAGCCGGCGGAGACGGCTCGTCCCAGCCAGGCGCACATCGCCGCGTAACGCCGACCTCCGACGCCGACGGGGAGCTCGAGCGCGATGTAGGGCCGGGTCTGTGCTTCACCGACCTCAACCTGGACGCCGACGATCACCCAGTCGGGGCTAGCGAGCTCGACGAGGCGCTCCGCCGTCGAGCGGTCGCCTGGCCATCGGATCGCTCGAAGCCAGGGCAAGACCGTCGTCTGCGGGATGTAGGCGGTCAGACGCAGCGCTCGCTCGCCCCGAGGCCATAGCGGGGCGACATGCGAGAGCCCGAGCCCCCTGGGGAGCTCGGCGGCGATCCGCTCAAGCTGGTCAAGAAGGCCGCGCTGTGGCGCATCACGGCTCGTCGCGCCGAGCGAGCGCAACTCGATGTCGGCCGACGTCGCGCCATGGCCGACGAGGGCCGCGCCAAGGACGAGCTGGTCAAGCGCCTGAGCTGCGATCTCTCGCTGCAAGGAGGAGTGCGGGGGCTGGCCCCAGCCGGCTTCGAGGAGATCGGGCTGAGTGCAGACCGAGACCAGCGGCTCTCGCGGCCGATCATCAGGTAGGTCGTACTCCAGCCAGAGTACGGGAGACCTCGCCAAGCTCGAGCGACCTTCGGACCAGGCCTGGACCAGCCCCTCGGCCCACCCGGTGATCTCCGCGCGGGCGCCGTGACGCTGCGATTGCTGGCGAGACAGCGCGACCATGATATCGGCCTGGTCGCAGTCGGGCGCGAGCCGGGTCTCGACGATCATGTGACTCCAGGATCCTGCGAGGCGACCGCCGACGGAGCGCACGCGCGCCCACTGCTGTGGGACCACCAGCGGTCCAAAGCAGGGGCGCAGCGAGTCCAGGGCGGAGCCGATGTCGGCGATGCTCAATTCACAGAGACCCAGTTGGCGTAGGGCTCGTAGATCTCTTGATTCTCCTTGGACTCGAGGCGGACCTCGTACTCGCCGATGTCCGAGCTGCTAAATGTATAGACGGCCCTCCCGGTGTCTCCGTCGGTCGTAAAATTTTCGATCACGATGCGGTGACCGTCACCCGTCCGCGCGAGCACCAGGTTCGTGCGCTCTCGCGGCGGGAGCAGGCCCTCGAGCTCGATGTTGACCTGCGTGTTGGGGGTGAAGCTCTGGGGCTCGACCAGGTCGATGCGCGCTGCGGTTGCTGTCCATACCATTGTCTTCTCTGTCCTCAGTGTTGGTGTTGGTGTTGGTGTTGGTGTTGGTGTGAGCGAAAGTATCCGTTGCCCACGCGTGGGTCGGCGTCGGCGACGAGCAGGTCGGAGCGAGCCGCTGCGCGGTAGCGGAGCTCGATCAGCGCCCCAGCTGGGGCGGGCGAGCGCAGCGTCAGCCAGGTCCGATCCGGAGCGCAGTGAAAGCGGCAGGGCCCGCGCCCGTCGATGCGAACCTGTACAGAGTCGGCGATCGGGACTGTGGGCAATGTCAGCGCGCTCGCCGGGTGAGGGAAGCGATATGCTACGACCTTCTCGGCCCCATGAGCATAGTTATAGAGCGCCTGGGCCTGGGCCGCCATCGGGCGTTCGCTCGTCCAGCTCGGGCTGCGGGCGAGGCCCTCGGGGCCGCCTGGATAGTAGAGCATCGGCGTCGTGTGTAGGCCCGCCAGATCTCGACAAGCGCCCATTGCGGACGCGGGTTCGTCTGTCATGCCGATACCGCCGACAATGACGCCTGGATGTCCGCTCCCACGTAGATCGACGAGCCGTAGAGCACTGGGGAGCGGCGGTGCGGCCCGTCGTGCGATTGGGGTCGATCGCGGATAGTCGTAGACCACCACCTCGGAGCGGGCTTCTCCGTCGGACGAAAGGCTATGTCGGGTCGTCGCGAGGAGCATGGCCGGGCCTCGACCCCGCACGGGGGGGGCGGCGCCCGTCGTCGCGTCGAAGCGGGGGGCCACGCTGATCCCGGCAGGCCATTGTGTGGTGATGGTGCCGCGCCAGTGTTCGCGGCCGAAGAGCGAGAGATCCCCGCCGATGGACCCGTAGAGGACGAGCGGTCGGTCGCATGCCAGGACGAGGTCGAGCCACCCATTGCCTGTCATATCAGCACACTCAACGCGGCTGGGGGCGCTCATACCAGGGGGAAGGGCGAGCTCGAAGCGGCGCCACGGCCCAGGACCGCCGGGGTTTTGGTAGATGCACACGCGCGCTCGCGCGGAGCTCAGGCTGGGCCCTGGGCCCCATAGCACGACGAGGTCGAGGAGCCCGTCGCCGTTGAGATCGGCGAGCTCGAGATCATGGGCGGGGCCTCTGTCTTCGATGGGGAAGGGGATCGAGGTAGCGCTGAGGACTCCGGCGATGTTGGGGTAGAGCTTGACCCCGACGAGGTCAGGCTGCGTGCGGCCGACCCGATCACACATCACGGAGACGAGGAGAGCATCGCCCCCGGAGCCGTCGATGTCCCCCAGGGCTGCGCCCCCGTGGTGGTCGCAATCGTCCGACATCCACGCGGGGAAGGGGGAGGGCCCACGCTCGCGCAGAGCGTAGGCGATCATCGGCTGTGGTGCATGATCATTGCCGTTGCTGAACACGGCGATCTGGCCCTCGCCAGCGTCTACGCGGCCGAGGGCGACGTCAAACGCGAACATGCGGCTGGAGAGCGCGCGGGTGTTGTTGGCGCGGCACCAAGGCGATGAAGTTCTCCTCGCGTCGACGATGGCTGATTCTATCTTCTTCTAGTGGAGAAAAGAAAACTCTTTCCGAGCACCACCTCGGGGGCGGGCAGCTCCATCTTCCAGCCATCAGGACGGCCCACGGCGAGGCGCCGTGGCAGACAATCTGTGAGCCTGTCGCGGTCAACGACGTCCATCGGCGCGTGCACCGCCGCCGACTTGCTCAAGAGCAAGCGCCCAGGAGACACCACCGCCGCGTACGGGGCCTCGCGGGGCCCCGCGGGGCCCTCGCTGAGGGTCGCTTGGGGCGGAGCTGGCAGATCCCATTCAGGTCTAAAAGTATGCCGACGGGCACGCAGAGCAGGTACTGGGTTCGGTGTGAGCAAGTGATCGTCGACACGGCCTCTCCCAAGATGGAAAGGCGGTGCAACGGTCCAACACACCGGGACCAGAGACCAAAAGCATCCGGGCCTCCCCCCGAGAAGCTGACGAGGCTAGAGGAGGTGGTCGCGGAGCGTCTCGTACCACCGATCGGCCATCTTCTGCCCCCCGGACTCGTTGGTGTGGTAATCGTCCGCGAGATCGGTCAAAGGGTCCAACGCAGACCATTGATCGACGACGAGGATTGGAGAGTCCTCGGTGGCGAGCCCAGCGGCCCAGCCGGGCATCATACCGTTGAGGGTGGCCAGGCAGCTGTTTGCGGCGGCGTCCTTCGACTGGATGACCTGCGCCACCAAGATCAAGACATCGGGCACGCTGGCGCGAAGAGTGTCGATGATCCCTGCGAGATCGGCGAGGGTGCTCTCTGGGCTCTGGCCGCCGCGGCAGTCGTTCGTGCCGAGCTGGATCAGTGCAATGGTGGGTTGGTAGGCTGGGGCCCAGTCCTGGATGCTCCCCACCCCCCCATAGGGCAAGCCTCCGTTCAGGACCTCGTCAGCCTTGGCCCCCCAGTGCCCGTCGTGCTCCGAGTCCCAGCTCTGGTCGGGCGCAGCGCCGGAGTAGGTCCCCGACTTGCTGCCGACAAAGTCGACATAGTCGATACCGTCGGCGACGATCCGCTGCCACAGATAGTAGCGATAGGCGTAGTGCTGGAAGCCGGCCTCGGTGATGGAGTCTCCGAGACAGATGATTCGCTCTGGCCCAGGCTCAGGGCTGTCTTCCGTGGTACCTGTGTCATCGCCGGCGCTCGCATTGCCCGTGCTCGCTCCGCCCGTGCTCGCTCCGCCCGTGCTCGCTCCGCCCGTGCTCGCCCCGCCCGTGCTCTCGTCTGTCGCGCCTGTGTCGTCGCCGCCTCCCGTGGCGTCTGTGACGCTGTCGCCTCCCGTGTCGCTGTTCGGATCACTCGTATTATTCGCATTGTCCGTATCGTTCGTGTTGCTCGTGCCACCCGGGCTGCCGCTAGCTGCGCTTCCCTCGCTGTCGCCGAGACCTGTCGAGTCTTCGGTCGAGTCGAGCGGCGGATCTCCTGAGTAGCAGGCGCTCGTCAGGAGTAAGACGGCCGCGGGGAGGAGGTAATTGGAAGATATGGCCATCAAGCGCTCCGTGCTGTTGAGAATTAGGGCAACAAGCTGAGCAAGAACCCTCAATGACATGAGGATTCATTTCGCTCCCCCCTACCTACCATGATCTTCTGGCGATACTCAAAGCGTGCATCGCGAAATCCACCCACTGCGCAAAAGACGCAATCCCATGCGCGACGACCGCGCTTGCGAGCTTGTCTCGCGACATCTTGCTCAGGACCCGAGCGCTTTGTGTGAGCCCGGCGTCGAGGCCGGCATCGTGTGTCCAGCCGTCGTCGTTGCGTCTTGCGTCGCGCTGCTCTGCCCGTGGTGGCTCGGGTTGAGTCGCGCCCGTCGAGGACGAGACCGGTCGTCGAGGAAGAGGACCCCCCGTGCGATCGGCTTCGCGCGCTCTGGCGCCGACGCAGAGTTGGGAGAACATGCCGAGCCGGTGAGCAAGCCCACCAAGATGCGGCGCGCGGCACACCTCGCGAAGGGCTTTCCTCCTCCCAGGCACAGGCACTCCGCCCCTCGCCCGAATTCCCAGATGAAACGTCTTGAAGCGCGGGAGCGTCGAGGCTCCTCGTCATGCGCTCGGAGACGGAGCTGCTCGGAGAGCTCAACCAGGCCTGGTAGGTCACTCCCCAACCGACGTTCGTTCGGACACTCCCACCGCACGCCCTTCTTGTGGCCGAGCCGGACGTCGATCCGAAGCGCCTCGTGGTCTTCGAGAGGCTCGAGGTCGAGGGCTTTGCGGAGGTGAGCCGGCTCGCCGCACGCTTCCGGCCAACTGGTGGAGCGGTGCGGGTGAAGCGGCGAGTGCATCGAAGCAGCGCGCGCTCCATCGACAGGAAGATCGACCAGCGCCTTGGGGATGCTGCAGATGAGGCCTTCCTCTGGCTGGGACCACTCGCGCTCCTCTTGGTCGCACACCTCCTGTCCGCGGAGCTTCGACCCACGGACTCCGGCCGCTCCGAACCTCCTCGAGCGCAACTTCACCGCAGACGAACCCGATCACGTACATCCGGACAGCCGAGGCGTGGCTGTACCTCGCGGTGATCGTCGATCACCTTCTCGCGCCGCGTCGTCGGCCGGTCGATGGCGGAGCACATGCGCAGCGAGCTCGTCCTCACCGCGCTGCGGGCCGCGCTGAGGCAGCGCGAGCTTCTCGAGAGGATGCTCTTCCACTCCGACCGAGGAGGGCTCAATTCAGCCCGAAGTAGCTCGCGATCGGACCGGGGGCTCACCTTCTCGGTCGGGATCCGGGGAACTATGATAGCGTCAGGACTCGACGTGCTCGATGCTTCGCCGATCCCCATTCTCGGGACCAAGCTCCACCCGCCTCCGGTCGGGACAGACATCGTCCCCCGCCCCGGCCTGATCGAGCGGCTCGAGGCGAGCCGAGACCTGCCCCTGACCCTCGTCTCGGCGCCGGCAGGCTACGGCAAGAGCACGCTGATCGCCGACGCGCTTCGGACCTCCGAGACGCCCCATGCGTGGCTCTCGCTCGACGAGCACGACAGCGATCTGCGCACCTTCTTGTGCTACCTCGTCGCGGCCATCAGGGTGCGGGTTCCCGGGGCCTGCGGTACGTCCCTCGCCAACTTGTCCGAGGTCGATCTGCCCGCCCCCCGCGTGCTCGCGGACACGCTGATCAACGACCTCAGTCAGCTCGATCGCCGGCTCGTGGTCGCGATCGACGACTTCCACTACATCACCGACCCGGCGATCCATCAGGTCCTCGGGCGCTTCTTCGCCTATCCCCCCAGCGGCGTCCAGCTCATCTTGATGACGAGGTGGGATCCCCCGCTCAACGTCAGCGTGATGCGGGCCAAGTCGCGCTTGACCGAGATCCGCGCCAGGGACCTCGCGCTCGATGTCGACGATGTCGGCGCGTTCTTCCGCGGGACGGATCTCCCGCCGATCGACGACGTCGCCCTGCGCGAGCTCTACTCGAGCACCGAGGGCTGGCCGGTGGGCGTCCGGCTGACGAGCCTCGCGATGCGCGTCGAGGACCACGCGGGGGCCCTGCTCAACGGGCTCGCCGAGCTCTCCTCAGACGTCCACGAATTCCTCGTTGACCAGATCCTCGCCGGACAAGACCCGCTCGTGCGCGAGCAGCTCGAGCAGACCTCGATCCTCGATCGCATGTGCGCCCCGCTGTGCCGGGCGCTGTTCGAGTCGCAGGACAGGCGCGCGGGCGCGACCTTCATCGAGCACATCACCCGCTGTGGGTTGATGGTCATCCCCCTCGACGCCCGCGGGGAGTGGTCGCGCTACCACCACCTGTTCCAGAGCTTGCTGCGAAGCCGGCTCGAGCGCTCCCACGCGTCTGAGGAGATCCTCGCCTTGCACCGTCGCGCGGGGGCATGGTTCGCGGCCCAGGGCCACATCGAGGAGGCGCTGACCCACTACGAGGCCGCGGGCGATCAGGACGCGGCGGCGCAGCTCGTCTGCACCCACATCGAAGAGGCGCTCAACCACGAGCAGTGGTTTAGCCTGTCCGGATGGCTGACGAGCCTCCCGCGTGAGGCTATCGACGCCCGCCCGAGGCTGCTGCTCGCACAGGCCTGGTGGATCGACTTTCGCGAGCACATCGAGCAGGCCTTCGAGCTCATCGACCGCGCAGAGGCGATGCTCCGCGCCGCCCCCGAAGACCCGGGCTCGAGGGCGCTGTTGGGGGAGGTCTATGCGATCAACGCGAGGCGCCACTACTTCGTCTCGGACATGGCCGCGACGCTCGAGGCCGGACTGCAGGCGCTCGAGCGGCTCCCGGCCCAGGCAACGAACGGCCGTAGCTACGCGGTGATGTTCTGCTGCGCCGCGTTGCAGCTGCACGGCCAGCGAAGCGAGGCCCGGGCCCTGCTCGCGAGCTCCCTCGCCAACCTCGACTCGCCGGGCTCCGGCTACCACGGTCGGCTCTTGGTCACGCAGTGCTGGCTCGACTGGCACGAAGGCGATCTCGCCGCCCTCGGACGCGCCGCCGCCCGCTACCTCGAGTTCGCCGATGCCCACGACCTCGGCGTGAGCAAGTCGTTCGCTCGCTACTTTCAGGCCCTGGCCCACTACTTCCAAGACGAGCTCGACGCGGTCGAGTCGGTGCTCGAGCCGGTATTGGACGCGAAGGTGCGGGGGCGGCCGCAGGTGGACGCCGCGTCGATGTTCATGCTGGCCATGGTCGCTCACCATCGCGGAAAGACTGCGCGGGCCCAGGAGATCGTCGAGATGGTCATCAGCCGCGCCCAGGCCAACAACGCCGGCAGCTTGGTGGCGCTCGGGCAGGCATTCACGGCGGAGCTCGACCTGCGTCGGGGAGAAATCAGCAAGGCGCTCGAGTGGGCCAACACCTTCGACCCCGGTCCTGGCCAGCGAGCTACTGCCGGGCCGCCGCCTTTCCTCTTCTTCGACCCCCGCTTCACCCTGGCTCGCGTCTTGGCGGCCTCGGATCGACCCGAGACCATGGACCGCGCCCGGGCGCTGCTCGATCAATGGCTGGAGCACATGGAGTCCTTTCGCGGGTGCTACAGCTACAAGAGCGAGGCGCTGCTCACCCGCGCTCACCTCGCCCTGCGCCGAGAGGACAACGCCGCTGCCCAGCGCGACCTCGCGCGCGCGCTCGAGCTCGCGTGCCCGCGCAAATTCAAGCGCTTCACGGTGCCCATTGACCACTCGCTGTTTCGCCTCGCGAGCCGCCTCGATCTCGACGACGAGAAGGCGAGCTACCTGCGCGAGCTCGCCCTGCTAGAGGGCGCGGACATTGCCATGAACGCCGCCAGCCCTTCGCCCGCGGCGAGCGAGCTCGAGCCCCTGCTCAACCCCCTGTCCGAACGCGAGCTCGAGGTCTTGCGGCTGATCGCGGTCCCGATGACCAACAAGGAGATCGGCAAGCAGCTGTTCATCTCCGCCGGGACCGTCGGCCGTCACGCGGAGAACATCTACCGCAAGCTCGACGTACGTGGCCGTCGGCAAGCCGTCGCGCGGGCCAGGGCGCTGGGACTGCTCTGAGCGCTGAGGGGGGCAGTGCGCCACCGCCGCGTTAAAGCAGATCGAACTGGGAATTCGAGAGAGGCGCGGAGTCGTCAGAGGTCCACGGAGGTCTGGAGCCCCGCGGCGAAAGCGCTGGACGACGATGAGGACGCCCGGATGGAGCGTGCGCACGCTGCGCCATGTCGTGCTCGCGCTTGACGAGGTGGCGCAGGGTCTGCTGGACGCGCTCAGCGAAGCGGCGGCAGACGAGGCCGAGCATCAGGCCGAGCGCTTTCGCTCCGGCGACTTACGCGCGCAGCGGATTCGACCGTGGCCCGGATGCCGGCCACCCGGCCCGCCTCCTGCCCAGTCCAGGACCTCCGCCAGCCCAGGGGCTGGCTGCTTCACCACCCGTCGCCCGCTCCCGCTCGTGGATGTGCCGGACGAATGTGCCGCGAAATGTGGAGCCGTGACACATGTTCCAGGCGGGTCTCTCCCCTAGATTGAGTTCATCGAAACCGAGCGGCCAGAGCCCTCCAACAGCAAGCAAGTCTCCTACGAATCAGGAACACATCTCACCATGAACATCACAACAAATCTCCGGAACCTTCTGACCCTGACCCTGACCCTGTCCCTGGGCTTTATGCTCGCGGTCCCTGGGTCCGCATCCGCCGATCTAGTGCCGTTGTCTGAGCTCAACACGCCTGTTACCAAGACCGTCTGCGAAGCTGCTGATTTGGACATCGCGTCCTCAGCGACCTTTCTTCAAGACCAGGCCACGATCGAGACGGAGTATGCCGCCAGCCTGATCGACATGACGCTCGCTGATGAGTCCGCTCGACTCGTAGTCGCGGGGGACGGGGTCGCCTTCTCTCGTCGGCTTATCTCCGACGGTAGCGGCGACAACAACGTCATCGTCCCGCTTGGGCTCAGCATGCTGACATTCGGCGGAGAGACCGTCGAACTCGCAGAAGGGAGCGTCCTGCTCCTGGAAGTTCATCACGGCGACACGACGATCGACAGCAAGGTGACCGTCTATGACGCGATGGGCGGCGTCTCGATGAGCCTGAGCCATCAAGACGACGGCATCACGGGAGTCGCGAGGCTCCTACGCTTGAAGGGCGATGGAATGGAGGGCGTCGCGGTCGCCTCCATGTACGGTGACATCATCATGGGCGGTATGGCGCTCGATGACTTCGATGACTGAGCTCTGCGCCGCAGCCGAGCTCGACCTCGACCCCGCGCTCGCGACCTGTGTCCAGCAATCCCTCCGAGGCTCGCGCCTCGCCGCCGCCCCTCCCGACACCGAGCCGCGGCCGGGGACGGTCTCGGCCTTCGGCATGCACTCGGCGACCACCGTCGACGGCCGCGACCGCAAGCGACTCGAACGCGTCTGCCGCTACCTGCTCCGTCCGCCCTTCGCCCACGATGCCGTAGAGGCGAAGGGCGACGGCCGCGGTTGCGGTAGCAGCCGTGTTCAAAGTCAAGATGAACGTCGTTCTCAATTAGTGTGAGCTAGACCACGGAGAGCTGGTGCGGACCATGGCGTTGAGGATCACGAGGAGCTTGCGCATACAGGCGGTCATGACGACCTTG
>Ga0316189_10005787_pt1 | contig 11861 bp, 10 predicted proteins | sample LowCovwburrow_MG_FD_204930 | JGI IMG/M metagenome (GOLD analysis project Ga0316189, IMG submission 204930) | Coastal sediment microbial communities from Maine, United States - Lowes Cove worm burrow | ecosystem: Environmental > Aquatic > Marine > Coastal > Sediment | place: USA: Maine... | reverse complement strand
ACCGGCAATATCACAGGCTGCGCACACGTCGATCACGCCGGGTGCTGCAAGGACTTTCGACAGGTCGATCGAAACGATGTTGGCGTGCGCGACGGCACTCATGCCAACGGCGACGTGCAACAAATCTCGCGGCTCCGGCACATCATCGGTATAGGCCGCCCGTCCCGTAACGTGCAGATGCGCACTATCGTGCGGCAGGGCACTGCCAACCACAGAATGACGACGATCAGCGGCCATAGGTATAGACCGTTGGCAGTGACGCTGTGCCCGTTTCCATTAAGAAGCGCCGCAACAGGTTCTTGACGGCGATGCGGCGAATGTCTGCGGACGCCCGCATGTCGGATATCGGCGCGAAGTCATCGTCCAATTGCTGGCATGCGAGTTCAATCGTCTCCTCGTTCCAGAGTTTTCCAACAATCGATGCTTCAGTCCGCCGCGCACGTCTGACGGTGCCGGCAAGACCACCGCAGGCCATTTGAAAAGTGGCCACCCGACTACCGTCGAGCGTCAATCGATACGCTGTACAAATGGCCGAAATATCCTGATCAAAACGTTTCGACCATTTCTGGCTGCTAACGATCGTGCCGGCGCTGACAAATGGAATGCGAATACGGATCAACACTTCCCCGGGCTGCAAATCGTTCACCCGGTAGTCATGGTAAAAATCGTTGATGTCGATTTCTCGTTCAACATCACCATGACGGAGCACCAGAACTGCGTCGAGCACCATGAGCGCGGCCATCGAGTCGCCGATTGGCGAGCCATTGGCAATGTTGCCGCCGAGCGTGCCGGCGTTGCGAATCGGTGGCGATGCGAATCGCCGCAGCAGCTCTTCGAGTCCCGGGAAGTGTTTGAGCAGCACCGGTGTCGCATCGGTGAAGCTGACGGCGGCGCCTATTTCCAGTGCCTCGGGCGATTCACTGATGATCTGTAACTCGCTCACGCACCCCGTATACACAACGGTATCGAGTTCGCGATGCTGTTTCGTCACCCACAGGCCGACATCGGTACCGCCCGCGAGCAGCGTCGCATCAGGATACTGGCTCATCAGCTTTGCCAGCTCAGCAACGCTCTGCGGCGCGAAGAATCGCCGGTCGCCGGATTCAACAACCAGCGACGTTGAGCGCTGCACCCGCTTGAGGTTTTGCTGCCGATCAACACGTGCAACGCTATCGATCACATACATGTCATGAGCCGCCGCGATGATCGGCCTGTATCCGGTACAGCGACACAGGTTTCCCGCCAGCGCATCGTCAATCTCACGCCGATTCGGTTTTGCATTGGATTCATACAGTGCGTACAGCGACATGACGAACCCCGGCGTGCAAAAGCCGCATTGCGAGCCATGGTTTCGCACCATCGCTTCCTGTACCGGATGCAAATCGCCGTCGGGCGTCAGGCTTTCCACCGTGATCAGTTCTTTTCCATCGAGTGTCGGCAGGAACTGAATACAGGAATTGATCGCTTTCAGCGCAACCGTTTCTCCATCACGCTTAAGCTCGGCTAATACGACGGTACAGGCACCACAATCGCCTTCCGCGCAGCCTTCTTTCGTGCCCTTACGACGCAGATCCTCACGGAGATACTGCAAGACGGTGCGCGTCGGATCAACGCTCGTTAACTCAATGATGTCACCATCAAGCACGAAGCGAATCGTCGCGTTGTCGGCCACGCTGACTAGCTACCCCGGTAGGTCGAATAGGACCACGGCGACGCCAGTAACGGTACGTGATACGCCTCATCAGCGCGCATCGAAAACCGGATTACGACGGTTTCGAGGAAGGCAGGCTCAGCCACTTGATTGCCTCGACCGCGGAAGTAATCACCCATATCGAACTCAAGCTCATACGCGCCGGTTCGCAACGCCTCACCCTCAAGCAGAGCGTTATCCGTTCGGCCATCCGAATTTGTGACCGCACGGCCGAGCAGCGCGCGTTGCTCGCCCACAGAATAGAGTCTGATCGCGACGCCATCCGCCGGCCGGCCGGCGGATGTGTCCAGGATATGAGTACTCAATTTGGCCATAGCGTTTTGTCGCAATCGTCGTGGCCGCTCAGTTTACACGTGAAATGGCCAGCAAATCGTCGCGACGCTGCTGCAAGGCAGCAATTCGCCGCTTGTCCAGGACGTCAGACAGAGTCGTCTGTAGCGCCTCGTCTGTCAGCATCTTGAGGCCATCACGCCAGCCGTCATGTACAACAATCGACGCATTCCTGAGGTGTGCGGGCCTGCCCTTTTTTGTCGAAAAGGCCCGCTCGTGCTCGCTCAGCATCAATCGCCACGACGAGGTGTCGTACAGCATCCGATGTTGCGAACGGCCTTCGTTATAGATCAAGACATCAAAAACATACATTTCGGGCCACTGATCCTCGATGGAGCACCACGCACCGCCGCCCTTGCCGCCCGCAACGCGTTCCGCCTCATCAATTTGGTTGTCCGGCAGAAACTGCAAAGAGCCCGACTTGCCGTCCAGTTCCCGAATAACACTCACCGGCACCATATCGAGCTCCAAAAGGCGGTCAAGGCGATAAGCGGCGACGTTCGGATAGAATCCACGGCGCTGCGGCTTCATGAATAGTGCGGTGACGGTAGCCGTGCCATCGCTCACTTTCACGAGCGTACGCTTCTGGCCATCATCACTTTCGACCGTGGACAAGATTTCGCCGCTGCGCAACAGCGACGCCAACGCTTCTGCGCCCAGCCTTCCCGGCCGATCACCGACATCGCGCGCCTGCGACGCAACGTCTGATGTCAGCGCACCGTTTTGATCAACGACTGTCATTGAGTCACCTTCAATGATCAGCGCATGTCCGATGCCCTTGTAGTAGAAGTTCAGCATGCCCGTATCAATCTGTACAACCCGGCCACCGAAGCGCTGCTGGACCTCGCGTGCGGGCGTCGGCGTATGACCAATCACGACCCTGTCGGCAGCAACCGAAGCGAGCGCCGCTTCCAGGCGATGCTCCTCAACCATGCGTGGGCATTCGACGTGATTGCGATACCAGAGCGGCCCGTCGACACTGAGCAATGCCGAATTTGACAGGCGAATGCCGTCTTTGATGGTCTGCAATTGATCTGCGGTCGCATCAAGCGCAGGGGCATGATTGCGAAGAATGGATTCGTAGTCGTAGTGACTGTCGGTGGGTAGTAAAATCGCGTCGTCCATTAAAGATGCGAGCACGGCAGCATAGTCAGCAAGCTCACTTTGCAGCGCAGCGTTGGTCGCTTCCAGGCCAAGTTCTGTCACCAGCGGTGACAAGCCACCGTGAACGTAGACGGTACGATTCAACACCACCATCGGCTTCTTGCTTAACAGCCACCGACCGTATTGACCGTCCGGGCGAAACGCGCGCCGCATTGCGAAATACCCCGGCGGAAACTTCTTCTCAAACGTCGTGCGCAGCGCGTCGTTATCGGTGCCGTTGCGCTCTGCAAACAACGCATACCAGCGCTCCCGATCAGCAACCTCGGCCTCATCTGCAAATGCTGCATACTCCTGCTTGCTGACGTAGCGCATATCACCGGTCAGGATCATCGCCTCGTGATTACCGATCAGCACGTGCACACGACCGCCCGCCGCACTTGCCTCCGCTTCGAGACGCATCAGTAAGTCCATCGCATCCCGCGAGCGCGGGCCACGATCAAGAATATCGCCAACAATGACCAGCTGTGATTCGCCACCAACCCATTGTTGCTGTTCGCCCAGAATTTTGGCGTTCGTCAGCGTTGCTACCATGGCGTCGTACGCGCCATGAATATCGGAGATAGCCACGACCCGTTCGACATCGTCGATTCGGTCCGCGGCGGCAAACACCGGCCCGGCTGCGAATGCGCATTGCACGGCGAATAAAGCAGCGAGTATCGCGATCTGTCTCAAGATGGGGCTCCGAAATTAAAGGCTTGATCGAGTGTAGTGGCTGCGATGCCATGCAGCAATGCCGCCCGCGGCTGCTCGCGCGGCCTATGCTAAACTTTGCAGCGTCTTAAAGCCCAAGTTGCGAATTGCCCATGCCTATGCTGCCTGTCCGTTTGACCGCTATTCTGGCCCTTGCGCTCCCACTCTGTCATTCGGCGATCGCGGCTAACAACGGCCTGCCAGACCCCTTATTTCAGGAAGATGACGTTCTCGACGTAACGATTGCCGCACCGATGGCGACATTGCTGTGGGAGCGACCGTTTGAGGAAGAGCTGCCCGCGAAATTCAGCTACAAGAACTCCGCAGGTGAAGCCGTGGCTTTTGACATAAAGATTAGGACACGTGGGCGTTATCGTCGCGATCGGGACGTTTGCAAGATTCCGCCGATCCGCCTCAATTTCAAAAAGTCCGAGACCAAGGACACGTTGTTCCACAAACAGGATAAGGTCAAGCTGGTCACGCATTGCCAGACCTCGACACGCTACAATCAGATCGTGCTGCGCGAGTACGCGGCGTATCGACTGCTCAACGTACTGACGGAGAATAGTTTCCGGGTGCGACTGCTGAGAATTACCTATGTCGATACCGACGGCAAAAAAGCGGATGCCACGCGTTTTGGCTTCATCATTGAACACAAAGATCGGCTGGCCAAGCGTCTCAATACCGCCGTCCTTAAAACCAAGGCCGTGACGGTTAGAGCGCTACGGCCTGACTCCACGAACCTCTATTCAATGTTTCACTACATGATTGGCAACACGGACTTCTCGCCGGTGCAGGGCGGCGAAGGCGAGCTTTGCTGCCACAACCACGTTTTGTTCGATGATGGAGAAGCGCCGATACTGTCAGTACCGTATGACTTCGATCAGTCCGGGCTGGTCGATGCTCCGCATGCCGGACCCAATGAAAATTTCAAGCTGCGCAATGTGCGCCAGCGTCTCTACCGTGGCCGCTGTAATAACAATGAGCAGCTCGACAACACGATCGCGCTGTACCTCGGCAAGAAAGATGCGCTGCTGGCAGAACTCGCCAGCCTGGACATGGCCGCACCCCGCACGGTCCGCGAGATGACAGACTACATCGAGAAATTCTACAAAACGCTCGGCTCGGAGCGAGCCATCAACCGTGAATTCATTAAAGGGTGTATTTAGGCGTCGAACTCGCGGGCGTCGTGCACAGCCAGTCGTGCAGGATTTTTGAGACCCTGGGATGAATGTAATACCCCAGTGAGCTGTGCGGATTCGATTTGCCGTAGCGAACAGCGAGGTTGAAAATCTGATAATCGTGCACGGCACTCACCTGGCGTTGCTTCAACATCGCGCGATAATCGTCGGCCAGCGTATTGTCATGACAGGTGTAGTCGTCCTCTGCGGACACATTGTGCCAACTCAACACATTGACGGGGAATTTCGCGGCTAACTTCTGTTTCGCTCCGAGTAAGCGTTTTTGGATCGTGCTATCACCGAGTGGCGACCCGAGCGTCAGCCATAGCTCGATTTTGCAATTCGAGTATTGCTCACAGTAGTCCGGATCGTGTGATAACTGCCACAGGACGTCATAGGCGATAACGCTGCCGGTACCGTGCGAAATCAGGCAAATTCGATCGCCGCGTTGCATCATTTCAATTAACTGGTTGCGCAAGCGCTCCCTGACGCGCATGCCGTAGTCCGATTTTTGATCAAAATACCGTGCGAAATCTCTCGACAATAGTCGGATCACGGGAATTGTCAGGCCGAGCATGCGCAGCAGCGGCGCGCAGACGCCGGCTACCGCCTCAGGCAACGCCGATTTACCGGGCAACTGATCATAGGGCCGGATGCCGAACTTTTTGCGAACGCGAATTTCGCGCAAACACGTTAATACATTGCGGCGATCGCCGACATCGAGGTGTGCATCGTAGCGCTTGCCTGCTGCCTCCAGGATCTCCCCATTCAGGTCGCCATACCAGGCAAGATCTTTCAGCACGACGTCAAAAGACTCGACAGACTCAGGGAAATCCCGCTCGATTCCAGAGCGCATCGCTGCCATGGACAGATCCATGTAGGACTCGGCAGCAGGCTTGAACCCGCGACCGTGAATCAGCAATAGTCGGCGATCGGAATCGCCGCTTAGCTCATCAATACTCATCTTCACCGCCGTCGCGCCGCGTCAACATGGTCAGGAATGGACCTGCCAGTGTCTTGCCGTACTCAAGCTTCCATATCACCAACGTTACCAGGACGAAACTGAGCGAAATAACGAACGCGATGGCCAGGGCGCCGATGCCAGAACTCAGCCCGAGGCCAATCGCAACGAAGATGTACATCGCATCCGAGGGCTGATCAAGAGAGAAGCGAAATCGAACGGCGGCAACAACACCTGCCAAACTGAATGCCAGCGCGATGCTGTTGACTACGATCGTCGCGATACCGGTTACCAGCAGTGGCAGGATCATGATCGTTTGCAGGAATGATTGATCAATTCGACGCGCGCGGCTGGTAATGAAATAGGCCCAGGAAATTGGCACCGCCAAAATTGTTGCGCCAACACTTGCCAAAAACAACTTGATCGGCGCGATACTCGTCAGCAAATTTCGCTCGACACTCGTGTAGACCGGCTCGAATGAATCGATATTGCTGCCGGGCAAATCGTCCAGACCGCCGATCGGTAAGTACTCTGCCAGCGCCGGATAGCGGGACAAAAGGAGTGCAGTAAGACCGACCCACGCTGCGTAATACATCAGGATCAGCGTCAATGGTATTAGCAGACTTGCGGATCGTCTCATTGGGTCGGTCCCTATTGCGCGATGTAAGCAAGATACAGCCATGTCAAACAATACGCCATAGCATTACTTAAGCGCGACGCGCTTCGCGATGGTAGTCTATGCGCCGCCCGAATCAACCGATCATCGAATAGCGAAAGACAATGACTGACAAAACACAACTGCTTGGAATTAGTAACGCGATCGTCGACGTGCTCGCTCACGTCGATGCTGATTTTCTCGACGAGGTCGGTGCGCCGCTCGGCTCGATGACGCTGATCGACGAAGAACAGGCGAAGTCACTGTACAAAAAGATGGGGCCTGCAATGGAAATGTCCGGTGGTTCGGTCGCGAATACGATCGCAGGGTTTGCCAATCTGGGCGGTGCCGGCGCCTACATCGGTAAGGTTCGCGACGACCAGCTCGGTGCGATTTTCAATCACGACATGCAATCACTGGGCGTTGATATTCGTTTGCAGCCCGCTGCAAGCGGTCCCGCAACGGCAACCAGTCATGTTCTTATTTCAGAAGGCGGCCAGCGCACCATGCAGACCTATCTCGGTGCCTGCCTTGGTCTTGGCCTTGCGGATATCACTGACACCACCGTTGGTGCCCCTAAAGCGCTGCTCCTCGAGGGCTATGTCTGGGACATCGGGGAAGGCCCTGCGCTTGCCAGGAGAGCCGCTGAGATCGCACGCAAGAACGGTACCGCGGTCGCATTGTCTCTCTCGGATTCGTTTTGCGTCGATCGACATAAAGACTCTTTCGCCGACTTCGTCCGCAATGACGCCAATATCGTCGTCGCCGATGAGGACGAGATCTACGCTTTGCTCGGCACGACAGATATCGACGATGCCATCGCGCAGTTGGCCGACTTCGACGCCTTGTTTGCGATCACGCGCTCCGCCGAGGGCTCAGTCATTGTGCAGGGCAACGAGATCGTTACGCAGCCGGCCGATGTCGTCGACAACGTGGTTGATACAACGGGCGCTGGTGATGCGTACGCGGCAGGCTTCTTGTTCGGCTGGGCATCGGAGCGCTCATTGTCCGACTGCGCGCGTTACGGCACGCGCTGCGCGACCAAAGTCATTCAACAGCTCGGCGCGCGCATCGAAAAAGGTCTGCTCGACAATTACACCTGAGCCGGTTTAACGACCGTTGCTAGGTACCAACAGGGTGCCAGGTGGTCTTCACTTCCTGGGTATCGCGAATCAGGTAGGGATTCTCCGCATCGCCGGACCAGTCGAATTGTGTACGTGCAACAACGCGCTTGATGTTATCGCTGGCGCGCTCCTGTATATCCCGCGCAACGGCTCGTCCGCCATCACAGTAGATTATCGCGTTGACGTCCATGTGCGAGGCAAAGTATTCGCTCAACTCTGAACGATAACCCGTCAGTATGTTGACGACACCACCGGGCACGTCGGACGCATGCAGCACCTCGGCGAAACTGACCGCACACAGCGGCAGACTCTCCGAGGCCAGAACAACGCAGGTATTACCACCGACAATCGCAGGCGCAATATTGCTGATCAAACCCAGCAGGCTACTGCCCTCTGGCGCCAGAATCGATACCACACCGGTCGGCTCGAGCACCGAGAAATTGAAGTGCGAGGAGTTCACCGGATTCACAGAGCTAAATACCTGCTGGTACTTGTCAGACCATCCCGCGAAGTAGATGAGTCGATCGATCGATGCATCGACTTCTTTTTCAGCCGCACGCGACGTGGCGCCCTGCTGCACGAGTTCCGCGATAAACTGCTGCCGGCGGCCCTCAAGCATTTCCGCAATACGGTACAAAATCTGGCCGCGCAAATAGGCGCTGGATGCCGCCCAGCCAGGCTGCGCATTGCGAGCCGCCACGACAGCATTGCGAAAATCCTTGCGGCTGCCGCGGCAAATATTCGCGATGATAGTGTCCTTGCTGTCGCGCAGCGGGAAGTAACGACCGGACTCCGTTCGTGGAAACTTCCCGCCGATGTAAATCTTGTAGGTCTTCGCGACCCCGATTCGATTCGCCGCCATGATTACGCTCCCAACTTCACATAGGCATCAAGGCCATGCAGCCCGCCTTCTCGACCAACGCCGCTCTCCTTGTAGCCACCAAAGGGCGACGTCGGATCGAACTTGTTAAACGTGTTGGCCCAGACAACGCCTGCCCGAATGCTTTGCGTCATCTTGAATATCTTCGAGCCCTTATCGGTCCAGATACCGCCGGACAGGCCGTACGGCGTGTTGTTCGCTTTGCTTATCGCCTCGTCGAAACGGCGGAACGTCTGGATCGCCAGGACAGGACCGAAAATCTCCTCCTGCACAACGCGGCTCGACTGCGATACGCCCGTGAATATCGTCGGTCTGCACCAGTAGCCTTTGCGCGGCACACGACCGGAACTCTGGTGCATCTCACCTTCAGTCTTACCGACCTTCAAATAGGCCTGAATCCTTTCCAGCTGCATGGATGAATTAATCGCGCCAACGTCGGTATTCTTGTCCATCGGATTGCCAACGATCAGGGTTTCCATTCGATCCTTAAGCCTGGCAATCACTTCCTCAGCAACCGATTCCTGTACCAAAAGTCGGGAGCCTGCACAGCAAACGTGACCCTGATTAAAGAAGATGCCATTAACGATGCCTTCGACAGCCTGATCAATGGCAGCATCCGCAAAAATAATGTTGGCGGCTTTGCCGCCCAATTCCAGCGTGTACTTCTTTTTGCTGCCGGCCAGTGACTTTTGAATCATGCGGCCGACATTCGTGGAACCCGTAAACGCGACCTTGTCGACGCCCGGATGATTCACTATTGCAGCGCCGGTCGGACCCGCGCCCGTGACAATGTTGACCACGCCCGGCGGCAGCCCGGCATCCGCGATGACTTCGGCGAGTTTCAACGCGGTCAGCGGCGTGGTTTCTGCCGGCTTTAGCACAACCGTATTGCCACAGGCCAATGCCGGCGCGATTTTCCAGGCCGCCATTAATAACGGAAAGTTCCAGGGAATCACCTGACCAGCAACACCCAGCGATCGGGCTTTTCGTCCAGGAAACGCATAATCGAGCTTATCTGCCCAGCCGGCATAGTAGAAAAAATGCGCGGCGGCCAGCGGTACGTCAATGTCGCGTGATTCGCGAATCGGCTTGCCACCATCGAGCGTTTCGATGACCGAAAACTCTCGAGCGCGCTCCTGCATGATGCGCGCAATTCGGTAAATATACTTGGCTCGCTCACCGGGCTTCATGCGTCCCCAGGTCGTCTTGTAGGCGTTGCGAGCCGCCGCAACCGCTTTGTCGACGTCAGTCTGGTTAGCCTCGGCAATTCGACTCAGCTTTTCTTCAGTCGCCGGATTGACGGTGTCGAAATAGCGGCCGCTGCTCGGCTTCACAAAGTCGCCGTTGATAAACAATCCGTAACGGCTATTGATGTTGATGTGGTCGGTGCTCTCAGGCGCTGGAGCGTATTCCCAGCCACCGTCGAACGCGAGTTTGTTTTCAGGAGTTGGCATCGTGAGTCCCTGGGTTTAGTCCTTGGAGAAATAGTCCGGCGATTGATACACGCCAGTTGACTGTTTCATCAATTGCATGAGCACGTCGTTTGCCAGAGAGCTGGCACCGAAACGAAACCACTCGGGCGTCATCCAGGCATTGCCCAGCGTTTCCTTCAACATGACGAGATAATGTATTGCGAGTTTCGACGTCGAGATACCGCCTGCGGGCTTCATGCCGACCATCTTGCCGGTCTCGAGATAGAAATCACGAATTGCCTGCAGCATAACCAACGTCACCTGCATGGTGGCTGCCGGCTGAATTTTTCCGGTGGATGTCTTGATAAAGTCAGCGCCCGCGTACATCGCCAAAACGCTGGCTTTTCGCACCCGGTCCAGGGTGCCGAGCTCGCCGGTCTCAAGAATGACCTTCAGATGCGCGTCGCCACAGGCCTTCTTGACCGCGATGATTTCATCAAACACATACCGATAGTCGCCCGACAGAAACGCACCGCGCGAAATAACCATGTCGATTTCCGTGGCACCCGCTGCTACCGCCATGCGCGTGTCGTCGAGTTTCACGCTGAGTGTCGACATGCCACTCGGAAATGCTGTTGCCACCGATGCGATATTGATGTCGTGGCCAGCAAGCGCTTTCTTGGCGACGCCGACCATTGTCGGATAAACACAAACAGCAGCAACGTGCGGCAGGCCCGGCAGAGCATCGTGCAGGTGAATCGCCTTTTGGCAAAGCTGTGTAACCTTGCCCGCTGTATCCTGACCTTCGAGTGTAGTCAGGTCGATCATGCTCAAAATGAGCTTAAGCGCTTCAACCTTCGACGATGATTTGATGCTGCGGGTCTGGAATCGGGCAACGCGCTCATTGACGCCCACTTCGTCGACAGCCGGTACGCGGCTCAAATCCGGCAAACGACGAGCGACTTTGACGGCGCTAAGTGCCATCTCTAGTTCTCCGCTATGACAGTTTCGAGCGCGACGAGAATCATCTCGTCGAATGTCGTTGCGCGCTCATCCGTCGTCAGCGCATCGCCTGTGACAATGTCATCACTCACCGTACAGATTGCCAGCGCCTCGGCGCTATTTTCTGCGGCAATCGGAAAGATTCCGGCGGCCTCCATTTCGACGCCATAGACATTGTACTTTGCCATTGTCTCGAACATCGCAGGATCCGGCGTATAGAAAAGATCGGCCGAAAAAATATTGCCCACGTGATATCGGACATCGGCATCCCTGGCAGCGCTAACGGCCTTCTGCACAAGATCAAAGCTCGCCAGTGCCGCGTAGTCATAGCCGCCGAATCGCATGCGATTGCAATTGGAGTCCGTAGACGCTCCCATGGCGATGATGATGTCACGTAGCTTCACATCCGGGTGCGATGTGCCGCAGCTGCCCACGCGAATAACTCGCTTGACGCCATACTCCGTGATCAGCTCCGTGCAATAAATTGATGCCGACGGTATACCCATGCCATGCGCCATGACTGACACGGGATGACCTTTGTACTCACCGGTAAAGCCCCACATGTTGCGGACGTCTGTAACGCGGCGCGCCTTATCAAAATAGGTGTCGCTAATATACTGCGCTCGCAACGGGTCGCCGGGCATAAGCACCGTCTCGGCGAAATCGCCGGGTGCAGCATTCATATGTTTGGTAGCCATAGCTCTTCTTTTACCACGATCCGACGCGCCTTGCCGCCTGCTGTGCGGGCAAC
>Ga0316189_10005785_pt1 | contig 11865 bp, 5 predicted proteins | sample LowCovwburrow_MG_FD_204930 | JGI IMG/M metagenome (GOLD analysis project Ga0316189, IMG submission 204930) | Coastal sediment microbial communities from Maine, United States - Lowes Cove worm burrow | ecosystem: Environmental > Aquatic > Marine > Coastal > Sediment | place: USA: Maine... | reverse complement strand
GCATAATCTGGTGGGCAATGCGATCAAATTCACACGCCAGGGCTCCATCGCCGTGACGACCCAGATCGTAAAAGACATGTTGGCCATTTTGGTCAATGATACGGGTGTTGGTATCGAGCCCTCGGCATGCGATCGCATATTTCTACGTCACGAACAAATACAGAGCCCGGACATGGACCAGGCGAAGGGCAGCGGGCTGGGTCTGGCCATCACCAGGGACCTGGTGGAGCTGCACGGCGGTCAAATTCGCCTCACATCCGAACTCGGCGAAGGCTCTACCTTTCGCTTCACCCTACCCATAAAGCAGATGAGATCTGAAAAACCACGGCGCAAGTCATCCGACACCCAGAAAGCCTCGAAACCGCCCGAGCAAGTCGTGGAAAAGGACATGCGTGTTTCCCGAATACTGGTGGTGGACGATGAAGCCATAAACCTTCAAGTATTGAGCAATTTTCTGGACGCCAGGCAGTACCGCTTGACCCTGGCTTCCAGTGGGAAAGAAGCGCTGGCCTTGATCGAAACCCAGAACTTCGACCTGGTACTGCTTGATATAATGATGCCGATCATGTCCGGCTTTGAGGTGAGTAAGCAGATTCGCAAGGAATATGCCGCCGAAGAACTGCCGATCGTCATGCTGACAGCCAGGTACCAGGTCGATGACGTGGTGGCTGGCTTTGACGCCGGCGCCAATGACTACCTGGTCAAACCTGTTTCTCGGAACGAACTCCTGGCCCGCATGGGCACCCATCTCAAGTTGTTGCATACTTCCCGGCAGTTGATCGCCGCCCAGGCTCGACTAATGGCGGTGAACAGCCTGCTGGAGCAAAAGGTTAATGATCGAACCTTGGAGATCCGCGAGCGCAACGACGAGCTTCAGGCCCTCGACGACATTGTACAGGCCATTAACCGCGAGGTAGAACTCTCCAAGTTGCTCAGTTCATTGGTAAAAGAGTCGCTGAGCCTTGTTCCGCCGGCAGAGAAAGGTGTCTTCCTGGTGCGGGAGCCCGGATCTGAAACGTACCGCTTCGCGGGTTTTTCTGGTTATGAAGCCAAGCCCGCATCGAGAATTCAGCTCAGTCATGACGAGATCGCCAGCTGGTTTGGTTTGGCGTCCCACGAACTGATGGCAGAGGTGCTCATCATCTCCAATTTCACGGGTATGGCTCGCGGCGGATATGAGTCACTGTTTCCAGCGCCCCGTTCCTCCTTGATTTTGCCGGTCGTCTTTCGGGATCATGTGGAAGGCTATCTGATCCTGGATCATTTTTCTCCTGAAAACTCCTTTCGCGAAACCGAATTACATTGGCTGAACCGTCTCAAGGCACACGCGGTTTCTGCCATTGCCAAGACGCGCTTGTTGGAGGAAGCACGGCTTAAGAATCAGCAGCTCATCGACAGTCAGCGTAAATTGATCATGCAGGAGAAGATGGCTTACCTGACGGCATTGACATCGGGCATAGCCCACGAGATCCAAAACCCGCTGAACTTTGTAAATAACTTCGCGGCGGTGGCCGTGGAAATGGTCCGTGAACTTTACGATACCTTGCGCAGGAAACGCAGGAAAATCCCCAAGGACACCTATGAAGATGTGACCGAAATCCTGGATGACCTGGAAGAGAACGCGGGTATGATCTACCAATACGGACAGCGTGCGGACCGCATCGTTCGCTCCATGATGGTGCACTCCCACGATGGGGTTCAGGATGCCCAGCCGTTGAACATCAACCAAATACTCGACGAACAATACGAGTTGGCCTATCATGCCATCCATGCCTTCGGATCTCGCGTGACCATCAACGTCACACGCAGCTATCACCCGGCTGCGGAGAACGTGGAGGCGGTGCCCCAGGAAATCGGTCGCGCCCTGCTCAACCTGATCAACAACGCGCTGTATTCGATTGGTGAAAAGATCGCGCGAATGGGGGATGAGCCTTATCAGCCGGAGCTTTGTTTGAAAACAGATGAACTGAACGACAACCTGGTCATTGTCATTCGCGATAATGGCACCGGCATCCCCGACAAGGATTTGGACCGCGTATTCACGCCATTCTTCAGCACCAAACCCGCTGGCAAAGGCATTGGCCTAGGGCTCTCCATTTGTTACCACATTTTGGTAGAAAGCCACGACGGCGAAATATCGCTGGCATCAGAGGAAGGCGTGTTCACAGAAGCAACCATCACCCTTCCGCTCAAACGTTCCTAGCCACCTTGGCGGTTTTCTTCTGAGCGGCTGTGAAAAGTTGAGGACTTTAGCGCAAACAATCCCCTACCCCATGGGGATGGCAAAAATGTAGATTACGTAGAGTAAATTCGTTGGAGGGTTTCTACCGGGGTTTGAGGGGCGGGAGCCCCTGAACCTTGAGCCTTGTAGCTTGAAGCAGCGGGCTAAAAAGGCCCGCACTTCGCAAGGATCAAATTGATATGTCACGCTCCGATTGCTTGCATTTGTCGCATGCTGAAAGCACTTTCGCACGGGCATCCGTCTGTGAACCCCGGCTGATTTCCAATATGGCATCCGGACGCAATACACGCGTTAGCCCTCGTTCGGAGGAAATGAGTCCACGTTTGCGCCAGCGGCTGAGAATACGAATGGTTGTTTCCGTGGTGGTGCCCACGATGGCGGCAATGAGGGTCTTGGTGAGTTTGACCTCGGATATGGGGTATTGGTGCCAATTCTCTGGATCGGCATTCACGGGCAAAGCCTGCTGTAACAGCAGGGTTGCTATGCGCAGTTCAACCGGTTCCATGAGGGCGGCTTTAAGCGTGTAGATTTCGCTCAGGCGCATGTTCATGTTTACCAGCATGGTAAAAAAAACGTCCGGCACCTCGGCCACCACTTTAATAAAACGATCTCTTGAGAAACGCAGGGCTGCCGTATCCTCGATGGCGATGGCATCTGCCGGATAGGTACTACCTGGCCGGGTTAACGCTTTACAACCGATCATATGAGGCGACGTCGCCAGATCCAGGATGACCTCGTGGCCCGTGGAACTGATCTTGCGCATTTTTACGCGGCCTCGCAACAGGATATAAAAATCGCCAGCAGGATCACCCTCGTGAAACAAGGCGGCCCCGGCTTTACGCTCAACGGTATAGGCGCATTTTAATAGCGCTTCCCGTTGAGCGCGGGTCAAGGCGGCAAACATGGGCAATTTGTCGATCACCTGTTGGGCCCCGAACAATCCCGCACGGGGTCGCGGGCCCGCAAGCGTAGCGTTCATGACTCTCCTCCTCTAATTAAACGAACGCCATAAGAGAAGCAAGAGCCATGCCGACGATTTCTATCCCCTTTTTAGGATTCCAACCCCTTTCTTGAGTCTTTTTCCTCATTCGCGAAGAGATTCCGTGTATTTTTTCGCGGAGGAAGGCCAACGCAACCATAGCGCTGACCTCCCTCGCGAAGTCTAGTAAATGTCGTTGACGGTGTTGAAGACGTTGAATTTACCCGTGGGGGTTATGAGACGTTTGTCCTTGATGACCTTCTTCAGTTTCAGGGTCTTGTCGTCCACAATAACCAGGGCAGAGGTGAGGTCTTTGGTGTTCCAAACGGAGAACCAGACCTCGTCTCCCGCCTTATTGTACTCGGGCTGAACAACCCGTTGGGGACCTTCCGAACCAATGTCCGCCCATTCGGCGATGGGCAAGATGACGCTGGGATTGTCCAGGTTGTTAATGTCAAAAACGGCCACGGAGCGACTGATATTGACATCCGGGTTCAAAGGCGTGTCTACGTACAAGTGGTTGGATTTGGGATGGCTTTTTACAAACAAAGAGCCGCCACCCTGACCTTTGAGCACGCGCACGACCTTCCAGGCATGCACTGCATGGCCGATCGGGTCAGTGCCGATGAGCGAGATTTTCTCGTTACCCAAGGCGCTGGTGATCCAAACGGGTCCGAATTTGGGGTCCACGATGTTGGCACCCCGACCTGGGTGAGGGATTTTGTCCACGTCGACCAAGGCCGTCAGCTTCTGTTCCAGACTGTCGACAACCGCCACTTTATTGGACTTGTTGGCCGCTGTTAGGAAGTAGCGATGGGTAGAGTCCCAGCCGCCATCGTGCAGGAAGCGGGCCGAGTCGATGGTGGTCACCTTCAGGTTGGTCAGGTCACTGTAGTCCACGAACAGTATTTTCCCCGTTTCCTTGACGTTGATAATGAATTCAGGGTGCTCGTGGCTGGCCACAATGGCGGCCACACGCGGCTCGGGATGGTATTCCTGGGTGTCAACTGTCATACCGCGTGTTGAGACAATTTTCAGCGGTTCCAAGGTGGCGCCGTCCATGATCACATATTGGGGCGGCCAATAGGAACCGGCAACCGCATAGGTGTCTTCATAACCCTTGTATTTGGAAGTTTCCACACTGCGGGCCTCGAGGCCAACCTTGCTTTCCGCCACCGTTTGTGGCGGATCCATCCACAGGTCGATCAGGTTCAGCTTGGCATCGCGGCCAATGGTGTAAATGTACCTGCCGGAGGCCGAGGTCCGGGAAATATGGACCGCGTAACCCGTTTCGATCACTGAGGTGATCTCCTTGCTGTGACCGTCGATCAGGGCGACCTGACCCGAGTCGCGCAGGGTTACCGAGAAGATATTGTCGATGTCGATATCGTTCATCTTGCGGGTGGGCCGATCTTTGACCGGAACCAATACCTTCCACCACTTCTTGATATCGGCCATCCCGAATTCGGGAGGCGAAGGCGGTTCGTGCTGTAGATAGCGGGCCATGGAATCGATTTGTAGTTCGTTCAAATCACCCGAAGTTCCCCAACTGGGCATGCCACCGGGGGAGCCATACTTGATCATGGCCTTGAGGTACTCTGTCCCCTTCTTCAGAGTGATGTCCGTGGTAAGCGGTTTACCCGTGGCACCCTTACGCAGAACACCATGACAGCCCGCACAGCGCTCGAAGAACAGCTGTTGGCTGGAGGCCCACTCTTCCTTGGTGAGCTCCGGCGCACCCGACCTGCTCGGCATGTCCATCTCGGTGATTTGCATGGGCTGACCGGCATATAGTTGCTCGGCCTCGACGGCGCCCGGGTGACGCTCTACTTTGGCCAGATCACCGTTTTTATGGGATTTGCGTACCTCGGCCACTTGATCCAACGTCACCGGCTCACCCTTGTTACCCCATGCGCTTAGCACGTAGTTCAATACGTTGGTAATGGTCTCGTCGTCCAGATGAAATTGAGCAGGCATGATCGCGTTATAGTCTTGCCCGTTCACTTTGAGTTTTCCGGCTAGACCACCCATCACCACATTGATCGCCCGTTTGGAATCGGCCAAAAGGTAGTCGGAATTGGCCAAGGGTGGGAATGCACCTGGCAGGCCTTTGCCATTGGGCTGGTGACAAGCCGAACAATTGGCCTTATAAGCGTCTTCACCATCCTGGTTGACCTGTCCGAAAAGCATGGGTGAAAGCAAGAGTAGCATCCATTGAAAAGTGGCACAAAGGTTTCGCATGAAGTATCCTCCTCGAGCGAAATGAATCGATTCGTTTTTGAATTCAAAATTTGAAGCGGACGTCTGCATACCAACTCCTTCCGGGGCTGATTTGACTGCTGTCGTGGGCGCTACCCAGCGTGGTGTCTATGACATCCAGAGTTTCCACGTCGAGAAGGTTTCGGGCACCTACGCCCAACTGCAGGCGATCCTGAAAAAGTTCATGTCTGACGCCCACGTCCAGGCGCTGCCAGGCTTCGATCTCTTCGCTGTGCACGGTTTGACTGCGAGGCGGAAGGAAATAGCCCGTGTGCGCACCATTGTGGCGGTACAGCACGTTCAGACGGGTCTGTGCACGCTGCCAGCCAAGCTCCAACTGAGCATCGTTGCGCGGGTTGAAATCGGGTACGGAACCATCGTCGGCGAGCTGATTGTAGATTTGGGTATGGTTCCACATCAGATCGGCATGGAAAGCTTCCACATGCATTCCAAGGCGCATCTGACCGCCATGGGTTTTGTGTTGGTTGATGTTGAGGTAGTAGCGGTTGAAGTGACCCGGGTTCTGGGGATCGGGCTGCAAGCTGCCGAGTGAAATCAGGTTCTCGATGTCGTTGTAGAACAGCTCGGTTTCAAGCTTGAAACGCGCCCTGCCCAATACCAAACGGCCCGTGTGGGAAAGATTCAGGTGTTGACCTTCTTCGGCCAGCAGGTCTTCGTTGCCGAGGATGTGGTACACGGTGGGACCCAAGGCGATGGTGAAGTCCAGATACTGTTGTTTGATGGAAGGTCCGCGAAACCCGCGCGCCAGGGAAGCCCGTAACTCACCCAGGCGGGGGCGCTGGTAATTCAAGTGCAGGGCCGGCGTCAGTGGCACGCTGTAGGAGCTATGCTTGCTGGCTCTGACACTGGGTTGCACGACCAGGTGGTCACCCACGCGGTAGCGGAACACCGCAAACACAGCCACATCGTCGGTCTCTTGACTGCCGGCGGCGAGACGCGAGCCCGTTCCCCGGTCCAAGTTGGCCTCGAAGCCCAATTGGTAGTCCCAGTTTCTGTTGAGATGCCTTGAACTCAGTGAGCCTCGCGCCAGCCACTGCTCGAAACCGGTTCGATCCAGCGAGGTCAAATCTGTTTTCCGTTCGATCAAGTCGCGGCGATAGTCGGCAAAGGAGACAATCATCTCCACCCGGTGCGTATTCTTGAAATCACTGTTAAGACTCATCTGATGACTGGCGCGACGCGTTTGATATTCTGTTTCGCTTGCGTCACCGGGTTGCAGCAGGTCTTCGTCGAAGAAACGTGCGTTATAGGCAAAATCCCACTGATTGAAGTGTCGCCCATAACCGATTTGAGCCCATTGTTGGTCGCGCTCCAACCATTGGCTATCGGCCTCGGCCTGTTGACCGTCGAATTGCTTGACGCCCATGCCCAGCTTGAGGCTGTGATCACCGTTGAACCAGGAAAGAGAGGGTGCCGCGATCAACTCACCTTGGGAATCGTAGCGGCTGGAGAAACCGGGTCGGTAGCCCTCACGGCTATCCCTGTCGGTGATCAAGTTGACCACGCCGGCCAGGGCGTCGCTCCCGTAATATACGGAAACCGGACCCTCAATGATCTCCACCCGTTCCACCCCATCCAGAATAAGGTGGTTCAAGTCGATGATGCCATTGAGTCTGCCGATCACCGGCACGCCATCAACCAAAATCTTTACGTTTTCGCCCGAGATACCGCGAACCGTGGGACTGGACCCGAAAACGGAGTTTTGTTGGAGTTGAAAACCCAACTGGTAGCGGAGGAGTTCGTCGAGATTGAATGCACTAAGGTCTTTTAACCTTTCGGAGTCAACCGTTTTCACCTTATACACCGAATCGCGTGGCTTCTCCGCTCCGAATTGGGCGGTGACGACCATCAGCTCCTCCACAGAATCGAGTGGTTCTGCCCCCTCTCCAGCAAATCCCAAGAGCTTGCCGAAGGCGATGCAAACGATGATGCATAAAATGATATTGAACTTCTTCATGATAAATCCTCCGGTAACGCGACACCCTCGTTTTGGGAAACGCGGTGAACAGACCGCGATTTTGTCACTGACCAAGATAAGCCTGAAGGAGATTTGCCATTATGACGACAGTCATAAAAGGGCCCGATTTCCAAGCAAAATGACGCATACGGAAAATATTTCAGATTGGCATGGGCGGCTAGGATGCGATTGCGTCTTCCGACCGCAGGACAATAGCTCCAATTCTGTGTCAACGTAACGGGATAGCAGTTAGTAAAAATGGACAAGGCCTGGGTGAAACACCCCGCCCTTCTTTTTTAGCTCGCGTCCCGATACGACACGGAAATTCAACGATTTGCAGCCACTCTCCTACGACTTTCTCCGATAGAGCTTTGACGGCGAATACGCACGCGTGAAGGCCAGATGGTAAGGTCTGTTTCTTTGAAGGCGATGGTTTGTCGATAATTCGGGGGAAAATCCCCGCAATTGCCCTCCTATTCACGAATTATTCTATTTTTGTACTTTCATTTTGCGAATAGGTGCGTTTACAATAGGTGTTCCTTCCCAATATCGTGAGACACGACTGGGACCTACTTGGATCCATGCATGAGGAGAGGTTATGAAGATCAATGCTCGATTAGTTAGTTCTTTGTGTGCTTTGTTGTGGCTTATGCCCCTGAGCGCCCTTGCACAGAAGGGCAGCAGCGACTGTGCCTACGACAACGGTTCTCAGGGCCCTTGTTCGGTTACCCCCAGACAAGTTGATGGCGGACCCGGTTCGCTGACGACACTTTTTGGCGCCAACAACAGCTTCGCTGGAAACACCTTTGACGTGACCGCCACCCGGTCACTCATTATTACTGGTTTCGATATCAACATCGACGATGTCGGTGGTACCCACACGGCCGATATCTACTGGCGTGTTGGTAGCTCCGTGGGCGTTGAAAACGACGCCGGCGCTTGGACCCTCTTGGGCAGCGATTCCGGTGTGATCGGCGCCGGTGCCGACGCACCTACTTTTGTTGATGTCAGCACCCCTGCTGGCACCTCGCTTGCGGCTGGTACCGTTTATGGTTTCTATTTTGACCTTGCGACTTATCCTTCCGCAGCTGTTGGTTACACCAATGGTGGCCCGACTGTTTTCAGCAACGCCGACATGAGCATCACCACCAACACGGGACAGGCTAGCCCTGCTTTCAGCGGCTCCTTCTTCCCCCGTCAGTGGAACGGTACCGTCCATTATGACGACGCCATCATGGTTCCCACCTTGGGCACCATCGGCCTCACCGTCATGATTCTGGCACTGTTCGCAGCTGCTTTTGTTGTCATGCGCAAGCAAAAACAGGCACGCGTTTAATCTATTCGCTTTAGCAAACTAATATAGCAGCACGAGCTGGCAATCCAACTGGTTTCTCCCAAACCCAGTTGGATTGTTTGTCTCGTGCTGTCGTTTATTTGAGGCCTGGTTTTCAAGGCTTAGGGACGCTCACAAAAAACCACCTGAGTTGTCTTTGGTAAAAACATTTTAAGTCTCATGGTTCTCTGCTTTAAAGTGGTTTGGGTCGCCTTTTTCTCGTGCGACACAAAGGAAATTGAAGCTTGGCAATTATTGTACTTGCCAAAAGACCACTTTGCCTAGTTCCAGCTCAACCCGTTTGCTTTTCACTTGACCCTCCAGGTCCTTGATCTGCAACTCCCAAGAACCCGGCTCTACATCGACGGCCAGTGCAAGAAAGGGCGGGACGACCAACAGACCGGGCCGCACTTCAAAAACCCCCAGGGAAGCGATTTCTTCCCGCACGAAGGGCAAGCTCAATTCGGGACGGATCAATTCCGCAGAATCCACGGTGCCGATAGCCATCAACATGGTTGTCAAGCGTGGCTTTAGAGCCACTTCCACCGTTTCACCCGCGCGCACCGTTGCCCCAACCGGATCCGCATACCATGCCAGAGTTGACCCAGGTCCGGGTTGAGACCATGCAGCGAGCAACACCTGGCCCTCGGCAACTTCCTCCAAGAGAAAGCTGCTTTCGTTTTGCGGCGATATACGGGAGAAATCAGAATCCAGCCCCTTGGCGATGGTCTGATACATCTTTGCTCCCACGTCCACCCCTTCCATGCGGACGGAAACAGAGCCGGTCTCCCCAAGTGAGAGATCCCCCAAGTCCACCTCCTGTTGCCCCCGCTGAATCACCAATTGAGTCACCAAAGAACGGGTTCCGTTTTCGCTGTGCATTGCCACCGAATAGATTCCGGGAGCAACGTCAAAATACTCGAAACGGCTGCCGTCCCATATTGCCTCTAAGTATACCTGGCCGCCCCATTCGGTCTTACCCGATAAGCTAAATCGCTCCTGCTCCTCACTGGAAAAAAGGCCAAAGACATGGGCATAAGCCTGGAAATCGAAGCGTGAGAAGATGTCGTTCTCCTCTATCGAAAACGAGACCCGGTTCGGGTGGGTCGTGGCACGCCAGGCCAGCCGAGTCCCCTGAGTCGAAAAGGCAACCAGAAAATAATCATGGGGTTCCAGTCCCTCGAACCGGAAGCGACCGTCCCCATCCGCGACCGTTTGGTTAATAACGCGGAAATGTCCACCGTCATTTGAGAACTGACTGGCTAATGGGCTCTCAGCTCCGAATGCTACGTTTTCTTTCAAGAGGAAGATTGCGGCAGAACTTAAAGGTGCCCCATCGCTAAATGCCTGGCCGTCCAAATTGGCCGTTGGCAAAAAGCCAAGTTCAAGCGCGACGGTTTCTCCACCCGCCAGGGTCACCTCGCGATGGGCCCGTTCCTTCCTATCAGAATTGGAGTCGCCCTCCAACCAGGTCACCAGGTACGGGCCTGGTGCAAGACTTGCGAGCCTGAAATAACCATTGTCCCTGACAGGAACCTGCGTACTGAAGCCATTGTCCATGGATCGGAGATGAATCAAACGTGCGGCGGGGAAGCGCTCCATATTACAACGGCCCTCAATAACCGCCTCGTCGGGTACCGTCAGGGTGATCGGCGATTTTGCATCCCACGATTCATCTGCCTCACGAAACACACTGGTACCCAACCCGCTACCAGATACCCCCAGGTCGAAGCTGGTTCCTTCTGCGGGTGGGCTGAAAGAGAAAAAGCCATCCGCATCGGTCTGCCTGCTGGGATATCTCCCCTGGTATTTCTCGGATAAGCTTTGCATATTTAACTGTACGGGGTGGACCGCGATTAGGACTGTAGCCCCGGTTCTGGGTCGGCCAGATAAATCCAGAACGTACCCCTCCAAGCGACGGTCAGAGGGCGACAGGGTGAAGGTTATGGGGTTTCGAGCCATATCCTCGGCCAGGCCTACTTCTATATTGTCGACGACTTTGGTGGCAAAACCCTCCGCGCGCACTTCAATTTGATAAGCCTGCCCAGCACTCATGGGAGCCAGTTCAAAACGTCCGGCCTTGTCTTCAAACGATTGAAATTGTCTTTTTCTATTAGCCCAAAAGCTCCCTTGTGATGCTTTTTCCTGCCGGAGGAAGCTCACTTTGAAGTGCGAGATAGGCCGGCTTTCTTCGTTTAAGACCTGGCCTCTCAGCATGGATGTGGCCGACATCACGACTTGCACGTCTTCCTGGTCGACCTCAACCTTGGTCAATTTTGTCTCTGAATATTCAGGATGTGTGAAGCTTAAATCCACTGTCCCAGAGGGAAGGTCTTCAAAACGGAAAGCGCCTCGTTGATCTGCGCTTTTACCTTTTGCTGAGGAGCTACCGGGTCGAATAATTTCGAGAGTCACCATGGCCTCGACAGCATTGCCATGGGTGTCTGTTACGTGCCCTGCCAGCATATGACTTTCCACCAGAACAATGGTTCTCGGCTCCCCATCATTCCTATCGGTGCGAACTCTCTGACTTTCGCTGCGGAAACCTTTCGCCCGCACAAAAAGTCCGCCGTCAGAAGTGGGGTGGAGACCGGTGATTTTATAGAAGCCGTCGCCTTCCTCATGCGCTTTAATATCTTGCAACGTGACATTGGCACCCAACACGGGCGTGCCGCCCTTGTCGACCAGCCGCAAGGCATAGGTTCCCCCGTCGGAGCGCCGTTTCTGGTGAAGCTGAAGACTCCATTCTTGGACAGGTTCCGCTTCGGTTAATACCAAATCTTGGTAGCCACCATCAGTTCTCCCTTCGCTGGAAGCCTGAACACTAAAGGCCATGTCAAGCGGAATGCCGTCAATGCGATAATGCCCATCCTGCCCCGAGGTTACGGATGGCGGGATATGATCACGCTGCCTTAGGGAGACCCAAAGCCTGGCCTTGGCCGGAGCAAATTGGGCAAGTCGTTCACGATAATTCCAAGGGCACCAGAGCTCGGGAGTTTGTGCAACATCTTTGCGATAGATTTGGACGGCCTGGAGGTAATCCATGGGGTTGGCGCCGGCAGCGGTTGTGGTAG
>Ga0316189_10005784_pt1 | contig 11866 bp, 8 predicted proteins | sample LowCovwburrow_MG_FD_204930 | JGI IMG/M metagenome (GOLD analysis project Ga0316189, IMG submission 204930) | Coastal sediment microbial communities from Maine, United States - Lowes Cove worm burrow | ecosystem: Environmental > Aquatic > Marine > Coastal > Sediment | place: USA: Maine... | reverse complement strand
AACTAACGGCCTGTATATCTTGATGATCTAAAACGGCATCAACCGCGTCTTTACCGCCGTGTACGATATTCAGCACGTCTGCAGGAAAGCCAGCTTCGACCATCATATCGTGAATTAAATTGGCCGAAGATGGGTCGCGTTCTGACGGTTTTAATATAAAAGTATTACCACATGCAACTGCCATTGGAATCATCCACAACGGCACCATAGATGGAAAGTTAAAAGGAGTTATACCGGCGACTACCCCAAGCGGTTGGCGCTCGGAGTGAGAATCAATATTCGGCCCAACATTGGGTGTATAAGAGCCCGCCATGTGGCTAGGGATACCGGCCGCAAACTCGACGACTTCTAATGCGCGTGTGACTTCGCCCAATGCATCATCGTGCGTTTTCCCGTGTTCTTTAGAAATGGTTTCTGCGATTTCATCTTGTCGCTTAGTCATCACTGCGTGCAGCGAAAACATTAGGCGTGCCCGTTGTGCGGGTGTACGCTCACTCCAAGATTCAAAAGATTTCTTGGCGGCTTGCACGGCCATATCAACTTCTCTAGCACTGCCTAAAACAACCTCAGCATTTTGTTCACCCAACGCAGGGTTAAAAACTGCTTGTGAGAGCCCAGATTCGCCAACAGTTTCCTGCCCACCGATAATATGCTTAATTACTTTCATACAAACTCACTATATTGGTTTCTTCTGTTTTAAAGCATGCCTAAGACGGCTGGCTCATTGTGTTTTTCGGGTGATTTGGCCAATTCACATAAGGTAAGCCGTTGTCAACGTCTTGCATGGTGATACATTCAGGAACAGGGCATACCATTTCGCATAAATTACAGCCCACACACTCTTGATCAATTACACTAAATTTTCGTTTGCCACTGACCTTATCTACCAACATTTCAATAGCTTGATGCGAGGTGTCTTCACAAACCTCATAACATTTACCGCACTCAATACATTTGTCGCTATCAATGCTAGCTTTAACATCGTAATTGATATCTAGCTCATTCCAATCAACCGTGTTTGGTATCGCTAGGCCACGGAAATCATCAAGACTCCGATAACCCTTAGAGTCCATAAAATCACTAAGCCCATCGTTCAGATCTTCAATGATTTTAAAACCATGGATCATCGCAGCAGTGCATACCTGCAAGCCTTCAGCCCCCAATGCGATAAACTCAGCCGCATCTCGCCAAGTAGTAATCCCACCAATAGCCGAGACTGGCAAATTGGCAGTATGTTGATGACGTTTTATTTCGGCCAACATATGCAATGCAATTGGCTTTATCGCACTCCCGCAATATCCACCGTGTGTACCTTTGCCACCAACAACGGGCCTAGGTGCCATATTGTCTAAATCAACACTCACAATTGAGTTAACCGTGTTGATCATTGAAACTGCATCAGCACCACCGGCTTGAGCTGCTTCGGCAGGAATAAGAATGTCTGTTGTGTTGGGTGTTAGTTTGGTAAAAACAGGGATATCAACAACTTCTTTAACCCAGCGAGTCACTTGTTCGACCATCTCAGGTACTTGACCGATCGCTGACCCCATACCACGCTCACACATGCCGTGTGGACACCCTAAATTCAATTCAAGCCCATGCACACCCGCGTTGGCTATTTTAATTGCCAAACTTTTCCATGCCTCTTCCTCGACCGGAGCCATCATAGAACCAATAATCACTCGATCTGGCCACTCTTTGCGCATCTCTTCAATTTCACGCAAATTAACTTCTAAGGGGCGGTCTGAAATTAATTCAATATTATTAATTCCTATAAAAGCTCGGTTGGTATCTTTATGCACAGCGTAACGACTAGACACATTAACAACTGGTGGGTTTTCCCCAGGAGGGTTATCGCCTAGGGTTTTCCAGACAACGCCACCCCAGCCCGCTATAAAAGCGCGCTCGCAATTTATTTTTTTATCGGTTGGCGGAGCCGACGCTAACCAGAACGGATTAATCGAATCGATACCAGCGATATTGCAACGTAAATCAGCCATCCGCTTAAACCTCCACCAAAAATTCATTAATCGCCTTCGCGGCACGCTTTCCGTCTTCAACCGATTGCACCGTCAAATCTTCACCTGAGTGAACACAATCACCGCCCGCGTAGACACCGTTAAGGCTTGTCTTAAAATGCTCATCGACTGAAATTTTCCCTTTTTCAAAATCAAGTGAGTTCAGGCCTTCATCAACCATATACTGACCTACCGCCAGTAGTACACAGTCAGCATCGATTGAGAATATTTCACCATTGCCAGACAATTTTCCGTCGATGATCGCGCAATGCTCAAACTCGGCACTTTGCACGCTAGATTCACCAGTAAAACCAACCGGCATAGCCCAATGGATAACATTGACTCCATTAATAGCGGCCAAATCTTGTTCAAATTCGGTGGCTCCCATTTGATGAGCGCCGCGCCGATATATTAATGTTACCTGATCAGCGCCGAGACGCTTGCTTTGCACAGCCGCATCAATAGCGGTATTACCGCCGCCAATCACAACCACATTATTACCTGGCTTCATTATTGAAATATCATCGGCTTGACGCAACTGCTCAATAAACTCGATTGCATCGCCTATCCCTGAAAGGTCTGCGCCAGCTAAATCCAATTGATGCGCTTTACCCAATCCAATACCAATAAACACAGCATCGTAATCTTGCTGTAATTGGGTAAGACTCACTGCAGAACCCAAGGCTTTGCCATATTGAATGTCGATACCGCCAAGCTGCAAAATAAACTCAACTTCTCGGGCTGCGAAATCGTCAACCATCTTATACGCCGCTAAACCATATTCGTTTAAACCGCCAGCCTTAGCTCTAGACTCAAACACAACAACTCTATGCCCCAACCTTGCAAGGCCATGTGCACAAGACAACCCAGCAGGGCCAGCGCCAATCACAGCAACTTTTTTGCCCGTTTCTGGAGCACGCATAAATGGGTGTTCTTGTGCTGTGTCCAGCAAGTGATCGACAGCAGAGCGTTGCAATTGGCCAATTTTAATGGGCTCATGCTCGCCATCATTTAGCACACAACGTTGCTCACATAAGACTTCGGTTGGACAAGCTCTGGCACAGGTGCCGCCCATAATATTTGAGGTTAAAATTGTTTTAGCGCTACCCGTTGGGTTGCCCGTAGCAAGTTGACGAATAAATTTGGGAATATTTATCGAGGTCGGGCAGGCTTGTATGCAAGGCGCATCATAACAATATAGGCAACGCGTAGATTCTACTTGGATTTCTTGCGCATTCAATGCGGGGTGCAGATCCTTAAAGTTGTCCTCTAGTTCCTGCCAGCTTAAAACTGGACTATCAACACTCTGACTTGGTCTTTGCCCCATACGTCTTCCATCCGTCTCACATAGTTATCCTATTTACCGCTCAATAGTCTATATAAACCCCAAGCAGTTAGTCAATCTTATTTGACCATATGGTCAGGTTTATAATCCAACACCTTTTAAAATCACATGCGAAATAGTTCCTTTAGCTGTCTCGAACTGATCCTTAGAGAGAGCCTTATCCCCATTTAAGATTGCAGTTTGAGCTGCGAAGTCAGCATAATGCTGTGTTGATGCCCAAATCATGTAAAACAAGGTTTGAACATCAACCGTATCGATCTGCCCCTGATCTATCCAAGACTGTACTTGCGCTTTTTCAAGCTCAAACCAATCCAGTAATTTTTCCCTAATAAACTCACCCAGTATCGGCGCGCCAGTTAGCACTTCCATCGCCCAAAGTTTAGAACCCAGCGGCTCACTGTAGGCCAAATCCATTTTGGCAGATATATAATTTCTTAATGCGGTTTCTGGCTCATCAGAACCTCGGAAATCTGCCGCATCCAGCCAAAGCTGACAAACCCGATCAATGACTTCACGATAGATATCTATCTTACGCGGAAAGTAATAATGAACATTGGCTTTGGGTATTCCTGCCAGATCAGCAATTCGAGTCACTGATGTCCCCTTAAAACCTGTTTCCGAAAACGCCACTTCAGCCGCTTTGAGGATTATGCGTTCATTATTTTCACGTATTCCTTTACCGGTTCGCCTTCTATTAAGACTAATCGAACCATCGGTTTTAGCCTTCTGCATAACTTTTCATCGTTCTATTATTAAATTTCACTTAAGAGAGACCTTAGAGTAACGGTTTGACATAATTTATTAAATAAAAAAAATCTACCGTTCTTCGAGACTTAGTAATTTCAATTTTAAAGATACGCTTAACTAAATTAGCTTGAGTAAGGTCCAGGCAACGGTAATTATCATTAAAATTGCGAACGTAATTCTTAGTATTCGAGCTTGTACCGGCTTTTTAAAAATAGGTTTGATTACTCCACCGAGCGCCAACCATACTCCATCAACTAGGATTACCGCAGCGATGCAAACCACCGCTGTTGAGAAAAGAGACAACTCATTGCTTTGCATAGGCAGTGTAAATTGAGAAAAAATCGCAAAAAGTGCGGCGTATGCTTTGGGATTTACTATATTCAATATGAACCCGTCATTAAATGAAGGCGCTTTTGCTTGAATCGTAGGGTCCTCAATTATCGGTGCCGTCGCGACTTTAAATGCCACGTATACAATATAAAGCCCTCCGATAATTTGCAGCACTATTTTCGCTGTAGGATAAATAGATAACAATGTGGCGAGCCCAACCACGGTACCAATCATAGCCGCCACTAAGCCCAATACCAGTCCAACAAGGAATGGCAAGCCCTTTCTAACCCCAAAGCTAGCCCCGACTGCAGCTAATGCCAGAGGCGCCGGGCCGGGTGATCCAAGCAGCAGTACAACTGCAGATATAAGAGTTAAAAGTGCTTCGATCATTACATTAGAGTCCTTGCATGTGAATTTGAATAAAGTCATTGAGTCGCTCAATAGTCGACTCCTGTTCAGAGAGGTCTCTCAGAGTACATTAAAATTCCAACGGAATATCAGTTTAGTTTTAAGCGGACGAGCGCTCTATCAACGAGATTTTGTTTTTGGCCAATCCGACATCTAAATTGAATTGAAGATCAATGCATTTTGAGCAGATCTAAAAACAATGGTCATAAAGATTTTTTAAGGCAAACGTAAATTTGATATCCGCGCGTTCTAAAGTAAGCGTTTAGCTATTAACCGACACAATCGCATCACAAATCGCCTGCTCGATCACATCGATTCGGTCTTGCCCCCAAACCACGATATCGCCGTATTGAAAACAGGGCACACCCCAGAGGCCAAGTGCATGCATTTCTGAATAGTTTTCTTCCGCCCATTGACGCCAGTCAGTCTTATGCAGGAGCGGCTTAGCGTGAGACCAGTCTAAACCCGCCTGCTGGACAATTTGTTTCATGCCTCGGTCGGTATCAGAACGAACTGCCCGCGCGTTCACCGCATTGGCAAAGGCGAGTAAGTATTCAACCTCTTTGTGTTGCGATTTAGCATAGTTAAATAAGGCATAACATCGCTCAACACCCACGCCTAATGGGTCGGCGACAAAACCGTAGTCAAGCCCAAGCGCTATTGCCTCTCGCTTAGTATCTGAGAAGATGTACCACTTCTTTCGTGCCGGCACAAACATGCCTCGCATCATCATCGGCAAGACCGGCTTTACCTCAATTGGTACATTGTAATGCCGAGCTAAGGCAACACCTCGCAGTAAGCCTAAATATGAATACGGGCTGCGAGCAGAGAAATAAATAGTTAGCGGCGTACCAGGGAGTTTCTGGTATTGCTCTAAGCTAGGCAGACGCTGGCAAAAATGCTTAGTATTCTCTGCAAATTTAACCACCTCATCTGAGCGGCTAAGGTTTAGAGAATTAAGTCGACGCTCTAGATGCGCTAAACGATCGATGCCCCAATACCATTCGCCAGCGTAATGCAATGTGGCGCTCAAATAATGCCCTAATGACTCTAGTAGTTCTTCGTTCTCAGACAGCTTTGCAGCCAGTAGTTGATGTTCGGAGGCTTGGTATTTGGAGGGCTCAACTCTGCCACCATTCCAGTAATCGTTTAAGACCGTTAGCGCGCGTTCAAGGAAATCATCGTCTTGCTCTATGCTTAGTAGGTGATTAGTTACCGACTCGCTTGATTCTGATGAAGGTAGTTCGTCGAGTAACGGAAGCTCAAGTTGATATAGTTTTGCTATATGCGCAGAATCTCGCAGGGCATTCTGGTGCCAAAGTGATGGCTCAGGATACATATTATCGTGCCGATCTGACACCACTCGATGTGACACCACATGATAGCTAAAGCTAGCATTATATCGCTGAGTAAGCTCAGGCAATACTTGCAGCAGCAAGTAGCTATAGGGATCATCAACGCGAATAAACACCGAAACCCGATGCGGCTGCCTTAGCGCAATTCGCTTTAACTCGTGAAAGTGCCGCTTGAGATCGAGTAAGAACGAACTGGACAGAACTCTAGCCAGCCAAGGTTGAATATAATTTTTCATTCACTCAGCTTACCTATCAATAGTGATGCGATCAAAAAAATCGCATCACTATCTCTCGCAGAGTTTATCGAGAAACTTACAAAATTCCAGGCAAGTTCAAGCCTTGTTGTTTAGCCGCCTCAATCGCTTCCTCGTATCCGGCATCGGCGTGACGCATAACTCCGGTTGCTGGGTCGTTCCAAAGAACTCGTCCCAAACGACGAGCCGCATCGTCGCTGCCATCAGCCAATATCACCACGCCAGAATGCTGAGAGAAGCCCATGCCAACACCACCACCATGATGCAAGCTCACCCAAGTTGCGCCACTGGCGGTATTCAATAAAGCGTTAAGCAATGGCCAGTCAGAAACAGCGTCTGAACCATCTTTCATTGATTCTGTTTCTCGGTTAGGGCTGGCGACGGAACCACTATCAAGATGATCTCGACCGATAACAATCGGAGCGCTCAATTCACCACTCTTAACCATTTCATTGAAAGCCAGAGCCAGCCGGTGCCGATCACCTAAACCTACCCAACAAATTCGTGCTGGCAATCCTTGAAAATCAATCCGCTCGCGTGCCATGTCCAACCAATGATGAAGATGGGTGTCATCAGGCATCAACTCCTTAACCTTTTGATCAGTTTTGTAAATATCTTCTGGATCGCCTGACAAGGCTACCCAACGGAATGGGCCAACCCCTCGGCAGAATAGCGGGCGGATGTAAGCCGGTACAAAGCCTGGAAAATCGAAGGCATTTTCAAGACCCTCATCGAACGCGACTTGTCTAATATTATTGCCGTAATCAAATGTTGGAATACCTTGTTGGTGAAAATCAAGCATCGCCTGAACGTGTATCTTCATTGATGCTCGCGACGCTGTTGTTACCTCATCGGGAGCCGATACTCGCTTATCTTTCCATTGCGCTAGGCTCCAACCTTGAGGTAAGTAACCGTTCAATGGATCATGCGCGGAGGTTTGGTCAGTCACCATGTCAGGCCGTATTCCTCGCTTAACCAGTTCAGGAAAGATATCCGCCGCGTTGGCACACAAGCCGACACTTTTTGCTTCACCGGCCTTGGTCCACTGATCGATCATCTCCAGCGCTTGGTCCAAGGTTTCAGCCTTGGCATCTAAATACCGAGTTCGTATTCGAAAGTCGATGCTCTGAGGATCGCACTCAACCGCTAAACAACTCGCTCCAGCCATCGCCGCCGCTAAAGGCTGAGCACCACCCATACCACCTAGGCCTGCGGTGAGAATCCACTTGCCGGTTAGGTCGCCATTAAAGTGTTGCCGACCTGCTTCGACAAAGGTTTCGTAGGTACCTTGCACAATGCCTTGGCTACCAATATAGATCCACGAGCCAGCGGTCATTTGGCCATACATCATCAAGCCCTTTTTATCGAGTTCGTTAAAATGATCCCAATTTGCCCAATGTGGCACTAAGTTCGAGTTAGCGATTAGCACTCTGGGGGCATCTTTGTGCGTGGGGAACACGCCAACCGGTTTGCCCGATTGAATCAGCAGCGTTTCGTCTTCGCTCAAGGTCTTCAGCGTTGCTAATATTGTATCGAAGTCTTTCCAGGTTCTGGCTGCTTTGCCGATGCCACCGTAGACCACAAGCTCATCAGGGTTTTCTGCGACTTCTCGATCCAAATTATTTTGAATCATTCGAAAAGGAGCCTCGGTGGCCCACGACTTACAGTTAAGCGTGCTGCCTCTAGGGCTCTTAATGTCGCGTTTGCTATTTAATGATTTATTCATTTTGATTCTCCTGAAGAATACGTTAGGGCTGTGTCGTTGATTGCATGCAAAATGTCAGACAACACACTTCGTAGAGACGATGCTTTATCAGCGTCGTAGTTAAAGGGAGGAAGCTCGCTCTGTAGATAGGCGCGCTGCGCTAACTCCATTTGAATTGTATGCACGCCTTCGTCAGGTCGACCATAATGACGGGTGGTCCAGCCACCTCGAAACCGTCCATTGATAACGTGGGTATGGTGGTTAAGCTTGGCGCATATTTTTTCAACACTTGCGGTAAAGTCATTAGCGCATGACTCACCACTATTGTCGCCAATATTCAAATCTGGCAAACGGTGATCGAATAAGTACGGTATGCGCGATCGAATCGAATGGCAATCGTAGACCACGGCAATCCCGTGAATCGACTTTACCCGTTCGATTTCAGCGCTCAAATGCTGGTGGTATTGACCATGATAGCGCTCTAATCGTTGCTGAATATCTTCCGCCGTCGGTTGATTCAACCAAATCGGCTCACCATCAAACGTCGACAACGGAACTAAGTCAGTCGAGTTTAGACCAGGGTATAAATTGCTGCCATGAGGGTCGCGATTGGGGTCGATCACATAACGACTAAAATTCGCCTTCACCACCGTCACGTTATCCAACAACCCATCATAAAGTTCAGGAACATGCCAGTCAGTATCCAATAGCTGGCGTCCAAGCGAGTTCAAGCTAGCAACTATGTCGGCGGGTACAAATGTACCTGAGTGTGGCTGACCTAATATTATCGGGCCATTACCTTGAGATACCTCAACAAGGGTCACATCATCAAGTGTTACAACAACTTCTTTCATGACTCTAGAGCCAACACTTCGATGCTACCGTCAAACTGACAAAGATGGTCTGTTTCATGCACCAAGGCAGCCAGATTAATGATATCAGCGCTTACCATGCGGTCGTCGAGCAACGATGGGCAATGCTGGCGAATAACGGCAATAGCCTTGCTTAAGTGGTCACTGGTTTCAAGCGGCGCACGCAGTTCTATGCCTTGAGCCCCAGCCATCGCTTCGACACCGAGAATAGCCGATAAATTTTTATTCATCTCGAGTAACCTACGCGCGGCATGGCACGCCATTGAAACGTGGTCTTCTTGATTGGCTGAAGTTGGTGTCGAGTCAACAGACCGAGGGTTTGCAAGCGCTTTATTCTCACTCATTAGTGCAGCGGATGTGACCTCAGCAATCATTAACCCAGATTTTAATCCGGGATCAGGCGCTAAGAATGCCGGCAAACCAAAGCTTAAAACTGGGTCGACCAATAGTGCCACTCTGCGCTGTGAAATACAGCCAATCTCGGAGATCGCAATGGCGATCTGATCGGCGGCTAAGGCTACTGGCTCAGCATGGAAATTGCCTCCAGAAACGATACTGCCATCCGACAAGACTAGTGGATTATCAGTCGCCGCATTGGCTTCTATCTGTAAGGTTTTACCCGCCTGTTGCAGTTGGTCCATACAAGCGCCAATCACCTGTGGCGCGCAGCGCAAGCAATAGGGGTCTTGAACTCGTTCATCACCGGCTTGATGACTCTCACGAATTTCAGAGCCATCAAGTAATTCGCGTAGCCTTCGAGCACTGTCAATTTGTCCACGGTGACCACGTAGTTGATGAATTTCATCATGAAAGGGGGCGCTTGAGCCCATCGCCGCATCAATTGAAAGCGCGGTGGTGGTTATCGAGGTTATCGCCAAGCGCCAGGCACCGAACAAACCGGCCAAACAGAGGGCTGTTGACACTTGAGTACCGTTAAGTAAGGCAAGACCTTCTTTGGCCTGCAATACAATCGGCTCTAAGCCGGCTTTTTCCAGCGCTTCAGAAGCAAGACATTTTTCGCCTTGATAGAACACCTCGCCTTCGCCAATCATGGCCGCCGCCATGTGTGCTAATGGCGCGAGGTCACCCGACGCGCCAACCGAACCCTGTGCCGGAATCAGCGGAAAAATATCGGCTTTAACCATGTCTTGAAGCAGTTCAATTACCGCTACTCGCACACCCGACGCGCCGCGCCCCAGTGACAAACACTTTAATGCCATGGTCAATCTAACAATGTTCAGCGGTAAAGGGTCGCCAAAACCAGCACAATGGGAGCGCACCAAATTTCGTTGCAAGCTTGCTAGGTTTTCATCATCGATTCGAACAGACGCCAGCTTGCCAAAACCAGTATTAACACCATAAATGGTCTCACGACTTGATAGCTTTTCAACCAGCCGAGCTTCACTCAGCCTAACAGCGTCAAACGATTCGGACGTAAGCTCGAAACTTGCTTCCTGCCGGTAAATAACTTCCAGTTGTGCCAAGGTAGCGTGACCTGGGTCGAGAATAATTTCCATCAATTTGTCCTATGAGAAATACGTTTGTGAAAGATTGACGATCCAAGCCAATACGATAATTCGGCCGGATGCTTTACATCCCAAACCGCGAGTTCGGCGCGTGCACCAGCTTCAATAACGCCGTAATCACCCTGCAAACCAAGTGCTTTAGCGGCGCAGCGGGTGGTGCCTTGCAGCGCTTCTTCTGGGGTCATTGAGAATTGCGTGCAGGCCATATTCATAGCCATCAGAATAGATGAAATTGGTGAACTGCCGGGATTGCAATCCGTGGCAACCGCCATCTCCACACCAGCAGCTCGAAAACTCTCTATCGGCGGAACTTTGGTTTCGTTTAAGGTATAGAAAGCGCCTGGCAGCATCACTGCAACTGCGCCAGATTCGGCAAATTGTGCGACATCATCAACGGATAAATACTCAAGATGATCGGCCGAAAGACCTTTATATTTGCCAACCAGCAAAGCACCTTTTTGATCACTTAATTGTTCGGCATGTAATTTAACCGGTACGCCTAAAGACTGTGCCACCTTAAACAAGCGCTCTATTTGATCAGCCGAAAAAGCAATCGATTCACAAAAGCCATCAACCGCATCTACTAAGCCTTCATCAATCGCTTGCCTTAGGCCGGGTATAGCGACTTGATCGATATAATCGTCTAATTTATCTTGATACTCGTGTGGCACCGCATGTGCTGCTAGCCATGTTGTGACGACTTTAATTGGACGAATGGTCTCCAGCTTACGAGCCACACGAAGCATTCTGAGCTCATGCTCAATCGTTAAGCCATAGCCTGATTTGATTTCAACAACAGCAACACCTTGAGCAATTAGATCGTCCAAGCGTTTGCTGGCACTTTGCAGTAGCTCTTCATCGCTGGCCGTACGGGTAGCCTTAACAGTTGAGACAATACCGCCACCGCCCCGTGATATTTCCACATAACTCGCGCCCTTGAGTCTCATTTCGAACTCGCGCGCGCGATCACCACCAAACACCAGATGCGTATGACAATCGATCAAGGCAGGTGTTACCAGCTTGCCATCTAACAACTCGCTGCTCATAGCACTGTATTGCTGCGGCAGATGCTTAGCCTCGCCGACCCAAGCAATACGACCATCAACGACTGCAATCGCGCCATCTTCTATCAAGCCATATTCAGTCGAACCATATTCAGTCGAACCATATTCAGTCGAACCATATTCAGTCGAACCATATTCAGTCGAACCATAGTCAAAAGAACCATAGTCAGCCAAATTATAGTCAACTCGGTCGGCTTGCATCGTGGCGATGGTGCATCGCTTATAAACAACTCCCTGCGGCA
>Ga0316189_10005783_pt1 | contig 11867 bp, 10 predicted proteins | sample LowCovwburrow_MG_FD_204930 | JGI IMG/M metagenome (GOLD analysis project Ga0316189, IMG submission 204930) | Coastal sediment microbial communities from Maine, United States - Lowes Cove worm burrow | ecosystem: Environmental > Aquatic > Marine > Coastal > Sediment | place: USA: Maine... | reverse complement strand
GTGAATGCTACTATGAATCCATGCAGGTTTATCTCGTAGGTGGCGCGATTCGCGACGAACATCTCGGTCTCCCGGTGAAGGAGCGCGACTGGTGCGTCGTGGGCGCGACGCCCGAGGAGATGCGCTCGCTGGCTTACAAACAGGTTGGCAAGGATTTTCCGGTGTTTCTGCATCCCGACACCAGTGAGGAATACGCGCTCGCTCGCACGGAACGCAAGACGGCACCGGGATATCACGGCTTTGACTGTGACTTCTCACCCGACGTTAGTATCGAAGACGACCTGCTGCGCCGTGATCTGACCATCAATGCTATCGCCCGCGGCGAGGACGGCAAGCTGGTCGATCCATTCAATGGCGTCAAAGACATCGAAGCACGCGTGCTCAGGCATGTCTCGGACGCGTTTGCCGAGGATCCGGTGCGCATCCTGCGGCTCGCAAGATTCGCTGCTCGGTTCCACCATCTTGGCTTTGCGGTCGCGGCAGAAACACTGACGCTGATGCGTGAAATGGTGGCGGCTGGCGAAGTTAATGCACTTGTTCCGGATCGCGTCTGGAAAGAAACCGAGCTCGCCCTGTCCGGGCGTAACTGTCGCGTCTTTTTCGAGGTGCTGCGTTCATGCGGCGCTCTGGAGGTGGTGTTCCCCGAGGTCGCAGCTTTGTTCGGCGTGCCGCAACCGGAACAATGGCATCCGGAAATCGACACGGGCCTGCACACGATGATGGTACTGGACCAGGCTGAGCGCATCAGCGACGCCACCGAAGTACGTTTTGCGGCGCTCGTGCATGACCTTGGCAAGGCCACCACGCCCGCAGCGAAGTTACCCAGCCACCCGGGTCATGAAAAGCGCAGCAGCAAGCTCATACGAGAGCTGGACGATCGACTGCCATTGCCACGCTCATGTCGCGACCTTGGGCTCATCGTTGCCGAGTATCACACCCATTGTCATCGCGCACTCGAGCTGCGCGCCGACACTATTGTGAAGCTGCTCGAGTCAACCGATGCCTTTCGACGCCCCGATCGATTTGAGCTGTTTCTGCTCACCTGCGAGGCAGACGCCCGTGGCCGCGGCGGACTCGAAGAGCGTGACTATCCGCAGGCCGATTATCTTCGGGACGCATACAAGACTGCAGCGGCGGTCGATGCCGGCGCAATTGCAAAACGCGAACAGGGCCAGAAAATTCCTGAGGCAATTCGACGCGCTCGCATTGCCGCCGTTGACGATTTCAGGAAGGGCCGTCAGGACCCGCCGTAGAAATACAGGAATACCGAGAAGAACGTTACGTCGCCGTACGATTCCGAGCTGTCCTGCCCAAGACCAAGCTCGACATCGCTACTGTCACCCAGCGGTGTCAGAAAACGTAGCGTGAGGGAATTGGTTACGCCCTGATCGACGGCGCCTTTCCAGCGCGCGTAGCTGACACTCCAGCGACTGTCGCCGGCATCCAGCCCAAACGTCGTGGCGAAGCGGTATTCGACCAGGCTGTTTAGCAGGCCCAGGCGACTGACACCGAGCAAGTCGCGCAGCGGCGCATTTTCATCGATTGCAAGATTCACGCTGTAGTTAAAGCTCATGCCGTTCAACGAAACGCTGGCTTTGTCACCAATATCAAAGCTGGCACTCGCACCGATGCCGTCGGCGAAGAAATCGACGCTGCGGCCCGGAAAGAATTGACTGCCTGCAATATCGAGCTCGAAGTCGCGACGTTCATAGTCGAACGAGAATGTCGCGGCCTCCGAGCGCCAGTACGCCGATGCCACGTAGTCGCGCGAGTCAAGAATGTCGTCATCGCCCCAGTAAGCTGTGCCGACTCTCAGCCCTAAGGGGCCAAACCAGTGATCGATGCCCACATCGGCATACCAGGTCTCGAATTTCAGCTCGAGCGGCAGATCCGCAGTATTCCTGGCGACTGAAGCGCTGAGCCAGGTTTCGTCGCCAACGGCGTAGTCGATCATTGCGGCGACCGCCAGGCCATCGGCAGTATCGCCCTCGGCTCCTCCTCCGATCACATAGTCACCGCGTTCCGCCCAGGCGTTGCCGGCAAGAATCAGTAGCAGTGTCGCCCTAAACCAGCACATACAGAATTACCGCCGCAAGCAGGAGGCGATAGATCGCAAACGGCAGCAGGCCGATCTTCCTCACGAAACGCATGAAGAAATCGATACTGATGTAGGCGACGACCGCCGAGACAACAACACCGACACCAAGCTGGCCCCAGGGGACAATCTCATCGCCGGTTACCAGCTTGAAGCTCTGGTACATGGTAGCGAGCAGAATGACCGGTGTCGACAGCACGAATGAAAAGCGCGCAGCGTTCAGCCGCTCGAAGCCCAGCATCCTTGCCGCTGTGATGGTCACCCCTGAACGCGATGTACCGGGAATCAACGCGAGCGCCTGCGCACAACCGATCAGGAATGCGTGTTTCACTGTGACGTCAGTAATATCCCGGTCGCTGCGACCGAAGCGATCCGCCAGCGCCATCAACACGCCATAACCGGCCAGCGTCACGACAATAACGGAAGGGCTGCGCAAGTTGGCTTCAATCCAGCCGGCAAGAAACAGTCCGGCGGCGGCCGCCGGAATGGTGCCAAGACCAATGCCGAGCGCGAGTCGCGATTGCAGCGTTTCGTTTTTGCCCGACAGCAATTGCACGCCGCCGACGATCAAGCCGCGGATCTCCTCGCGAAAGAACAAGCAGACGGCGATCAGCGAACCGAAATGCACTGCGACGTCAAACGCCAGGCCCTGATCCGTCCAGCTGAAGAACGCCGGCACCAACACGAGATGTCCTGAGCTCGAGATCGGCAGAAACTCCGTGAGCCCCTGCACGATGGCGAGTACTACGACCTGTAGCCAGCTCACTTGTTAATGCGTCCTTTCATAGTGTGTGGATCCTGTCACCCAGTAAGAATGCCGATGGTGCCTCCGCGAGGCCGCGGCTCAGCGCCATGCACTTGAACTTCTCGCCCATTTCTCCGGGCAGGGTAAGCGTTTTAATCTGGGCCGACAACGCGAGTTGTTGTTCGGGCGGCAGGTCGGTCATGCCTTGCAGCTCCTGCTGCAGGCCGCCGCCCGCCAGAAACATCGCCTGCGGCTGATAACCTGCCACCGCAAGACCGGCAGCGACGGCAGACTCCGCGATGCCGGTGAAATCGACCCAGGCCGTTATGTCCTGAATTCCCGGCAGAATCAGCGGGTTGTCGTGGGCTCGGTGCCTGAAATGGCAGCGCAGCCAGCCGTCTGAACGATCAGCGGCATAGTACTCGCTACGACTGCAGCCATAGTCGAACAGGAAGACGACCCCCTGCTCCAACATTGCCGCGATGTCTGCAACCCAGGGCGCCGCGCCCATCGACACTTCCGACGTATAACCTTCCGCCAGTGGCGCACCCAGAGCCTCTTCAATTGATGACACCGTGGCGGCCAACTGTGCCGGTGCATCGCCCGACGTAAACCTGAAACCCTCTGCCGTGCTCTCGACGCGTTGCTGCAACACAGCGTCTGCACTCCGAGTGAATCGTTCAACCGGCAGGGCGTCCAGCACTTCATTGGCAATAACGACCCCAGAATGCGCGGCTGGCAGGTCGCTGAGCCAGCGAACCCGCTCGACATGCTGCGGCACATCACGCTGCAGTCTCTGCTGTTGTCGCTGCTGCAAGTCGGCAGACACTTCGAGAATGAGATAGTGCTCTGGCATCGCATCGAGTTGCTCAAGTGCAAGCAACAGGTCGACCGCAAGCTTGCCGCTGCCAGCCCCGAACTCCAGCACCGAGCCAGCTTCAAGCTGCTGCAATACCTCTGCGACCTGGCGCGCAAGCACGCGGCCGAACACACTGGAAATCTCTGGAGCGGTAACAAAGTCGCCGTCTGTTCCGAATTTGGTGGCACCCGCCGCGTAGTAGCCAAGCCCGCGGGCATACAACGCAGCCTGCATATATTCGGCGAAACCTATGCTGCCACCGGCTTGTCGGATACGTTCAGTGATGTGCGCTGCGACCTCGCGTGAGTGCCTTGCACTCAGGTCATCGGGCTCGGGCAGGCCAGCTTGCTCTGTGTATTGCATAATGACGACTTTATACTGACGTAGATGCGGAACAACAACGACATGAAAGGCAAAGTGGTATTGGTAACAGGTGCTGCCAAGCGCATCGGTGCAGCGATTGCGCGCCAGCTGCACGCTGCCGGCGCGGACGTGGTTATTCACTATCGCAGCTCGGTCACGGATGCGGCGCGACTCGCCGACGAATTGAATAGCGAACGCGCAGACTCGGCGTTGCTGCTAGCCGCCGACCTGCTAGATACAGCAGCTCCGCAGCGACTTGTCGATGATGCAGTCGACTGGAAGCAGCGGCTCGATTGCCTGGTCAATAACGCTTCGTCTTTTTACCCAACTCCGGTTGGTGAAATCACCGAGGATGCATGGAATGACCTCATCGGCAGCAATCTGAAAGCGCCGACGTTCTTGTCACAGGCTGCGGCACCGCACCTCAGGAAGACGCAGGGCGTCATCATCAACATCGTCGACATTCACTCGCAGCGACCACTGCGGGACCACCCGGTTTACGGTTCGGCAAAGATGGGCCTTGCCATGCTGACGCGGTCGCTGGCGAAAGACCTCGCGCCGGAAATTCGAGTCAATGGCGTCTCGCCGGGCGCCATCCTGTGGCCAGAAGACGGCATGAGTGATGCGGTCAAGCAGACCATTCTCAGACAGGTGCCGCTGCAGCGGCCAGGTAACCCTGACGATATCGCTGGCTGCGTCCTGTACCTCGTGAGAGACGCCGGCTATATCACCGGGCAGATTATTGCTGTCGACGGCGGTCGCAGCATCGGCTGGTAACTCGGACTTAGTAAGCGCCGGCGAATTCTCGATGTGCAGGACCCGAGAGGTCCGGACGCGGCGACTCTGCGTTTAGCTGCAGTTTCTGCTCGCCCGCAGTCGCACTTGCCGCCGGGCAGGCGCCGGTTTCGAGCCACTGCATCGCGGCAATCATGTTCGGGTCAAGGACATCGCCGGTCTCAACACTCAGATCATCGCCAGCCGCGCAATCCGAGGGAAGCCCCCCGAAGTAGTCACCGAAGTCCAGCGCGTTGACGGTCTGGAACGACGTCGGCCGCAGAATCTTCTCGCAAAAGACGAGACCCACCTGCCCTACGGGCTTGCCGAAAGTATCGTCGCCGACGATGCCGACCGGCACCCATGCATCCATACTGTTGGTAACGAGCTCACTGGCCGATGCGGTACCTCGAGAAGCGATGACAACCAGGCGAGAGAGGTTAACGGCACTGTTCCTGGTTTCGAAAAGCTCGGTGCTGTTGTTACCTGCTGCGCGATCGGCATTAAAGCTCGTCTTCGAAAAAACGCTGCCCGCATTCGCGAAGCTGCCGAGGTAGTCGCCGAGGAGTTCAGCCGTGTTGACCAGGCCGCCACCGTTGTAGCGCAGGTCGATGATTATCTCGCTGACATTAGCCGCCTTAAAGGCAGCAAAAGCGTCTTCAAACTGAGGCTCTGCCGTGCTGATAAACGTGGTCAGCTCAAGATAGCCCACGCTGCGGCCGCCACTGGCCGCAATGATCTTCCACTGAGGAATCGGATCGATCGTGACAACGTCAGCGTCGACAGTGCGTTCATACGGATTGCCATCGACATCCTCCATCGTGAACTTCACCGGCGGATTGGCAAGCACGGCGCTGGTGCCCTCCGCGGCATTAATGTCTGCAATGCTGCGGTCATTCAGGGCGACGATGCGATGGCCGCGGCGGAAATCGGCGCGAAACGCCGGGCTGTCTTCATAAACAAACGTCAGGCGCCACTCTGTGAAGCCGGGATCAACGTAACGGCTACCAAAACCGAAACCCTCATACTTGCCTTCGCCGAAAAACTGGGAGTCTGCTGCTGCCGAGTTTATGAAGCTGAAGCGAGGGATAGGGTTACCCTGCGAATCCGTTGCCGGGCGACTCTTGACCAGCTCGTCGAGCAGCGCTTCCGGGCTCGCATAGTCACCGAGATTGATCGTTGCAGGCAGCCTGTCGTTCCACAGGTACCAGTCATTCATCGCGTCCCAGACATACTGCTTCTGGCCGTTATTGTCACATTCGCTGGCAGCCGGTGGCTGCGTAAGGCCGCCATCGCCATCGGAACTACAGGCAGCGACGAGCAGGATGATGGAAAGAATCGATATCTGGCGCATGGAAACTCCGAATAGTCTGTACTCGTTCGACCTGATCAGGACGCTTTTTCTCCGCGCTCGATGATAATTCCGACGTCTTTCGCACCGCGGATGGCGCCTGCCTTGTTCACTCTAACGCGAACCCACGGCACGCCAAACTCCTGCGTCACAATTTCGGCAACCCGTTCAGCCAGCGTTTCCACCAGGTTGAAGCGAGTCTCTTCAACATATTGCTGAATTCGCTTCGCGACGCTCTTGTAGTTCAGGGTGTCCTCGATACTGTCGCTCGCGGCGGCTTTGCGAATATCCGCCGCCATATCCAGGTCGATGACAACGGTCTGGCGGATCTTGCTCTCCCAATCCCAGATACCGATGACGGTCTCGACCTTCATGTCGTGCAGAAAAATAATGTCTTTCATAACGTCTCCATGGACCAGCGCGCTTCTGCCCTGACCTCTCCGGCAGCGCTCGCCTGGGCCACTCGCAGCGCCCCGGCTATTGCGATCATTGCACCGTTGTCGGTACAGAATTCCATTCGTGGATAGTACACAGCACCTTCGAAGCGCCGCGCAACCTCAGAACGTAACAATTTGTTTGCGCCGACCCCACCGGCGACAACAATGCGCTGCAGATTACGCTTCTTCGCCGCCTGCAGTGCACGTGTTACCAGCGTATCGACCGCAGCCCGCTGGAATGACGCCGCAATGTCGGCGCGTCGTTCATCGAGCAAACCCTCTTTCTCTGCCTTCTGAACCTCCAGCATCACGGCCGTCTTGAGCCCGCTGAAACTGAAGTCGAAGCCCGGCTTGTTAATCATGGGCCGCGGCAGCGCAATGGCGTCGTCGTCGCCCTCTTCGGCCAGCTTCGCCAACGCCGGCCCACCGGGGTAACCGAGACCCAGCAGCTTGGCGGTCTTGTCAAACGCCTCGCCCACGGCATCGTCCAGCGTCGTGCCCAGTAGCTCGTAGTCGCCGAAATCGCGCACCTCAATGAGCATTGAGTGGCCTCCGGATACCAGCAACGCAAGGAATGGGTACTCGGGCGGCTCATCTTCCAGCATCGGTGCCAGCAGGTGCCCTTCCATGTGATGCACTGCGACAACCGGACAATCCCAGGCAAGCGCCAGCCCGTTGGCAACGCCACCGCCGACCATCAGAGCACCAACCAGGCCAGGGCCGGCCGTATAGGCGATGACATCCGCGCGCTCGATGCCGGCAGTCTTAAGTACCTGAGTTATAAGGGGTAATACCCTGCGCAGATGGTCTCTCGAAGCAATCTCAGGCACCACACCGCCGTATACCGCGTGCAGATCGACCTGGCTGTGCAGAGCATGCGCCAGCAGGCCGCGCTCCGTGCTGTACACGGCAACGCCGGTCTCGTCGCAGCTGGATTCGATTCCGAGGATATTCATAGCCGGCGGATGATACCGCAATCCATGCCGTTAAGGCGTTGCAGAGGCTGAAATCAGCTTGTAGAATGGCCGGCTCTGTGGTCCCGGCTCCGTGCCGGGACTGTCTTTATCAGCAACTAGAATTGTCTTGGAAGTGTGATTTCGTATGCCGAGTGTCCGGATTAAAGAAAATGAGTATTTCGACGCAGCCCTGCGTCGCTTCAAGCGCGCCTGTGAAAAGGCCGGTGTTCTGACCGAACTCCGTCGTCGCGAGTACTACGAGAAGCCAACGCAGGAGCGCAAGCGCAAGAAAGCGGCCGCTGTAAAGCGCCACCTGAAGCGCCTGTCTCGCGAAGAGTCCAAACGCAAACGCATGTATTGAGCGATACCGCTCCGCGTTCGTGGAGCCGATAACATGCCACTAAAAGCCCAGATTACCGAGGACATGAAGTCCGCCATGAAAGCCGGAGAGAAAGACCGGCTGAAAGTGGTGCGCTTGATGCTGTCTGCAATCAAGCAGGTTGAAGTCGATACGAGAAAAGAACTCGACGACGCAACCATTCTGGGCATCATCGACAAGATGGTGAAACAGCGCCGCGACTCCGTGGAGCAATTCAGCAAAGGCAATCGCGAAGATCTTGCCGCGATCGAGCGCGCTGAGATCGAGATTCTCGATACCTACATGCCGGAACAGCTCAGTGACGCAGAACTCAGCGCGCTGATCGACGAAGTCATCGCCGCAACCGGCGCTGAGAGCATTCGCGATATGGGCAAAGTGATGGGTGGCATCAAGGCCAGGGCCGCCGGCAAGGCCGACATGGGCGCCGTCGGCGCCAAGGTTAAAGAGCGTCTCGGCGCTGCCTGATAGACACCCCCCGGCCCCTCTGGCGCAGGCCCGTCTTTGCGCTATGCTAGGAATCTTATGGCCGGACTAATTCCACAGGATTTCATCGACGACCTGATAGCCCGTGCGGACATCATCGAGGTCGTTGGCAAGCGCGTGCAGCTGAAGAAAGCCGGGCGCGAATTCAAGGCCTGCTGTCCGTTCCACGAAGAGAAAACACCCTCCTTCACCGTCAGCCCGAACAAGGGCTTCTACCACTGCTTCGGCTGTGGCGCGCACGGTACCGCGATCGGCTTTCTCATGGAGTTCGAGCACATGAGCTTCGTCGAGGCGATCGAGACGCTGGCAAATATCATGGGCGTCGAGGTTCCGCGCGACGAATCAGACAAGCCGGCACGGCGCTATGACGAGCTGTTTACGCTGATGTCGAGCGTCGAGAATCATTTCAAGAATTGCCTCAAGGACGACGAGGAAGCGGTCGAGTACCTCAAGCACCGCGGTATCGACGGCACGACCGCCAAGCGCTTCGGCATTGGCTTCGCACCCGATGGCTGGAGCGCTGTGCTCGACAAGTTCGGCAAGTCGCCCGAGGCTATCGAGCGACTGCTTGCCACCGGCCTAATCATTCGCAAAGACAACGGCAAGAACTATGACCGCTTCAGGGAACGCATCATGTTCCCGATTCGGGACGGCCGCGGCAGGACTATCGGCTTCGGCGGCCGTGCGCTCGGTGACGGTGAGCCCAAGTACCTGAACTCACCAGAGACCGTCCTGTTTCACAAGGGCCGAGAGCTTTATGGCCTGTACGAAGCTCGCCAGGCACTGCGGCAAATCGATCGTCTCGTGGTGGTCGAGGGATACATGGATGTTGTAGCGCTCGCGCGCCACGGCATTGATTTCTCGGTAGCGACGTTGGGCACCGCAACGACCGGTGACCATCTAAACCTGCTATTCAGGCTGACCGAAAACGTATTCTTTTGCTTCGATGGCGATAAAGCCGGCAGGAAGGCAGCGTGGCGCGCACTGGAAACGGCGCTGCCAGACGTCCGTGAAGGCCGCCAGATACGTTTCGTGTTCCTGCCGGACGGTCATGATCCGGACACCTTCGTGAACGAATTCGGCAGCGACGCGTTTGTCGATGCGCTCGACAATGGCATGCCGTTGTCGGACTTCCTTATCAGCGAGCTGTCGGGCCAGGTCGATATGAGTTCGGTCGATGGCCGTGCGCGGCTCGCGGAACTCGCAAAACCGTTGCTGGCCAGGTTGCCTGCTGGTGTCTATCGCGAACTGCTCATCGACAGCCTCGCAGACGCGGTCGGCCTCACGTCGCCAAAACTGGAGCGCATGCTTGGCAAGCCAGAGGGCAAGCGCGGCGCGGCGGGCCAGCCTGCCGCTGGAATCGGGCGACGCGCCGTCAGCAGCGGCGCGGGCAAGCCGTCTGTTGTGCGCCGGGCGATCACCCTGCTCCTGAATGAACCGCAGGCAGCAGCGAAACTCCACGTGGAAAAGCTCGCTGGCGTGCAGCGCCCGGGAACAGATTTATTGCAGCAGCTCATTGAAACTGTGCACAGCGAACCCGATATAAAGACAGCGGGATTGCTGGAGCGGTTTCGGCATGACGAACAAGGCAGGCACCTCGGCAAGCTTGCGGCGGCTGAAGTCCCTCATGGGGACGACTTCGATGCCGCCGCAGAGCTGGCCGACTGCCTGCTTGAGCTGGAAACGATGGGACGCAAGGACAGGTTCCGATATTTGATTGAAAAACAAAGGGTTGAAGCCCTCAACGACGACGAAAAAGCCGAGTTACGTCAACTCGGGTAAAACGAATTAGTTGGGAATTTATCTGGCCAGTACACGGTCCAATCGGTACACTTGGTCGTTTGTATTTTTTACATGGAGGTCGTTTCGTCTTGAGCGAGAAACGAGCAGCAATTGGCGGCAGCAAACAAGCCCAGCAACTGAAGGACTTGATCGCCCGCGGCAAGGAACAGGGATACCTGACCTATACAGAGGTCAACGATCACCTGCCTAACGATATTGTCGATCCTGAACAGATCGAAGATATCGTCAACATGATCAATGACATGGGCATCACGGTGCATGAGAAGGCACCCGATGCGGAGTCGATCCTGCTGTCTGACGCGGCCGTCTCCAACGACGACGATGCCGCAGAAGAAGCAGAAGCTGCGCTTGCCAGTGTCGATGCAGAATTCGGTCGCACGACAGACCCGGTGCGCATGTACATGCGCGAAATGGGTACGGTTGAGCTTCTGACCCGCCAGGGCGAGATTGAAATCGCCAAGCGCATCGAAGACGGCCTCAACCAGGTCAAGTGGCACATGGTGCATTTCCCGCCGACGCTCGAGCGTCTGCTGGAAGTTGCCGATGCCGTGCAGGCGGGCGAAACCCGTATGCAGGACTTCATCGTTGGCTTTATCGATCCGAATGAACCCGATGAGATCAAGCCACCGGCGCCGAAGTCTGACGACGATGATGAAGTCATCGATACCGGTCCGGATCCCGAAGAGGTCAAGATGCGCGTCAGGAAGATCCGGCGCATCCAGAAACGTGTTCTGACCAATATCGAGAAGTACGGCTTCAAGGACACGAAGACGATCAGGGCGCAGTCCGACCTGGCTGACCAGATCATGGAGCTGAAGCTGGCACCGAAGTTGTTTGATGTACTGGTGCGTAACCTTCGTGATGTCATCGCAATCATTCGTGTGCAGGAACGACTGGTCATGCAGATCTGCGTTCGTGACGCGCGCATGCCACGCAAGGACTTCCTGGCAAGCTTCCCGAAGAGTGAAACCGATCTCAACTGGATCGAGAAGCACATCCGGGCGAAGCGCAAGCACTCCTCAACGCTCGCCAAGCTCAAAGATGATGTGCTGCGCGCGCAGCGCAAGCTGATCGCCGTTGAAGACCGGACTCGCCTAACTATCGTCGAGATCAAGGAAATCAATCGGCAGATGTCGATTGGTGAAGCCAAGGCACGCCGTGCGAAGAAAGAGATGGTGGAGGCCAACCTGCGTCTCGTTATCTCGATCGCTAAGAAGTACACGAACCGCGGCCTGCAATTCCTGGACCTGATCCAGGAAGGCAACATCGGCCTGATGAAGGCCGTCGACAAGTTCGAATATCGCCGCGGCTACAAGTTCTCGACGTATGCCACCTGGTGGATTCGCCAGGCGATTACGCGTTCGATTGCGGACCAGGCACGTACCATTCGTATCCCGGTTCACATGATCGAGACGATCAACAAGCTCAACCGTATCTCCAGGCAGATGCTGCAGGAGATGGGCCGCGAACCGCTGCCGGATGAACTTGCCGAGCGCATGGACATGCCGGAAGACAAGGTGCGCAAGGTCCTGAAGATCGCGAAAGAGCCGATTTCGATGGAAACGCCTATCGGTGATGACGAGGATTCGCACCTCGGTGACTTCATCGAAGACACGACGGTG
>Ga0316189_10005779_pt1 | contig 11868 bp, 6 predicted proteins | sample LowCovwburrow_MG_FD_204930 | JGI IMG/M metagenome (GOLD analysis project Ga0316189, IMG submission 204930) | Coastal sediment microbial communities from Maine, United States - Lowes Cove worm burrow | ecosystem: Environmental > Aquatic > Marine > Coastal > Sediment | place: USA: Maine... | reverse complement strand
ATCTAGCACCACTTTATTCGCGTTGTCGCCGATAGCGTGCGTGTTCACCTGAAATCCTGCGTTCATAGCCGCACGCATAAAATACTCAAGACGCTCGGGGTTGTGCAATAACAGTCCCGTGTGTCCGCCAAGGTCAGAATAGTCGTCGATCATCGCCGCACCACGGCTGCCCAGGGCGCCATCGGCAGCGATCTTCACGCTGTTCATGGTCAGCGTGTCGTCTACGCTGCGGTAGTGTCCCTCTGCGAGACGTTGCTCGTAGAAGCTGTCCCCGGCAGATAGCATCACGTTGACACGTATCGGAAGAGGGCCTTCCTCTAGCAGCTGCTTATAGGCTTCTATCACGCTGCTTCCTGCACCAGCATCGTGAACGCTGGTCAGACCCTGCTTTGCCAACTCGAGCATCGCTGTGCGCAGGGCGAATTTTAGCTCATCGATGCTGGATGCTGGAATCTGTGATCGAATAAGCGCCATGGCATTGTCTATGAAAACGCCTGTAGGATTGCCGTCCTCGTCACGCATGATCTGGCCGCCGTCAGGGTCTTCGGTTCGGCGATTCACTCCGGCTAATTCCATCGCCGCACTGTTTGCCCACCCCGCATGGCCGTCCACACGACTGAGCCAGACAGGTTTGTCAGATAGGGCTGCATCCAAGCTCGCTGCTTGAGGAAATTCATTACTATCCCACAACACCTGATTCCAGCCCCGACCCTGAATCCATTCGAGCTGTTCGTTATTCTCTGCAAAGTCAGCGACTCGCTGCACCGCATCGATCTCTGTCTCGGTTCCTACCAAATCAACGCGCAACAGACTTAGGCCATAACTCAGGATGTGTCCGTGGGCATCGATCAATCCGGGTATTAGTGTCTGACCATCGCCATCGATTAGGGTGTCTACCTCCTCCGGCAGTTCCTCGTCCGCAGTGAACACTCTATCGACCCTATCATCCGTGAATTGGATGGCGGTGAATTGTTGCAGCTCCCGACTCGAGTCCAGTGTATAGCCATTCAAATTAGTGATGAGCGTAGTGTCGGCAAAGGCTGCGGCGCCTAAAAATAGGCTGAAGGATGAGACTAGGGCAGGTAGGAGATTCTTCTTCATTGTCTTTGGATTCTTATTCTGGTGAGTTTAGGACTGTAGATACTAGCAATTTCCACCTTTTCTGTCATGAAATTGGCCTATCGAATAGTGGCTCAGTTTGAACATAGTTCCTTCGATTCAAACTCTTCACTTTGAAGCTCAGTGATGGGCTGCGGATCGGTAGTGGCGCTTGCCACACGCTGTAAATACATCCCTGTACGCTCGGGCTCGGCGTCCTGCCTCGCACGGTGGCAAGCGCCACTACCAATCCACTGCCTTTTAGCGTCAGTGAACTATTCAAACTGAGCCACTACCACTTGTCGAAACAAGAACCTATTTCAAGGGACGATAGCTTGCTCTCCAGTTATCTGGAAGAAAACGTTGGCGAAAAAAAACCCGGTCACTCTGCAGTGACCGGGTTTTATACAAACAGCTAGCTAAAGATTACTCACCGCCGCCGGCATCTGCTTCCACATAGCGGAAGAAGCCGAAGAACATCTCTTGCCAGGTTTGTTCCCCCCACGAGATCGTTGATGATGGGTCCGGGTTATGAGGGTTATTCTCCGAGTTGTCGAAGGTAGCCCTGAACACCATCTCAGTGCCTGCAGGCAGGAACTTAGGCTCTTTAAAGTCGTAAGTCTTCTGCCAGTTGAACTGATAGTTAGGTACGTTGAGTATTTCCTCAACCTTGCCGTCTGGATAGACGAGTTTGAAATTCGCATCGTAGCCGCGGTAGTGCATGTGCGGACCTACCATTGTCAGCAAGGAATCCTTGCGGAATTTCTTGGTTGCTACCATCTCGTGATCGGCTTCGAATGGCTCGATGTTGATCTCAAGGTCTGCAGCTGAACCGCCAAGAATAGGTCGCTCAGGCTCTTCGTCCCAGAGGTAGATGCCGATTTCGGATGCATCGACTGCTTCCTTACCAGAAGTTGTGTAGTGCATCTGTAGCATCAAGCCACCACCAGCTTCTAGTGGATAGCCAGCACCTTCTGGATAAGTGTTCAGGGAGTTGCCTGGAGCATAAGCGCCAAGGCCGATGCCTTGATTCAGAATCTCGAATTCGTTCATTCCATCGGCGCCGTAAGAGAAGGCAATGATGTGGTGAAGAACAGTAGTGTCGCCTGGAGTGAACTCAACAGCCTTCACCCAGATGTCTTCCTCAAGGTCTAGAGGAATCATTAGGTTGCGATAGTCTTGAACGCCAGTCGCGGGAATTCGCTGCTCAGGAATTGGAATGATGATGTCCGGAGTGCCATTAGCCCACTTAACAACTTCAGGACGATATTCCGCTAGCGGATCTGAGTCGTCATTATTTTGTGAGCCGGCATTGATCCAGCTAACCAATTTCTGCGTCTCTTCGATAGTAATGTGATTCACGCCGTGGAAGCTTTCGACGAATTCGTTGTCGATCTGACCCGGTGGCATGCGCTTGGTGTAAAGCGTCTCACGAATCATCGGTGACCACCCCTGAACCATCTGGTGGCTGCTCATTGCGAAAGGAGCTATGCCGCCTTCCATATGGCAAGTAACACATCGCTCCTTGAGAATAGGCGCTACATCATTGGCGTAGGAAACTGCTGCCGTTACAGCGGCGCTAGGTGAGAAATCGATCGCGTCGCCCTTGCTAGCCACTTGTTCAGCGTTGAGGTCCTGACCCGCTAGAATTGCAGTAAGTGCATCTGCAACATAATGCTCTTTGGCACGTCTTGCGCGGCTGCCTTCAGCGAAGCGATCATTTAGCGCGCCGCGGTAAACTACCGTTTTGGCTGTAGGGTCAAGGATTGCTACTTCTGCAGTTCGGCTAAGGCCAAGCTCTTGGGCTACTAATTGTGTGTCATCCATGAGGATGCGCAGAGTGATGTCTTCTTTCTCTGCGGCCTCTCGCATAGCCAGCCTGTCAGTGGAGCCGCTGGAGTTGATCATCAAGAACTCGACATTCTGTCCTTCGAATTGCTCAGCAACGTCCGCAAGATCGCTAGCTGCACGTCGTGCGTCTCTGCTTTGGGGGTCGAAGGAAAAAAGCACAATAGCCTGCTCATCAGTATGGCGGCTAAGCTGGAAAAAGCGACCCTCGGAATCGGTTAGTGAAAAATCACTAATTCGATCTGCGGCGTTGGCAGACATGCTGGCGAACACTGTCATCAACGAGACAGTTACAACCTTGGCAATCATTGAAAATTTGAACATTTCTCTCTCCTCAAACTACATAAATATCGGGTAGTGCTTTGTAACGTAAGTCGCATAGTAGGGTGCAAATACAAGGAATACTTCCCGAATATTAAAAAACCGCTGAATTTTAATAATCGAATAGCTGTTTTTTACAGAATTGGGCTGTATCTCAATGTTTTTGCGGGATTCGTGATTCTTCTATTTCTGGAATCGGTGGAATAATTAGCAAAACAGGTGCTGGAGTTTAGGGGGCAGCAGGCGTTAGAATTCAGCACGTTTATCCCGTCTACCCAGATTCTCAGTGAGGTGATGGCTTGCTTCTAAAATGCACTACACAGACTGGATTAGCCATTCGCCTAGTGTGCACAGCATTCTCTGGCGGCTTAGTCTCTCTATCTCGGATAGCTGTTCTGGTAATACCGTTAGTGGTATCCATGCCTCAAAGTCAGGCGGTTGAGCTGCGTATAGCGCATTGCTTGCACGGCTGTCCCCTCGGAAGCAATGCGGAGAACCACCTTATTCTTCGCCCGATCTATGCGCTTTCATACAATACGCGCAATAAGGCGGCGGATTGGGCTGCTTACCGGGTTACCTCCGATTCTATAGGGATTGCGTCGAACCTGTCGCGTGAGGCCGTGGTCGATGACTTCGTTGAGGATACACTGAGCGCGGCAGATTTTATCAATGCGGAAGAGGCTGGACTTACTCGCGGACAATTCGTGCCGCTGGTCAATTTTGCAGGCACGCCTTACTGGGATGAAGTGAATTACATGACTAATGTCGTGGCGCGTAGCCGCAGCTTGAGTCAGGGCGCCTGGTATGGATTGGAATGGTCAATTAGAAACTTGGTTAACAGAGAGAGTGAAGTGTATGTCTTGACCGGCCCTATATTCAGACAGACGCCAGTGGTTGCGAGTTTGCAAACCCAGGCGCAGCATAGAGTGCCAGATGCATTTTTTAAGATTGTGGTCTCGGCAGATAATGAGGTCGCGGCATTTATCTTCGATCAAGGATTGCCGGTGCATGTCCACCACTGCGACAACAGAGCTAGTATCGATGAAATTGAAAAGGCTACAGGCTTAGACTTGTTCCCCGAAAACCCCAGACTGGTTTCGGGAACCTTGGACACTAGTCTGGGTTGTTTCTAGGCAGAAAATTTAGAGCGGGAATGGCAGAGATAAGTGTCTAGCGAATCTCTGCTAGGAAATAGTCATCGCCTATAAGCTCATTGATGAGTCTGTCCAGAGCGGCACGCACTGTAACCGCCATGCCTTCGCTGCTAGGCGTTCTGCCGCGACCGAATAGATTTGTCTGCCACACCGTGCGACTGCCAGTCATTAATTGTACAGAGACGCGCAGTGTTAATTCTAGTGTCTCAACGCCACCACGATCGATGATCTTTGCATCGGTAGCGGTCAGATTTCCCTGTAGGAACATATCGCCATCAGCCTCAACTAGATTTGCGTTCGCGTTTGCGAAGCCGCTGACCATGGCATCCTGAATAATTTCCGCGATGGTTTTTTCGGCTTGAAAGCCATCGGCACCCAATAGCTGCGCGCCAGTAATAAGGCGTGGATTGTCTCCGGAACGGCTATCGGTAAATTCTGCAATGCGCAGGCTGACTTTCATGCTACTTAAATCCGAGCGCGGGGCACCGGTCATTTCGTAGTCGATGACAATGTCCTCGACTGCGAGGGCAGGGATCGAAAACAAACTAATGCAGGCTGCACAAAGTGAAATTAGGGTTCGAATTTTCATGGAGATCAGTCTCTCGTGGTTTATGGATTCGTTGTTATAAATATGAACATCTACATGGGTGCTCTCATTCGGGCTCTGAGCATAATTGACATGATAAGCATGATCAAGCATGGCGTATGAATAAGAACTGAATAAGAGAGAACCGAGGAAAGAGTTGTACAGAAGAGGCGACGTTTCTCCTTCGTTCAGTATTTTAGAGATGATATTTATAGAGAACCGAGGAAAGAGTTGTACAGAAGAGGCGACGTTTCTCCTTCGTTCAGTATTTTAGAGATGATATTTATAGAATGAGAACCGAGTAAAGAGCTGTAAAGATGAGGTGACGTTACTCCTGCCCTGAGTATTTTAATTTTGACACTTATAGAACCATTGCCCCCCTAAGTTCATTAAGTATTTATCTGGAAGCTGGGACAGTACAGGCCTTAGACTTCTTGCCTATCGTGCCAAGACATGAACCGGGTATTCCCGACTGTGACTCGCCGTAAATACGTCCCTGTAGGCTAGTCGCCCGCGTCCTGCGGGCGACGGTCACATTCGGGAATACCCGATTCCTGCCTGCGGGACAGTAGTGCTTATAGAAACGATTTCTACACCAACCACCGCCCATAAAAAAAGCCGTATCGAATTGCTTCGATACGGCTTCGTTTAAAACGCTCTAAAGAGTTTCTTACAACTCGTCAGCAGGCCAAGTTGGCGCGCGGTCACGAACTGTTACCGGGCGAACTCCTTGGTATAGGAACTTCTGTACACGGCTGCCTTCATAAGTCTCAGTAGTGTAGATGTTGTTCTGAGAATCAGTGGCAATACTGTGAGGTGCGTAGAATGTACCTGGCTGACGGCCACCTTGGCCGAAAGTGTAAAGTACTTCCATTGACTCACGATCGATTACAGAGATCTTGAAGTTCTGACCGTCTGCAAGATAGATGAACTCTTGCTCTGGGTCGCGTGAGAAGGCGATATCCCAAGTTGAACCTTGGTTCAACGTAGCTGGGTTATAAACTACTTCTCTTACGTAAGTGCCATCTTTGCGGAAGACCTGAACGCGGTCAGCACCACGGTCACATACATAGACAAGTCCGTCGTTTGAAGGCTCTGCACAGTGAACTGGGCCGCGAAATTGCTGCGGTCCAGGCTGGCCAGGAACATAAGTCACGTCAGCTGTATCATCAGGAGTATTGCCGTAAGCACCCCAGTAGCGCTTGAACGCACCAGTAGCTACGTCAACAACCGCAACACGTCGATTCTGATATCCGTCAGCGAAGTAGGCCTCACCGGCTTCAGCGTCGATTGCAATTTCAGCAACTCGGCCGAAGTGAGTCTCGCTGTTACTGTTGCGATCTTCGCCTTGCATACCGATTGTGCGAATGTACTCGCCGTCACGTGTAAACACGAGAACGTGTGAGTCGCCGCCGCCGTTACCACCGATCCAAACGTCACCGTTAGGTGCTATTTCGATACCGTGGTTAGATGCTGGCCAAGTGTATGGTGCGCCTTCAACAGGTCCGCCCCATGCATTGATGATGTTGCCTTCAATGTCAATTTCGATAATTGGTGGTGCAGGAGTACAGCATTCTGCAACGCCGCCCTGAAGACCAATCTCAGTGTTGCCACCGAATTGTGATGCGTCGTTCCTGTGAACGATGAAGATATGATCTCTTTCGTCTACGTCAACACCGATTGTGTTACCCATTGCCCAATGATTTGGGAGTGGCTTAGGCCAGAATGGATCCACAAGAAAATGTGGCGCCATTACATCGTTAGATGCAGCGATGCTTGGTTCTTGCAATTTTGATTGTCCTACTCCGAGGACAACCAGTGCAACGACTAGAGTTGCACCTATAATTAGTTTCTTTGTCATTCTTATTTTCCTCTCAATGCCCGAATTGCGGGGGATTTAAACTCTCAGAGCAAGCCCGAGTATACTCATTTCTTTGTAGACAGTATACTCACAGGCCAAATTTTCCGAGGGCTCGGTGTAAGTATTTGTAACAGCCTCTATCTGATCGGGAATGTAGCGCTTATAGTGCGCTTTTCGAGCTCTATAGAATTCTCCCTATCTAATTGAAATAAATAACAATTTAAAAGAAATTATGAAACTATTCAGCGTGCAAATCTCCTCCTTCTCGGTCAAAAAAGTAGCCACGACTTGCCTATTCCTAACGGCTCTTCTATTCCCGATGCTTAGCTCTGCTCACGACATACCCAGCCGTGTCACTGTATATGCATTCGTCAAACCCGAAGGGAACCAGTTGACGGCGCTGTTGCGTGTACCGATGGAAGCATTCGGCGAAATCAGCTTTCCGTTGCGAGGTCCTGGCTATCTCCAGTTTTCAGAGGCGGAGTTTGCCTTGAATGATGCGGCTCGCGTTTATATCACCGAGTCCATGCACTTCTATGAGAACGGTGAAGAACTGACTGAGAAGCAGCTGGAGGAAGTTCGCGTTTCCCTGCCATCAAACCGATCTTTTACCACTTATGAGGACGCCTTAGAGAATATTCTCAGCCCAAGACTCGAAGATTCGGTTGATCTATTTTGGAGGCAAGGTGTGCTGGATGTCATGGTGACCTATCCCATTTCCTCAGATCAGTCTGAATTTTCCATCAATCCAGAGATTGGTACTTTGTCGAATCAGACTACAACGGTACTGCGTTTTCTGCTGCCTTCAGGAGCGGAAAGGGTCTTCAACTATCTCGGTAATCCAGGTGTGGTGCTGTTGGACCCTCGCTGGTACCAGGCCGCATTTCGCTTTGTTGGAATGGGTTTTGAACATATTTTGGAAGGCATAGATCACTTGTTGTTTCTATTCTGTCTAGTGATTCCTCTGCGCAGCATGCGCGCACTAATTCCGGTGATATCGTCGTTCACTATCGCTCACTCAATAACCCTGATCAGCTCGGCATTTGGGATGGCGCCTAACGCACTCTGGTTTCCTCCTCTGATAGAAACCCTCATCGCGCTTTCTATTGTCTACATGGCGTTCGAGAATATAGTAGGTGCAAAACTACAGCACCGCTGGGTTGCAGCGTTTGGTTTCGGCTTGGTACATGGTTTTGGTTTTTCCTTCCTGTTTAGCGACACGTTACAGTTTGCTGGCGGCCATCTGTTCTCCTCTTTGCTAGCGTTCAATGTAGGTGTAGAGCTTGGCCAGATCCTTGTGCTTATCCTGGTTATTCCCCTGCTGAATATTCTGTTTCGCTTTTTCGTTCAGGAGCGCATTGGCAGCATCTTACTTTCAGCGTTACTGGCGCACAGTGCTTGGCACTGGATGTTGGAAAGGGGCACTACACTCACGCAGTTTCAAATGCAGATGCCTATCATCGATTCGATCTTCTTCGCGGGACTAATGCGCTGGGGCATGTTGTTGATCTTTATCGGGCTGGTGCTCTGGGGAACCTACGAACTTTTTCGCCGATTCTCGCTCGTTGAGAACATGGCGACCTATGGCGCGAGCCGCGACGCTAAAAGCTAATTTAAAAAGTACTAATCACTCTGGGTTGTCGGCTTGGAAGCTCTTTTCTGGGTCGGCGAAAAATATATTAAGCTACTGAATTTTAAAGATTTAGTAGCATTTCCTAGCCCTTCATCAGTTTCAATTTGTCACAAAGCCTTACAGTCTATTGTTCTCGTTAATAAGCGGATTGCGCTAAGCTGGCTTTATTCCTTGAGTCCAGTTCTAAATGGATTCTGCCGTTTTCTGAATGCGGTAGTGCGAAGTGAGTTTTAAGAGGAACTGCCTCTTACACTCTGCAGCGACCTTGCTAACTGAAAGGTTATTTAAATGAAAAAGCTAAGCGCACTAATTCTTGTCGCATTCTGCAGTATCTTCGCGACCCATACCTATGCCGGAGTTGAGCGAGTTGGGAATTTCGCTCTAATTGATCACGAGGGCGTATATCACCAGTTGCAGAAGTATGGCGATAGCAAGGCAGTCGTAATTATTGCTACCGCGGTCAACTGCGCAGAGAATATTGAGCAGCTGCACAAGTACCGCTTGCTGCGCACCACCTGGGAGCAGCAGGGAATCAGCTTCCTTGCCCTTAACTCCGCTGCTATTGATAGCTCCGACGATGTTCGTCTGATGGACGATCTGCACAATTTCGATATACCCATCTTGTTGGATGACAGTCAGCTTGTTGCCGAAAGTCTCGGTCTGAGCAAGGCGGGTGAGATAGTGGTACTGGAACCAACGCGTAGCCAGATTCTCTACCGCGGCGGCCTAGATACTGACCCGGTGCGAGCACGGCCTGGGCTCAATATAGAAGCCGTAGAAGGGACTAGCGTTTTTGCCGATGTGTTGGCCATGGCGGTTACCGGCGATGCGGCCTCCATCGACCAAACCATCACTACCGATGCGGCCGGTTGCGAGCTGCAATTCCCGGCCAGAGAAATGCACGCCAGCAACACGCCTGACTATGCAACCGAGGTAGCTCCAATACTGCAAGAGAAGTGCCTAAGCTGTCATGTAGAGGGTGGAATAGCACCCTTTGCCATGGACTCACACATGATGGTTCAAGGTTGGTCACCCATGATGAAAGAAGTCATGATGACTAAGCGCATGCCTCCCGCTCAGGTTGACCCTAATGTAAATCATTTTACCAACGCGCGTTATATGGACGCACAGGAGTTACAAACTCTCGTGCATTGGATAGATGCGGGTTCGCCCCGTGGTGAGAGTGAACTAGACCCACTAACTCTGATTGAGCCTCCCGATTCGGTTTGGGAGCTAGGCGAGCCTGATTACATCGTCGAAGTGCCAGCCTTCACCGTGCCTGCAACCGGCGTCTTGGATTACGAAAATGTCTGGATCGACTTGCCCTTCGAGGAAGATGTCTGGGTGAAGTCGGTGCAACATCTTCCCGGCGATCGCCGCGTTCTTCATCATTTGCTGAGTTATATCGTTCCCGCCGACTACGCCGAAGAAATTGTTGAGGGAGAGAACGATAACTACAGGGAGTTTCTAGAAGGCTATGCGCCGGGTAAGGATGAGGCGGCAACCTACCCAGAAAAAACCGGTGTATTCGTGCCTAGGGGTTCCGCGGTACAAATGTCGCTGCATTACACGACATTCGGGAAAGAAACTATCGACAGTACAAAGCTGGGCCTCTACTTTGCCGACGAAGAGCCCGAGTATCAGTACTCTACTTATTCCCTAAGCCACGGTGGAAGTAACATCGAAATCTCGCCGGGGGTATCAAATCATGAGATGCGTGCTTCCCATGTGTTCGAGGACGAAGTGCTGCTACACGGACTGCGGCCACACATGCATTATCGTGGCAAGCGCATGCGCTTTAGCGTCGTCTATCCAGACGGTACCAAAGATCAAATCATCAACGTGCCAGATTATAATTTCGCCTGGCAACCAACTTATCGGTTGTCCGAGCCTATGCTCTTGCCAGCTGGTTCCAGAGTGATGATTGAGGGTGCCTTTGATAATTCTCAATATAATTTGGGTAACCCTGACCCTGCCGCCGTGGTCAGGGGGGGCGCTCAGAGTTGGGATGAGATGTTTATAGGCTATCTTTCTTACAATAAGACGGGGAAGCAATAGAGGCGACATGGAAGCCTCATCTCGCAACCGTCAATACTCTCTCTGCAGATTAACAGCTAGCCGGGCTCTTTTCTGACTCGACGAGCTTCGCCTACCGGGTTCAGGCCCAAGCCCAAGCTATACTTTTGCAACTCTGTCATAGTCTGCAATACCCTTATAAACAATAGGGTTTCTGCAGTTTCATGTTGCAAAAAGTAATGTTTCAGGCTGCACATCTCGGCCCAATTGGGCTAGACTCCGACGGTTAATAAATTGCTTGATTACTAGCTTCTTGGAGCACGAATAATGAATAAACTAATCGGATTTGGATTAGCTCTGATCACTTCAGTTCTATCTGCCTCAGCCATGGCGCTGCCTGATAGAGTAGGTGATTTTGGTCTTATGGATAGCAACGGTGATTTTCACCAGTTGAGTCGTTACCGTAACAAGGAGGCATTAGTGTTAATGTCTTTCGATAGCAGCTGTTCAGCTATTAATTCCTCCGTAGCTAGCCTCGAGGCTATGGCGTCAGAATGGAACGAGAAGGGCATCGCATTTGCATTGATCAATTCCTCAGCAGAATCAAATATTCAAGCGATTAGATCTGCCAAATCGGCACTGGGTTCAGATTTGCCGTTGTTGCTCGACGATGGACAGATTGTTTCTGAAACTCTGTCTCTGACTAAGGCTGGCGAGATCGTTATCCTTGATCCCGAGCGTCTTACTATTCTCTACCGTGGCCCGGTAGCGAGTGCAGCAGCCACACTGTCTAGTGAGTTAGCAGGCACAGTAGATAGCACTATGATTATCGATGCAGTGGGTTGTGATCTACAATTCCCAGTCAAAGAAGCTCACGCAAGTGCAGTTCCAGACTATGCAACAGAAGTAGCGCCTATCATTGCTGAGCAATGTGCAACTTGCCACAGAGAGGGTGGAATAGGACCCTTCGCAATGGACAGCCACTTGATGCTACAGGGTTGGTCACCGATGATTCGCGAGACACTTATTACTAAGCGCATGCCACCTACGCAGGTTGACCCAAATATTGGTCACTTCAACAATGCGCGTTACATGACTGATACAGACCTGCAGACTCTTGTTCATTGGATAGATGCTGGAGCGCCTCGTGGCACATCTGCTGTTGATCCTCTTACAGAAATCGATATGCCTAACTGGAAGGAGTGGAGCCTAGGCGAGCCTGACTTCATCGTTAAGGCGCCGAAGATGGAAATTCCAGCAACTGGCGTTCTCGACTACATTGATGTGGATGTTGAGCTTCCTTTCGATGAAGACAAGTGGGTTAAAGCGGTTCAGTTTATCCCCGGTGATG
>Ga0316189_10005778_pt1 | contig 11868 bp, 11 predicted proteins | sample LowCovwburrow_MG_FD_204930 | JGI IMG/M metagenome (GOLD analysis project Ga0316189, IMG submission 204930) | Coastal sediment microbial communities from Maine, United States - Lowes Cove worm burrow | ecosystem: Environmental > Aquatic > Marine > Coastal > Sediment | place: USA: Maine... | reverse complement strand
AACAATAACAGTGCAAGCTGCATAATAACAAAAGGTGCTACTCCTCGATAAATCTCACTGGTTTTGATCTCAGCTGGAGCAACACTTCGCAAGTAAAAAAGGGAGAAACCAAATGGTGGAGTTAGAAAAGATGTCTGCAGATTTATCGCGATCATCACTCCCAACCAGATTGGATCGACACCCATAGCCAGCAATATTGGGCCCACTAGTGGCACGACCATGAAGGTAATCTCGATAAAATCCAGAATAAAGCCCAGGACGAAGATCAATAACATGACAACCAACGTCGCGGACACGACACCGCCTGGCAGATTCATCAACAACTCCTCGATCAGTACATCGCCACCAAAGCCTCTAAATACTGATGAAAAAATTGTCGCACCAACGAGTATCAGATACACCATCGAGGTAACACGCATGGTTTCTATGCTTACCGACTGCAACACCGAGGTGTTTAACGCTCGCTTTATCAGTGCCAGAATCATCGCACCCACAGCACCAATACTTGCTGCCTCGGTTGGCGTCGCTATCCCAAGCAGTATAGAGCCCAACACAGCCACCATAAGCAACACCGGGGGAAGCAGGCCCTTGAACAAGGCCGCAATAACGTTCCTTCCCTCTTCCAATTCATCGCGTGGCATCGCTGGAGCATGGGAAGGTTTCAGTAGAGCTATAACGAACATATAACTCGCATAAGCAACGACTAGCAGCAGGCCGGGAATAATCGCGCCAGCAAAAAGATCGCCGATCGAGACAAAATCGGGAGCAAAAATCCCTGCATTTAATTGAGACTGTTGGTAGGCATTAGAGATAACCTCCCCTAGCAGCACCAAGCAGATAGAGGGCGGTATAATCTGTCCTAATGTCCCTGTCGCGCAAAGCGTGCCACAGGCCAAAGAAGGCTTGTACCCCGCTCTCATCATTGTCGGCAACGATAGTATTCCCATAGTCACGACAGTCGCGCCGACGATGCCCGTACTTGCAGCCAGCAACATGCCTACAATGATAACTGAAATTCCGAGACCACCAGGAAATTTACCAAATACGATAGCCATGTTCTTGAGCAAATCTTCGGCGATACGACTTCGCTCCAACATCGTTCCCATGAATACAAACAGCGGCACAGCAAACAAATTTTGGTTAACTAATAGTCCGTAGATGCGATTTGGGATGAGCGAGATATAGGCCGTGTCGAAAACACCGCTTATCGTTCCTATAGCAGCAAACGCGAGGGATACACCGGTAAGTGATAATGCAACCGGGTAGCCTGCCATTAGTGTGAGGCACACTACTAAGAAAAATAGAATAGGAATGAATTCGACCACTAGATGTCTCGCCGCCTGATCAAGGAGACTGATCTCCCTATCTCTGAAATTCCCTGCATCAATAGCAAGGCAGGTAAGACAAGGAGCACGGCCTTAAGTAAATACACAAAGGGCAGCCCGCTAGATTCTGCTGAGCCTTCCTGTATTCGCCAGGAAACGGCAACGTAGTCCCAACAGATCCAGATAATAAAACAAGTAGAAGGAACGAGGAAAAATACTGAACCCAAAAGGTCTATCCAAGCACGCTTCTTTTCATTAAGTCGGCTATAGAAAATGTCTACCCGAACATGGCCTTGCTCCTTTAGCGTATAGGCAACACCGAAAGTAAAGATGAGCGCATTAATATAGATTACAGACTCCTGCAGCGCGATCGAGCCAATTTGAAAGGCATAACGGAGAACAACGATAGTCGCCATAACAACCACCATAGTCAGAGTTAGCCAAGAGAATATTCGGCCTAGGCGATTCGAGAGTCCGTCGATGAGAAGAGAAAGCTTTTCCATGAAGTTTATGTGCGCTAGCGCGCCATTGTTTTTATTTGTATTAGGTGATTACTGCCCAAATTGGGCTGCTCATTATTACATACTTAGTAGGTCTCAATAGGGTCGGTAGTAGTAGACTTATAGCCACACTCGCATCAGTTGATAGCTAAGAATTAGTAGCGTCGCAGAACTAGCTATCGTCAGAGTCCCCAGAATCCATAACATCCCCCTTCTCACCCACACCGCCGTTCGCCTGTGAAACGGTGCCCCGGGGCTGGCCTTAGCGGGTATGGCTTGGAAGAGTTCACCAGTGCTATAGAGCATCAATGCCCAACAAAAGCCAAGGATAGCCGGCATCAAGAGCCCGTCGTTATCCAGCAGCGGGTTATCTAGCACACTGAGAATAATCACCAATAGGGAAAATCCTGCCAATATAAATGTCAGCAACCTAAACCGAGCTAAAATGGTGGCAATTCGCTGTAGTCGCTCTATCATTGTCGTCGGTAGCTGCCTAGTTGGGCCTTCTCGCCAGCAAGCTTACCTACTAAACGCAAATTCATCCACAGGGCTAACCAAGGTACAAGCATTGAGTTCTCCTACCAATTCCCTAGCAAGCGAAAGATTCGAGCTTCCATTTCTAGCCGGCATCAACCCCGACGGCGACCCAGTCTTCGAGAGCCTCGAAGTCGAATTAGTAGAAGATACCGAGGACGAAGTCCGGCTAGTGCGCTCTCCTTTGTTGACTCGCAATCTGGCTGCTGGAGATAAGCTTAAGGTCGTCAATCCTTCTTCGGCCGAGTATGAATTACTGCGTCGCAGTGGCAATCTTTCCATTCGTGTCTTTCGAGTGCATCAGCTAGATGTACTGGCAGAAAGCCTTACAGCGAAGATTGAAAAACTAGGAGGCAGCTTAGACAAGCAAACCGATCGCGCGTTGGTTTACAGCATACATTTTTCAATTGGCTTCCAAACAATCGAGGAAGTGCTGAACACTGTCTGCAAAGATTATCCTGATACAGTTTGGTATTATGGAAACGTTTACGATCCCGAAGACGGCACGACCCCACTTCAATGGTGGTTAGATTTCGAAGATCAAGAATAGCCCGTAACCATTAGTATAAATAGACGAGTAATCAGACCATGCTAATTGTAGTATCGCCCGCTAAGTCTCTCGATTTTGACAGCAAAGCCCGCACCCGAAAATTCACCGAACCACAATACCTCGAAGAGTCCACACAACTTGTAGGTCAATTGCGGAAGCTAAGCCCGGAAGATTTCTCCGAACTTATGCATATTAGCAGTGACTTAGGTGAGCTTAACCATATGCGCTATGCGAACTGGCATACGCCCTTCGATTTAAACAACTCAAAGCAGGCCATCTTCGCCTTCAAGGGCGACGTTTATATCGGTCTAGAGGCGGAAAAGTTCTCAACTGCAGATCTGAATTTTGCACAGAATCATCTACGAATTTTGTCTGGATTGTATGGCCTACTTCGACCCCTAGATTTGATGCAGCCCTATCGGCTAGAGATGGGCTCTAGATTCGCGAATAAGAAAGGCAAGAACCTCTACGAATTCTGGGATACCAAGCTTACCGAAAACCTCAACGAATTACTCGAGCAAGAAAAAAGGCCATTATTAGTGAATCTTGCCTCAAAAGAATATTTCAGCGCAATCAAGCCAAAATCACTTAACGCTGAAATAATTTCGCCCGTGTTCAAAGACTTCTCGAATGGCAAATACAAAATCGTGAGTTTCTTCGCAAAGAAAGCCCGCGGCTACATGGCGGCCTACATAATTCAGAACAGAATCAAGAGCCCAGAAAAACTCAAGGAATTCGACGTAGATGGCTACCGGTACAGTGAAGAAGACTCAACGCCATTGCAACCAGTCTTTCTGCGCGATCCACAATAATATAATAGCTATGACCGAGCTCCCCTTTAGTCAGGCCAGCGAGAATAATAAGCAGGTCATCCTGGAAGTACTTGAACGACACCTTAAAGATGGCGATCGAGTACTTGAACTAGCGGGTGGCACCGGTCAGCACGCCGTTCATTTCGCCGAGAGTCTAGCAAATCTTCATTGGCAGTCCTCTGATATTCCAAGCAATGTAAATAGCCTCAATCTGCGCCTTGCTGCTGCGGATCTCGCCAACCTCCCTGCTGCCATAGCCATCGATGTAAATCACTCCCCTTGGATTAATATTCGGCCAACTGCTATTTTTAGTGCTAACAGCCTGCATATCATGTCTGCGGGATCCGTAGAAAACTTCTTCAGGGGTGTGGGTGAAATATTGCAGGACGATGGCACACTCGTTGTGTACGGCCCTTTTAAGTACGCAGGAGAGTTTACAACCGAAAGCAACGAAGGCTTCGATCGTTGGCTCAAGGACAGAGATCCAATGAGTGGTATTCGTGATTTCGAGTGGGTCGATCAACTCGCGTCTCAAATAGGCTTAGAACTCGTCGAAGATAATGCAATGCCTGCCAACAATCAGTGTCTAATTTGGCGGCGCGTTTAGAAACTAGTTTGTATTTTGATTCATACAGATTACTACATTCCCTTTCTGCTTTGCCGAGTAGAATATTTCATAAGCGGTTTTAAAATCATCAAGGTCGTGAACACTATCAATTACGGGTATTAGCTTTCCTGACTCGAACATTTCGCTAAGCATTGGCAAGTCTTTGTTTGGTTTCTGAGTAACCAGTCGATGATTCCTGCCGCTAATTCGAGAAACTACGGGATTTAGTAGTAACGCCTGTAAATACCTTATCATCGAACCGCCCACGGTGACGTATTGCCCACCTTTCTTTAAAGCCTTGTTATGAGAGAAAGGAGAGCGTGTGGTTCGGGTATCGAAAATGAGATCGTACTGCTCATCCAGTTTGCAGAAATCTCGCTCTTCATAGTCAATAGCATGATGCGCTCCTAACGCGAGTAACATATCGAGTTTAGAGGCCTTATCCACTACTGTTATTTCACAACCGATGTCCTTGGCGATCTGCACGCCGACTGTTCCAGCACCTCCTCCCGCGCCATTAATAAGCAACTTTTGTCCCGGTTGCAAATGCCCCGTATCTATTAGTCCCTGCACCGCTAGCTGCCCTGCTTGAGGCAAGCAAGCTGCCTGTTCGTATGTCATGTCCTTTGGTATAGGAGTGAGGGTGTCTTCTGGCACACAAACATATTCAGCGAAAGTACTGAAACCACTAATACATTGGTCGCCATAAACCCTATCCCCGATCTTCAACTGCGTGACATCTTCACCAATCGATTCAACTACTCCTGCCACATCGCAACCAGGATATTGATACTCTACCTTTGGTTTGAACCAGCCCGTAAAAAGTCGCATAAAAAGGGGTAGTCCCAGGGACATGCCAGTATCCCAATCATTTAACGAAGAAGCATAGATCTTAACCAATACTTCATTTTTTTTAGACCTTGGTTTATCAACCTCTGATAAGTGGAGCACTTCAATGCCACCGTAGCGATCGAATGACACTGTTTTCATACTGTATCTCCTATTTCAAGAACCACATGCCCAGCCTTAGCTCCGGATTCTATGTAGCAGTGTGCTGCAACAGCTTCTTCTAATGGATAGGTTCTATCTATCGCTGCCTTTAGCTTGCCCTCTGCCATAAGATTTTTGAGCTCTACCATATCTTCCTTCTTTATAGAGGCTAACTGGTAGAGCACACTCCTATCGCTGCCCAGAGATGTCCACAGCCCACGTAGCATCACCGTCAAGCCGATGTTTGCAAGAACATAGCGCCCGCCCGGTTTGAGTGATCTAAGGCTTGCTCTGTATGGGCTCTTGCCGACGACATCGAAGATCACATCGTAGCAATCGCCATTCTTAGTGAAGTCTTCTGCTTCGTAGTCGATTAGCTTGTCTGCACCTAGCGACTTAAGTAGCGGTAGTTTATTGGCGGAATCCACTACTGTAACTTCAGCTCCTTCCAATTTGGCTAACTGAACCGCATAAGTTCCTATAGACCCTGCAGCTCCAAAGATTAGTATCTTTTCACCCTTCTTCAATTCTGCCTTACGAATAAAGTGTAGCGCGTTGGTTCCTCCCACAGAGAGCGTCGATGCCTGCACATCACTTATGTTTTTAGGTTTTACTACGAAGGGGTATTTTGCGGGTAGACATACGTAGTCGGCGTAGCCGCCCAGTCGCATTTGTGTAGAGCCAAGAATTTTGTCTCCGGACTCAAACTCAGTAACATCTTTTCCAACAGCCTCGATTGTGCCCGACAGTTCCTGACCTAGTATTTCTCGTCTTGGTTTAACAATCCCTAGCGCCAATCGTACTATCACCCACATGCTTGGATGTACATCAAAGCGGCGCATCTCACAGTCACCTGGAAAGACGTTCGCTGCATGAATCTTAATTAGTATTTCATTGTCTTTGGGCACTGGCTTTTCGACGTCTACTAACTTCAGTACATCTGGTGGGCCGTATTGCTTACAAACAATTGCTCTCATCCCCACCTTTCCTTAAAGATCTACAACACGTTTGTGACTGCGTAAACGATAGAGCTTCGCTGGCCTATGTGCCCCTGCATTATTCATTTCGCCGGTTTCTTCTATATCTTCGAGTGACAGCGCCCATTTTCTAAAATTACGCTTGTCTATTTCCCCGCCGCGGATGATTTCGTAAATTTTCTGTAACTCACTTAGTGTGAACTCTTCCGAGAGAAATTGAAAAGCGATGGCAGAGTAGTCCAACTTTTTTTGAAGTCGTTGCAATGCATCATTGACGATAGTTGCGTGATCGAATGCAAGCTTGGGTAGGTCGCCTGTATCAAACCAATTTACTGCGGCTGCATCTGTATCCGCTTGAATTCGAATTTTCTCGGAAGCGATAAGCGCAAAATAGGCAATAGTAATAACTCTTTCTCGCGGATCGCGCTGGGGATCACCATAGGTCCTAAGTTGTTCAAGATAGACATTTTTAACGCCTGTCTCTTCCACTAGTTCGCGTTTGGCACATTGTTCAATGTCTTCGTTCAAGGTGACAAAACCACCCGGCAATGCCCACTGCCCTTTGAAAGGAACTAGTTTGCGCTTTATGAGCAGAAGCTTAAGCTGTTCATCACGTATCGTGAATACAACGATGTCTGTAGTAACAGCAGGATGTGGATATTCGTAGCTGAATCTCTTAGAAGACATTGAGTTAGGTTTCTTAGTGTATATCGTACACTTATGTTAGTGTTATGATTACACTAAGTCAACATGCAATATTCTGATTGTCGCAATCTCGAATTTGCTGCAAGTACTTCTATGACTATAGCCAGCCCATTAACTGATAGGGCTCGATGCGGTCTGGCATAGTAGAAAATCTGGCGCGGTCATTGTTCTGAGCCGATCAGCTCAATCACGAACCCTTTCTCGGTCAGCACACTTATCATTGTGCCAACACTGAAAGTACAAAGTTATAATCTTTCCAGTGTTAGTGACACAATCAAGCAACCATCTGCTCTTCGCTATCACCGATCCTGCTCCTACTTTGATATGAATCTATGGAACAACTGTAAAACAGCCTGTTTATGCCGTAATTTGCTGCTAATTCCATTATCATGGTGCCACTTAGATGATTTCGAACGTTGCCAAGGGTTTTGGCAGAAAATTGGGAGAACGACTATGTCAAAATTTACAAAACTTGTCCTCAGCTCAGTGATTGCAGGCGCCTCCATGTCCCTGCTTTCGCCCCTAAGCGTGGCCCAGGATCAGGAGATACCACAATTGAGCGGTATTTGGACCAACGCCTCTAGAACCGGTCTTACACGGCCCCGTGGGCTCGAAACGCTCATCGTGGCAGACGAAGACGCAGCACAGATAGTCGCCAACATGAGCATCGCTGGCATCTCGGCAGAAAACGTTGAATCCGGGCCAGCCATTGACCCGGAAACCGGCGCACCACCCGTTGGCGGTCAGGATTTTGGGTTGCGTGGTTATAACCTATTCTGGACCGACCCGGGTTCCACTCTAGCATTAGTGAAAGGCGAATTTAGAAGCTCTCTGATCGTTAATCCAGAGAACGGCCAAATACCTCGGCTGGAAAACCCAACCTATGACTTAAATCGAACCAATTTCGGCGCACGTTATCTTACAGGTGTGGGTGATACTTCTGGGCCAGAGGCCATTCCCATCGCAGAACGCTGCCTTATCGGATTCGGAAATACTGCAGGTCCCGGCATGATGGGCACGCTGTACAACAGTACTTATCAATTCGTACAGACCGATGACTACATAGTGATCAGCGTAGAGATGGCACACGATGCTCGCATCATTCCTCTTTTCGATTCTGCCGAAGAAGCCAGGGCAAACACTCGACCCGTAGTCCACTCACCTTGGTTCGGTGATTCTCGTGGCTGGTACGAGGACGATACCCTGATTGTGGAAACGATTAATATCAATCCGTTGCAGATGTCACAAAGCTCTATTCCCATCTCGCCGGAAGGAAAATTTACAGAACGATTTAGTCGCTATTCCGATACCGAGATTGTCTATCAGTTTACTGTCGACGACTCTCATTTATACAGCCAACCTTGGACCGCTGAGATGAGCTATCATGCAACTGAAGGCCCTCTCTATGAATATGCTTGTCATGAGGGCAACTACGCGATGCCTGGTATCTTAGCGGGTGCTCGTCGCCAAGAAGCGGAAGAGGCAGCAAGACAGCAATAATTTTCTGCAGCTCAAAACTAAAAAGGCCTCTTACCCGAATAGAGTAGGAAGCCTTTTTTTGTTGCCTTAAATCTAGTAGCGCCTACGTTTTTCGAATTTCGTAAATAATGTGTGGGTAATTGATTCCGTTTAGAACTCTGCCTATCACCTCATCTCTTTTCACGCCGCCAATTTTCTCCATCGCCCGCATAGAAACTATATTGGTATCACCCACCCAAAACACTACAGTGTCTATAAACTTAAACGCATGGTCCAACATAAGCTTCTTGATCTCGGCATTGTAGCTACCGCCCCAATAATCATGGTCTAGAAACGTCCAACCTATTTCAATCTCGCCTAATTCTTCATTCAAACCGTTGTAGCGGCTGGAGCCGATAATTTTGTCGGTCTCAACGTCAACAAACGTAAACGCGCTGCCACTAGCAATCGCATCATCGAAAAAAGCGCGAAATACTGGCTCCTTATAGCGATCGCTTACAGGGTGAAACTCCCAAACTTTTGGGTTTGCTGCCGCCGCGAACATGCCTTCCCAGTCATCTTCTTGAATCGGGCGTACAATTACACGGGGCCCTTTTAAGACATGTTTAAAATCGAATGAATCTGTCATCTTATAGCGCTTCTTTCTTTGTAGTTAAGTTTTTGCCTTTCATACTCAATTGCAGAAAAGAGTTTATCGCATCCACTCTCGTATCGGGCCTATCCAGTCTTCAACAGGCTCATAGAAAGCTCCGTGACCTTTGCCAGTTGCGATAGCGATCTCATCATAGCTTCGTGTATCGCTCCGAGCAGCTAGTTTTTCGCATGAACCTGCCGTGTCACTAATCTCATAGACCGACAACACACGGCCTCCTAGGCGAAGTGGAGGATTTGCAGTGATATCACCCTCAAAACAAGCCGCCATTAATACAGTATTGATCTGAGTATCATGGAACCGACTGGAGGCGTTTGCTGTCAATAGGCTGCCTCGGGAGAAGCCTATCAAGGTGATATTCTTCTCATCGACCCCAGCTTCCAGCAGACGATTAACCCAGGTTTCCAGCTGTGCAACATATAGCTGCACGTCTGTGCCCTCAGGCCTGTGATGTGCGATTAGGTTAAACCCCCCTAGTGCAAATAATTTTTGTTTTATCGCCGGAAACTCATATCTTCCGTATTCCGGGTGCACAGGAGTTTCATTGCTACCTTCGACTATAAAGCCGTGGGAATAGAAGACATACTTTTCATTAGGGTGAATCTCGGTAGGGAAAAGCTCATACAAAGCGTCAGCAGAAGCTGCGGAGAATACCGCTAAAGCAAGCAACAAACATATAGTCCTCATTATACGTATACCCTTATTTAGTCTTAGTGATCGAATTTGAACCAAGGGTTTGAGAAAACCCTACGCGTTCGTACAGCTTATCTCGTTCAGCTCTCTTTCTTAAACGGGAGCAACGACGATGCTTCTGCCTGATACTGTTCAATATGTGATCGCTCTTCATCAAGAAAGTTATTTATCGCTTGAGCAAAACCCTCATTAGCAATCCAATGATTTGAGTAAGTTATTATCGGCTCAAACCCCCTTTGTATCTTATGTTCCCCCTGCGCGCCGGAGTCGAAGCTCTTCAATTTGTGTTGTATACAGTATTCCTGCCCCTGGTAATAGCAGGTTTCGAAATGCAGGAATTGATAGTCTTGCGCACTACCCCAGTAGCGGCCAAACAACTTTTCGGAATTTCTGAAGAACAGAGCTGCCGCGATCATCTTGTCCCCATCTAGTGCAATAATCATGAATAACTGCTCCGGCATTTGCTGTCCAAGCTCAGTAAAGAAATCCTGCTTAAGGTAGCCTTGCATGCCGCGCATCATATAAGTGCTTTGGTAGAACTGGTAAAAGGTGTGCCAGTGATCGGCCGTTATACTGTCACCAGCAATGGTTTCAAAGCGTGTACCGCGCTCCGCTACCTTCTGCCGTTCTCTTCTGATATTTTTCCGCTTGCGAGAATTGAGGGTCGCAAGAAAATCATCGAAGCAACCATAGCCTCTGTTGAACCAATGAAATTGACAGGCCGTTCTGGAGGGAATTCCAATCGTGTCGAAGAGATGGCTTTCTTCTTCCGTTGGAAAAAGTATATGCCAAGAAGACGCTTCTATAGATTTCGCTTTCTTCTTTAATTCATCGAAGATCAGCTTGGCTATGTCATTCCTATTTCCTGAATCGCCTGTAAACAAACGTGTTCCATGGCTAGGCGTGAACGGAACTGCACTAACAAATTTTGGGTAGTAGTTAAGACCATAGTTCTGATAGGCACTCGCCCAAGACCAATCGAAAACGTATTCACCGTAGGAATTTGTTTTCCGGTACAGTGGCATAACAGCGACTAATTGCCGAGATTCATCGTCCTTCGAGCCACTGTATACTGCCACATGATGTGGCGCCCAACCGGTCTCGTCCGTAGTACAACCGGTCTTTTCTAAAGCCCATAAAAACTCATAGCGAGTAAATGGATTCTCAGTACCAGCGAGCCTGTTCCATTCCTGCTGGCCAATGGAGGCGATGGAATCTACAAATTTCAGATCAAACACATTCATGTCCTGCATATTACCTCGAAATGTCGTGCTTGGGAGGTTTGAGAGTAGCTTAGCCCTTTGTTTTGGGAGCAGGATTTCGCAGTACAAACAGATGCCATAGACTGACAAATTGAGTAGCATGGAAAACCTACTTCGAGGCTGACGATTTGCGTTAGTAAATTAGGTGGACAACGAGTGGAATCACCCAATCTTATACGACGTATAGCCGACAGCGGCTCTGCAATGCGCAAGTCTGAGGCTAAAGTAGCCAGCTATGTGCTGCAACACGCCAATGACGTGATCAAGATGCGTATTGTCGATCTCGCCGCCAATTCCGGTGTCAGTGAACCCACAGTGATTCGCTTCTGCCGAGCCATTGGCTTCGATGGCTTCCTCTCCTTCAAGCTGCAACTTGCTCAACAATTGGGGCTTGGTGGCGTCTACACGCAGTTCGCGGTAGATGATAAGGACACGGTTGAAGACCTACGTAATAAGGTCTTCGATACAACGGTCGGATCGCTGTTGACTGTTAGAGACCAGCTGGATCCCGAGGTATTGGAGACGGCCATCAATACCATCAGTAATGCCAAACGCGTGGAATTCTATGGCTTTGGGGCCTCCGGTTCTGTCGCAGCGGACGCACAGCACAAATTTTTCCGCCTGCAGTTATCATCCGCAGCCTATACAGACCCGCATATTCAGCATATGTCGGCCATTTCACTTAGCACAGATGATGTTGTGGTCGCTATATCTCAATCGGGACAAACTCGTGCCCTATTGGAAAGTGTAAGTCTGGCCCGAGAAGCGGGTGCTACGGTTAT
>Ga0316189_10005776_pt1 | contig 11872 bp, 7 predicted proteins | sample LowCovwburrow_MG_FD_204930 | JGI IMG/M metagenome (GOLD analysis project Ga0316189, IMG submission 204930) | Coastal sediment microbial communities from Maine, United States - Lowes Cove worm burrow | ecosystem: Environmental > Aquatic > Marine > Coastal > Sediment | place: USA: Maine... | reverse complement strand
CATCGCTCCGCGTGCGATGGGCGAGGGCGCCTCCGTTTCCGTGCCCGACCGTGTGTACGAGCTGGTCTTGGACCAGCCCGTGGTGTTCCCGCTGTATGCATTCACGGGCGACCGAGTGGATGCGCCCGGGGTCGTCGTGGACGTCGACCCGGACGACGAAGATCTGGATCCGCTCCCCGCGATCGAGACCGTGCTCCGACGCAAAGGGGATGCAAAACCGGGCGGAACGGTGCCGGTGACGTTGACGGCGACCCTCACCGAGACGGGGGCGCTGGAGCTCTATCTGGTCACCGTCGAGCTGCCGCCAAGACGCTGGCGCCTGGACTTCGCATTGCACGTCGCGGTCGAGCCTGAGCCCGAGACCGAGCCAGGATCGTCAGGCAACGCCAAGCCGGCGGCAGAGGTGGAGCAAGCCGCCGCAATCTTTGCAGAGGCCTACGCCACGGACGCGCCCAAGCTCGTCAAAGGCCTCCGCAAGCAGATTGAAAAAGGGTTGGGGCCGCGCGGGCAATGGTCTGCGGCGACGTGTCGCGCGTTGTGGCAGGTTTGCATGGACCACGCGGCACAGCGCTCCCGATCGGAGCTGCACGAGCTGAACTGGCTGCGGTTGGTCGGCTGGTGTTTGCGGCCGGGGTTTGGGGCCGATGGTGATGACGATCGCATGCAAGCGATGTGGGACCTGCGTGACGCAGGGCTGACCAAGCGCTCCAAAGCCAACTGGGCAGAGTGGTGGATCCTCTGGCGCCGCATTGCCGCGGGGCTCGATGCCGAGCGCCAAGCGACTTTGTTCGCCGACATTCAGCCGTGGCTGTGGCCCCCGCCCAAGCCGCCCGCTGGGCCGCATGCGCACGGCAAGATCGAAATGATGCAGATGCTCGCATCGCTAGAGCGGCTGCCCGAAGCCGACAAGCGCGTGACGGGGGCCCTGCTGCTCGAGCGCGCGAAGAAGATCGGCTCGTACTGGCCGCTGGGGCGCGTGGGTGCTCGCACGCTCTTCCACGGTGAGACCGACGACGTGGTTTCGGCCGCCGTCGCGCAAGAGTGGCTCGAGCAACTGCTGGCGCTGGATTGGGCCAACGCGGAGGGGGCTGCATTTGCGGCGGCCTCGATGGCCCGCCTGACGGCCGACCCCGCGCGCGACATCGACGATGCGACGCGTGAGGCGGTGGCAACCCAGCTTCGCAAAGCTCAGGTCTCGGCGAGCTGGGTCGACATGGTCGTCCGCCCCTCGGACTTGTCGGATGCCGATGTCAGGCGGATGTTCGGCGATAGCCTGCCGGTCGGCCTTCGGCTGACCTAGCCTGTCGCGGATCGGGAGGTGGGCGCGCGAGTCCGAGCCTAAGCGTTCGCGCGCAGGGACGTTACTTGCCACGGGTGCGCGGGTGGCAGATCATGGTTCTGGATGCGACTGACGCCCATTTGCCGTGTAGCTCTGCCGTTGATCGCGATCGCCACGGGGTGCTCTGACGTCGCCTCGACGAACGAACCCTTTGGATTGGGAGGGTCAACGGGGCCAGGCACAAGCAGCGGTCCGACAGATCTAACGACGAGTGTCAGTGCCAGTGGCGCGGGCGATGCCAGTGGCGGTGGATCGGGTGGCGCCGATGACAGCGACTCCGGAGTCGAGACGGGTGCGTCGTGCGGCAACGGTACGATTGACGACGGCGAGGTCTGCGATGGTGACCAACTCGACTCGGCGGACTGCGCTTCAGAGGGGCTCGGGCTGGGTACGCTTGCGTGCGCGGCGGATTGCTCGGCGTTTGATACGTCGGCCTGCACGACCTGTGGTGATGACTCGGTCGATGGCGCTGACGTCTGCGATGGGACGGACCTGAGCGGGGAGACCTGTCTGTCGCAGGGGTTCAGCACGGGCACGCTGAGCTGTGCGAGCGACTGCTCGGGGTATGACTTCGCAGCCTGCGCGACATGTGGCGACGCGGTCGCCAGCGGGGACGAGGTCTGCGACGGAGCCGACTTCGGCGGCGAGACGTGCATGTCGCAGGGCTTCGATAGCGGAGACCTCGACTGCGCCGCGACCTGTGATGCCCTCGATACGTCCGCGTGCGGCACGTGCGGGAACGGGGCGATCGACGGTGCTGAGGCCTGCGATGGTGCCAACCTGGCGGGGGCGAGCTGCTTGTCGCAGGGCTTCGACAGCGGCACGCTGGCGTGCCAGGCGAGCTGCGGCGACTACGAGACCGGGGGCTGCGGCGAGTGTGGCAATGGCAGCTTGGACGGCGACGAGGTGTGCGACGGTTTCGACCTCGACGGCGAGACGTGTGTATCGCAAGGCTTCGCGGCGGGAGCCCTATCGTGCCTGCCAAGCTGTGCGTTCAACCTTGCCGACTGTGAGAGCCTCGACGAGACCGTGCCGTTTCCGATCCCTGCCGATGATCGGTTCGTGACGGCTGGGACTCTGCCGTGGAACGGCGGCGACTGGTTTGAGGGAGACCGGCTCACGATGATCCCCAGCATCGGTCAGTTTGACCTTCACCTGGACATCATCACCAACGGACTCACCGCCTGTGGCGTCCAAGAGGCGGAGGTCAGCGTCAACGGAACTCCCGTGGGGCTGTTTCAGATCGTCCAGGGCACCGTGTCGATCGACGAGAGCTACATCGTAGCCCCGCCGATTGTCGGCCCGCAGTACACCGTGCGGTACGAGACCACGGCCACCGTTGCCGGTGGCTGCGGCGCCGCGGGTTACAACGAGGCGACGTCCACGGTCACATTTGTGGGCGGCTAGGGCGCCCGAGCGGGTCCGGGTCACCCGCGAGTGACCCGGCGGCTCAATCCATTACTCGGCGAAGGTCAGCCCGCCCTCAATGCCCGTCAGCGTGACGGTGACCATGACGCCCGCCACGACCTCTGGCATCGCCGTTGCGACGATGGTGCCGTCGGCCGAGTACGTGAACGTGGTGTCTCCGTCGCCGAAGGCTACGTCGCCCTCAGGAAGCAGGCCGTCGAAGCCGGCCAGGGGCGTCGGCGGGATCGGCATCGCGAGGGCGGTGCCTCCGACGTCGCCGAGAACCGTGACCGACTGGTTACCGACCATGGCGCCGCCAGCTTGCGGTACGACAACCTCGGTCGAATCGCCGATGTTCTGGATGCTGAGGCTGGACAAACCGACTTCCGCCAACCCGCAGGTCATCGGTGGAACGTCCTCGAGCTCGATCGTCTCGATGGTGTAGTAGAAGCCGCCGTCGCCGTCGTCGTTTGCGCAGACCGTGCCGCCGGTGGCGCTGATGGTGATGTCCTGGTTGCAGGACACGAGCCCAGCGACATCGAGGTTGGTCACCAGGTCGTTGTTGGCCGAGGAGAGCGTTGCGAAGGACATGCCGCCCATGCAGTCGGCTGGCGCGCCCGTGGTGGTGTCATCCGAACCGTCGGAGGTCGTGTCGTCGCCGCCGGTCGAGTCAGCCACACCCGTTTCCTCGGAGGACGACGTCGAGCCTCCGTCAGATTCGCCGCCCGTGGAGTCTGCGGTCGGGTCGGGGACGGTGGGTGTGCCGTCGTCGGAGCCTGCAGTGCCCGCGGTGCCCGTACCGTCGTTATTGGTCCCGGCGCCGCCGTCGTCGTCGCCGCACGCGCCCAACGCGAGCAGGGTGCAGGACAAAAGAGCGACGGTAGAAAACTTAGACGTCTCAAGCGACATGGTCGGCATGCTAGCCGAAGGAGATAGCGACGTGCGGATGTTCGGCTCAACAATCGCGCGGTTCCTGAGCGCGGCCCGCGACATTGTTGTCGCGGTGAGGGGCCACGGAGCACCGCTGTGGTGGTGTTTGTTCCATTTTGTAAGCGTGAATACATGCGTTCACTTAACGCGCGCGTGCGCCCACGCAGGTGCCTGCGCGGCGTCCTTGGTCGTCAACGATCAACACGAGCCCCAGCCCAAGCATCGTCGGCCAAGTGCGCCAACTTGGGCGTGCCGATTTCTACTACGATCGCGAGGTGGCAACCGACGATGGCGACCTGCTCATGAAGTGGCGCGCTGGTGACACCGCCAGCGGTGAGGCGCTGTTCGCTCGCTACTACGACGCGGTCGCCCGCTTCTTTTCGAACAAGGGGACCGTCGACCCGGGCGATCTCGTCCAGGCGACCTTTGCGGCATGCCTCGAGAAGGTTGACCAACTCCGTGACGCCGCGAGTTTTCGGTCTTTCATATTCGGGATCGCACGCTTCGAGCTGCTCCACTACTACCGTCGAAAATCTCGGCGCGAGACTGAATTCGACGCGGGCAGCAATTCGATTTGCGACCTCGACCCCAGCCCGAGCAAGATCATCGCCCACCATGAGGAGCAACGGTTGCTTCTCGAGGGACTGCGACAGATCCCGCTCGACCTGCAGATCGTCCTCGAGTTGAGCTACTGGGAGCGCCTCACGTCGGCCGAGGTCGCCTCGGTGCTCGGCATCCCCGAAGGCACCGCGAAGAGCCGGTTGCGCAGGGCACGTGAGCGCCTAGACGCCAAGCTCGCGGAGCTCGCCGAGTCTCCAGACCGCTTGGAATCGACCGTCGCCAACCTCGAGCGCTGGGCGGCCGGGCTGCGCGCCGGAGTGGGACAAGCCCCCTAGCGGCGGCAGACGGCCCCGCGGGCTTGTCGACCGAGCGCAGTGATATGATCTGGTCATGGTCTACCCCCGCGCGTCCGCCCGCAGTGTCACTTGTTCCCGTGGCCTGGCCGGGATGGCCGCCGGGTTGTTTGTTGTGGGGGTCTCAGCGCAGGCCCAGGCGGCGCCGACCTACTACGACGACCTCGCGGTGTTTGAGGCCGCGATTCAGTTCAGCGTGACCGACGACTACTCTGATCCGGCTTACGTGTTCAACCAGAGCAACCTGGTGATGAGCGCGGTGATCGGCGAGACAGACTACGAGACGACGGGGTTCGACAACTGGAACCTCATCACGGGCGGCGGCGCTCTGTACTACTGCGCTGGCTGCAACGGCTCGTTTCAGCTCTCGTTCACAACGACGAGTGTGGGTGACGAGCTCGGGGTGTACGGCGTCGGTGCAGACATCCGGTCCAACAGCGTGGGCACGCCCTACTACGCGTTCATCACCTTCGCCAACGGCGCGACCGAGAACATCCTGTTGCCCGCGGCGGGTACGTGGTGGGGGGTGACTGCGCCCGAGCGCATCGAGTCGATTCACTTTGGGCTTTCCATGGGGGTGAGCACGACGGGCGGCTCGTTCGGGATCGACAACCTGATCGTCGCCGAGGGGGAGACGGACTGTGGCGATGGCGAGCTCAACGACGACGAGGACTGCGATGACGCGGGCGAGTCCGCCACGTGCAACGCGAACTGCACGTTGTCCGCGTGCGGCGACGACATTGCAAACATCGCCGCAGGCGAGGAGTGCGACGATGAGGGGGAGTCCGACGAGTGCGATATCGACTGCACCGCCGTCGTCTGCGGTGACCTGACGGTGAACGTGAGTGCGGGCGAGGAGTGCGACGAAGCGGGGGAGACGGCCGACTGTGATCTCGACTGCACGGAGTCCGACTGCGGGGATGGGTACATCAACAAAGCTGCGGGCGAGGTCTGCGACGGCGGCGGCGTAACGCCAACGTGCGACCCCGATTGCACCGAGGTCGAATGTGGCGATGCGATCCTCAACCTGATGGCGGGGGAGATCTGCGACGAAGGCGGAGAGACCCTCAACTGCAACGCGGATTGCACGGAGGCCGAGTGTGGCGACGGGGTCTTGAACGTGTCGGCGCTCGAGGAGTGCGATGACGGCAATGTCCTCGCCGACGACGGCTGTGCGGCCGACTGTACGGTCGAGATGGGCGGCTCCTCGGAGGACACCGGAGGAGGCAGCGATGGCGATACCGGGACGACCACGGGGGCTGCCAGCACAGGCGGAGGAGCATCGGGAGGGCTCGACACCAGCGGAGGAGGCGAGGGGCAGGCCGACGAGTCCGGGGCTGGGGATACGGGCATCCCGACACCGGATCCGGGCACAGGGACGGGAACGGGTGGTACCGGCGTCGACGATGCCGGGCTGGACGAGCCGGAGACGGGCTGCAGCTGCACATCTTCGGAGGGCGGCGACCAAACACCCGCCGCGCTGTTCACAGTGCTGTTGGGCCTGATCGGCTTCCGCCGCCGCTCCCGCGGGTGATTCGTTTCAGCCCCGTGGTGGCTCAAACTCGTCGCACGCGACATCGATGACGCCGATAGCGTCGGAGAAAAACTGCTGGTACGAGTCCACGCAAAGGCTCCCCACGGATCCGTGCGTGAACATGTTGGTGAACTCGGCGATCGAGGTCCCCGTGTTCTCGTCGGAGGCGACGACACACCCGTTGGGGTTGCCGCCGCTGTCGTCCCAGATGAGAGACAGCACGACGATGTTGTCGGGCTCGTTGAACTTCGCCGACACGACGGATGTGTACCAATCGGTGGGATCGCCGAGGGATTCGATGTCGTCGTCTTCATCGGTGATGAGCACGAGGATCAGCAGCGCGTCGTCCCGAAGGAACCCGTCGTTGCAGCCCCCGGGCGCGCTCAGCGACGGGAGGAGGGCGTTCACCGCTGCGCCTCCCATTTGTTCGAGCCCAATACCCTGATCTCCGACGTTGGCGGCGCAGGCAAACCGCGTGGCGAGATCATCGGCCTCGGTCATGAAGCGGTTGCCCGCGGCGTAGGGGGTGCAAGCCTGCGTTGGGTTGGCGGTGACCAGCCCCCCGAGCACGCGACACTCCATCGCGTCGGCGTTGATCCCAGGGCTCGCGAAGACGTTCCAGTAGTCGTCGCTCGTCACGACGCCAACGTTGTAGCCATCGACCTCGCCTAGTGTGCTTTGAATCTCCTCGGCGAATCCAGGGAAGTTGGCGATGAGCTTTTGCTGTTCGTCGGCCATGCTCCCTGAGTTGTCGATCACAAAGAGGATGTCGACCTTCGTGCAGCCCGTGTCGCCCTTGCCCGGGCCTGGCCCTGTCGCCATGCCGCCGCCGACGTCGAAGTAGATGTCCTCTGTGTCCCCGCTGGGGCCATCGGCCGAAGCGCTGCCACCGTCGCTGTTTGCACCGCTCTCGCCTGCAGTCGAGAGGCCCGAGTCCGTGCCGCCGCCGTCGTTGCCCCCACCAAAGCCTGCGCCCGCGGCCGGGTCCCCGCGCTCATCGCCTCCGCAGCCAGAGGCGATGAGGAAAGCAGCCAGAGTCACGGTGTTGATGCATGAGCGTTGGTTCGACAACATGTGCGGCTTGTGTCCAGACGCGGACTCCCAGCCCAGACGCTACGGGACCGGAGCGTGCGCTGCTGTGAGCCAGCCTGGCAAACCGTTGATTGTTGCGGTTGTGAACATGCAACTTTCATTGTCGGAGGGGCGTGGTCGGCACTTTTTCAATATGCAACATATGTGAATGCTGGTGTTGGGTCGATTCAATAGGCACGCGCGTGTGACCGCCGGACCCGTCAAGCACGAGTTGCTCGTCGAGCCTGATGCTCCGTAGGAACTCGAGGTCGTGGCTCACCACCACGAGTCCGCCTGGCCACGCTGCCAGCGCGCGACGAAGGGACTCCAAGCCCACGAAATCGAGCCCGAAGGTGGGCTCGTCGAGGATGAGCAACTCCACGACGGGGCTGCGCTGGAGAATGCAGATGAGCGCGGCTCGTACACGCTCGCCCGGGCTGAGCGAGCAAAGAGGCCTCGCGGCCAAGGCCAGCGGAAACTTGTGGGCGACCACGAGCTCTGCCAACTCCCGCTCCGTGTCGACGCTCGCCTCCATCGTCAAACGAGACAGCAGACTGTCGTCGTCCATCCAGTCGGTCGCGCCCTGGGCGATCGCGCCGATTCGCTCCGTGCGCGTGCGGGCACGGCCGTCCGTGGGCCCATGCTGCCCCGTCATCAGGCGGGTGAGCGTGGTCTTGCCCGAGCCATTGGGGCCCGTCACCCCGATTCGCTCGCGACCGATCCGAAGATCGACGTTGTCGAACAAGACTCGACCCTCGCGAGCGACGGCCACGTTCTCGAGGGCAACCGTGCTGTCTCCGTCGTCCGTCGGTAGCTGCGGCATGAGGACGGACAGCGGCAGCTCGACCGCGAGGGCGCGCCGCGTGGCCTTGGCCCAGCCGCGGGCGCCGTTGATCCGCGCGGCGCGAATCCCCGCGGCTCGCCCCTGGCTGACCTGGGCGGCCCCGCGTCGCGTATTGAGTCGAGCCCGGGACTGCGCCCGGTCCAGCTCGTGCACGCGTCCCACGTTCTTCTTGCGCTCGCGTCTGCGGCCCACCTTGACGTTGTGTCGCTCCCGGGCGTCGAGCGTACTGAGGTTGCGTGCGTACCGAACTTCGCTTGCGACGTGCTGCGCCTGAAGATGCTCATCGAGCGCTTCGAGTGTTCCGCCGAAGTGGTGGCAGCCGGACTCGGCGACCACGAAGAAATGCTCGAAACGTCGCAGTAGCGCGCGGTCATGGGAAACCACGATGAGTCCTTCGTCCCACCGCTCGACCCAATCGCCGAGCCAGCCATGGCCGGTCGCATCGATATCCTGGGTCGGCTCATCGAGCAGCAGCAACTGTGGCCGCATGAGCTTGGCCACGACGAGGTGAAGCTTACGCAGCTCACCCCCGCTGAGCCCCCGTTGCGCCGCCAGGATGTGGGGCGGAGCGAGCCCCGCGTGGCCGCACTCTCGGGCGAGCTGCATCGCGCAGATCCCAGCCTCGAGAGCGTCATCGATGCACTGGCGTGCCGAGTGACCCAACAGCTGAGGCACCAAGTGCGGTTCGACTCGTCGCACGATCCGTCCTGCGTCGGGCATCGTGCGCCCCTGCAGGAGATCCAACAGCGTCGACTTGCCGACGCCGTTGCGGCCCACGACCGCGACCTTGTCCCGCGTCAGGCTGAAGCTCAGACTTCGGATCAAGGGGCGCCCCCCCATGGTGTGAAGGCAGATGTTGCGCGCTGAGATGAGTGGTTGCTGTGCAGTCATTGGGTCACCGCCTGTCCCGCAGCTTTGATCGACGCCACGACGTGGGATGGCCCCTCGACGATCAGTCGCAGCCCGCGATCGGTTGCACGGGTGTGCACCACGCGGCATTGGGCGTACACCCTGTCCAACAAGCCGGTTGCGTCGTACTCCACGAAGACGCGCTCCCGCTTGAACCCGCGTCGCGCCTCGGCAATGAGCGTGTGCCGAAGCGCCGCGGTGGCCTGCGTGTCTTCGCAGCTGAGCGCCATGAACGGGTGCCCGTGACTGCGGTTGAGCAGAATCCCCGCAAGTGGAGGCTCGGGGATTTTGTCGACCTTGTTGAACACGTAGAACCGCGGCACACCTTCCACGCCCAACCGGACGAGAAGATCTTCGGTGATTCGGAGGTGCAGCTCCCACTCGGGGTCGGAAACATCGACAACGAGCACGAGCAGCGAGGCCTCTTCGACCACGGCGAGCGTGGACTCAAAGCTCCCCATCAGCCGTTCGGGAAGCCGCCGGATGACCCCGACCGTGTCGCTCACCAGGATGTCCCCGCCGTGGCGAGTGAGGCACCGTGATGTCGTATCCAGCGTCTCGAAAGGCACGTCTTTTGCCGATAGGTTGGCGCCCGTGAGCGCATTCATCAGCGTCGTCTTGCCCGCGTTGGTGTAGCCGACAAGGCTAATCTGCAGGCAACCCTCCCGGCCCTTGCGCTGGACTGCAGCCGCACGCTGCAGCCGCACCAAGTCTCGCCGCAACTCCGCCATTCTGCGGTCGAGCCGACGGGCGAGCATCGCCGAGGCCGTCTCGCCCGGCCCGCGGCTGCCCATCACCCCTCCGGCTTGCTGGTCCATCGTCAGGCCGATGCCTCGGATGCGCGGTCGCAGGTACGCAAGGTGGGCGATCTCGACTTGGATGCGTGCCCTGGCGGTTCTCGCGTGTTGCTGAAACACGTTGAGGATCACCGCTTCACGGCAGGACACGGCGAGCCCGGTAGCGTCCTCGAGGTTGCGCATCTGCGATGGGCTCAGCTCGGCGTCGATGACGAGCAGGTCCGCGCCACAGTTGGCGGCCTCCTGTGCTATCGCCGCGCACGCGCCGTGCCCTAGCAGCGTGCGCGGGTCCGGGTAGGGCACATAGCGGGTTTCGTGACCCATGACCTTGTCACGCTGGGCGCCCACCAAGCCGAGAATCTCGTCCAGCTGAGCTCGCCTCGCGATGGCGTCGGTGGATGTGGTGACGGACACGACGTAGCAAGCGTTTTGCTGCGCGTGCGCGTCGTGGGGCCGAGGTTGTCGGGCGTCCCAGTGATGGATCAAGGCATCCCAACGGCCGTCGTCGGCGGTAGGGACTTCGTCGTGTTCCGCGATTGGTTTTGATTCGAATCTCATCTTCATCTCCTCTCCGACGGGACGCGCAGAACTGCTCTACGCGTACGAATGCGTAGGGCCAGCGCGAAAAACGTCGGCATCAAAACCGGAGCAAGAGCGGCAGCGCGGCGATACGCGCGCACGCCTCGACCCGGCGGTGCAACCGATTGAAAAACATCGCTTTTCAATCCGGTCGCCCGGTTGAGTGGTCCGGAGGGCTAATGCCCCGCGGGCCTAGATGAAGTTGAAGATGACCACGATACAGAGCTCCGTGAGGAGGTCGCCGACAACCTAGCGCACGATCTCCACGTCGGCAAGGCGCCGCCGATCACTTTGCCGATCACTTTGCCGATCACTTTGCCGTGGTGACGGTGACCTGAAGCTGATCGATGCCGGGCGGACGGCATGGCAAGCGCACCGCTGGAAGCGAGCGCACCAAGCAGCGTGCCCACTGCATCGCGGGCATCGTCGTAATGTCGCCGATGACCTGCGCGTGGTGGATTGAGCCATCCGGATCCAGATCGAGTACGGCGGTCGCCGTCAGGCCTGCCGTTCTTCCGAGCGTCGCTTCGCAATCGGCCAAGACCGTAGATTGCTCGAGACGCCGAACCCACGGCTCGGTGCCGGCCTGCAACATCTTGAAGCCCACCGCCTCGTCCGCGAATCGGCCAGTGTCGCGCGCATCGACACGAACGCGGCGGCCCGAGCGGCCGTTCGGGAACTGCAGCTCCTGCATCGCCGAGCACACGCACGTCGCATTGCTGGGCAGTGCCTGCGCGTGGTCGCTGGTGGCGAGGCAGCGCTGGACCTTGCCATTGCGCGCGACCGACAGCTGCACGAGCCAAGAGAAAGCGGTGTGACGATTGGTCCGCGCGCAGCCCTGTAGGGAACGGCCCAGCGCCTCAAATGAGTCGCGGTTGGGTGCCTCGGCCCACGGCCCAATCGAGTCGACGGACGAAACCATGATCGGCGGAGGGTGACTCGAGACCAGACCGCCGACGTAGCCGACGATCCCGGTGTCGAGCGTTCGCTTCTTCACCGACTTTGCGGCCCGGATCCATGCGCGCGGGTCATGCCCGTGTTTGAACGCGAGGCTCGTGTACGTGTCCGCGTATTCTTCGCCGTCCGCGACGAGCGGCGGGCTTGTCGTCACCACGACGGTGCATTGGTCAGCGCATGACGCATCGAGCTCCGCGGTCGGTAGACGGTCAAAGTAGCGGTGCGCGACCTCGGCGGGCGAAAGTGGGGAACGACACACCTGCAAGTCTTCGAGGAGCAGCTGGCCCTGCGCGGCCGCGTGCTCGATCTGCTCGACCCGAGCTGGTGGGGCCACCGCATGGCCCAACCGTGTCAGCGCGGCAGCGACACCCGCTCTCATCGCCGCGTCCTCGTCGGTGAAGAGCACAATGGGCGGCGGGTAGTTCGTGGGTCGGACGACGATCGTGCCCAGCGGAAAAGGTGACGCGATCGGAACGACGCGCTGCATCGGTGGCACCGTTACGTTGGGGCGCGGTGTGAGGGCGGGAGGCTCATCGGGCGCGGTGCGGACGGCAGCGGGGGGCGCCCTGCTCGCCTGTGCCTCGACGGGGC
>Ga0316189_10005775_pt1 | contig 11875 bp, 10 predicted proteins | sample LowCovwburrow_MG_FD_204930 | JGI IMG/M metagenome (GOLD analysis project Ga0316189, IMG submission 204930) | Coastal sediment microbial communities from Maine, United States - Lowes Cove worm burrow | ecosystem: Environmental > Aquatic > Marine > Coastal > Sediment | place: USA: Maine... | reverse complement strand
TGCCTACCGGGCCACGGCCGTTTCGTTCGTGGAAGGTTCCCTCCGAGGCTGGGCGTGGTGCCGTGACAACCACGACGACTGCGTCCAGGTCGTTCTCGACAACGCATCGACGCTTGGCGAGTCGCACCAATCATGGCAGCTAAATGAGATCAACTCACTGATCTGGCCCTCGCCACTTGGCGCCGGCGTCATGGATCCCGCGCTGTGGGATCAGACCGTGAAGATCGCAACCGACGAGGGAATCCTGGCCGAAGCCCCCGACGATGGAGCGTTCCGCACTGACATTGCTGAAGAGGCTGTGTCGAATCTGGAAGCCGACGGTGTTGACGTCACCGGCGAGGGCTTCTCCAAGATTGAGGTGGAGCTCCGCGAGGGCGGCGAATAAACCGACCGAGGAAGTGTGGTTGGGCCCTTGATGGGCCCGACCACACCACCTATCCCAGCTCTGTCTAGCGTCTAGTGCCGTGGTCAGGTCTTGCGAACCTCACGAATCAGGCCTTCCTGAGCGATGGTGGCGATGTGCTGACCATCGGGGGCAAAGCAATAGCCGGTGCTAAGTCCACGAGTACGTAAGATCCCGTGGCTGTCCATATCGATCAGAAGCCACTCGTCGGCCCGGATAGGACGATGGAACCACATTGCGTGGTCGAGGCTGGCCACCATCAAGTTCTCGGACCAATCATCTCCCCCCGAAAGTTCCTTAGGGTGAGCGGCCACGACTGCTTCCAGGGGAAAAGCATCGCTGGCATAGGCCAAAGCGCAGGCTTGCAGCCGTTGATCGCCGCCGGCCAAAGCCGGGAAACGGGTCCAAACCCGGAAACGGGAGCCGTCGTCGGCGGTTGGAACATCAGCTCGTTCTATACCCGCCCCGTCGAGTTGAACCTCGCAAGCTTCCGGATCGGGAAGACCGGTGGGAAACGGCGTGAACTGGGTCTCAGGGCCATCTTCGTACCGCTGGAACGAGCACGACAAATTGAAGATCGCTCCGCTACTTTGCTGGGCTACCACCCGCCGTGTGCTGAACGACCGCCCATCACGAATCCGGTCCACCTCATAACGAACCGGCTCTCGCGGGTCGCCTCCAAGAATGAAATAGCCGTGGAGCGAATGCACCGAATGTTCAGCGACAACGGTTTGAGTTGCGGCCCACAGCGCTTGGGCGATGACCAACCCGCCATAGATGCGACCCCAAGGGTAAGGAGGGCTTTCACCGACCCACGAATCGTTTCGGCGTTCCTGTAGATCGAATATCCCCGACAGGTCAATGGCAGTTTGCACACCGGAACGGTATCCGAACCACCAGCCACACCCCCAAACACGGCTAGGCCGTACAACGCGGGTGATTTCGACCAGATGGATAAAGGTTGGCTCCGATGGTCCGACAGGGCTAGGCATGGAGATCAAATCCGCTGTTCCGCCCGAGAGTAAACGCCTGGTGAAGCGAGGCACGTTCCTTTTTGCCATTGCGCTAGCCATAACGTTCGGCGGTATCGCCGCCAATTCAGCCCCCGAAGACACCATCGAGCACGAACAGGCCCGCATGGATTCATCGGCCGATAAATCCAGCAGAGTCGCAGACCCGGCCACTGGCTCACGAACCTCCTCGTTTGACGAACGCTCAACCCTCGACCGATTCCGGAACACACCGGCCGCAACGGTTACCGCCAAGCCATCAGCTCTGACTTCGTCGATCGAGGCTCTAGCCACCGGCGCTCAAACCACCGAGTTCTCGGACGGTACCAACCCGACCAGCGGTGCATCGACCGATACAGCATCAACCAAGGCGGTCTCAGCCGAAAAGAGGCCTGCCGTCTCCGCCATCTCCCACGCCGGCCAGAAACCAGTCGGTGCCGGCACCGGCATCAACGCTGCACAGAGCAGCGACCAGATGGACTTGGAATCCGAATCGGTTGAAGCCGACGGCTCAACCGCCGATGGCGAGACCCAAGCGGCGATGCCGATGCTGACCACATTCGTGGACAACATGGATGCCTCGCCGGCCATGATGGTTGAAGCCAACAGCGCAGCGTCAGCCAATGCCGTCTATCAAACATTGGCTGGTGAGGATGATGCTACGGCTGAAGACGATATTGAATGCCCCGCATGTCTTATCAACCTTCAAGCTGTTGCAGTAACGGGCACTAGTATCGAAGTGACCTGGAACAAGAGCGAAACCCACCCGTTCCTCATGCTGTTCGGAGCTGCTCCCGAAACACCGCTAACCGACGACATTTATCGTGAATCACATGTGGTCAAGGGTGGAACCCACACCTTCACCAATCTCACTCCGGGCCTGGTTTACACCATCGCCGTTGGTGGTTACCCCGACCCGGCCAGCCCTGACCAGTCACCAGTTCTAGTTGCAGTCATCGCGGTTACAACCGAAGATAGTTGTGATGCTGCAGTAGTTAACTTCGGTATCAACTGGCTGGGAGACCGTCCCGGTCATCACACCTCGGACAGCATCAAGGTCGATCTGGACTGCACTGATTACGCCTTGACGTTAGTGTCATCCGACAAGCTCCACAAAGAGGGTTACCAGATCGACCAGACCGGCGAGCGTTGGAGGGTGCTTGGGCTCGATGCCGACGGCCAAACCGTTTATACCTCGCCATTCATCGGCGATCTTCCCGAGGACCAGACCTTGGCGAGCATGACCATCGCTCAGGCTGACCTCACCGGTGTTGTCTATTTCCAAGCTGAGCATGGCAGCGATGGGCTCGTCGGGCCCAACGTCAACTCGGTTCACCCACTATTGGAACTTACACCCCTGTCCTAGCGGATTCGCAGCAACCCACATCCAGTGTTGTAGCAACGACGGGTTTGAACAAGAAACTACATAGGTTCCAAGCGTGGTCTGGCCCCCTTTTCGGGTCAGGCCACGCTGTCGAGTACGACCTGCACCGCAGCGGCTGCTTCGGTGTCGGCGTGTTGGACAAAGACTGCCTTGGCCTCGGTGAGCCGGTCTATAGCTTGATCAGGTTCGCCAAGCCGGGTCAACGCGTTGCCCTGATTGGCTAATACCCTGGCCCGTCCGATGGCATCACCCTCACGGTGTTCCAAGACTTGCTGGTAGAGATCGACAGCCTCGACGATGTTCTTGGCCTGGTGTTTCGATGGCAGATAAACCAAAGCATTGGCCAGGTTGAGCTGGGTGCTCGACCACCGGGTCGGGTGGGCGTCAGGCCGAAAGACCTGCAACGCCTTCCGCATTTTTTCCACCGCGGTGCCGATTCGAAGCTCGTCGCTGGTCTCCTCCATCGACATCGTCAGATACGCCAAACCCATATTGGCATTGGCGGTAGCGAAGATTTCGGGGCCTGAATCGATGGTGACCAATTCCATCGCTTGGTGATAGTGGATGATGGCCTCTTCCATGTATCGGGGGTGGGATTCCGACCGTTCCTGGAACATCGCCCCCGCTGCCACATGCAGCTCGGCCCGGTTGAGACCGAGATCGGTTTCGCCCAACATTTCGAGCGCAACTTGGATGGTGGCGGTGGCCTGCTTCGCCTCCCCCTCCTCGACTTGGGCGTTGGCCAGTTGGCCGAGCAACTGACCGGCCAAAGCCCTCGACACTGGTTCGGCAGACTTAGCTGCTTCTTCCAGCAGCTTCGAGGCCGCAACAACGTCGTCCTGCTCCATGGCGAGCGTGGCCTGAGTGGCGTAAACCAAAGCGGCAAACTCGCCATCGGTGTTCGTAGCATCAGCCGGTCGAGCTACCAGCCCAATGATGAACCCCATCGTGTCGACAAAGGCCTGCAGGGCTTTATCGCCTGAAACACTGGCTGCTTCAAGAGCTAGTTCGAAATGATCATTGCTGGGATCAAGCACCAGACGGTTAGCAGCGCTGATCGCGTCGGTACCGACGATGGCTTCGGTCGCTTTCTCCAAGTGGCCGTCCAAAGCCAGTTGGTAGAAACGGAGAGACTCCGGGAATTCTTCCGGCAGTTTCCCGCTCGTTAGCTGATGGCGAATCTCGTCGTGAGTACTGCCCTCGCCGATCAGCAAGTATCCCGCTGGAAGCGGGAAAACACCCAATGGTTGGGGGCGAGGCAGACATGTGGCGGCTGCAGCATCACTCATTGACGCGGGTCCTTTGGTGGTCCTATCGGCTGCACGCTAGATCCTACACCCTGATGTTTCGACGCATCGCCGTCGGCATAAGATCCTAAGCCGTCAACCGCCCCATCCGTGTCGTCCAGTGCCAACTCGAACAATCCAGTAACCTGGCCCGTCTATGAAGTTTGTGGAAACACCGCTGGCAGGCGCCTACATCGTCGAGATCGAACCCCGCGGCGATGAACGGGGCTTTTTCGCCCGGACCTACTGCGCCAAAGAATTCGCCGAGCACGGCCTCAGTACTCAAATCGCCCAAGCCAACATGGCCGTCTCGGCTACGGCCGGAACCCTTAGAGGGATGCATTTCCAGATGGCCCCCAATGCCGAGATCAAATTGATTCGTTGCACTCGGGGCTCGCTCTTTGACGTCATAGTCGACCTCCGACCGGGCTCGGCCACCTACCGACAATGGTTCGGCATCGAGCTAGCCGCCGGCGGCCATCAAATGGTCTACGTGCCCGAGCAGTTCGCTCACGGCTATCTAACGCTTGAGGACAGCACCGAGATCACCTACCAGGTATCGGAGTTCTACGCCCCTGGAGCCGAACAAGGCATCGCCTGGGACGACCCCGCAGTGGAGATCGAATGGCCCCTCCAGCCCAAGGTCATCTCCGACAAAGACCAAGCCTGGCCAGCCCTTACCTGATCAGCGTGGTCGGGCAGGCGACGATAAGTGTCGGAGCAGGCGTGCCCCAAAAGCTGCTAGCTCCGCCGCGTCGGCCCGGCGCAGGTAGGTGACGATGTGTGAAATAGTAAACAGATCCTCAACCCCCTGCTGCCCCACGCTCCTATCGGCCTATGGGGTGCCAGACGGTTTTGGTTTCGGTGAAGCTTTCAATCACGAACGGTGATTCGGCCGTGGTTGAGGCCCATTGCCGCTCCTCGGGCGACGGGCGGACCACCCGTTTCACGGTGGCTGATGCTCGTCGTTGGGCTTCGGCTACCAGGTCGTCGTCGGCCCCGGAGACATCGATTGAGTTGACGTCGGCATGGTCGGCCATCCATGGAACCAGCTCATCCCGGTTGCCGGTGAGTAGGTTGACAACCCCGCCCGGGACATCGCTGGTGGCAAGGATCTCGGCCAAGGTGATGGCAACCAGCGGTGCCGTTTCCGAGGCCAGAGCGACCACGGTATTACCCGGCACCAAAGCCGGAGCCATCCGAGAGACCAACGCCAACAGTGGCGACTCGTCGGGGGCCACAACGCCCACCACACCGGTTGGTTCCACCAAGCTGAAGTTGAAATAGGGACCGCTTACCGGGTTGGCGCCACCCAATACTTGAAGGTATTTATCGCACCATCCGGCGTACCACACCCAGCGATCGATCGACAGGCCGACTTCGGTCTCGGCCGCCGCTTTTGTCATTCCGGAAGCAACCAACTCGCCTACCAGTTCTGACGAACGAGACTCCGACACCTCGGCAATCCGGTAAAGGATCTGACCCCGGTTGTAGGGTGTGCGTCCGGCCCAGCCTGATTGGGCCTTGCGGGCTGCTTCGACCGCGGCCCTCAGGTCCTTACGGGATGCCAGGCAGGCATTGGCGATAGGGGTGCCGTCAGCGCCGGGAACGGCAAAAATACGGCCCGACTCCGACCGGGGGAATCCCCCGCCGATAAACAACTTGTAGGTCTTGTTCACCGTCAGCCGTTCCCTGGTTGTGGACTTGGTTCGTTTCGCGTTCATCGGCCGGCCCCATTTGCCACTGACTCAAGTTCTACGTAAGGCAACAGACCGGCCCGGCCGCCTTCACGACCAAATCCGCTCTCGTTGAAACCGCCGAAAGGGCTGGCGGGATCAAACCGGTTGAAGGTGTTGTCCCACACCACGCCGGCCCGGAGCTTCTGGGCCATCCACAGAATGCGGCTGCCCTTCTCGGTCCAGACACCGGCCGACAGGCCATAGGGCGTGTTGTTGGCTTTGTCCACTGCCTCTTCAGCCGTCCGGAAGGTCAGAATCGACAGTACCGGGCCAAAGATCTCTTCCTGCACAATCCGGTTCGACTGCGAAACGTCGCTGAACAACGTCGGTTTGTGGAACCAACCGGTTTCGGGCAGCTCGCAGGCGGGCTGATAGATCGTGGCCCCTTCGTCGAGACCGGCCTGCACCAGTTCGTTTATCTTGGCTAGTTGCTCGGCCGAATTGATAGCCCCCAGATCGGTGTTCTTATCCATCGGATCACCAACCCGCAAGGTTTCCAATCGACGCTTCAAGCGGCTGATCACTTCTTCGGCCACCGGTTCCTGCACCAACAACCTCGAACCGGCACAACAGACATGGCCCTGGTTAAAGAAGATGCCGTTGACGATCCCTTCCACTGCCTGGTCGAGGGCGGCGTCGGCAAACACGATGTTGGCCGCTTTGCCGCCCAATTCCAGCGTCAAACGTTTCGACGAGCCGGCGATCTGGCTTTGAATCAACTTGCCGACCGCAGTCGAGCCGGTGAAAGCGATCTTGTCGACCCCAGGGTGATTCACGATGGCCGAACCGGTGGCGCCAGCACCGGTGACGATATTGACCACGCCCGGTGGTAGGCCCGCTTCGTCGAAAATCTCGGTGAGTAGCAGGGCCGTGAGCGGGGTTGTTTCGGCCGGTTTCAGCACCACTGTGTTGCCGGTGGCGAGGGCCGGTGCCAGCTTCCACGCCGCCATCAGCATCGGGAAGTTCCACGGGATGATCTGGCCCGCAACACCAATTGGTTTGGGGGATACGCCACCAAAGGCGTAGTCGAGTTTGTCGGCCCATCCGGCGTAGTAGAAGAAGTGGGCGGCGGCGATGGGAAGGTCTACGTCGCGGCTTTCCCGGATCGGTTTGCCACCGTCCATAGTCTCCAGCACCGCAAATTCCCGTGACCGCTCGGCCAGCAGACGGGCGATCCGGTAGAGATATTTGGCCCGGTCACGGCCCGGCATGTCTCGCCACACGTTTTCATAGGCCGCCCGGGCGGCAGTCACGGCGGCGTCGACATCTTCGGGCCCGGCCATCGATATCTCGGCCAATGGTTCGCCGGTTGCCGGGTTGACCGTCTTGATCGTCTCGCTGGAAATGGCGTCGACCATCTCGCCATTGATATAGAGCCCGTAGGAATCGCGAAGGTTCACGATGGCGGTGGATTCCGGGGCTGGTTCGTAGTCAAGGATCATCGAAAAGGGTCCCGGGGTTTAGGCTTCGGAAAAGTCTTCGGCTCGCTGATAGCGGCCGGTTTCGAGCTTGGCCCGCTGCATCAACACGTCGTTCAGCAAGCTGGAGGCCCCAAACCGGAACAAGGCCGGATCGAGCCAAGTTTCACCTAGAGTCTCGCCGACCAGCACGAGATAGTGCCAGGCCTGTTTAGCGGTACGGATCCCACCTGCCAGCTTCAAGCCAACCGGGCTGCCACCTCGGTTGACGTGTTCCCGGATGGCTTCAGCCATACACAACGCCACGGGCATGGTGGCGTTGGTGCCGATCTTGCCGGTGGAGGTTTTGATGAAATCAGCGCCGTTGGCCATGGCCAAATCCGAAGCCAGCCGGACAGCGTCGTAGGAGCCTAGTTCGCCGGTTTCCAAGATCACTTTGAGATGGGCCGGACCACAGGCTTGCTTGGCTGCCGCTATCTCTTCGCCGGCCTCGGCGAAACGGCCGGCCATGAACAACGAGCGACTTAACACGATGTCGATCTCGGTGGCACCTTGGGCAACAGCCCATTTGATCTCGTCCAGGCGGACCTCTAGCGGGCCAAGCCCGGCAGGGAATGCACCGGCAACCGAAGCGACCTCGATACCCGTGCCGGCGAGGGCCTCAGCGGCGTAGGGCACCATCTGGGGGAACACGCAAACAGCAGCCACCGAGGGCACATCTGGATTACCGGGCATCGGGCGGATTGCCTTGGCGGCCAGGGACTGAACCTTGCCCTTGGTGTCGACCCCTTCCAGCGTGGTGAGATCTATGCAGCGAATCGACAGGTCGAGAGCAGCCAGCTTCGACCCTTTCTTGATGGACCTCGTGGCAAACGCTGCGGCTCGCTGTTCAAGTCCAACGGCATCAACGGGGGTAGTGGCCACGGTCACCTTCACACACTACCTCCAATCAATTAGGAGGTGCGCCGGAAGGCGAGGCGAATTCATCCGTTGCGAAGTGGGCGCTGCCATTTGTCCGCCCATTCAACTATTGTTTGGGTATGGCTCTTGATCTAACTCGGTACGCCGACATCGGCTACCGCACCCAGGGCTCCGCCCTTGATGACCCGGCCGATGAACGCCTCAGCCGCAAATGGCAAGTTGCCATCGGCTATCGCATCTTCGCCAATCAACGGTGGGGCCAGATGGGTGACGGGCATATCACCGCCCGGGACCCCGAACGCCTCGACCATTTCTGGGTACTGGCCCATGGCATCCCCTTTGGCGAAGCGACCGTCCACAATCTGAGCCTGGTCGGCCCCGATGGGGTTGTGGTGGAAGGCCCGGACACCAACGGCATCAACACCGCGGCCTACAACATTCACCAGCCGATCCTTGCCGCCCGACCCGACGTCATCTCGGCCGCCCATACCCACACCTCGTTCGGTACGCCATGGTCGGCGAACGTGACCCCTTTCCGAGCCCTAAGCCAAGAGTCGTGCACTTTCGTCTTCGACCAATCGATCTACCAAGGCGAAGACCTGGAGATCTACAACACCGACGGAGGGGCGGCAATTGCCGAGGCTATGGGCGACACCAGCCTATGCATCCTCCGAAACCACGGCCTGCTGACCGCCGGGGTTTCACCGGCCGAAGCCGTTGGCCTGTTTGTAACCGCCGAACGGGTGGCAGAAGTGCACGTCAAAGCACCGATGGGCAAAGCCGTTGGCGACGAAGCATCCAAACAGGTTGCATCCCACATTGCCGAGTCCGACGTCGGCTGGAAATCATTCCAATGGCTGGCTCGAACCATCGTGCCCGATCCTTCAGTGGTTCTGTAGAACAGCGCTACTCGTGGAAGGTATCGGCCGCCTCACCGTCTTCTGGGGCCAGCCAGGTCAGGAGGTGGTCGACGAGAGGGTCGGTTTGGGCGTGTTTGGCTTTGACCGCCACCAGTCTTCGCTCGGCGATCACGCCACTTCGCCGGGGCAAAGGGTTGACGACGCTGTCGGCGATACCCGCCGGCAGAACCGTCCACCCTTCCCCCAGTCGAACAAGTTGGGCGATGACCGACGGATTCGAGCACTCGTTGCGGACCACCGGGGTTACCCCCAGTGACGAAAGCGCCTGATCGATATAGCTCCTGGTTCGGCTTTGGTCGGGATACAGGACCCACCTCCGGGCGTGGGTAAGGTCATCGATCGGCGGTCCGTAGACATACAGCGGCTCTCGAATGATCTCGCGATAACCCTCCTCGGCGTCACGGGTTTCATCCGGTGGACCAATAACAATGGCGGCGTCGAGTTCAAACTGTTCGACCATGGTCAGCAGTCGAGCCGATGTCTCAACCGTCAGCTGAAGGTACACCTCTGGATGGCCGGCTCGGAACCGTTCCAGCGGCTCTTTCAGCAGATAGAGCGCAGCGGCATCGACCAGACCAAGCCGAACGTTGCCTGCTTTGCCATCCCGCCGGGCCGTCAATTGAGCCCCCAGTCGGTCGGTTTCAGCCAGGACTCGACGGGCAAACACCAACGTTGCCTCCCCCACCGGTGTGAGGCGATGACCCCGTCCCACACGCTCGGTCAGCGGCGAACCAATTGTCCGTTCCAGTTGCTGTACTCCCTGTGACAACGCCGACTGCGACACCAGCAACTCCTCAGCTGCGGCACCAAAATGACCGAGCCGACCAACAGAGTCGAGATAAGCCAACTGTTGAAGTCGAATGCCGTGAAGGGAAGCCGAATGATGATCAACAGTCATGACACCGACAATTGTGCCACGTCTGGCTACCTGTCGGGTGAGTGGCGAAACCCACCGGCTCTCGGCAGCATCGCTCACCGGCAAGCAGGCAGGAAAGCTGGACGAGATCGGCCTCAGACTGACTAGATTGGAACCATGTTGAATCGTGGCGCTTTCCCGCCACCCCCTCCGGGTGGACAGCCACTTCCTCCGCCGTCAAATGCCGCTTTGCTACCGGTTGTCGACGACGCCGTTGTGTCAATCCGGGGGCTGGTGAAACGGTTCGGGTCGAAGATGGCCGTTGACGGCCTCAACCTCGATATCACCCGAGGTTCGTTCTTCGGGCTCGTCGGGCCGAACGGGGCGGGGAAAAGCACCACCCTTTCGATGTCCACCGGGCTATTGAAACCCGATGCCGGCCAGATCACGATCGCCGGCCTTGATGTGTGGGCCAACCCCACCGCAGTCAAGCAACGGATTGGGGTACTTCCCGAGGATCTTCGGCTGTTCGAACGGCTGTCGGGGGCTGAACTACTCCACTACTTGGGCCGCATTCGACAGCTCGACAGCGACGAAACCGCTGAACGGGCCGCTGAACTTCTTGCGGTATTAGGGCTGACCGAATCGGCGGGCACCCTGGTTAGCGACTACAGCCAGGGCATGCGGAAGAAGATCGGTTTGGCCGCGGCACTGTTACATGCCCCCGAGGTGTTGTTTCTCGACGAGCCGTTCGAAAGCGTCGACCCGGTATCGGCCCGTACCATCCGCACCGTACTCAGCCGGTTCACCGACTCGGGGGCCACGATCGTGTTCTCGTCCCACGTGATGGCTCTGGTTGAAGACCTTTGCGACCACGTCGGCATCCTGCATCAAGGGCAACTGAGAGCCTGGGGCACGACCGAGCAGGTGCGAGACGGAGCCAGCCTGGAAGACGTGTTCGTCAAGCTGGTCGGGGCAGCCGATATCGGGGAGGATTCGCTCGGTTGGTTGCAACCTTCGCCCGACTGAAACTTCATCTCCTCCGCAACGCGTTCCGCAGCACCCGCCACGCGATCGTGTTGGTGTTGGGGGCCCTGGCGGTAGCCGCCGGCGTGCCTATCGTGTGGATCATTCTGGGTGCTCTCAACAGCTACCAGGACTGGGCCCAACCCGTGCTTATCGTAGGCTCAGCCGGCCTACTGACCGCTTGGCTTGTCCTGCCCCTGACGGTTGGTTTCACCGACGGTTCAGTCGACCCATCCCGACTGGCTCACCTACCTATCACCGATATCCAAATGGCAACCGGCCTGGCAACGGCGGCATCCATCGGGCTAATGCCACTCGGCACTCTGGCTGGCTTAGCCGGGGTATTACTGCTGGCCCCATCGGTGCCAATGGCGTTGCTGATGATTGTTTTGGTCGTTGGACTGACGGCCCAATGTGTCGTGCTGTCACAGTTGGCTTCGATGGTGATGTCGTCCCTGTTCCGAGGTTTGCGAAGCAAAGATCTGGCGGCATCAATCCTGGCCGCGCTGAGCATGGCCTTTGCCATCACCGCTCAGCTGCTCGTGCGGTCCGCCCCCGATCTTGATGTCAGTCGTGTGGCCGGTGTCGCCGGCATCGCCCGATGGACGCCCGGAGGCTGGGCTGGATGGGGACTGTCGGCAGCAACCCAAGGCCGAGCCGGGCCTGCCCTGGCGGCCTTGGTGTCGGTGTTGACGTTCACCGCTCTCCTCGCATGGGTTTGGGTGGTGACGGTTAGGCGCACGCTGGTCAAACCCGAAGGGCGATCCCCGGCCGGCAACAAGAAACGGGAGCGCTGGCCGACCTTCTCGATCCTGACGTCGATCCCGTCCGTTCCCGCCCGAACCGCAGCCGCCAAAACGTTGATGATGCTCCGACGAGACCCTCGAGCCTTGGTCACCGCCAGCAGTCAAA
>Ga0316189_10005774_pt1 | contig 11877 bp, 11 predicted proteins | sample LowCovwburrow_MG_FD_204930 | JGI IMG/M metagenome (GOLD analysis project Ga0316189, IMG submission 204930) | Coastal sediment microbial communities from Maine, United States - Lowes Cove worm burrow | ecosystem: Environmental > Aquatic > Marine > Coastal > Sediment | place: USA: Maine... | reverse complement strand
ACAACTATGCTGCATACCGTCAAGCCAAAGAATTACATCGACAACCAAGGCATCACAACTAAATTCGCTACTCGTTAGCGACAAGCATGACACTTCGGAATTGCCGTACACATGTCTGGCTACAGCTTTTTAAACTGACATATTGTCTATTTTTTTCAATTTCACGCTATCATACATATTGACATATATATTTCAGAACATGTATTCTGAGTTGTATGGCAAGACCTCGCGAATTTAAACCAGAAACCGTCTTAGACGCGGCTCTCGATCTATTTTGGAAAAAGGGCTACAAGGCGTGCTCGATGGCTGATGTAGTAAAAAGTTCGGGAGTTGCACGTTACGGCCTTTATCAAGCATTTAAAGATAAAGACCAATTGTACTGCGCCACATTGCATCGCTACAAAGAACGCTTGAGAGAGAGGTTTATTAAACCATTTTGCTCTCAACCATTAGATTACAAAGGCTTGGTCCAACACTTCGATTTGGTGTTAGAACAGCTTGAACAAACTGAACACCAAGGCTGCTTTGCCCACCAAGCCGCTATTGAACGTGCTGGGCAGGACCAAGATGTAAACGACATTGTTAATAGCATTTTCGAAGAGTCTAAAGAGGTTTATAGACTAATTATCAAAAATGCAATTGCTGATGGCGAAGTACGCGACATGCCAATTGAAGATCTCGTTGTTTATGTGATGGGAATTCAACGCGCGTTAGTCGCTATGACAAAACAAAATTGTGCTCTAGAGGAAAGACGGGATTACGTACGCTGCTCTCTGGCATTACTGAAAACGGCTGATAATTAGTACTAGAACATTCACTGTCAAGCCATCGGCTTTTTTTTGAGTAATAACAGAATGAATATTCTGAAATAACTCAGAGCAATAACACGAATTACTTTAATTCATAAACAAATTCACTTAACTAGGAAATTACCATGAAAAATTCAAACTCTTTTAAGCTTGCTGCCGGCCTTTTAACTGCGGGCCTAATATTCTCCGCAAATAGCTATGCGCAAGAAATCAACACTGCGGGTCAAGCAATGACTCTGTGTACTTCTCAGGCTGAGAAAGCACACCCAGGCTATCAGCGCAGCAAGTCTTTAAAAATTAAGCAACGACGCGGCATATTCAAAATCAAAATGAAAGTAGTCACTAAAGAAGACTCACTAATCACGTTTTGCGAAGTGGCAAAAGACGGTACAGTTTCTTACGCAAAGGCGTAATTAAACAAAACTAATAGTTATTAATAGAAGGCTTATACGTTAAGCCCTCTACAAATATATTATTTTTGGTCGTTAGGGTCATCGAATTTCTTGATGGCTCTAGGCGCTAGGCGCTAGTATTGCTCTAGTTTAAGAAATTTATATGCTTAAGATAGTCGTCATCTTTGATGTGCGTTTATTCAACCGCCCTATACTTAATTTGCGACTCAAGCTACTAAACCTACAATCGAAAGCTACGGGTAATTTACTCCCCAAGCAATATGCTCCATTTGTTCAGAACCGCCGGCCTAATTTAAGCCGGACTCCAGTAATAACAAAATGATCTCAGCCATATAAGTAGAGGCATTTACCGCTGTCGGCGGCAAACCCCGCCCTGGAATACTTGCAAGCAAGCCGCTTGAAGCCACTCGATTAGCCTCCGCTGAAGGGTGAAGATTATCAAAGAAAACGAAGCGGTCAAAACGCGTGCCGAAAACGCAATCAGAATGAAATGAAAGCTTCTCAGGAGTAAAGCATCCGACTTCCGTTTGGGTAAAACCCAATGAGTTTGCATTATTTAATATGTCATCAAGTTCGGTAAACAAATCGAATTTTGAGAGTACTACTCCCGGTCGAGATTGCAATCGTTGTAAAACACCATCGAGCTGATTGTTATAGACTTGAACATACTCACGAGCGCGCTGTACGATATTTTGGTCACTTGACTGACGCGCTAAGGTTTCAGGAGTGCGTCCGACATCGGCTACGTTAGCAATCAAAAAGGCACGTGCGCCGGCATTGTATAAACGAGTCAATTCAAGTTCCAGTGTTTGAGCTACCAATGTTATCTTAGTAGTGGCATCACTAGCCGATAGGGTCCCTCGAATATCTCTTAGGTCGTTACCTCCCATCATCACAAAATATAGATTGGAGGCGTCTGCCTGTCCTTCTTGTCTAGCTAAGTATGCAGACACCTGCGCCTCAAGGTCTTCGACATCACTACCAACAATATTACCACCCGCAATAGCGAAATTATTGCCTCCTAAATCGGTTTGTGTATGTCGCGAAGGGACTGCCTGCACACCTAATTCGGCAGCCAAGTAGTCTACCAAAACAGGTCCGTTTGAGATTCGGTTATCGAAGAATGGAAATGGGAAATTTGTCGTTACTGATGCCAAGTTGCCGGTGTCTGAAAGGCTGTCGCCAAAACTTACCAAGCCTTTAAATTGCTCGCTTTGCGCATAGCTTGAAGCCTGAATAAAAAACCATAGGAAAACCATCACTCCTATTCTGCCAATTACTAATTTCATCATATGTTGCCAGCTAGCTATTTTGAGCGAAGGTCAGGGGCGGACAAGTCTCAGGGACGATGACCTTCTGGTCAATCAGTTTAGCCGAGGATAGCACCTCATAAAACCGAATGAGGCTTTGATCACACATTGTGAATAAGGCTCGTAATTCTGGAACTCTCTGTCTATATGTAGACAATGCAGCAAACTTCGCGTTATTAATGCCGTTATCAAACCAAGAGCGATACCAATCTTGACCATTCCACTGCTGAGCTTTTAATACCTCATAAGATGCTCTCAATTGATCGAATACACGATGTTTTTCAGCCTCCATTTCGATTGGCGATAGACCCGATTGATAAACAGCCTGCAATGCCAGTTTACTATTAGCAACCAGAGAATAGAATTGCTGCTGCACCATTACCCTACTCTGGTATGCCGCTAAACCAGCTGGGTTATTAGCCTGTAGCCAGCGCACAACGCCGGTCTCACCAACCACACTCGCAAACGCTTCATTAAAATCGCTATCGCCATTGATATAAAGCTTCTGGTGGGCAAGTTCATGAAACAGTGTTTCGGCGAATTCAGTGTTACCATATCGCATCATCGACGGCAGTAAAGGGTCAGCAAACCAGCCCAATGTCGAATAGGCAGGTGCGCCACCAACCACGACCTCCAGACCTTGGGATTCGAGTTTAAGCGCGTAAGCTTGGGCCGTCGCCTGATTAAAATAGCCGCGATAACTAGCGCAGCCAATTACTGGGTAACACCATCGTTTCGCCACCAGCGAAAACTTCGGTGTCGCAACCACCGTCCACACTGGAAAGTCTCGCTCTAGTGCTACATAGCTTTTGTAACTTTTAGATCTAGGCAAGGCCAGTTGGTCAACCGCGAAAGTAATCAACTCCTTCGATAATAAAAGCTGTTCTTTTAGTGGTTCCTGAGCATTTTTAATCGCCTTGTCCAACGGAACGCGTGCGAGCATCAAACGGCTGTGCCCTATAACACTCTGCGAATAATAAGAAACTGTCGAGCAACTACTTAACGCTAGACATAAGGCAAATAGCGACGCCAACTTAATAGTATGAAGTAAGCCTGTATAATTCATCGCTGATAGTCTATGCCATTGATCTGACAGAATAAAGATAAGTCTTAAGATATCAAGGACTTTGCCCTAGCAAAAAAATGGCCTCTGAATTTTAGAGGCCATTTTTAGTCTAATACTTGCTTTCACCGGCAGCCGAATTGTTCGGCTTAGCTATTACTACGCTCTTTGTTCTTACGTCGAGCGTAATCCGACTTACCGCCTTTTGGCGAATCACCCCGGTCACGTTTCTTCGAGCTATAAGATTTCTTCTTTGGTTCGGTATTTTGATCCTTCGAAGCTTCTGAGCGATCAGATTTGAACCCTGAAGACGGCGGTGTAGCGCCATCGAAAATAGCAATATCCAATGGTCTACCAGCAACGCGTGCTCGCCTCAAGATGCCCATTACCTCTTTAGGCATATCCGCTGGCAAATCTACTGTCGAATAGTCATCGCGAATCTCTATCTCGCCGATGTACTGACTCTCTAACTCAGCTTCATTAGCGATTGCACCAACAATATTGCCAGGTTTAACCTGATTGCGACGCCCGACGTCTAAGCGAAAGCGTTGCATCTTCACATCAGGATGAGCCTTCAGCGGACTCGCATGTTTACTCGGTACTGGTCTGTCTTCATGGCTGCGCTCGCGGCGTTCGCCACGATCACTTCGACCTCGTTCATTGCGACCACCTCGGTCGCCTCGGCCACGCTCTCGATCATCACGATCAAAACCAGCGCTGGTGTGGGTAGACTTCGCTTCGCGAGCCATGGTCGCCTCATCTAATACTAGTGAGGTCTCGCCCTGAGCCAGAAATGCCGTAGCAGCGGCGATTTGCTCGCTACTCACTTCTTTCTCTTTTTGAATTTCGGTTATCATCTGCGAGAAAAAATCCAAATTCTCATTATTGATGGTGGCTAGAATACTGTCTTTAAAACGCTCTACGCGGCTTTTATTGATATCCGCAATACTTGGCAGATCCATGGGCGTAATTGGCTGCTTAGTCGCTCGCTCAATCGAGAATAACATTCGCTTCTCGCGCGGTGCAACAAACAGAATCGCTTTACCAGAACGACCGGCACGGCCAGTACGACCGATACGGTGAATATAACCTTCAGTGTCATGTGGCACGTCATAGTTGATCACGTGACTAATACGCTCTACGTCTAAACCACGTGCAACCACATCGGTGGCAACTAGGATATCAAGCTTGCCGTTACGCAATCGATCGATAATTTTTTCACGATTAGCTTGTGGAATATCGCCGTTCAGGGCTTCACTTCTAAATCCACGCGCTGATAACTTATCGGCTAATTCAACGGTAGCATTTTTTGTTCTAACGAAGACGATAACACCTTCGCTGTCTTCGCTTTCGAGTATTCGGGTGATCGCATCCAGCTTATGCACGCCACGAACAATCCAATAACGCTGCGAGATGTTAGCACCGGTTGCCGTTTTGCTGGCAATTTTAATATGTACAGGATCTTTCAAGTGTTGATCAGCAACGCGTTTTACTTCGCGTGGCATGGTGGCCGAGAACAAGGCTATCTGACGGTCAGGCGGCGATTGCTCTAGCACCCATTTAACATCATCGATAAACCCCATGCGCAGCATTTCGTCAGCTTCGTCTAGTACCAATGCGTTTAAGGCATCAAGTGATAATGTTTTACGGCGCATGTGATCCATAACGCGACCAGGTGTGCCGACCACAACCTGAGCGCCACGATTCAATTGCTTTAATTGAATTGTGTATGACTGTCCACCGTAAATTGGCAACACGTTTATGCCTTTTAGGTGCTTGGCATACTGCTGACACGCTTCAGCGACTTGAATCGCTAGCTCACGTGTAGGCGCGAGAATTAATAACTGCGGTGCGCGGTTATTGGGGTCGATGTTTGCCAATAGTGGCAGAGCAAAGGCCGCCGTCTTACCGGTACCAGTTTGCGCTTGACCTAATAGGTCTCGGCCCGCTAACAAGGGAGGAATGGCTTCTGCTTGAATCGGCGAAGGTTGCTCATAACCTTGATCAACAACAGCCTTTAAAATAGGCTCTGGTAGATTCAGGTCGGTAAATTTAATTGAGGTTTCAGGATTATCTGACATGTTTGGCTCCGGTGCTTAATATCCTTCGCTAATGCGAATAGGATATAAACAACAATAAATTAGACATTACGGGCTCTGTTGCACTCGCTATCTCTTTTATCTGCGTCTGTAATTGCGCTGAGATTTAACGTCCAATCGGGCCCCAAAAAGCCCTTTGCGTCACTTAACTCACACTAGCTAAGTTCTAACTGGGCTCACACTTTCTTTGCAGCTACTCACTCCGAAACCACAAACAGGCGCGAGTATACATACTAGTGCGTAGCGTGGCGACCATTTGAGTCAAGTAATTGAAAAGGATTGTAAACCATCAGCATTCGAGCAAGAACTACCCGCATTTACCAATCTAGGCCTAATTTTAGCTCCAAAATGAGCGTTCAGGCCTACCGCAGCGAATCAGTAGCGACTTTTCGAGCGCCTCTTCCTTCAGATAGGCCACTTTATGGTATTCAGGGCTATTAGCAAAATCCTTAAACGCTTGCCAGTCGGGATACTCGACAAAGAATAGAAGGTCGGCATCGAATTCTCCGACTAACGGCCTATCGGGAACAAAACTCTTCAGCTTACGACCGCCAACGCGCTTAATTAACGGCCCGACAATCTTCATATACTTTCTATACAATGCTTCACCATTATCAGGCTTGAACCAGACCGCATTAAGCATAAAAATGCGAGAACTCTGTTTACCTTTGCTATTTTCCTTTTGGTTAACTGTTGCCTTCTCTACAAAATCATTTTCTAAAATCTTGTTGCCTGTCATTGCCATATTCTTTATTTTCTCATGATTTATTGAACCAGCACGTTCATTCAACTAATGTCGCAATGAATAATAAATTGTGGTTAGTGTAGTTTGATCACCGCAGGTTGTGTCCTTCAACCCGTCGCGTCGACATAATAAAACGAAAAAGCTTACTCGCCGTTTTGATCAAAAACTAAGCGCAACGACTCGCCGTTAAACTCAACCACATCACCAGCCTTTAACTTACATCTTTTTCGCATTTCCAGTTCGCCGTTTACCTTAACTAGGCCCTCAGCGACGACCATCTTTGCTTCGCCACCGGTGCCAACCAAGCCCTCAAACTTGAGAACCTTATAGAGCTCTACCGGCTCTCGATTAATTATAACATCTTGCATAGTCTGAACAATAACAGGGGTCTATTCATTTGTCGCCGTAGAATTTATTGTGACTGGCGCACAAACGCATGATAATAAAAAGCCCTAGTAAGCAAATGCGGCTAGGGCTTCTTGGCGTAGACATGTTTACTAGCTTACTCGCTCGATCACGGTAGTGATTCCTTGCCCTAAGCCAATACACATGGTCGAAATTCCAACAGTCATATCTCGCTGCTCCATCACCGTGAGCAATGAGCCAGAGATACGCGTACCAGAACAACCAAACGGGTGTCCAAGAGCGATGGCTCCGCCATGCACATTCACTTTATCTTCCATATCATCCAGTAAGTCTAAGTCTTTAAGTACTGGTAGCGACTGTGCGGCAAAAGCTTCGTTTAGCTCTACATAATCAACATCGTCGATTGTCATATTAAGCCTGTCTAGTGCCTTCTCAGTTGAAGGAACAGGACCGTACCCCATAATCGACGGGTCAACACCGGCAAGAGTCGTTGCACGAATAACGCCTTTGGCTTTCAGGCCTAGGTCTTGTGCGCGCTCAGCCGACATAATCAACATGGCGGAGGCACCGTCGGTAACCTGCGAAGAAGAACCAGCAGTAACGGTACCTCCTTTGGGGTTAAAAACTGGCCGTAATTTCGACAAGCCTTCAACAGTCGTGTCCTCACGAATAGTCTCGTCTTGTGTGACCATAAATGGGGTGCCGTTCTCACGGTGGCCCATGATTGGAATGATCTCTTTATCGAACTTACCCTCAGCACGTGCCTTAGCGGCAAGATGATGAGAACGAGCCGAAAACTCATCCATATCTTCACGCTTAATGCCATGCATCATCGCTAACATTTCGGCCGTCATGCCCATACTACCAGCCGCTTTAGCCGCATAAAGCCCAAGCTCTGGATTTGGATCGACACCCTTATTCATATCGATATGCCCCATGTGTTCCACACCGCCGACCAAATATACATCGCCGATTCCGGCCATAATATTGGCGGCCGCTGTATGCATCGCTGACATCGATGAACCGCACAAACGGTTAACGGTTTGCGCTGGCACAGAGTGCGGAAGGCCCGCTAACAGACCCACGAAGCGGGCTAGGTTTGCACCTTGCTCGTCACGTTGCATTACGCAGCCCCAGATCAAATCGTCGATTTCTTGTGGATCTAGTGCTTCGTTACGGGCCAGCAAGCCTTTGATCACTTCAGCACTCAATTCATCAGCGCGAGTGTGTCGAAAACAACCGTTTTTAGAACGGCCCATTGGTGAACGCGCGAAATCTACAATGACCGCGTCTCTTGGATTAATGCTCATAATATTTACCTACTTATTTATCGGCTGAATAGATTAGAAGTTGTAGTATTTTTTACCAGAAACCGCCATTTCGCGCTGTGCTTCAGTGGCGTCATACAACTTGCCTAGTTCCTTGTATTGGTCACTCATGGCTACGAATGCATCGAGGCCAATAGTATCGATCCACTTAAATAGACCGCCTCGGAAGGGAGGAAAGCCGACTCCGTATACCAATGCCATATCGGCTTCAGCAGCGGACCCAACAATCTCTTCTTCTAAGCAACGAGCCAGCTCGGTGCCCATAGGAACCATCATACGAGCGATAATTTCGTCCGCATCAAACTCTTTACGCTCTGCAGTAATTGGCGCTAACAATTCATAACTGTCTTCATCAGCAACCTTTTGTACACGGCCTTTCTTATCTTTTTGGTACTTATAAAAACCAACGCCATTCTTTTGACCCAATCGATCCGCCTCGTACATTGCATCACCACCCGTTTTATAGGTGCCAACCATGCGATCAGGAAAACCATCAGCCATAACAGCTTGGCCATGGTGACCCGTGTCCATGCCAACCACATCCATTAGATATGCCGGGCCCATAGGCCAACCAAATTTCTCCATTACCTTGTCAACTTGCTGGAAGTCTGCCCCATCACGCATTAAGTCCATGAAACCAGCAAAATAAGGAAATAGTACGCGATTTACCAAGAAGCCAGGGCAATCATTAACAACAATCGCTTTTTTGCCCATCTTATTCGCATAGGCGACGGTGCGAGCTATTGCTTTATCAGAAGTTTTCTCTCCGCGAATCACTTCCACCAACGGCATTTTATGCACTGGGTTAAAGAAATGCATGCCGCAAAAGTTCTCTGGACGTTGCAAGGCTTCGGCAAGATGAGTAATCGAGATAGTAGACGTGTTAGACACAATGATTGTATCGTCGCTCACATGCTTCTCAACATCAGCAAGCACCATGTGCTTAACTTTTGGATTCTCAACAACTGCTTCAACAACAATATCAACACTGTCAAAATTGTCATACGAAAGCGTTGGATCAATGTCAGCCAAAATGCTGCCCATTTTCTCAACTTTCATGCGGCCACGATTTACTTGCTTAGATAACAAGCTATTAGCTTCATCCAAACCTAAATCTAAGCCGGCTTGGTTGATGTCTTTCATTTTGATTGGAGTGCCTTTCAACGCAGATTGATATGCGATACCACCACCCATAATGCCAGCACCTAAAACAGCCGCTCGCGCAACTTTTTTGTCAGCTTGCTTCTCCCAACCTTTGGCTTTCTTGCTAATTAGCTGGTCGGCTAAGAAGATGCCAATCAACGATGATGCGGTGTCGGTGCCCGCCATTTTAATAAACGCCTCGGCTTCGATTTTTAAAGCATCGTCACGATACTTACCGGCGGCATGTTGCATCGCCGAGATGGCGGCTACCGGAGACGGATAGTTCGGGCCAGCGGTGCCTGCAACAAATGCCTTAGCCGTTTCGAATACCATCATTGACTCAGTTTCGTTCAACATTAACGGCTCGGACTTTTGATCGCGGCGCGCTTCGTAACCCATTTTACCGTCTATTGCATCTTGCAATACGGCAAGCGCTGCGTCACGTAAATCTTCAGGTGCCACTACGCCATCGACCACACCTGCTTTTAAGGCCGCCTCTGGTCGTTGCTCTTTGCCTGAAGCAATCCAGTCAATTGCGGTATCAGCGCCAACGATACGAGGCAATCTAACTGTGCCACCCCAACCAGGTATTAACCCTAACTTGGTCTCGGGCAAGCCAATCTTTGCCATGCTACTCATAACTCGAAAATCGCAGGCTAGGCAGAGCTCAAGACCGCCACCCATGGCGTAACCGTTAATCGCTACCACAGTCGGAAAGTCGAAGTCTTCGATAATATTGAAATTTTCGTTATTTCCGCCGAGCTGGTCTTCGGGAGTATGGTCACCAGAAGCAAACATCGGTATAAATTCTGTGATGTCAGCCCCAACAATGAAGACAGACTTGGAGCTGGTAATCAACAAGCCCTTTACGTCGTCGGTATCATTAAGCAGGTCAACTGCTTGGCGTAATTCATTAACCGTTTTAGAATCAAATTTATTGACTGACTCGCCCTGCAAGTCAAAGTTCATTTCGGCGATGCCGCCTTCGAGCATCTTTACCGAGAGTGCGCTACCGTTATACATCTAGTGGGCTCCGTTCTCTTATTTGTTGAAATGAAATTAGAACACAGTCGTGCCTAATTTAAGATGACGGTATTATCAGGCATTTTGTTAAAGAAACCCAATAGAAATGGTCAATCAATCGTTGCTATTGATCAGCTGAATAATGGCATATTGTCAACCAAGCTACGTGATCGAGCACCTTACCTCGTGTAAGCCTTATGCTAGGTCTCTTTAGCTTAAAACTTGAAGTAAAACACACCGTACAGCATGGTCATGGCGAACGATTTAACGCCGCTGTCACCTTTAATTTTGATGGCTTTTTGAAACAAAAAAAACTCGATAAGGTGAGCCAGTACTAGGAAGGCCGCGACTATTTTCAGCCAGACTGCTACAGGCTCAGGGATTAGACCAAAAACTGCCACTACGCTTAATAACCAAAATACTAAAATCAGATTTCTCATTCCATTAACCTATTACAAAGACTCCGTTAAACAATCACAGCAATGCTCTTAGCCAATCACAACAATGCCATTAGCCAATCACAACAATGCCATTAGCCAATCACAACAATAGTTCCGGCAATATGATCATGCCAGCCCTTCTTCTTGCTATCGAATGCGATCCAAATAAAACCGATAAATAGACAGAGTAATGACACAAAATAGCCCACATATCGGAGTAAGGACTTCCCTAAACTCAAATGCTGGCCGGTTTTTTCGTCCAACACTTTAATCTTCAGGAGTCGCTTGCCTGGCGTACCACCAAATTTCATCCACAGTGTAATGGTAAAAACCAGCGGGAAAATATATCTTAGCAATACATCGCCTACACCCTTGACCATGTCAGTGCTGGTAAACATTTCAGCCCCATAAAGCCAAAACATAAACGGCCCGGTGATGATCAAAATAACGATGGTGTCGACTATCGATGCAGCAACTCTAACCCAGAAGCCTGCATAGTCATACGTTCGTGAGTGGCCGTTATCCAAATTGGCTTGCGGCGTTGCATAGGGGTTTGATTGATCATTGCTTGTGTCATTCATATTAGTTTTTCCATTGAACAGATGTTATAAAACTAGGTGATTGCTAAAGTATAAAACAATCTCACTTTCAAAAAAGCGATTCGCGCTCATGGTCAAGCAACCAAGCCTTTCTGTCAGTCCCTGAGGCATAGCCGGTTAACTTACCATTAGCCCCGATTACTCGATGACATGGTACTACTATCGTCATCGGGTTTTTACCGTTCGCCAAACCAACTGCTCTCATGCCCTTTGGGTTACCTATCTGCTTGGCTATATCGCCATAAGTACAGGTCTGCGCGTAGTCAATGGTGGTTAATGCGTTCCAAACCGTTTTCTGAAAAACCGTGCCGTTGGCCTCTAGTGGCAAGTCAAAGGTTTTCAGCGCGCCATCAAAGTAGGCTAGCAACTGATCTTTGGCCAAGCGTATTATTGAATTCGGGTTCTTAGGAGCAACCTTGTCGACAAAATAGATAGATCTCACAGCACACTCGCTTGCGGTAATCTCCATAAGCCCGAGGGGCGACTCGAAGTGATCGAAATAAAGGTTCATGACAATTGATTCCACATTTGAAAGGTAA
>Ga0316189_10005773_pt1 | contig 11879 bp, 3 predicted proteins | sample LowCovwburrow_MG_FD_204930 | JGI IMG/M metagenome (GOLD analysis project Ga0316189, IMG submission 204930) | Coastal sediment microbial communities from Maine, United States - Lowes Cove worm burrow | ecosystem: Environmental > Aquatic > Marine > Coastal > Sediment | place: USA: Maine... | reverse complement strand
TCCAGTCCGAGGCCTACCGGCAGGTCGAGGAGATCCGCGGTGTGGCGGATGCCAAGGCCACCGAAATCTACGCGCGCGCCTACAACCAGAGCCCTGAAGCGGTGGCGTTCTATGAATTCACGCGCACTATGCAGTCCTACAAGTCCATCATCGCCGAAAACACGACCCTGGTGCTGTCCACTGACAGCGACCTGTTCAAGTTCCTGAAAGGCATGAGTCCGGACGGCGACAGCCATTCCGCCCGGGTGGCTGCCAGTGACCGACGATGAAGCTGAGCTACCCGAACCCGAGCCGCAGCTTCGATGCCAGTAGTCGCCGTGTTTGCTTTTGGGGCTATGACAGCGCGATCGAAATTTCATTCTTTGTTGAAGCAGATGCCCTCAAACGGCTCAGTCCGGAGATGAGTGACGCCGAGTCGGGGTTTCTGCAGGCATTCGATGCCGCATTGAACCGGATCCATGAAGTTGCAGACAAGGTCTATGCACGCGGTGGCAAGCGATCGTATGCTTGCATCCTGGCAGCAGAGGATTTTTGAAGACTGGTTCGTACGCTGCTCGCGCCGGGATTAAGCGAGGAGGAATTGATGACCATTAAAGGAATCGATGTCTCGGCACGTACGCTGAATGCGCTGCGTTATGACCGGGATACCGAGTTGCTGCGCTCGGAGTTGTTCAGCATCGAGCAATTGAAGCGTCACGCGGTAACACTGGCCGGCCAGCATAGTATCGATCCGCGTTCGGGGCCGGACAGGTTGCTGCCGCGGCTGGCGGACAATGAACGCGTTTTGCTTGCAGCGTATGACGTCGTTACGGCAGCAGCCAGGTCGGAACAACGGATAGCGTCGGCAGAGGCCTGGTTGCTCGACAATTTCTACCTCATCGAGCAGCAGACTGCTCAGGCACGTCGGCATCTTCCGCGCGGCTACAGCCGGCAGTTGCCGCGACTGGCTGATGGCCAGTCAGCCGGTTTCCCCCGCATCTATGATCTGGCTTTGGAGTTGATCTCTCACATGGATGGTCGTGTCGATGACGACAACACCACCCAGTTCATCGCCGCCTACCAGAGTGCAGAACCGTTAAAGCTGGGCGAGTTGTGGGCATTTCCTATCATGCTGCAGTTGGCGTTGCTGGAAAACCTTCGCCGCGTCGGCTTGCGTATTGCCCATCGGCGCGAGGAGCGCGACGCAGCCATTACGTGGGCAGACCGCATGCTGGCGGCAGCCGAAAGGGAACCGAAACAGCTTATCCAGTTGCTGGCCGAGTTTGCCAATGCCGATGTGCCACTGACCGCGCCTTTTGTGGAGGAATTTTACGCAAGGCTTCAGGCTCAGGGACCAGCCATGGCGTTCGTCCAAACCTGGGTCGAGCAGAAGCTGGTCGAGCAAGGGGTGACCGCAACGCAATTGTCGGAGGCAGCCGGCCGAACGGCCGCGACCAACCAGATTTCAATTGCAAACAGTATCGGTAGTCTGCGTTTTATTGGCGCAATGGACTGGAGGACGTATGTAGAGTCGCTCAGTGTTGTCGAGCAGACATTGCGAGAAGACCCTGCCGGGATGCACGCCGACCAGGATTTCGCTACCCGCGACCGCTACCGGCATGTCATCGAAGACATGGCGAGATTCAGTTTGCGCAGTGAGCCGGCAGTCGCTCGTGAAGCCATCGTGCTCGCGCAGGCTGCTGCAGAACGACTGGGTGCCAATGACCGCAGCGCACATGTCGGATACTACCTGATCGATCGCGGACGGCGGGCACTTGAGCGATCGACGGGCTGTCGTTTGTCGTGGAAAATGCGTATCAGTCGGGCGAGCCGGCATTTCCGCCTGTTCCTTTACCTTGGACCCATGATGTTGCTCACAGCACTGGCGACATCGGTCATGCTTTCCTCGTTAGGCGTGCCCGGGCCGGGTGACTGGCGGTACTGGTTTTTTGCCGTCACTGGCATCATCGCTATCTCGGCGCTGGCCGTCCCGGTGGTGAACCTGATCGTCACGCTGATGTTGCCGCCTCGTGCGTTACCACGCCTGAATTTTTCGCAGGGAATTCCATCCGCTCACCGCACCATGGCGGTTGTACCCACCTTGCTGGGCAGCCTGCACGAGATTGATGAACTTGTCGAAGCCCTGGAGATTCGCTACCTGGGTAATCGTGATCCCAATCTGTTCTTTGCCTTGTTGACGGATTTCCATGATGCGCCCGAGTGCACGCTGCCGGGTGATGATGCGTTGCTCGCGTACGCGCACGCAGCTGTCGAGGCGCTCAATGAGACCTACCGGGAGGATCGTCCCTGTATCTTCTATCTGTTTCACCGGCCCAGGGTGTGGAATCCGCTTGAGCGGGTGTGGATGGGATACGAGCGCAAGCGCGGTAAACTTGAGCAGTTCAATGCCTTGCTGCGGGGCGGGGAGCAAACCACCTTCCCGAATATTGTCGGTGATGCGTCCATCCTTGCTTCGATCAGGTACGTCATCACCCTGGATACCGATACGCAACTGCCCCGCGATGCGGCACGCACTCTTGTCGGTAACATGGCTCATCCACTCAATCGGCCGGTATACGCTGCCGACAAGGCGCGCATTGTAGATGGCTATGCGATCCTGCAGCCACGCGCCTCGATCAGTCTGACCAGCGCAGGCCAGTCACGGTTCACCAAGCTGTTTGCGGGTGAGTCAGGGATCGATCCTTACTCGCGCCAGGTCTCCGATGTCTACCAGGATCTTTTCGGGGAGGGGTCATTCATTGGTAAGGGCATCTACGATGTGGACGCGTTTCGTCAGGCTGTTGATGGGCGCTTTCCGGAGAATCTCATTCTCAGCCACGACTTGCTGGAAAGCGGCTATGCGCGTTCGGCACTGGTGACCGATGTCGAACTCATTGAAGAACACCCTGCCAGTTACACCCTGGAGGCCAGCCGGCGACATCGTTGGATACGCGGTGACTGGCAGCTTGCCGGCTGGCTGCTACCGCGTGTACCCGGACCGGCCGGGTCGACGGGATCGAAGGCGACGCGGCATACCAATCCACTCTCCGCCTTGTCGGTGTGGAAACTTTTCGACAACCTGCGACGCAGCCTCGTGCCGCCGTCGCTGCTGGTCTTGCTGACGGGCGGGTGGTTGCTTGGTCAGGGAACGGTGTGGTTCTGGATGCTGCTGGTCGCGGGTGTGGTGTTTCTGCCCACCTTGCTGGGTGCCGTGATCGGGCTCATCCGTAAACCTGAAGAAAGCGACTGGCTGCTGCACCTGGTCCTGTCAGGCAAATCGGTGGGCCGCCCGATTGTGCTCGCTTTGCTGGCGCTTGTTTTCTTGCCCTACGATGCGCTGATCTGCCTTGATGCAATCCTGCGCTCGGGCGTGCGCATGCTGTTCACGAGACGCGGGTTGTTGCTCTGGCAATTGCGATCCTATGCAAGGCGCAATGCGTGCAGTACGCTGATCGATTTTTTCAGGGAGATGTGGATCGCTCCTGTGCTGGCGGTGGTGCTGGCCCTGGCACTGTGGCAAACCCGCGCGGCGGAGTGGTTCTTCTGGGCGCCTGTCCTGTTGCTGTGGCTGGTGTCGCCCGTTGTCGGCTGGTGGATCAGCCGGCCACTTTCGTCTCCGGTACCGGACTTGAGCGTTGAACAACAGGCGTTCCTGCGGACGTCAGCTCGGCGAACATGGCGTTTCTTCGCAGAGTTCGTCGGTCCACAGGACAACTGGCTGCCACCCGATAACTTTCAGGAATATCCGCTACCGGTCGTTGCCGCGCGTACCTCGCCGACGAACATCGGGATGGCTCTGCTGGCTGACCTTGCTGCGTATGATTTTGGTTACATTTGTGCGGGGGAGTTCCTGCGGCTTGTCGAGAGCACGCTGGCGACAATGGAAAAGCTGGAACGTTACCGCGGTCATTTTTACAACTGGTACGACACGCGCACGCTGCAACCGCTTCACCCGCAATACGTCTCTTCGGTGGACAGCGGCAACCTGGCCGGCAGTCTGCTCACGCTACAGGCGGGACTGCTTGAACTGAAGCATCAGCCGATACTGTCAGCAAACGCGTTTCATGGTTTGCAGGACACCCTGCAGGTGCTTGTCGAACATCTGCCCGCATCGCCAGACCCCGATCTTACCAAGCAGATCAGGCTTCTGCAGGACACCTTACAGTCAGTCACGCTGCCTGAGCACACACCAAACGTGCCGCTACAGACGCTGGCTGCCGCCGCTAGCCTGCTGGATGAGGTTCACCTTGTTGGTGGAGGGCTGCTTGCATCGCTGCCAGCGGATATTGATATCGATGGTGAGCTGTATTACTGGGCGCAGGCATTTGACCGGCAATCCAGCGCACTTCGAGATGAGCTTGAATTCCTGGTGCCCGAGCTGCGGCACTTCAGCAACATCCCAACACTGGCCGAATTGGCCAGAGTGCGCGCAGTTGACACAGAACCGGTATCGTCCGCCGCGGCGGCAGGATCACCTTACAAGGGCGCGGTGGAGCGGCTCAGAATCATTGACGATCTGGTGGGTCGTTGCCGCGAGCTGGAAGTGATGGATTTTGGATTTCTTTACGATGAATCGCGTGGCTTGCTGACCATCGGTTATGACGTGGGCGAGCGTCGCCGCGATCCTTCCTGCTACGACATGCTGGCATCTGAAGCGCGCCTGGCCAGTTTCCTGCTTATTGCACAGGGACAGGTACCGCAGAAGCACTGGTTCACGCTCGGACGTTTGCTGACCAGTCATGGCGGCGATGTGAGCCTGATTTCGTGGAGCGGCTCGATGTTCGAATATCTCATGCCGGGGCTGATCATGCCGAGTTACGAGAACACCTTGCTGGATGCGACCTGCAAGGCAGCGGTTTCGCGCCAGATCGAATACGGCCGACAACGCGCTGTGCCCTGGGGCATTTCCGAGTCCTGCTATAACGCTACCGATATGCACCATGTCTATCAATATCGGGCGTTCGGTGTGCCCGGACTGGGCCTCAAGCGCGGGCTGGGCGACGACCTGGTTATCGCTCCTTACGCCAGCGCACTGGCTCTGACGGTGATGCCGCTGGAAGCGTGCCGCAACTTGCAGCGGCTTGCCGCTGATGGTTTTCTCGGCGCCTATGGGTTCTACGAGGCGGTCGACTACACGCCATCGCGTGTGCCGCGGGGCAAACATCACGCCATCGTGCATACCTTTATGGCCCATCACCAGGGTATGAGCCTGTTGGCCTTTGCGCAGGTATTGCACAACCAGCCGATGCAACGCCGATTCATGTCTGACCCACTCGCACGGGCGACACAATTGTTGTTACAGGAACGTATACCGAAGCAGGGCTCCACGTTGCAACCGCACGCGGCTGAAGTGAGTGCCGCCGCACGCCCCCCTGCTGTGGAAACAGGCGCAATCATGCGCGTGTTTACCGACCCGAACACGCCGACACCTGAAGTACACCTGTTATCCAACGGCCGATACCACGTCATGATGACCCATGCCGGTGGAGGTTATAGCAGCTGGGGAGAGCTGGCCGTGACCCGGTGGCGCGAGGATGCTACACGCGATTGCTGGGGAACATTCATTTACCTGCGCGAGTGTGACACAGGCCATTACTGGTCAGCCGCGCATCAACCGACACTGCGCAAGGCCGACCACTACGAGGCGATCTTCGTGCAGGCACGCGCGGAATACCGGCGTCGCGATGAGGCGATCGAAACGCACACCGAGATCAGTGTCTCACCCGAAGACGACGTCGAAATCCGCCGTGTCACACTCACCAACCTGTCATCGAGCAAACGTCAGGTAGAAGTGACGAGTTACGCGGAGGTCGTACTGGCGCCATTGAATGCCGACCTGGCGCACCGCTCATTCAGTAACCTGTTTGTGCAAACCGAAATCCTGCCTGATCGGCAGGCGATCCTCTGCACCAGGCGGCGGCGCACACCGGGGGAACAGGTGCCGTGGATGTTTCACCTGTTGGCGGCGCCTGGTGCGGTTGCTGGCGAGCCGTCTTACGAGACTGACCGCGCCAAATTCATCGGGCGGGGTCGAACGGCGGCCAATCCGGTCGTGCTGGATAGCCATTCCAGCGCATCGGCGTTGTCGAACACGGAGGGTTCGGTCCTCGATCCCATTGTGGCGATCCGCCGTACTATTACTTTGTCACCCGATGAATCGGTGACTGTGCAGATCGTCTCCGGTGTCGCAAATACACGCGAGACCGCACTGGCAGTACTTGACAAGTATTGTGACCGGCATTTCATTGAGCGTGCCTTTGAAATGGCATGGTTCCAGAGTCAGGAAGTGCTGCGCCGTCTCAACGCAAGCGAAGCCGACGCCCAGGTCTTTGGCCGTCTGGCCACCTCGGTTATTTATGGCAATGCCTTGCGCCGCGCAGCGCCCAGCGTCGTTGCACGCAACCAGCTTGGCCAGCCCGGGTTGTGGGGCTTTGCTGTCTCGGGCGATCTGCCAATCATCCTGATACGCATCGGCAACCTGGGTCGCATCGACCTGGTTAAGCAGGCACTGCAAGCTCATGCCTACTGGCGGATGAAGGGATTGACCGCGGACCTGGTGATTGTGAACGAGGATTTCTCGGGGTACCGGGCCGATCTGCAAGACCAGATCACGGGGCTGATTAACGCGGGACCCGAAGCGCAAATACTCAACAAACCGGGAGGGATCTTCTTGCGGCGCGCTGAAGAGCTTACCGAGGAGGACCGGGTCCTGTTCCAGACGGTTGCCCGCATCGTTTTCACTGATACTGTGGAGACGCTGGCGGAGCAGGTGCAACGCCGTGTACTGGCAGAGCGTCTGCCGGGGCGTCTGGTCCCTGTGCTGGAATCGGTGGCTGAACCGAGCTATCCGCTGTCAGTGCGAGAACGCATTTTCTGCAACGGACCGGGAGGTTTCACGACCGACGGGCATGAATACGTTGTCACTCTCGAGCCGGGTCAGACTACGCCGGCGCCGTGGGTCAATGTGATTGCCAGCCCGCATATTGGTACGGTCGTCAGCGAGAGCGGCAGTGCCTATACGTGGGTGGAAAATGCGCACGAGTTCCGGCTGACCACCTGGCACAACGACCCGCTTGTCGACTGCAGTGGCGAGGCGCTCTATATCCGTGACGAGGAAACAGGTGCATTTTGGTCGCCGACGCCGTTACCCGCTTGCGGTCAGTCCGGGTATGTGTGTCGGCACGGATTCGGGTACAGTGTATTCGAGCATTACGAAGCAAACATTTCCTCGGAACTGTATACCTACGTCGCCATGGATGCAGCGGTAAAGTTTGTCGTGCTAAAGCTGCACAATCATTCGCGGCGCGCGCGCAAGCTGTCGCTTACGGGGTACTGGGAGCTGGTGCTCGGCGAGTGGCGGCATACCAATCTGATGCATATTGTTACTGAAACGGATCCGCATAGCGGGGCGCTGTTCGCGCGCAATGCTTACGGTCGTGAATGCGCCAGTCGGGTCGTGTTTGCACACGTCAGCGAGCGAGAACGTACGCTGAGCGGAAACCGTACCGAGTTTATCGGTCGTAACGGCTCGTTGGATAGCCCGGCGGCAATGCGCCGCGAGCATCTGTCGGGCAAGACAGGCGCGTGCCTTGATCCCTGTGCCGCGATACAGACCCCGATCGAACTGGCAGCCGGAGAGGAGCGTGAGGTCGTATTCATCTTCGGTGCGGCCCGCGACAGCGACGAGGCGCGGTCTTTTATCCAGCGTTTTGGTGGACCGGCAGGCGCACGGCAGGCATTGGAAGTGGTATGGGATTACTGGAACCACACCCTTGGCGCGGTACACGTGGAGACACCGGACCCCGCCCTGGACGTGATGGCTAACGGCTGGCTGCTCTACCAGACACTGTCCTGCAGGCTCTGGGGTCGCAGTGGTTACTATCAGTCCGGTGGTGCCTATGGTTTCCGCGATCAGTTACAGGACACCATGGCGCTGATCCATACGACACCGTGGCTCGCCCGCGAGCAGCTGCTGCGCTGCGCCGAGCGCCAGTTTCTCCAGGGTGACGTACAACACTGGTGGCATCCGCCCGGCGGACAGGGTGTGCGCACCCATTTTTCCGATGACTATCTGTGGCTGCCGTATGCAACCTGCCGTTATGTGCAGGCGACCGGCGATACCGGTGTCCTTGAAGAGTCAGTGCCTTTTCTGGAGGGTCGCGAGCTGAATCCGGAAGAGGAGGCATACTATGACCAGCCGCAACGTTCGACGGAAGCCGCAAGTCTCTATGAACATTGCGTGCGTGCAATTAAACATGGTTTACGCTTTGGCGAACATCAGTTGCCGCTGATGGGTTGTGGCGACTGGAACGATGGCATGAATCTCGTCGGTTGTGATGGCAAGGGTGAGAGCGTTTGGCTGGCATGGTTCCTGTGCGAGAACCTGCAGTTGTTCGCAGGCCTGGCTCGTGGTCATGATGATGAGGCCTTTGCGGAAGTCTGCAGTGGGCAGGCTGCGCTGCTGGGCAGCAACATCGAGGCCCATGCCTGGGATGGCGGCTGGTATCGGCGTGCCTGGTTCGACGATGGCACGCCGCTGGGTTCTTCCGACAATGACGAATGCCAGATCGATTCGATCAGCCAGAGTTGGGCGGTCATTTCGGGCGCTGGTGATCCTGTGCGGGCCCGTCAGGCGATGGCAGCAGTGGACAAGCGCCTGGTGCGACGTGATGCGCAGTTAATACAACTGCTTGATCCGCCCTTCGATACGTCGGACCTTGAGCCCGGTTACATCAAGGGCTATGTGCCTGGCGTCCGGGAGAACGGCGGTCAGTATACCCATGCCGCGATATGGGCCACGATGGCGTTTGCCAGGCTGGGTGACAGGGACAGGGCCTGGGAATTGTTCAACATGCTCAATCCCGTCAATCATGGTAGTCAGCCGGATGACATCGAACGTTACAGGGTTGAGCCATACGTCATGAGCGCGGATATTTACGCTGCGTCACCACACACGGGCCGGGGTGGCTGGACCTGGTATACCGGAGCAGCGGGCTGGATGTACCGCTTGACTGTGGAAACACTGCTGGGCGTGCAACTGGAAGTAGATCATCTGCGCATCGCACCCTGTATCCCGGCTGATTGGGAATCATACAAAATCCATTACCGCTATCGCGAGACGGTCTACCACATTACCATCAGGCGCGTGGATGAAAAATCGGAGCATGTGAACAGTGTGATCGTAGACGGAGCTGTCATTGATGCAACAGACGTGGACGGTACAGGACGGGCGCAAGGCAAGTTGATCCCCCTTGTTGACGACCGCCGGGAGCACTATGTCGAGGTGGATCTGGGATAAGGGTATTCCTGACTGGCACTGAAGTTCAGCCATCATCATGTCCAGAATGGCCCTTATCTGATGGCGTTAGCAAGGAGAAGGCTGGTCTATCATGTGGATGAGTATCTAGCAGGTATCTACCAACTGTCGGTAAAAGTGGCAGCGATCAAGTTATTCCAGCAAGTAATTTATCGAGTAATATGGGGAACCAGAGCAGGGGAGCGGTCCTGGCGGAACCTTTTCCTTGTACGATGATTCAAGGGGTTATCCTTATGCCAGTCATGGTTAACAGTCAGTTATAAAACGTCGAAATGGAATTACCTGCGCAAACCACCCGGTTGGAATCATAGTGGCTGCGCTTACAACTCTCATCGATATTCGCATCGGTCATTATTCGAAGAAATTTATTGCTGGTGCAAAATTTCACATGCGCGCAATGGCTGGATCTGAAATGAATTCTGATGTGAAATCTGCAAGGAGCTTTTGAATCGATGTCTGCCGCGGGTGAGAACAAACTTGGTACCTTCTCGACGCTGTCTATCGGGATCGGTGGTATGGTCGGTGGCGGTATCTTCGCCGTAACCGGACTCACGGTGGAGGTTACGAAAGGCGCCGCCCCCATCGCCTTCCTGATCGCGGGGATCGTGGCGCTGCTAACCAGCTACTCCTATCTCAAATTGACGCTGCGCTTCCCCGGAGAAGGCGGTACGGTCGAGTTTCTGAACCGCGCATTCGGCAACGGCATTCTGACCGGGTCAGCCAACATCCTGTTACTGCTTAGTTATATCGTGCTGGTCTCGGTCTATGCCTACGCCTTTGGCAGCTATGGCGCCAGCTTCTTTCCCGAACTGGAACGGGAATTCTGGCAACATGTCCTGACCAGTGCCGTGATCCTCGGCCTGGTGATTGTTAATGTTTTCGGCGCCAACCTGGTGCTGCGTTCCGAGAACATTTTCAATGTCCTGAAGATGCTGCTGTTGGCCGCTTTTGTGGTGGCCGGGTTTCTCACACCCATAGAATGGACCCGGCTCGGCCCGGAGAACTTTGTGTCGCCCATGGGTATGATCGCCGGCGCCATGCTTATTTTCCTGAACTATGAGGGTTTTGAGCTCATTGCCAATGCTTCCAAGGATGTTGCTGATCCAGAGCGCTCGCTGCCGATTGCCTACATCGGCGGTGTGCTGATCGTCATCGCCACCTATGTGCTGATCGTGATGGTTGTGGTCGGACACGTAAGCTTCACTGCGGTGGCGAAGGACAGCGACACTGCTCTGTCAGTGGCGGCACACGATATTATGGGCAGGACAGGATATGTCGCCATCGCAATTGCGGCGTTGCTGGCCACGAGTTCCGCGATCAATGCAACCTTCTACAGCACCGGGCGTTTGACCTACATAGTCGCCAGGGCCGGCCAGCTGCCTGAAGAACTCGAACGGTCGATACGCGGCCAGCATTTTGAGGGTATTCTGATAACCGCTGTGCTTGCTCTCGTCATTGCTAATCTTGTACCGCTGGAGGCGATCGCAACCATGGGCAGTGCAGGTTTCCTGCTGCTGTTTATGGCGGTAAATATTGCCAATGTGCGGCTGGCCCGTGATACCGGCAGTCGTGCATGGTTATCGGGGTTGGCGGCGCTGAGCACAGCTATTGCCCTGACCGTGCTGTGTGTCGAGGTGGATGAAAATCCGGCGACCCGCAACCATCTGTGGATTCTGGTGGGTATGATTCTGGTGTCGGTGGGAATAGAGTTCGCCTATCGCAAATTCACGGGGCGCAGTCGGCCACGGCCCTTATAGCTATCGCCGTGGGCTGGTGACGCCTGTAAAACGGGGTAAGGGCAGCAAGCCTAAAGGAGCAGATGTCGAGGATGAGAAAACGCCAGTTCAACGTCATGCGGTTATGACCGTTTTTTGCTCCTGCAAAACCGGCATACATGTCATCCATGGCAATAACCTGGGCGCAGCGGCTGAAGCGGGTTTTCAATATTGGCGTTGAGACTTGCCGAGTCTGCGGTGGTACCACTGAGTTCAAGAGGTCAGAGTACTTGAATATTAGCTTGTCGACTGCTTATAACGCGCACTGCGCCGATCCCTCTACGCGCGAGCATAGCGGCAATCTCTGTCTGGAATTTGTCGATCCCGACCATCGTACAATCCTTTGTAGCCTTGCGTAGCGCCAGCAGGTCATTTTCTGCCAGGGCTTGTTTGAATAACCCGCGGTATGCCGTCTGCCGTTCCACAGGCCCGATGCCAAGCGCCTGATACAGGGGGTGTGGACTGAGCACGGGAGCTGCTTTGCCCATTGCATTATGGTGATAGCTTGACCAGCGGTAATCCTGCGGCAGATCAGTTATGCGGGCACGTACCGGGTTCATTTCTATATAGCGGCTACAGACAAGCAGGTATCGATCTGAATCAACAAGAGCCGACTTGTAACGCCCCTCCCACAAGGTACCACTACGGTCATATAGATCGTTAATGTAGCGTACATACCGAAGTCCGACTGACTGCATCATGCTTGAAATACCCTGCCTGGTGTTCGGCGTCACAAGTAAATGTACATGGTTTGTCATGTAGATATAGGCATGTATCACGCAATCAGATCGTTCCGCTGCCGCGCGCAA
>Ga0316189_10005772_pt1 | contig 11879 bp, 12 predicted proteins | sample LowCovwburrow_MG_FD_204930 | JGI IMG/M metagenome (GOLD analysis project Ga0316189, IMG submission 204930) | Coastal sediment microbial communities from Maine, United States - Lowes Cove worm burrow | ecosystem: Environmental > Aquatic > Marine > Coastal > Sediment | place: USA: Maine... | reverse complement strand
TATCGGGTTAAAATTTATTGAATTTGCTGAATATATTGAAAAAGTACTGGGCAAAAAAGCAGATATCCTGACCCCTGAAGGGGTGCGGCAGATAACGGCGAAAAGGGTTGTCCGGGATATCGAAAAGACAATCATGTATGTCTAAGAGAACCGACAGCGATTTTTTGCACCATATTTCAGAGGCGGCAGAAAGAATCATTGCATACACAGAAACAATGGGATGTGAAGGTTTCTTTGAAGATATAAAAACGCAGGATGCCGTAATCCGCAATATTGAAATCATCGGCGAGGCGACTAAAAATCTTTCCGATGAGATCAGAAACAACCATCCTGAAATACCTTGGAAAAATCTGGCAGGCATGAGAGACCGGCTTATCCATCACTATTTCGGTGTGAATCTTGACATTGTATGGGATGTTGTCAAAGAGGAATTGCCTCAGCTGCTACAGAATATCAACAGGATTAAGCGATTGGACCAATGAGAATCGCGAAAGTAAAACCGAACGGATAATTTCCATGTGGGCCATAGAAAATCATACCCCTTTTGCAGCGGAACGCTGCTGGGTACGCGACAAAAACGGTGCTGAAGTCTGGCTGGTAGCGGTACGTGCTACCTTTGACATCTATCCAGACGGATTGATAGAAATCGCCAAGGAGCAGGGCGAGGTCTGCATGGCACCGGAATATATTGGAGAACCGGGTATGTCCAGTCTCCTCTACGAATCCGATTTACATCATCGAAAAGCAGCCACTGATGTCCTTTTGCACGGCCATGCCTATGGCCCCCAAGGCAGAGAGGTGCGCCATGTAAACGTGCGGATGCAGGTGGGTCGCATGAGCAAAACCCTGCGCGTTTTCGGTGACCGCTCCTGGGACAAGGGGCTGATGGGCGGTATGAACATAAGCGGCCCGCAACCGTTCTCCAAAATGCCCATCACCTGGGAACGGGCCTTTGGCGGCGCGGATCAAAAATCCTCTAACCCAAAAAAACACGGCTGGGAACCTCGTAACCTGATCGGTACCGGCTTTGCTGCCGAGGAGGACCACGCCGTAAGTGAGCAATTGCCCAATATTGAAGATCCTGCCCGACTTATCAGCTCATGGAAAGACCGACCTGTGCCTGCCGGGTTCGGCCCCGTTCCCGGCAACTGGCAGCCCCGCCTTGCCCTGGCCGGTACCTATGATACAAAATGGGAGGAGGAAAAACAGCCCCTGCTCCCGGATGACTTTGACGAACGCTTCTACCAATGCGCACCGGAAGATCAGCAGATACCGGGCTATCTGCATGGCGGCGAGCCTGTGGAGTTGCACAACCTCACTCCCCAGGGGTTGCTGAAATTCAAGTTGCCCACAGTCAAACTCAATTGCACCACCCGTTTTGCGCGGGAGAGCATTCCCCATGAGGCAAGCCTGCATTCGGTTATTCTTGAACCGGATCACCCCCGGCTGATCATGGTCTGGCATACCCATCTGCCCTGCCACCATCAAGTGCTGAAACTGGAAAAAACCATTATTACAGATAAAGAAATCACCCTGCCCTGCTGCCATTAACCAAATATGGACAACCCGCTCTGCATAGTCTCCTTCGGCGCTGTCACCTCTGTTGGCCTAAGCGCCCCTGCCACGGCAGCCGCAGCCCGTGCCGGGATAGCCAACTTCACGGATCATCCGTACATGATCGACCGGGAAGGAGATCCCTATGTGCTGGCAATGGCACCTCTTGCGGAGGTCACCGGGGCAGAGCGTTATATCCGCATGGCGGTCCCGGCCATCGAGGAGGCACTTGCCCCGCTCAAGGATGATTTGGGTCTGTATCTGGGCGATGTGCCCGTGGTTATCGGCCTACCGGAACAGCGGCCCGGTTATCCTGAAAACATTGAAGCCATGTTTCTGGATACCATGACCGAACTCAGTTGCGGTCATTGCGCCTTTGAAAAACCGGTCTTTCTTCAGAAAGGTCATGCCGCCGGGCTGATGGCTCTGGAAGCGGCAGCACGGGAACTGCGCAAAGGCCGTTCCGCCTTCTGCCTTGCTGGCGGGGTGGACAGCTACATTGACCCGGACACCCTGGACTGGCTGGAGGAGCATGAGCAGGTCCACATGCCCATCAATGCCTGGGGATTTATTCCGGGCGAAGCTGCCGGATTCTGCCTGCTCTGCCATGAGGCAACAGCGGCTAGGTATAATCTGCCGATCAAGGCCCGTTTGCTGACCATCTCCACGGTGGTGGAGGAAAACCGGATTAAAACCGAGACCGTGTGCATCGGCAAGGGACTGACCGCTGCTGTGCGAAACTGCGTCACTGCCCTGCCGTCCGAGAGCCGGGTGGATAATATCATCTGCGATCAGAACGGTGAATCCTACCGGGCGGATGAACACGGTTTTATGCTGGCCCGGCTCTCCGAGTATTTTACCGATCCTTCGGACTACATGGCCCCGGCTGACTGCTGGGGAGATGTGGGGGCAGCCTCCGGGCCACTTTTTGTCAACCAGTTGGCATGGGCAGCTAAAAAGGGCTATAGTAAAGGTTCGCATTCCCTGGTTTGGGCAGGTTCCGAAGGGGGTGAGCGAACAGCGGCGATCTTTGAAAATGATTTGGATTCAGGAGGAACCTGATGGGTGTCACGATTCATGTCAATGGTACAAAAAATTCTCTTGCCCACAAAGGCTGCAACGGAATCACGAAGTGTACATTGCCTGATGTTTGCAAAACGCCATCTCCCGGCGGGCCGGTTCCGGTTCCCTATCCGGTGATTGTCTCCATGTCAAACAGCCTGAAGAAAGGGACGAAAACCGTCAAGGTGGACAGCAAGAAGATGGCTGCTGTTAAGGGTTCGCAGTACAGCCGCTGCAATGGTGATGAACCCGGTACCGCAGGCGGGGTCAAATCCTCCACCAACATGAAGGAGGCTACCTGGCTGCTCTATTCCTTTGATGTGAAGCTGGATGGCAAAAATGCTTGTCGGCTTTCTGACAAGATGATGATGAATCATGGAAATACGGCGTGTTTGGGTGGGACGGTACAAGTACCTGTGCCACAAGGGGATTGCTCAAATGAAAATGTAGTCTGCTGTGTTATTGAGCGGTGTGACGAGGAGTCCTACGATATTTCATATATTCCCACTGACGCTGAAAATCGTGTAGCCTGTGCTGTTTTGGGAACAGCAAAACATAAATGTGTAGAAAATTCTTTAAAAAAGGACAAGAAGCAAAGGTTTGATTGTGAGCAGTCTTTTAATATGCGTGGTAAACCGCCTTCTGTAATAAAACATACGAAGGGAAGGTGGAAGGGCAAAGCAGCCGTCACGCCAAATGCTGCTTATAATATCCTCAAAAAAGCGCAAGGCTATGTCGGTAGAGGACAAATTAGACGGCCAGATGTAAAAACTCCTGGATACCCATGTCAAATATATGATGCGAAATTTCCCTGTCCTGATAGTGTAAGATCTGACAAACAACGAGTTGGAAGAATGGATTCAGACCTATCCAGGAACGGTGAGGATATGATGAAGACTAAAAGGGGGAAAAAGCAAAAAAGAGCCTATAAAAAAATTGCAGGACCGAAAAAGAAAGGTGGTCAATTCAAGCCCCTGTCTCCAAGTGACTGTAAAAAGAAGAAAAGCTGTGAAGCCTGTTCGTGAAAGAAAGGAGCTGTATGCTATCTATTGATAAACTGGAATCATTGGCTGTGTTTGATGAAGGAAATACGAGGATTGCTAGTGTGGGGGTCAACATCTGCCTATACATAGAACCTCCTTTGCATGAAATCGCAGATGAGGTGCTTTCTGTGTATAACACCTTCTTAGATATTTGTCCAAAGAATGAATTGGTCTGGTACGAGACTGAATCAATGGAAAGACATGAGAAGGTGAACAGCAGAACATTAGATATGCCGAAAACGTGGTTGACCTCTGCTAAGAAGAACAAAGAATTTTTGTGCTTTGAATTAAAGAATACATTTTCAGAACGGCACGCAGCCGATGCACCTGATTGGATGTTTCGGTTTACCAGTTACTCTCGTGATTCAGATGAGTTTAATGAAGATAATTATTCAAACTTCATTGAATTTTTATTCCCATGTCACTTTATAGAAGACAAGTTGTCTGCTTTCTATGACTTTACTCAGTTTATCTGTAATACATTACCATTTATTTCTGGAGTTGCAGGATATACCTTCGCCGTTTCAGACTATTTTCGACACATTGATGGCTACAAAAAGCCCCTTTCATTATCCATGCGCTATAAAGAAATTGGTATTTCTGATGAGGAATTTGGAGAGTCTGACCTCAAAAATCCTGCCAGAATAATGGGAGTCAACTGGCTGACCCTTCTTGGTAAGGAGTTAGCTGAGCAAATTGAGTTGAATGTTAAACATAAGCATCTTTCCTTCGTTGAAGTAAAACATGGTCTGATTGCTCAAGCAGGTGACCGTCCTGTGGTAGTGGATGGTAATCGTGGTGAAACTGTACCCGCTTACCAAGAAGCGTATGAACTTCTTCAATCATTTATAGTCGACGAGGTAGCTCCACTTGATGTCGCTGGTGATTTTGAAGAACGAAAAGCGAAGACTTTACAATGGCTGCACCGGTTCAAAAAAGATGAATGATTATTTTGACAAGGTCACGGTTAGCTTTCCTGCCACACCTGTAGGCCAGGTAGTTGTTCGTGTGATACCTTTTCCCAAGCTGTTCGATAAGCAGCTGATGAAAGATGCTGTCAATGCCTGGGATACTCTCGGCAAGAAGGGAGCCTTCTGCCATTCGCATCAACTGCCGGAACAGGCTTCCACCTCTGTTGAGTGGATCTTGCAGGGTCGTATTCATGAATTGCATCTTAATCTGCGCAACTGTGATAATCGCTGCCTGTTGGTGCTTGCCAACGCCCTTATTGATGCCGGGTACCTCTGGAATGATGCGCTGGAGGAGGTCGAAATCATGTATAACAGTATAGATATCAGTACTCCCGGCTATAGTGGTACTGATACAAAACGTTACAGCTTCAACTCAGCAGAATTTGAACTTAAAGATCAGGACTATCCAGAATCCTCCAACATCATGAAAGAAAAGGTCTTTTTTGAATATACCGGTTCCGCTAAGAGTTTCCGAAGAGTCCTTGTGGAATTCAATACCGCTTCAGCTGAAGATCGATATGATACGGTTGTAGAAACAGCAGAGCTTTGGGGTAGTGTCATTCAAAATGGATACCCGTTTACTATGGAAGAACTCCATGAAGGCTATAGTGCTATTAAGGATATTGATGTCGACATATTTGATGAATCTTCTTTGGAAATTAGTGTTGAAACTTATGGTGGCTCAGAGGCAGCTTGGGATGCCTTTATTAATATGTTAGGAGTAATGCGGTCAGGAATTCATCAGATAACCATTTATTAACCACCGAATGCTCTTCGGTATCGAACTCAGCAACTCGCTAATGCAACGCATCTCATGGTCATAGAAGACATCCTCACCCAACACGCCGAAGACGTCGCCTTCCTCTGGCTCCTGCGAAACACCGCTGTCACTCAGCCCCATTACGACCTCGACGATCTGGCGGAACTCGACAACCGCATCGAAGCCCACCTATGACGGCCTCCGCATAGCCGGAGACACAGGCTGAGAAACCTGCAAGGAAGCCCTGAGCTACGAAGAACCGGGCAAATCTTCCATTCTTCCCACAGGACAACATTCCACGCACTGATGTTGACAATGCAAAAAATCATACATGATTTAAAAACTTGATAGTCGAGTGACAAGCACTCTCTGATGAAATCGTGAAGGAGCCGGAGACATCTAAGGCGAGGCGGACATGTTGGGGTTCGCTCCGCTCACCCGCAACCTACGAGCTGCCTCGACGTCTCAAATAGGCAGCATACCTTTTACCATATAAAAGGGTTCCCTTTTTATATATAAAAGGGAGACCTTCTTACATATAGAAGGGAGGTCTTTTGATTCTCAAAAAAACCGCAGTTATCAACGTATGTATTTTCCTTATAAAGGAATAACCTTTTCTTAAGAGGTCCCCCATGCCTGTTCCATACTATGGCAGAGAGAAAGGTATGAATTTAACAGAACAAGATACAAGAAAGACATGAATGGCACATACGACATGAAAAACGACCTTCCGTTCGACGGGCCAAGCGAATGGTACCCGTACCGTTGTCGCGCCTGCAACTACAAGGAACTGGTCGAGGATGTCTTCATTGACTCGTTTCCACCCGATGGACCCGGTAATTGCCCCATTATGGGCTGTCCAAAATGCGGGGGAGACTTCGTCAGGCATACGACAATCCCGACAACCATGAGCAAAACGGACCCCAACCTAGATGACTAACCGACATTCTGAAATAAAGTCACGTATCACTTTTCATATAACACATTAAGTTCATGGTCATAGAAGACATCATAATCCAACACGCCGAAGATGCCGCTTTTCTCTGGCTCCTGCGTGACGCCGCTGTCACCCAGCCCCATTACGACCTCGACGATCTGGCGGAACTCGACAACCGCATCGAAGCCCATCTGGACGGCCTCCGCATAGCCGGAGACGCAGGCTGGGAAATCTGCAAGGAAGCCCTGAGCTACGAAGAACCGGGCGAGATCTTTGCCGCCGCTGTGCTGGCCTTTGGCAGCAACGATGAAGAGCGCATTGACACCGTGCTGGAAGCAGGCAGCAACGACCCGGAGCTGACCCGCGCCATCATCTCCGCCCTAGGCTGGCTCACCTGGGAGGAGGCGGAAAAACCTCTCCAACCCCTTGCCACCTCCGAAAACCCGCAACACCGCTTCATCGCCCTGGCTGCTTACGCTACCCTTCGCAAAGATCCCGGCCTCCTGCTCACACAAAGCCTTGCCGACCCTGATCCTCTGCTCAAGGCCCGTGCCCTCAAGGCTGTTGGTGAACTCGGTCGCACCGACCAACTTTCTTCCCTGCGCTACAACCTAAAGGCCGAGGACGAAAAATGCCGCCTCTATGCTGCTTGGTCCATGCTGCTGCTGGGCAATACAGAGTCTATCACGACTCTTCAGGAAATCGCTGTGCAAGGCAGCCTGCACGAAGAAAATGCGGAAAAAGCCTGCGCTGCGGCCCTGCGCAGAATGCCGCTGGATACTGCCCATGCTTGGTTGCGGGTGCTGTCGGAGAAAGAACAGGGAGCACGTCTGTCTGTGCAGGGAGCCGGTGTGCTCGGTGACCCGGTGGCTGTGCCTTGGCTCATCGAGATAATGGCCGTCCCTGAACTGGCCCGCGTTGCTGGGGAAGCCTTCTCTATGATCACCGGCCTTGATCTTGCCTATGAAGACCTTGAGAGCGAATGGCCGGAAGGCTTTGCAGCAGGCCCCACCGAAGAACCGGAAGATGAGGATGTTGATCTGGATTCGGATGAAGACCTGCCTTGGCCCACCCCTGCCCTGATTACCGGATGGTGGCAGGCGAACAAAGGAAAATTCACCACCGGCACCCGTTATCTGACAGGCCAGCCAATCGCTCCTGTACATCTCAGCCAAGTGCTGGCTTCCGGTTTTCAACGACAACGCGTTGCTGCGGCAATGGAACTGGCCCTGCTCAAGCCGGAACAACCCCTCTTTGAAGTCAGGGCACCGGGTTTCCGACAGGCCCATCAGTTGAAGGAGCGGTAGATTCGATTCAACTTCTTGAATGCAGGAACGCGTGCCTATCTTCCCGTGATGTTTCTCGGCACAGCCCATATTATTTTACAAGAGAAAATCCATACATTTAAGCAGAAAACCCTCTGGCATTACAGAACCTCCCTCTATTTTTTGTTTGAAAATAATCATAATATGTTTTAATAATCGCGTTTAGTTAGCTTTTTCCGTTAACTTTTTGATTCCCTGCTGCTGCATCCGGCCTCCCTACTATAAAAAAAGAATGAAACAAATCAGAGAAGTTAGCTTTCTTCTTTTAAACAACAAGCAACATGATTAAAAAAATTGTATCCGGCAACGTAAAAACATACCTCCCTCTTCTCCTCTGCCTTGCGCTGCTGACCGCCTGCGCGGACGACACCCCGAAACCGGAGTGGAAGTACGGAGAAAACAGTATTGATATTGTCTACCGCGCAGCCCCGGATCTCAATACATGGAAGGGCGATCCCAATGCTTTGCTGTTGGTGATCTATCAGCTCAAGGAAGTCAATGAGTTCAACCGCCTTGCCGGGTATCCGGAAGGCCTGAGAAAATTACTCGAAGCCAAGGTCTTTGATCCCAGTGTGATGGCCCTGAAAAAATTTTATGTTGAGCCGGGCGGTGCGCGGAGGATTACTCTGGATAGAGCAGAGCACACCAAGTATGTTGGCATTGTTGCTGGGTATAATAATCTGAAGCCCTACCGCTGTGTCACGGTGCAGGATATCGGATATGAGACAGAAGAGCACGGGCTGTTCAAAATCTGGAAAAATACCAAAATCAGTGTACTCGGTATCAGTCTGACCCTGGGACGGGATGGATTACGGGTTATACGAAAAACGGAGGTAAAGCGTGGTTCCTGAACAACCGATCTTCTGGCACCAGGGCTTGTTTCTTCAGCCCCAACATTTTCAACACCTGGACCGCTATCAGCAGTCATTGCTCTATCCGGCCCAGTTCTGCCAGCAGCCGTATTTCTGGGGTATTCAGAACATAGAAATTAATGAGGCCGCCCTGTTGAACCGGGTGGTTGAGCTGACTGCCTTTGAAGCGATTTTTCAGGACGGTACCTGGACCGTGCTCGGTAAAAATGCTATTCTGCCTTCCCGCTCCTTTGCCGACCGGGAAGCAGCCTTTATCGAGGAAGAAACCTTCCCCTTATTTATTGGCCTGAAGCGCTGGGACCGGTTCCGGTCCAATGTGGCCTCTGAAGGAGAAAAAACACCGGAAGGCGTTCGATACCAAAAAGAAGTCGATCCGGTGGAATGCGAGGACCTCTATGAAAGCGGCCCGGCAGCGTCAATGTATCTCCTCAACCACCGATTGGAGCTGTTTTGGAAAGATGAGCTTCCGGACAAAGACGAGTACCAAATTCTTCCTGTGGGCAGGCTCCGGATGAAAGGTGAGGAAATCCGGGCAGCTGGAGACTTTATCCCGCCGGTTTTCATGGTTCAGGGAGCACCGCGTCTGCTCCAAATTGTCAAACAGATACAAGAGCACATCCAGGCACGTTGCCGGGTACTGGAAACCTATAAACCAGCAGGAAGCCATGCGTATAAAGACATGGCCCTTGTCAATCTGAATTATCTGTCTGCTCTGAAATCGTTGAATCGCTACCTGACGCTCCTTCAGCATTTTATCGAGACACCTCGGGTGCATCCCTGGAACCTCTATGCCGTCCTGCGACAGCTTATCGGAGAGTTGAGCACCTTCAGCGACAGGATGAACGCTCTGGGGCATCTGCGTGACGGTACAGTGCTTCTCCCTGCTTATAACCATCTTGGTCTTGAGACATGTTTCAATGAAACCTTGCAGATTATCAGCGAACTGCTAGAGGGCATTGTCATGGGCTCTGAAAATATCATCAGCCTGGTCCGGCGGGATGATCAGTTCTTCTGTGAAATTCCCACTGAAACTCTGCGCCAACGCAATATTTACTGTCTGATGGTCCGCCTGCTTTCCGGTGATGAGCGGATTAAAGATACAGTGATCCGGCATGTCAAGGTGGGGCATTGTGATGCAATGCCAGTTATGGTCGCTCGGGCGCTTAGCGGCGTGCCTCTGGAGTTCCGGGACATTCCTCCTCTGGGGATGGCTCGCCGTGAGGACAGCTGGTGCTTCCAGCTTGATATTGATCATTCCCGCTGGAGAGAACTGAAAACAGACGGTCGGTTCTGTCTCCACTGGGACGATGCTCCCGATGATACGGTCATTGAACTTGTCGTTACCAGAATCTGAAAAAACGGTGCCACGCCATGCGTCTTATTGACTGTTTCTGTGATCTTTTATCCTTCAGTCTCAGCCTGCCTGATAATCCAGAGCAATATACTGACGCTCGCCAGGTCCAGGAGTACTGTCTTGGACTTGTTGAGGAGGCCCGACAATGCGGCAGAGAACGTGAATATGACGAACAGCAGTTTGAGGATGCTTTGTTCGCCGTTATCATATGGATTGATGAGGCAATACTCTGTTCCGATCTCCCGTTCACTCAGGATTGGCCCACCTATCAGCTACAACGTCTTCTTTTTGGCATCAATAATGGCGGCGATGAATTTTATAATCGCCTTGATGCCGTTGACCGGCAGGATACACAGCTTTTAGAAATTTTTGCCTACTGTCTTGCTCTTGGCTTTCATGGCTGTCTTTACGGAGATACAGCTGCGCTGGAAGAACGGCGGTTAGAACTGAACAGCAGGCTGCACGGCGATTCGGCTCCTTCAGGCAAACTGTTTCCTGCCGGTTACCGGAGCGGTAACGATAAATACGGTTACAAACCCCCAAAAATATATGCGTTACGGACAGCTGCCTTGTTCCTGCTCCCCCTATCAGTTCTCGTCGGTATTTACCTCTTCTTTTTTTACCGTCTTAATCTACAGATGCCTTCAGTTTTAGGAGTATAGAGACGGATGAGCAAACTTCTGAAAAAAATTTTCTGGGTTCTTCTTTTCCTTTTCGTTGTTCTGGTAGCTACGCTTGTTGCCGCTTGGGGAATCCATTATAAGGACTGGCCTAATTGGCTCGGCTTGACTGTGGGAGCCGGTATTATCGGTTGTTTTCTCTTTGTTCTGTTTTTGAAAAAATATCTGGTCCGGCGCAGAGGAAAAAAACTGGTCGAGCAGATTGTTGAACAGGAGCAAATACTTAATGAGGAGGATGCCCCTGATCTGCTCCAGGTCAAGGAGCTAGAAAAAAGCTGGTATGCCAATCTTGCCCTCCTGCGTGATTCTCACCTGCGGAGCAAAGGAAATCCTGTATACGTGCTTCCTTGGTACTTAGCCATCGGAGCAACCGGTACGGGAAAAACAACGGCGATAAGTAATTTCGCACTGGCCGCCTCATTTACCGGGACCGAACAGAACTCTCAGTCCTCGGCGACAAGGAACTGCGACTGGTGGTTTTTGAACAAGGCGATCGTGCTCGACGTTACCGGACGTTATGCTGTCCCTGTCGAAGGAACCGGTGATCAGGAGGAATGGAAACGTTTTCTCGGCCTACTGGCTAAATACAGAAAAAGAGAACCGCTCAGCGGTATCCTTTTATTTGTAGGTGCTGATGAAATCCGAGAAGCAGCGGCTGATCTGCTCAAAAAACAGGCGCAGCTGTTGCGCAATCGCATCGACAACCTGATGCGGACAATCGGTTATAGGATTCCGGTTCGTGTCATTGTCACCAAGATGGATCTCGTCCCTGGATTTCTCGGCTTTGCCGACAGTTTCGCCCCAGATGATCACAAACAGGTGATGGGGTCTTGGAACCGCAGAGGCAATCCCTTCTGGCGGGAAGTGCTGAATGAGGTCATGCTGGAGATCGGGGAGCGGCTCCGTGAACTCAGGCAGGAATACGTGCTGGACAGAAAAAAGTATAAACCTGATTTTCTTGTCTTTCCTGAAAATTTTGAGCAGTTGCACAACGGGTTGAGCAGTTTTCTTGAGCCTGTTTTTTCAGAGAACCGATTTCAAGAAACGCCGTATCTTGCCGGTATTTATTTCGGCAGCGGACGGGCACCACTTTCTGTTGATCCGTCCGGGCGAGGAATGAAGCTTTCAGAGGGCGGACGAACTTTTTTCCTGACAGAGTTTTTTTCCCGAATTCTTGCCGATGGCCGAGAACGACTCGAACCTGTTAAAGAGTTCATGCTTTGGCGGAGAATGACGAGGAGTCTGGGCCTGATGAGCTGGTGGCTCATCTGTCTTTTCTGTGCAGGTGTGATCGGAATATCTTTCTTAAATAACCAGAAGA
>Ga0316189_10005771_pt1 | contig 11879 bp, 8 predicted proteins | sample LowCovwburrow_MG_FD_204930 | JGI IMG/M metagenome (GOLD analysis project Ga0316189, IMG submission 204930) | Coastal sediment microbial communities from Maine, United States - Lowes Cove worm burrow | ecosystem: Environmental > Aquatic > Marine > Coastal > Sediment | place: USA: Maine... | reverse complement strand
ACACCCAATGCGAACTGGAACGGTGATACCAGCTTTACCTATGCCTCCCAGGATAATGATGCAAATAATGATGCTACGCCGGCGACGGTCAGCATAACGGTTAATCCGGTAAACGACCCGCCAGTTGCCAACGACGATGCAGAGTCTGTGAATAAAGGCCAGACCATTAATATTGATTTGGCGACAAACGATACAGATATAGATGGTACAGTTAATCCAGCCACTATCGTTATAACCGGTGACCCGTCTAACGGCAGCGTTACTGTTAACGCCGATGGGACGGTGGATTATCAGCACGATAACAGCTTAACCAGTGGCGACTCCTTCAAGTACACCATTCTGGATAATGATGGTCTTATTTCCAATGAGGCTACCGTTACGGTGACCGTCAGTAATCAGGCACCTGAAATTGATATGTCACTAAGTGGCATGGATGTCGACGAAGGTCACCTGGTCATCGGCAACGACTATGTTGATCCGCAGACCAGTGATCCACGGACGACGGATGCTGGATCGATCGGCTTCAAGACAGGCGATCAGCCGTTCACCCTGAATATTGGCTCTGCGACATTTACCTCGCTGGCGGCGATTACGGCGGCGAACGGCACCACGATTGGTACGGAGCATGGCACGCTGACCTTCGGTGGCCTGACGGGTCCGGTTGATGGCACATATACGCTGGCTTACTCGTATCAACTCGATGAAGCAGAGGATCACTCAACGAGCGATGCTGATCCAGGCCAGGACAGGGTTCTGGTTACACTGGTCGATAGTGACGGGGATAATGTTGGCGATCAGTACATCACGGTCGGTATTGTCGATGACAAGCCTGTCGGATTTGACCCGGATTCAGCGTTTGTTGTTGACGGTTCGGGTGTGGCATCTGACATACCGCTGAACTTCTCAAATTCAGTGGGCGCCGATGACCTCGGCTCGGTTGTCTTTTCGCCCATTGCGGGAGATAACACGGCTAAAGACGTCAATGGGAATATACTCAAGATAGAGGGAAAGCCCCTGTTTTTCTACACCAGTGACGACGGTTTGGAACTCACGGTCGCTACTGCAAACCCCTATGACGGAAGCTTTGTAGATGGCACTGATCTTGTAGCGCTGACCTTCGAGATCGATGGTGACAGCTATACCCTGACCTCAAACAATGGCGTTATCTCCAACGGCACTGACTTGAGCAATGCCGACTTGAGCGGTGTCAGGGGAGGGAACTCGGACCAGTTGTTGTTGATAGATGCTTTTGAGTCCAGCTCCAATTCACTGCTTGATGTACTGGCTTCGGGTGTCGGTAATTCCGATGATAATACGGTGAACAGTAACGACTTCTCGATGGGTGTGGGAGCCGGTAATGATGTCGATTTCAAGGTTACCGGCGACGTGCTCACGCTGGAGTTTGTAAGCGGACTTTCAGCTACTGATGAGTTCGGAGATCCTGAGACTACCTATGATAGTCGCATAGGTGTCAATAACTTCAAATTGCCGTTGTTGAATGTCAGGAATGAGGCAACGCTTACGGTGACGCTCTATAACGGAGATGCCTTACCGGAGAACCTGGTGGACACACTTGAATACAATACGACCACCGACGGTCTGGTCATACCGGATGGTGTTGACTCCAAGATCGATAATTACTTTACCATCTCCACGGAAGAAAATTTTACCACGGTGGTTATCGAGGCTACGGCTGGCAACTTTAAGGTCGGTCAATTTGCGCTCACCGAATTCGTTGAGGGCCAGCCTGTTAATCTCTCTGTCGGTGTCACCGGCATAGACGCTGACGATATTGTCCAGGTCGGGGATGATTCTGTAGAGGCCACGATTGATGTGACCGTCCAAGCTGCCAACGACAACCTGGTCGATGCATCCAGTGATCCGCTGACCGGTACCAGTGAGGATGACATTTTTATCTGGGAGCTTGCCGATGCAACCTCCGAAAATGATGTTGTCGTCGGTTTTGGGGCTGAAGGCAACGATATTTTGGACTTGCGCGACATATTGCAGCTAGAGGATAGCGGTGCGCCCGGCGAGATAGGAAATCTGGATAACTACCTCAGTGTAAGCCTTGAAGGATCTAATACCGTTATCGGAGTAAGTAGTGCCGGTGCTTTCACGGGTGTTGCAGAAGATGTGAACTTTATTGATCAAACCATCACTCTGCAGAACGTTGATCTGGTTAGTGGGAATGGTGATTTGGAAGGGATCATCCAGAATATGTTGGATAGCGGAAAACTTCTCACAGACTAAGGTTCACCAAACCGGTAAACTCATCCCCACATCCTCTCGAGGTTGTGGGGTTTTATTTGGAGATTAGCAATGCCTTTTGTAAAGCGCAATGAACAGGGTGCCATCACGGCAGTCAGTGAGACGAGTGAAGGCGGCTTTGAAGAAGAGTTATCTGCAAATAATCTGGAACTCGCAGACTTTTTGGGTGGGGTAGGCGGCAGTGATTCAGCCCTCGGTGCCACCGACCTGGAGTTTGTCCGCGTACTGGAAGACGTGGTGCAATTATTGATCGATAAGGGCGTAATTCTGTTTACCGATCTGCCCGACTCCGCCCAGCAGAAAATTATGCTCCGGCAACAATTGCGCAGCAAATTTAGTGGCAAACTGGATTTGATTGGGGATGATTAGCGCTGGCGTTTCCAGGCATTTACCGGTGCAGCCCTAGATTTTAATCCCCGGTCCGGTCGCTCCATCCGCTCCAATCTCCTTCAGGGTCTCCCACTCTTCTTCGGTGCGCACATTTTCTCCAATGACGATAACGCCAATGGAGTGACCTACAGTACACAGGTTGCGCAATAGATTCTGGTTAGCCACGTTGTCGTTGATGTCGCGCACAAAGTTGGCGTCGACTTTCAGGTAGTCCACCCCAACATCATGCAATTCGCCTAATTCAGCTAATTGGTGGCCCATGTGTTCGATGCCGATTTTAACGTTGTGCTCCTTGGCCCGGTTGCACAGCATCTTGAAGCTTTTGAGATGACGGAAAGCCATAGACTCGGATATTTCCATCCACAGACCGGTCGCGGCACTGCTGTGGGATGCCAGTCGCTGGCTGAGCCAGTTAAGGAAGGCGGGCTCTACTACCGCTGCAACTGACAAGTTGACACACACTGGCTGGCCTTTTTTCTCAATGAGGCGCAGTGCCAGGTCGATGACCTCCTGGTCCAGCAAGCCTGACATTTCCAGGCGGTTAATCCAGGGCAGGAAGCGACCTGCGGAAATAATCTCTCCGCCCAGTTCCATGCGCACGGGGGCTTCCATATGCAACAGTTCGCCCTTGGTGTTGACTGCAGGGAACCCGGAGAGAGAGAACTGGTGCTCGGCGAATGCCTGCTCGAAACGTGCGCGCCATTCCCCCATTTGCTCCCGCACGGTGGTCAGTTGGATATCGCCCTTGTGGGCGACATTGATATGCGATTCACCTTCTCTTTCGGCAATCAGCATTGAACTGTCCAGGCGCGTCATGATCGAGCCAATGCTGTCACCATGCTCATAGATGGTGGCGGCTCCGGGCAGTGACATGTCATGCTCCATACTCCGATTTTCCAGTATTTCCTGAAAGACGGCCTGAACTTCCCGCGCCGCTTCATCGGCGTTCATCGCTCGTGGCGCCATCAAGGCAAAATCTGAGCCATTGAGCCGTGAGGCAGCCCAGCGGCTGTGTTCTACCGCGATCTTGTTCAGTGTCTTTCCCATGTCTCCAAGCATACTGTCGATCACTTTGTGACCGTATTTCTGATTGAGTGGCATCAGGCCCGATAGCCGGATCAGGCAAAGACTTCCGGTGGAATTGACGTCGTCACTATCCAGCGCGGCTTCCAGGCCCTTCATGAACGGCTCGCGCTTCATCAGGCCGGTGACTTTGTCCACGTGGGCCTCGCGCTGCCATTTTTCCAGGCGCTTTGCTTCCTGGGCGAGTACTTGCTTGATACGTGCAGACAGGTTGTTCATGGAGTTCACCACCTTGCGGAACTCCAGCGTTTTCGGCTCCGGAACGGTGATGAAGCGGCGCTCGCCAATGGCCTTGGCCTGCTCCACCACTTCATCCAGTGGCCTGAGGATGATTTTCAGCAGGTAACTGCCCAGGATTCCAGCCAGTATCATGGCGACCAGGAAGACCAGGGCCATTTTCTGGGTGCTCTGCCACAGCTCCGCGTAGGCGAAACGCGAATGGCTGCGCAGCGTGAGTACGCCCACCTGTTGCCAGCCGTTCATCACAGACGCTATGCCGGGTTCCCCGGTGATGGGGAACAGCTTTATGAACCAGGCAGGTGCGTCGTCTGCGGCCTGGGTGTCTTCGCGCAGTATCGTTACCTGGCCCTCCGGATCGGCGAGTTGGATCATTTCGTAGAAACCGGTATCAAATTGGGCGGACAGCGTCAGTTCCAGCAGCACCTCATCAGCACCTTGCTGCGTGAGCGATAAAGCCAGCGCGGTAGCGTTATCGGCATTTTTCATGCGTAGCTGTTCTTCCAGGTAGGCTTTCGCCGACAGACTGCTGACAAGGAAGCTACCGCCGAATACCAGGGTCAGCATAAAAATCACTGCCAGCCAAAGTTGCTTATATAAGGACATAGTCGGTCTCCTTGAATTATTTTGGGCTTAGCCCAGTCCCTCGGCGGCGGCGCGTTGTAACAGATCGCGCCAGCGTGACAGTTTAGCGCCCGGGTTGGTGGTTGCCGGCGTCGCCGCACCGCCGACCCACAGGCCCTTGCTGTTAAAGCCGTATACCGGTGTCAGGTCTTTGCGTTTGGAAGCCGGGCGCACGTCGCCGATCAGGTTGTCGAGTATTTTCGGATCGGCTGATGGCGAATCGTAATAGGCCAATACCATGTGCGCCGCGTTGATCTTGCTGTAGGGGCCACCGATCTGTGCCTTGACGTAGGTAATACGGAGCTTGTTGACGTCGACCCCGGCCAGGATAAGGGTGGCATACTTGGCAATGGCGAAGTCCTCACAATCACCTTTGCCGTTGCCCATGGTCTCCAGTGGCGTTGCCCAGTAGTCTTTCTTGCCCCAGGCCTCCGGGTCCTGCACCCAGCGGATTCGGGTGTTGAAAAAATCGTTGACCTGGATCAGTTTCTGCTCCTCCGGAAGTCCCTGGATATCGTCAATCATGGTACGCCATTGTGCCACCCTATCGACCGTTTGTTGGCCATAGCGACTCTTGGCCAGGCTCTGCATGCGATCCAGGTCGGTTTGGGCCAGTGCCAGGCTGCAGGCGAGGAAGACCATGATCGGTATCCAGCGCAAGCGACGGATGGGTGCCGATAGTGTCAGCGATTCTTGAGTAAATGCCTGATAACTAATCAAAAAAAACAACCCTACCGTCCTTTTGAGACAGCAAATAATGACCTTAAAATCCAAGCTTGGTGGCTAAGTTTAGCCCAGATTGCTACAAAAACACTGCTTGCATTGACCTAATGGGGTAACGACAAACCTGATTGTGTGACCCAGTTCATAGTATTTTATCTGCACCGCTTGCCGCGACTTTAGATGGCTTATACTGCGTCGGCAAAGGTATTACACAGTGTCGTCGGCAGGTTAAGCATACTGTGAAACGGGGCAAAGCAGGGATATGTTATGAACTCGAAGCTAACGTTACTATTCACCGCACTGACGTTTGGAGGCATCGCGACTGCGGCTGCCTCTGAGCCGGTGGCGGATTTTGCGACCGCGGTGAAGCAGGGGGTCTTGACCAGCCCGCGAGTTAACGCCAGCTGGTACAACTTTGAAGCAGTGCGCGAAGCTGAACGCGGTGCGCGCGGCGCTTACCTGCCCAGCGTCGATGTAACCTCGGAAATTGGCCGTGAGGATCGTGACACGCCACTGATCGAAGACCGCAACTATGGCCGTGATGCCAGCCGCCTGAGTATCACGCAAATGCTGTTTGACGGCTTCGCGACCCGCGAAGAGGTTCGGCGCCTGGGTTACTCCAAATTATCCCAATATTACGATCTGCAGCGTGATTCACAGGAGGCTGCATTGGAGGCCGCGCAAGCGTATATGGATACTGTGCGTTACCAGCAACTGGTCAAGTATGCGGAAGACAATTACGTGGTTCACCGGCAGGTGTATGACAAGATCGCCGAGAGAACTGTTGGCGGCATCAGCCAGGGTGTAGACCTTGAGCAGGCGGCAGCCCGTATTGCCCTGGCAGAGTCCAACCTGTTAACTGAGATGACCAATCTGCATGATGTGCAGACCCGTTTCCAGCGAGTCGTCGGAGCCATGCCGGCGCCGGACCTGCCCATGCCAACGGTGCCATCCAGTATGATTCCGGAATTGCGCGAGACGGCTCTTAACACGGCCTACACCCAGAGCCCCGCCATCAATTCAGCCATCGAAAACCTGCGTTCTACCCAGGCTGCCCTGAACTCCACCAACGCGCCCATGATGCCCCGCGTGGATCTGCGCTATCGCAATGAGGTTGAGCACGACACGGATGGTATTGACGGCAAGTTTGATGAAGAAGCGGTTGAAGTTGTATTGAGTTATAACCTGTTTCGCGGCGGTGCAGACAGTGCCCGCAAGCGCGAGTTCTACAATCTGTACAACGCCGCGATAGAAGAACGCAAGCAAGCCTGTATCAACGTGCGCCAAAACACCATGATCGCATTTAATAACATCAAGGCCCTGGAGCAGCAGGTGCTTTTCCTGGATCGCAACCGCATCTCCCAGGACAAGACCCGCCGTGCCTATCTGGATCAATTCGATCTGGGCCAGCGCACCCTGCTAGACCTGCTGGATAGTCAGAACGAATACTTCGATACCCAGCGCGCGTATACAGCGGCAGAGGCCGATCTGCGAATCGCCCAGGCTGCCACCTTGTCCAATATGGGCCTGTTGTTGAATGCCATGGATGTTGCCGGCCTCAACGCGGAACAGATCGCCGAGCTGAACCTGGACCTGACCCGTGGCGATGGCGAGAATGCCCAGCCTTTGTGCCCGCCTGAAGCCCCACCAGCAGTGGTGCTGGACAAGGAAGCACTGTTTGCCGGACTGGCCGCCAGCAGCAATCGCTACCGTGAGGTGGGTGACAACGCGCTTGCCATTGAGCTGGAAGTGAAGTTTGCCCTGAATTCCTCGGAGATCACCGAAGACTTTGATGAAGAAATTGGCAATGCCGCGCAGTTCCTGAAGGAAAATCCCGGGGTGAGCGCTCGCATCGAGGGTCATACTGACAATACAGGTACCGCAGTTTACAACCAGTGGTTGTCGGAGCGTCGCGCCCAGACCGTGCGCCAGATGATGATAGACAAGCACGGCATTGATCCCGGTCAGATAATTGCCATAGGTAAGGGTCAGGACTATCCTGCGATGAGCAACGACACCGCAGAGGGTCGCAATGCCAACCGCCGGGTTGAACTGGTGATGGACACCGGCGGTATGTGACATCCGCCGCGCCGATAGCATGAAAGAGGCCGTGTGCAATGTAAGCCACGGCCTTTTTATTGGGTATTCAGTGCTGGCTTACAGGGACAATGCGCAACTGCGGCTTATATGGCTGTAGGGCAGGTCAGACTCCAGGTGCCACTGGTTGAAGCAAGCCTGTATCAGCCCCAGCTCTCTTTTGCTGCCTGGATTATCGTTTATATCCAAACCCGCTTTTTGCAAACACCGCACCACATCCCAGGTCACCACAAAGGTGTCCTTGCCCATATTCCTCAGCACCCGTTGCCCGGTCATGCCGCCGAGGCGCGCGCCGCGTTTCTTCATATAGGCGAACAGTCCGATTAAATCGTCTTCGGGCCAGCGGCTGACGAATTTGCCAAAGCTGCCGTGTTCTTTACCCACATCGAGAATGAACTGGGCATTGTGCTGCACAGTCAGTACTTTCTGTCGGTTGCGAATGATCTTCGGGTTCTGGGCAAAGCGGTCCAGTTGTTCGGGGCTGAGCATGACGATTTTTTCGGGGGGAAAGCCGAAGAATACCTCTTCGAAGTCATCCCACTTGTGGTTCACCACGCGCCATACGAAACCGGCCTGAAAAATACAGCGGGTCATCTCCGCCAGCCAGCGGTCGTCCTTGGTGCCGGCCAATGCGCGGGGGCTGCGCACCTTGGGCATCAGCTTCTTCAGCAGGGTCTCGCCGCCGTGGCGGTCACAGGCGCGCTGGTAAACGCTGGCGAATTTCTCCATTTACTTGTGGCTGCCGTCACACAGGGGCTGGTTGGCGGTGGCTTTGCAGCCGCAGAAGAACACCTTGCCCGCCTCGGCGGCTTCATAGCGCACCGGGGTGAATCCCGTATCTTTATGCGAGCCATCGCAAAAAGGCTGGCTGGCACTGAGTCCGCAGGCGCACCAGAAATAGGCTTTACCGGCTTCTACTTCCACGCCGAAAGGTGTGTCTGCTGCTCGCTTGGGTTGCTCCATGGTTCTCTCCTGAAATCATTTCGAAAGTTGTGCGGCCGCGCTTACTTCACGGCTCAGCTTTAAGTTGTGTGTTCGTGCTCACCGAGTAGAGTATAGAGGTTGCCCACGCGGATCAAAGTCACCGGGCAAATTAATCCCGGGCATTATAGGTACGCCTGACCAGTGCCTGCTATGCTTAGCGCACTAATAACAGTTACCGATAGCAAATCATGGCAGAAGACAGCAATACTCCCGAAACCCCGGTAGACGGCGCGTTGGAAACTACGGGCACCGCCAGCGAAGTAGTGGCCGACAATGGCGTCGCTAATATCGGTGAAACCGCACAGAAAATATTGACCAATGATGACCCGGTAGCGGCCCTGGCCGAAACCGTGACAGCTTTACCCGTACCGGAGGATACGATAGTGATCCTCCAGTTTTTTCAGCAAATGGACGCGGCTTCTCCGCTGGCAAGGCTGATTACCGCGGCCACGATTGTGGGCGTGTCTTTGCTACTCATGCTGATCGTAAGGATCATCACCCGGCGCAGAATTGCCCACCTGGAAAAATCAGCGCGCGTGCGACCGTTGCGCTGGCAGGCCCAGGACCTGGTGTCCTCCGAGGATATGAAGCAGCTGTGGCTGAATGTCTGGCGCTGGTTGGGCTGGACCTTGTCGGGGGTATTTTTACTGGTAGGGGTAACCGGTTTGCTGATGGTGTCCAATTGGACGCTGCGATTTGCGGCCCGCTTGATCACCCTGTTTGTGGCGGCACTGGACTACGTGTGGTCGGGCTTTATTGGTTATCTGCCAAACCTCATTACCATCATAGTCATCGTACTCGTCACCCGTTATGTAATCCGCATTATCGGCCTGGTATTCGAAGGTATTAAATCCCGGCGTATCTACCTGAAGAATTTCTACCCCGAGTGGGCAGAGACCAGCTTCAGCCTGATAAAACTGATGATTTACGCGCTGACGGCGGTGATCATTTTCCCCTATCTCCCGGGCTCCAGCTCACCGGCATTCCAGGGCATTTCGATTTTCGTAGGCGTATTGGTATCCCTGGGCTCCACCACGGCGGTGGCCAATGTTATCGCCGGTATCGTACTGACGTTTACGCGGGCCTTTGCCGTGGGTGACCAGGTGGAAGTGGGTGGTACCCGTGGGCGGGTGATCGAGCGCAGTACCTTTGTGACGCGTATCCAGACCTTGAAGAACGTCATTGTCTCCATACCCAATTCCATGGTGCTGAACAACAACATTATCAATTACAGTAAAAACGTGGGGCAGGCGGGCCTGGTGGTGCATTCCACTATTACCATTGGCTATGACGTGCCCTGGCAGACCGTGAGTGAACTGCTGATCGCGGCCGCCAGCAAAACAGACGGAATAGTGGGCCAACCGGAGCCCTTCGTGTTGCAGACGTCGCTGGATGATAACTACGTGAGCTATGAGGTGAACGGCTGGACGCGTAAGCCCGAGGAGCTGCCGCGCATCTACTCTAACCTGCATGCCAATATACTGGACGAGTTTCACGGTCACAAAGTCGAGATTACCTCCCCGGCCTTTCGCGCCAATCGGGATGCCAACGCCTCTACCATCCCCGAAGTCATCCCGCGCCCTCAAGCGAGCGAGGGCGGCACTTCCCCCTCCTGATATTCCTGTACTGAACGCCAGTCCGCCCGTGCAATCGGGCGGGCCTCCCGCTTGCCTTCGGTCACTCCTGGCTGCCGGCTCTCTGGGATTCTCTTGATCTCCGTCAAATACCCTCGCCGAAATAAAGGGTATTTTTGCCAGCAATAAACAGAATTTATTGCTCGGGAGAAAACTCATGAACAGAGTCCAGGCAGCGGCAGCCCTTGTCGCCATGCTTGCTGCAACCCTTTTTGCCCCAGTCACACTGGCTGAAACAGCGGCGGAGGAGGGGCAGCGCCTGTTTCGCGAGCACTGTCGTCACTGCCATGACGATGGCTCAGCCAATGGCAAATACACGCCCATGACACTGATCCAGGCCCAGTGGGAGCGCTTCTTCGATCGCAAATACGAGCGCGCTCATCGCAAGGTCAACGATGACAAATATGGTGGGGTTCCGGTAACCGAGGCGATCAGCCCGGAAGTGCTGGAGAAGATCAGGGACTTCGCCGTCGATCACGCGGCGGATACCGACCAGCCAATGACCTGTGGTTAACCATCTCTGAGGGGAGAGCGAGATCATGATGAAATCAAGAATGTCTTTAGCAGTGGGTGTCACAGTAGCGGCCCTGGCATTGCCCTTGAGTGGCCATGGGGCCACGGTTGACGAATTGAGCGCACAGTTGCAGGCCATGCAATCACAGATGATGGCAATGCAGAAGGAGCTGCAGTCCCTGCGGGAAAATGATGCCAATCGCGCCGAGGTCGTGGTGGTGGAAACCGATTACGGTGATCTGCAGGAAGAGGTCATGTTCCTGCGCGAGGATGTGGACGACCTGGATGATAGGCTGATGGAGCCTGAGCGGCACGCTGCACTGGATCGCATCGAGTGGGGCGGGGACTTCCGTTTCCAGGCACACTCCATAGACTCAACCATTCCGGATCATATCAACGGCCTGCAAATGCAGGGTGATTTTATCGGCATAATGCAGCAATTCGGCTTGCTGGGAGACGACTATACTTTCGAGGAGCTGTCCCAGGCATTCCAGCAGATCCAGGGCCTGCCGCCCGAGCTGACGGGGCCGATCATGGAGCAACTGAGACAGGCAAATTACGTCAAGGGCTATAACTTCAATGACGATGTGGTGCGCACCAGCCGCCTGCGCCTGGAGATGAAAGCCGAGGTCGCGGAAGATGTCAGCTTCTATGGCCGCCTGGGCATGTACAAAGTCTGGGGTGATTCCACCGGGGTGCAGATCTTCAATGGCCAGCCCACGTCCATCAACTGGGATGGGTCACAAACAACCTACCCCAACTCGGACGATGCCATCCGCCTGGAGCGGGGCTACTTCACCTGGAGTCGTATCATGGATACCGGGGCCTTCCTGTCCATTGGTCGCCGGCCCTCCACGGGTGGTGTGCCGATTAATTTCCGTAACGACGAACCCCGGGGCGGCACGCCCATGGGTTCGCTGTTCAACTACCAGTTTGACGGCATAACAGCGGGTTACCATATCAACGACTACTCTACGCTGCGGCTGTGTTATGGCGTGGGTTTCGAGTCGGACTGGGGTAATGCCAGTCAGTTGCAGCGCCCGGCGGATCGCCTGGACGACGCCTATTTCTATGGCCTGGTGTGGGATATCTGGGATACCCCCAGCATGTACATACACGCTATTGTGGCGCGCGCCGAGGATATCACCGACGGTTTCCCGGCCACCACCATCATGCCCTATGACCCGATCACCGGTGAGGCATTGCCTACGGTGCCACTGCGTTATACCCCTTCCGGTACTATCGGCAATATGGACCTGGCAGGCTTTGTTATCACCCGCCGGGACGGGCCGCTGGATTACTTCGTCAGTTATGGTTACATGG
>Ga0316189_10005770_pt1 | contig 11880 bp, 10 predicted proteins | sample LowCovwburrow_MG_FD_204930 | JGI IMG/M metagenome (GOLD analysis project Ga0316189, IMG submission 204930) | Coastal sediment microbial communities from Maine, United States - Lowes Cove worm burrow | ecosystem: Environmental > Aquatic > Marine > Coastal > Sediment | place: USA: Maine... | reverse complement strand
GAGACGGACCTCAGAGCGGGTTCCTTAGGGGTCCAGCAGAACGCTCGGGTCATCGCTGATCAACACCGGAGCCCGTGAGCTTCCGGTGATGGTCACCTTGGTCTGTCCAGCAGGCTCCCGATAGCCGCCTCGATGCTCGTTCGGCCCGTCGGCGGCCTCGTCGAGGGAGACCACGCCATGCCCCAGGACGGCGACGATCGCCCCGGGCTCGATCACCCCCTCGCGGAAGCGCAACCCTGAACTCAGGGTTGCGTCCTCCGCTAGGCGTCGTAGGAGGGCCTCTTCCGCTGGCGTCTGGTCGTCCGGCCGAGAGCGCGTAGAATCCTTGAGCGCTACCCTCACGTGCTCGGGGTGGACGAGCGCCCGACCGGTCTGGTCGCGGATGACAAACGAGACGCACTTCATCTCATCCGCGAATGTCGGGATATGATCAGCACTACTCCTAATGCCGTCGACCTCCACGATGTACGCGGCGCATCGCCGTCCCGAGAGAGGGGCGATGAGCGCTTCGTCGAGAAGCGAGAGTTCGCCGACAATGCGCTTCCTCGCTCCATTTGGATACTCGCCGATCTGGACGATTTTCGCATTGCGAAGGGCCTCTTTGATATCCCGTTTTTTCGCGGCCCTCCATCCCCACACAGCGGCGAGTGCACTGCTGGCACATAGTGCGGCCATGAAGAGGTCCTGCAAAGAGTCCACACCAGAAATGTACCTGAGATTCTCCGGGAGGTGGCCAAGCGGGGTAATCCATCTCCGTGATTTGGGAGGGGTCGTGGCCTAGCGGTCGATCTTTTCCAGCACCTGCCTCCACACACCGCTCTCGGACCAGCGTTTGTGCCAACGCCAGCAAGTTGTAGGCGTTCCGAAGTGTTCCGGGAGGTCGCGCCAGCGGGCGTCTCGCTGGATCTTCCAGCGGATGCCGTCGACAACGCCGCGAAGGTCCACAGGCGACCCCCCGCGGGGACGCGTCGCGTCCACCAAGGGGCCGATCTGGGCCCACTGGCGGTCGCTCAGCCGTCGGAAGTCTGGTTTCTTCGGAGCCTTGCGCTTCGACTCCGAGGGGCGATCCTCGGTCGCGCTGACGATCCGCGCCGTCGCGGTCACGAGCGCAGCACGCACAACGTTGTTGGCCAGGTGCGCGTACCGCTTGGTCGTGTTCGGCTGCTTGTGCCCCAGCATCTCGCCGACGATCGCCAGGGGTACGCCGGCCATCAGCGCGTCGCTCGCGAAGGAGTGCCGGAGGTCGTGCAGGCGGACGTCTGGGATCCCTGCTTCGTCGCGGATCCTCGCCCAGGTGAGGTTGAGCGCCGTCAGCTTCGTACCTCGGCGGCCCCGCACGACGAGGCCCTGCGAGGGATGGCCGGTCCCCTCTTGGATCTCACGTAGGAGAGCGAGCACCTCGTCAGAGACGAGAACTGAGCGTTGGCCGGTCTTCGTGTCGGGGAGGTTGAAGCAGGCGTGTTGCCAGTCGACCATAGGCCAGGTCAGCGTCAGGATCTCATCGCGCCGGAGCCCGGTGAGCATCAGCAGCTTGATCGCCCACACGGAGAACGGCTCAACGTGTCCAGGACGCCCGCGCGGGATGTTCAGCGCCGACTCGAAGACCTCGTGGACGCGCCGACGCTCCTCCGGGGTCAGGAAGCGCTCGACCTTCCTCGACCCGAAGCGGCGGATCCCCGCGGTCGGGTTGCGCATCTCGCTGAGCTCCCAATCGTCGATAATCCGGGTGTAGAGGCTCCCTAGGACGCATAGAACGTAGTCTGCGAGCCCTGGCCGGTCGCTGAGGCGGGTGTGCAGCGCCTTGGCGTCGCGCCGACGGACGCTCTCGAAGTGTCGATCGCCGAAGGTCGGGATGATGTGGTCGCGGATCAGTCGGCGGTAGTTCGTCGCGGTGCTCTTCTTCAGGTACGCGGGCATGAACTCTCGTTCGTAGCGCTCGCAGAGTTCGCGGATCGTCGTCCCATCGCCGCTCTGGGATGGTTCGGAACCCAGACGCTCGCCAGTACGCGGGCTGTCCTTTGGAGCGTCTCGCGGTGCTGGAGCACTCTTGCGCCCGGCTCGTCTACCGGGGCCGCGAATGACCGGCGCCGATTCGCCCTTGGGTGGGGCTGTGCCGTTCAGGATCGCGAGCGCCTGCTGACGGGCTTCGTCGGCGGTGAGCACCTCGCTCCACGGGCCGATCCGCACCCGGGTGTCGCGCCCGTCGACCATGTGGCGGACGAGAAACACCTTCCGACCGCTGGGGAGCACCCGGACGACGAAGCCCGGCAGCCGGCTACACGTGACCTCGTAGGTCCGGCCCTTCGGTCGGAGCTTGCGAACGCCCGCGTTGGTCAGTGTGCCCTTCATCGACCCCCGTTTTTATCGATCCAAAATCGATCCAGGATCGATCCAAATACGCCCTAAATGGGCCTGTCTCGAAAGACCTAATGTCTTGCTCGTGAGCGCGCAGAGCGGTTCTAGGCCACCATGCGAATATTGGTCACATGATAGGTGTGCTGGTTCCAGATCTTGCGTGTCCGGGTCCAGCGTGGGTTTGAGAAGACGCGAACGCCGGTGGTCTTGATGTTGCCCGGGCAGGAGAAGGACGAGTAGTTGTTCGAGGCCGCGACGATGTCAGCGTGGCCGTCGCTGTCGACGTCGGCGATCAGCGGGTACTCGTGGAGAGTGCCCGAAGTGTTGCAGATTTCGCTGAGGATCTTGCCGTCGAAGCCGCGGTAGATCCGGAGGAACTCTTCGTCGCCGTAGACGACCTCGGCCCGGCCGTCCCCGTCGAAGTCGTAGACGGACGAGCCGGTGAAGGATGAGGAGCAGTCCTGGGTCTGCTTCGACCAGACCAGGGTGCTGGTGTTGGGGACGTTCTCGTCCATCAGCTTGTCGCCGTCGAAGACCGCGTAGCCGACCCCGCCGGCCACGCCGATGTCCGGCTTGCCGTCGCCGTTGAACTCGGCGACCGTCGGCGGCCCACCGCCGCCGGAGTAGCCGTTGGAGTTGACGGGGCAGAGCGCCGGGTTGAGCGAGCCGTTGATGTCGACGTTTTGCCGGACTACGACCGCCTTGTCGGGGGCATCGGCGTCGTAGCGCCAGACGTGGAGGTTGTGGACGTTGCTGCCCTTGCCGAGGTTGGCGATGACGATGACCTCGGGCTTGCCGTCGAGGTCGAGATCAGCGATCGCCGGGAAGGTCCCGGTCAGCTTCGAGTCGGCGATCATCGTCCCATCGGCCTCGAAGGCGCGGGTGGCCGTGACGATCTCGAGGGCTCCGTCGCCATCGATGTCGGCGGCGAGGGCCCGTTCGCGCCACCAGCTCGCGGCGTACTTGACCGGGAATGTCGCCTTGACGGCGCCCGTCTGGCCGTTGAGGACGCTGCCCGCGAGGAGCACTTCGGGGCTGCCGTCGCCGTCGAAGTCGGCGATCGCCGGCATGTCGCAGTAGCTGATCGACAGCGCTGACCAGTAGTCAGACCCGTCTGGGTGGAACGCGCGAGCTCTCCCGCCCTCTGTGCAGGCGACGATCTCAGCCCCGGGGATCCCGTCAAGGTTTGCTGCGGCGAGCGCCTTTCCTGGCCAAATTCGGTTGCTCTGGGGGTTCACCGACCACTTCTTGACCATCGTCCCGTCGATGACCGAGTAGGCGTGGAGGGTGCCATTGTTGTTGTAGGACCCGCCAGCGAACGATGACCAGATCATGTCCGGGATGTCGCGTCCGTCGACGTTGTCGTCGCAGTTGTCGTCGTCGAGCTGGGCGATGATCGGCGGCATCATCACCCTACCGGCGGTCCACTGGTGCTTGAGCTCTGGCTCAAAGATCATGTCGCTCGTGAAGAGACACTCTGGCAGGCACTCGAGCGTGTTGGGGTCATCGGGCTCTTCGCCCGGCTCACACTTCGACGGGAGCGGGAGGCAGACGCCGGTGTCGGGACTTCCGCCGCCGCCACAGATCTTGTCCCCGGCCTCGCCGAGGCTGTAGTCGCAGTAGCTGTCCGCGGCGCAGTCGCTGCCGGTCACGCAGGCATCTCCCGGGTCGACGCAGCTCTCAAAGGCGCAGAGCTGGCCCTCGCCGCAGCACTGCTCGCCGCAGGCGTCGTCGACGGGGCAACAGACCCCGCCGACACAGACGCCGTCGAAGCACTCGTCCTCGCAGGCTGGACCGTCGGTGTCGGTGCCGGTGTCGGTGTCGGTCGTCGAGTCCGTGACGCCTGTGTCGGAGGTAGAGTCGGTGTCGGAGGTAGAGTCGGTCGCGGAGGCAGAGTCGGTCGCAGCCGTGGCCGTTGCGGTAGCGGTCGCGGTAGCGGTCGCCGTAGCGCTGCTGTCGCTCTCACTCGCGCTACCGGAGGCGGTTGTCGTCGCTGTCTCGCTCGCGCCTGAGGTGGGGGCGCTTGTCCCCGTCTCTGTCGCATTTCCGCCGCTTGTCGCGGTCTCACCACCACAACCGTCGGTCTCACACGCTGTGTCGTCGCCGCATGAGGCGAGCATCAACCCGATCGCAGAGGCGACAAACCCACAAATTAAACCAGTACGCATACCTTCACCACCCATCAGAACGAGGAGAGCATCGGCTCTCGGGCCTCGCAAGCCCCCGGTCGAGAGCGCCGGTGGTTGGTCGGCCGGGGCGGAGCGAGAGCGTTGCGCGCCGCTTCGCGCCCGATCGCGCGCAAGGTGATCGCGAGAATTGTTCCAGGCCTCGGCGTTCGCGGAGTGTCTATTGTTGTCCGTCGACGCGCGCTCGTGAGCGTGAAAGCTCGGAGTTGCACATCGGGCGATATTGCGTTCAATGCGATTCCGCCCGCGCTTCATTGCATATCCAATAGACCCCGGCTGCGTCGGATGTCGGGAGTCCCGGTTGCGACGCTCGATTCAGGCGGAATTCCGTCGCTGCGGGGTTTGTCGACGGGGCGCGAAGCGGCGCGTAATGCTCGTCCCAAGGGGGACAATCGACCGTCGACGCAGAGCGTCAGAGCGCACGGTCGACCGCGAAACAGGACGTTGATCGAGACCCCACATCCTGTGTCAGACTCGCGTGGTCCATGGTTGGAGCTGAGACAAAGGGGAGGCAAACATGAGTGACGAGATCGTTCGCTTTGATCTGCCGCAGTCGGCGATCCCGACGCGTTGGTACAACATCCAGGCGGACCTACCGCGGCCACTGCCGCCGGTGCTCCACCCTGCGACTCACAAGCCGGTAGGTCCGGAGGACCTTGCGCCGCTCTTCCCGATGGCTCTGATCGGCCAGGAGGTCTCGACGGAGCGGTTCATCGATATCCCGGAGGAGGTCCGTGAGATCTACAAGCTGTGGCGGCCTACGCCGCTGATCCGGGCTCGGCGCCTGGAGAAGCTGCTCGACACCCCGGCGCACATCTACTTCAAGTACGAAGGGGTCTCGCCGAGCGGCTCGCACAAGCTCAACACGGCGGTCCCCCAGGCCTACTACAACAAGATGGAGGGGGTTCAGGGGCTGACCACAGAGACAGGTGCGGGGCAGTGGGGGACAGCGCTCTCGATCGCGTCGAACTTCTTCGACCTCGAGTGCATCGTCTACATGGTCAAGGTGAGCTACGAGCAGAAGCCGTACCGCCGGGCGATCATCCAGTCCTTCGGCGCCAACGTGACGCCGAGCCCGAGCAACACGACGGAGTCCGGACGGCGCTTCCTCGCCGAGAATCCCGACAGCACTGGCTCGCTGGGGATGGCGATCTCTGAGGCGGTTGAGGTCGCCGCGACCAGCGGAGGCAAGTACAAGTACGCCCTCGGCTCCGTGCTCAACCATGTGTTGATGCATCAGACCGTGATCGGCCAGGAGGCGCTCCTCCAGCTCCGTCAGGCGGACGCCTACCCAGACGTGGTGATCGGCTGTACCGGCGGCGGTTCGAACTTCGCTGGCATCGCCTTCCCGTTCATCCGCAACAACATCAACCACGGGATGAAGACCCGGATCGTCGCGGTCGAGCCTGCTGCCTGTCCGACGCTGACACGCGGCTCCTACGCCTACGACTATGGCGACACGGCCGGGATGGCGCCTGTCGTCAAGATGCACACGCTCGGCGCCAACTTTGTCCCGGCGCCGCTGCACGCTGGTGGCCTTCGCTATCACGGGATGGCGAGCATCATCAGCGAGCTCCTCGATCAAGACATGATCGAGGCCATCGCGATCTCGCAGCTCGAGGTCTTCGGCGGAGCGCTGAAGTTTCTCCGCTCTGAGGGGATAGTCCCGGCGCCCGAGCCTTCGCACGCGATCGCTGCCGTGATCCGCGAGGCGTTGGCGGCGAAGGAGGCGGGCGAGAAGCGGACTATCCTCTTCAATCTCTGCGGTCACGGTCACTTCGACATGGCGGCGTACGACGCCTACAACCGCGGTGAACTCACCGACTACGAGTACCCGCAGGAGGCGATCGACGCGGCGATGGCCAAGATGCCGCAGATCGAGGGTCAGCCGATCGTCGCCCGCAGGCCCCCGCCGCCCGCAGCTCCGGCCGAAGAGAGCCCGGTCGAGGAGGCGCCCGCGGAGGTGATCGCGGAGGCGGAGGCGCCCGCAGAGGAGGCGGCCGTCGAAGAAGCGCCCGAGGAGGCGGCTGCCGAAGAAGCGCCAGCGGAGCAAGCGGCTGCCAATACTCCACCAGTGGAGGTAGAGGCGGAGGTAGAGGCGGAAGCGGAGGCGGAGGCGGAAGCGGAGGCGGAGGCGGAAGCGGAGGCGGAAGCGGAAGCGGAAGCGGAAGCGGAAGCGGAAGCGGAGGCAGAGGCGGAGGCGGAGGCAGAGGCTGAACCAGCGGCTGAACCAGCGGAGGCAGAGGTCTCAGCCGAAGAGGAGGCGGAGGCACCAGCGGAAGAGGAGGCGGACGAAGTGGTGGTCGCGGAGTCCGAGGCTCAGGCCGCTCCCGAGATCCCGTCCCCGCCGTCGATCGATGTGCCGCTGGTGCCGGCTATCGGGGCGCCCGCGATCCCTGCGCTCGACATCCCGGGCTTTGACGCCCCGGACGCTTCAGACTTCGGCAACGAAGAGGAGTAGGCGGCGCTCCGGCATCGACGCCGGAGCGACCGTGGTGGCGCCGACGCCCAGCCTTCGCTGGGGTCGGCGTTCTTCGTGCTCGGTGGTAGGGTCGCTCTCCGATGAGCGAGCGAACGAGCGAGCCGGCGAGCAGGACCGAGGAGACATGCCTCGATGGTCTGTCGATCGGGCTCTTGCGTGCACGCCTTCGCGAGGTCCTCGAGCTCAAAGCGCTCCCTCGGGCGGGGTGGGTCCGCGAGGGGGTCGTGAACCCCGAATCGGTCGCCGCCCACAGTTGGGGGGTCGCGTGGCTGGTCCTCACGCTCGCACCGGCGGCGATCGATCGCGGACGAGCCCTCGCGATCGCTGTCCTCCATGATCTCGCCGAGGTGCGAGTCGGCGATATCACGCCGCTCGACGGAGTCGGTCCTGCCGACAAGCGTCGCCGCGAGGAGGCGGCGATGGATGGCCTGCTCGGTGGCTTGCTGCGGGCCGAGGAGATGCGCCAACTCTGGCTGGAGTATGAGGAGCAGAGCTCGCCCGAGGGACGCCTGGTCAAGGCGTGCGACCGTCTGGACATGGCGCTCCAGGCCCAGCTCTACGCGGCCGACGATGGGATCGATCCCTCTTCGTTCATCGCCTCGGCGCTGGAAGGGCTGCCGCCAGGGCTCTTTGTTGAGCTCGCGCGTGCCCTCGAGTAAGCGGGCGCCTGAGCGGGGTCGCCTCGGGTCGTCAGGGCCTGAGCGTGCAGACCATCGAGTCGATGAACTCGTCGATGAAGGCTGTCAGATCGCGGACAGGGGCGATCGGGTGGTTCTCATCCACACGCCCGCTGTTGACTAGCGAGCAGAGGCCGTGGACGGTGGTGATGATCCGCAGGCTGGTCATGTCAGGGTCGACCGACGCCGCGATGACGCCGCGCTCGCGGCCCTCGGCGATCCAGCTCCGGATATTCATCAGCGGCTGGAGGTGCGTCGCGATCTCTTCGTCGGACATCTCCGAGTAGTTGATCTGCTCATGCTCCATCAGGACGCTGTAGAGCCACCGGTTGCTCCGGCTGAAGTTGACATACGCACGTCCCCACGCGCGCAGGCGATCGACCGGATCGTCGATCGAGGCGACGCGGTCGATGACCTCGCGCTGGCCGAGTTCGTGACCGTAGACCCGGATTTGATGGAGGATCGCCGCCTTGGACTCGAAGTGTTGATAGAGCGCGGTCGCCGAGATGCCGAGGCGTTTGGCGATCGCTCGCATCGTCAGTCCCTCTTCGCCGAGCTGCGATCCTAGCTCGACACTCGCAAGGATGATCGCTTCCCTCAACTCTGGTCGCGGCAATCGAGACATAGATATGTCGTATCACTTGGCCTCCTGCGTGGAAACGACCTTTTCTGCGGGGAATGGACGCGGTTGTCACATTGGCGCCCATTCCGTATGCGAACACAGTTCCTCGGCCTCCGTCGGGCTCGCCCTGGTTTGCCTGTGGATCGTCCGTCGTTCTCTCGCGCCGCTCGAGTCGGTCAGGCCCGAGGACGTCGAAGACAGGCCACCGCCAGCGATCGAGCGGGTTGCCGGGCGTGTTCTGAGGCTCGCGGCGGAGCGGGTCGGCTAGCGTTCGGCGAGCTCTCGCGGAGCCGGGCGGCTCGTCGCGCCAAAGGAGCCGAGAAGCTCGCGGTACCAGGCCTCGGCCGCTGCGCTCTGGCCCGGCAGGGTTGTCGAGCCCCAGATGAGCGAGAGCGTTTGTACGGTCGTCGCGCTGGTTTTGGTCCGCTGCGCGTCCTTGACCGGGTTGGCGCAGGGTCCGTCGCCGTCGTGGAGGCAGAGGAGGTCGCCGACGGCGATCGTCTGGCCCGATGCGTTGAAGACGTAGGTCGTCCCGGGGGCGGCGAGGCCGACGCGGAGCGGCGCGCTCGTCCGAGCGAGATCGACGACGCTGATCGGCAGCCCGCTGTGGAGGGAGACGACGTTGCAGGCGTCGACCGCCGGGTTGATCGAGCCGAGCTTGCCCTCGCGGATCGCCCGTCGGAGGTACTCGCAGGAGGGCTTGCCCCGCCCGGTCGGCTTGTAGCGGCCGTTGCGGAGGAGGTCGCGGATCGCGAGGCGGGTCCTCTCGTCGTAGCTGAGCGGCGTGGCTGCGTCGAGGCTGAGGAGCGGGAGCAGGAGCGCAGGATCCTCGACGGATCCGAGGGGCGCGGGAAAGGTGGTGATGAAGGCTCTTAGATCGAGGGAGGGCAGGGGATCGCAGAGGAGCATCGCCGACCATCATACGGTCGATCCCCAGCGTGGGTGCGGCCGCTCGTAGGCATCGCCTCGCTGCTGTGGGATCCTTGCGTCAATGCTGCAGGTCCGCCGAGGCTTGGCGTTCCTCTTGGTGAGCGCCTGTGGAGCGACTGACCCTGGCGGGACGGCGGGCGTCGAGGGCTCGGGCGGGGTCTGTGGCGCGCCGCCTGACGCGATCGTCCTTCAGGGGGGTTGTCCGCTCCCGCTCGCATGCCCGGTGATCGATCGCTACGGCGGTGGTGCCGAGTGCACGGCCTACCCGCTCGATGGGGGCGCTCTCTACAGCAGCGCGGAGACCTGCGTGCTCGAGCATCTGTCCTCAGGGACTCCTGGTCGGATCATCATCGAGGGGGCCTGCGGGCGCTTCGAGGAGACGATCACCCTCAGCATCGTCGCGACCGGCGAGGCGATCCTGAGCGTCGAGTCGCGTGAGCCCTGTGATGACTGTGAGTGCGGTGACGTGCGCCGGATCTGGGGGCCGCTCGATGAGTGTGAGCTGGCGGCGATCGAGGTCTTCGCCGAGTGTCTCGAGGAGGCCGAGCCGGCGGGTCGTGTCGCGTGCATGACGCCTGAGACCTGGTTGCGGGGTTGTGCCCCCACATCGCCGCGCTGCGTCGGTCGCTGACCTGCGGTGGGCCGCGAGAGCACGCTCCTCGGCGGGTCCGCGCTCTCCATGAGGAGCTCAAGGGGTCGTTGATGGCGTCGACGCGAACTTCTGCCGCGCTGTCCTAGACGGCGCGTATTCGAGCGAGCTACAACACCCTATGCGCTCGTGTGCGCACCTCACCGCGGAATCTCTATGTCCAACAACGCTTCGCTTCGCCTCTCCTCTCTCTTCGTCTGCGGCCTCAGTCTGACCTTGCCGCTCGCCTGTGGCGATGACGGGATCGGGAGCAGCTCGGCGACAGACGGGGGATCGAGCGACACCCAGGGCAGCGGTGCAGGGTCGACGGCGGCGAGCGATGGGACCACGGCGACAACCCAGGCGAGCGGGGGAGGCAGCGAGAGCGCCACCTCGAGCGACACCACCACGGGCTCGACCTCGGGGATGCCGACGGCGACGGCGACGGCGACGAGCGGGGAGACCACGAGCACGACGGGGGAGACGACGACCGGTGGCGCGGTCGAGGGCTTTCAGGTCGGCTTTGACGTCGTCGACGTCTCGCCGACGCCGGCCCAGCTCGACGAGGAGGACATCTACATGGGCGCCTACGGAGCCCCGTTCACCCGCGGCCCAGCGAAGGGGGTCCACGACAGGATCTATGTCCGGTCGATGGCGATCGAGGCCGAGGGGGTCGGCTTCGTGATGGCGATCGTCGACCTCCCCGGAATGGGCAATCAGAACACCCGAGCGATCCGCGAGATGGTCGCCGACATGTCGGATCTCGAGGAGTCGCAGGTGCTCATCGGCACCACTCACACCCACTCGAGCCCGGATCTGATGGGCCTGTGGGGCGGGGTCCCGGACGGGTACAGAAACCAGCTCAGGGAGCAGGCCGCGCTGTCCATGGTCGCCGCCTGGGAGGCGCGCGAGGTGGCGGATCTCTACGTCGCCAGCGGGACGGCGCCCAACCGCAACCGCCGCGGGTGGGACTTCACCGACGATGCGATGGTCGTCCTCGACGCTCGCGACCTCGAGGGCGAGCGGATCGGCACCCTCGTCAATTTCGCCGCCCATCCGATCATCCTCGGCGAGAGCAACAAAGAGATCTCCTGTGACTACACCGGACCGATGGTCCTCGCGCTCGAGGAGGAGCTCGGGGCTCCGGTCGCGCTCTTCAACGGGACCCTCGGCGATGTCAGTCCGGACGTCCCCGACGGCGAGTACGAGAATGACTTTGAGCAGGCCGCCTTCTACGGCGAGCTGCTCTCGGGGATCGCCGCGGGCCTGGTCGCTGACGCGGAGCTGATCGAGCCGGTGGTCACCCTCGACTATCGCGAGTGGACCGAGAAGGTCGACAACTTCCTCTTCCAGGCCGCTGCGCAGCTCGGGATCCTCCAGTACGACTTCGACATGAAGGGCCTGGAGCTGGAGGTGCTCACCCAGTCGACCTACTTCCGCCTCGGGGCCCAGGTCCAGGGGGTCGCGTTCCCGGGTGAGTCGCTCACCCGCAACGGCCTCGCGATCAAGGAGGCGATGAAGGCCCCGCACCGGATGATCCTCGGCAACACCGGCGATGCCCTCGGCTACTTCATCCCCAGCGATGAGTGGCAGACCGGCAAGAACGACGACTACGAAGAGTCGGTCTCGCTGGGGAAGACCGCCGGCGACAATGCCCGCGACGAGATCGTCGAGATGCTCAAGGCAGACGTCGACTTCTAGCCCGAGCGTGGCCGGGAATATGGCACCGAGCCGGCCGGGCAGAGCCTGCCGCTGGCCCGTTGAAGAGGCCGCACTGAGGACTGTGTACGGGGGCGTGTGGCTTCCAGCAGACCTTCTCCTTCTTGTCGAAGGGCAAGAGCATGGCGGAGACCTGTCACGGCGGGCCGATGCTCAACGAGACCAACGAGACCAACGAGACCAACGAGCACTACGCCGACCGCTTTGCCCTGCCGCCGGCGAAGCTCGTCCTCTCCGGGCAGGACGAGGCCGACTCCACCGCCTACATGAAGCTCCTGTAG
>Ga0316189_10005769_pt1 | contig 11880 bp, 16 predicted proteins | sample LowCovwburrow_MG_FD_204930 | JGI IMG/M metagenome (GOLD analysis project Ga0316189, IMG submission 204930) | Coastal sediment microbial communities from Maine, United States - Lowes Cove worm burrow | ecosystem: Environmental > Aquatic > Marine > Coastal > Sediment | place: USA: Maine... | reverse complement strand
CCACGACTACACCAGCGGCTCCGACAATGTGTTCGCAAACTTTGAGGGGTCCAATGTGTTTGGCGTCTCAACGGTTAAAGGTATCTTGGTCCGGATCGGGGATAAGCTCAAGCGCATTCAATCGTTTGATGAGCAAGGCCATCTGAAGGTAAAGGATGAGTCGGTTCAGGACGCATTGATCGACATCATTAACTACTCCGTGCTGATCGGCGGCGTGTTCGAGCAAGAGAAGCGACGTGGAGAATGAACTCTTTGATTATCAAGTCGAAGGATATGGCTTTCTCACGGCAAGGAAACATGCTTTGCTCGCTGATGAGATGGGACTCGGCAAAACGCCCCAGGCCATTGTTAGCGCAGATGGTTTGGCCGCCCGGCGGATACTGGTTGTTTGTCCGGCAATCGCTCGCATCAACTGGCAGAGGGAGTTTGATGCTTTTAGCTTCCTCTCAAGAAGCTCATCGGTCATAGAGTCGGAGAAGTTTGACGACGCTGAAATATTAATCTCATCGTATGAGATGTTGAACAACAAAAAGGTACGCAATCGCGTACGATCCTTTAACCCTGACACGGTGATCATAGATGAAAGCCATTATCTCAAAGGTAGAAAGTCCAACAGAACAAAAATACTCCTCGGCCAATATTGCCGAGGTGGTGGCCTCATTCCGGAAAATGCGAACGCTTGGTTTTTATCCGGAACTCCAGCACCTAACAATCCCGCCGAGCTCTGGCCTATCCTCCACTTTTCAGGAGTGTATCCAAAAGGGTATTGGGATTATGTCCGTGAGTATTGCACCGGATACGAAGGACCTTTCAATTTCAAGATTACCGGCGCAAGAAATATTCCGAGACTGAGAAAATTAATTGATCCGTTTATGTTGCGGAGAAAGAAGATAGACGTGGCCAAGGACCTACCATCGATTACATTCAAGGACGTATTCATCCCGCTGAAGAGCTTGGATTACGACGACCTGCAGACTTTCTTCCGGACCCTATGGCAGAGCGACCGCACCATACGACCGCAGCTTCAGCGGCAAGAGGCGGCGCTGAGGGTTCTGTTTGAAAGCCGGCCGTCTCCTGATGATACGGTAAAAGCTTTGGAAGCTATGGCCGAGAGCATGGGAACTTTACGCCAATGGATCGGGGTCGCCAAGTGTGAGGCGGTGGCCGAGCTGATCAAGCAGGACATCGAAAGCGGTATGGAGAACGTGGTCATCTTCGCCCACCACCGGGTTGTGATCCGGGCTTTGTCTGAATACTATCTTAAAGATCTGAAGCCCGGCGTACTCTACGGCGGCACCAGCCCCAAGCGTAAGCAGAGAATGATCGATGACTTCCAAGCTCGAAAACTAAAGGTCATCATCTGCCAGATCCAGGCGGCCGGAACAGCCATCGACTTGACAGCATCGCATAACGTGGTGTTCGTTGAGCCTGATTGGGTACCGGGCAACAACGCTCAAGCTGCCATGAGGGTTCACCGCCACGGCCAGACCCGCCCGGTGCTGGTGAGATTTCTGGCTGCAGCCAATTCGATCGATGAGCACATTATGAAAGTGTTCCGTAAGAAGGCGCAAACACTAACAAAAATATTTGATTGAAATTAGTTGTTGCATTTCTTGCAACGTGCTGTATAATTGTTTTCACATTTAACTTTTCACTAACCATTGGAGGAAGTATGAAGATCACATTAGAGTTTGAAAGTATGGAAGAGTTTGAAAATTACCAAGGGTACCGGCGCAAGGACGTAAGCACTGGGCCCGCCACCCCCGAGTTAAATATTCAAGTCGAAGAGAAGCAACCCTTTGACCGGGATGCCATCAAGCAACGGCTCACAGATCTCGGCGTCAACTTCAACGATAAGGCCCGGACGGACACCCTGGCCGCGCAGCTCGAAGCGTTTGAAGCGGACAACCCGGAGATTGATGAGGTCGAGGAAGTCGTAACAGTTGACGAACCAACGCCAGATACCGCAGAAGTCGTAGCATCTGACGATTACACAGCCCAGGACGTTCGGGAATTTCTGCAGCAGGTTACCGAGAAGGACGGTATGGCGGTCGCCAAGGAAATTCTCACAAAGTATGAAGCTAAGAACATCTCAACCCTGGACCCGTCAAACTACGCCGGCGTCATCGAGGGTTGTAAGGAGGTGTTATGAGTTGGCGTTGTTTCTTCGGCTTCCACAAGTGGTCGGAATATAAAAACAGAGGGATCTACCGACGCCGTGTTTGCGGCCGGTGTTTCAAGGAAGAGATGAGGTTGAGTAATGGCTAAAAAGAAAGATAAAAAACCAGAGCATTCACCGCTTGGCGCGAGCTCAATGAAGCGTTGGCAAGCTTGCCCCGGTTCGGTCAATCTTTGCCGGGGTAAAAGCTCCAAGTCTTCGGCGTATGCTGCCGAGGGGACCGTGGCTCACGACATAGCGGAGCAAAACTTGAGGGGTAAGGGTAAACTTGAATCCTTCATCGGTAAAGTTGTGTCGAATAATGGCCATAAAATAACCATAACAAAAGAAATGGTCGATGCCGTAAAGGTATATGTTGATCACCTGCGAAATGATATAATGAAACTTGATGCCGGGTTTAAGACTTTCATCGAGCAGAAGTTTCACCTGTCAACCATCCATGAAGATCTCTACGGCACCAGTGACTTCACTTGTTATCTGCCATCAACAAAAACCCTTTACGTTCGTGACTATAAGCACGGCGCCGGGGTGGCTGTTGATGTAGAAGACAACCCGCAGTTGCTTTACTATGCTCTGGGGGCGCTGTTGGACTCGGGAGTACCTGCAGCCAAGGTTGATGTTGGTATCGTTCAACCACGTTGCGAACACCCGGACGGTTACATTCGTTCGAAAGTCTTCGAGTCAGTTGATCTCCTTGAATGGAGCGGTGTACTTGAGGAAGCAGCGATCGCAACCGAAGATCCGAAGGCGCCATTGAATGAAGGTGATCATTGCCGATGGTGCCCGGCGGCAGTCGAGTGCCCGGAGAAACTGAAAGCTGTGCAGGCTGCGGCGGCCGTTGACTTCGAAGAGGTTGCTGTGATGGACGCTCCGGAGCTGGCAGAAATGTTGACCCTGGTTGAGAAGCTTGAGCCCTGGTGCAAAGCGGTACGGGAAAAAGCCTATGCCGAAGCCGAGCATGGCCGTGAGCCCCAAGGCTGGAAGCTGGTACAGAAGAGAGCAACCCGCAAATGGCGCAAAGATTCGGATGCTGTCAAAGAACTTCTTAAATACGGCATGGATGAGGATGATATTTATGCCGATCGTAAGCTGAAGACTCCACCACAGATCGAGAAAATTATAGGCAAGGATGATAAGGAGGTTCTTGTTGATCTCGTAGTCAAAGAGTCGAGCGGCTTAAAGCTGGTGCGGGAGAGCGAATCGGGTGAGCCGGTCCGTTTAGATCCTAAGTCAGACTTTGCATAAATACATACAACTATTTGTACGTATTCATGCAATACATTTTACAAAATAAATCAAAGAAAAGGAAATCAAATGAGTGAAACAAGAGTAATGACCCCGGAGTTCCGTGTCTCTTTCCCCAACGTCTTTAAGCCGGGCCGTGCCCTGCAGGAAGGCGCCGAGCCGAAGTATGGCATGTCCATGCTGTTCCCGAAAGGCGCGGACTTGAAAGCCCTGAAGGCGGCTGCGGCTGCAGCGGCCAAAGAGAAGTGGGGCGACAAGATTCCAAAGGGTATCCGTGATCCGTTCCGGGATCAAGGTGAGAAAGAGTATGAGGGTTATGAGGACGGCGCGATCTTTATCAATGCTACCTCGAAGCTGAAGCCCGGCCTGGTCGATAGCCAGCGGGAAGACATCATTTCAGATGAAGAGTTTTACGCAGGTTGCTACGCCAGAGCGACGATCAATGCCTTTGCCTACGACACTGCAGGCAACAAAGGTGTGGCGTTTGGGTTGAACAACGTGCAGAAGCTTCGAGATGGTGATCCGCTTGGCGGCCGCGTTCGTGCAGCTGATGACTTTGAAGCCGTTGAGTCAAGTGGCGGCGGCAAAGATGATGATCTGTTCGGTTAATTAAACAACGAAAATCCTCGGGGCTTAACCGCCTCGGGGATTTTTTCGTGCTAATTTTTGGAGACTAACGTGGTACTGCATTTAGATTTTGAAACCCGATCAGCAATCGACCTCAAGAAACGAGGGGTGGATGTCTATTCCAAGGACGCATCAACAGATGTGTGGTGTATGGCGTATGCTTTTGATGACGAAGATGTTGAAGTGTGGACCCCAGGGGATAATTGCATGAACCTGGCCAAGCTTCTGATCCATGTCAAAGAAGGTGGTTTGTTATACGCGCACAACGCAGCTTTCGAATATGCCATCTGGAACAACGTGCTGGCGCCGAGGTATGGCTGGCCAAAGCTGCAGGTCAAGCAGATGCGTTGCACCATGGCGATGGCACTGGCTATGTCATTACCGGCGTCATTGGTTGATGCCGCGGCGAGTGTTGGGCTCGATGAAGCCAAGGATATGGAAGGTCATCGGTTGATGATGCAGATGGCAAAGCCTCGCAACGTTGAGCGTATGACGTGGTGGGATGACGCCGATCGGCAGCGAAGACTGAGAGAATACTGCAAACAAGATGTCGTAGTCGAGAGAAAACTTCATCATAACATAAGAGAACTGAGTGCACCAGAGCAAGAATTGTGGATTCTGGATCAGGTTATTAACAATCGAGGGGTGTATGTTGACCTTCATTCGATCGATAAAGCAGTGGAGATGGTCGGAGAAGCCAAGCGATTGATCGATATTCAGATCAATAAGATCACAAACGGCGCGGTAACAGGCCACACCAAGACCATAAAGATGACCGATTGGCTGAACGAACGTGGCGTAGACGCCATCTCAGTGGCTAAAGCGGACGTTATAGACATGCTGAAGCGGGATGATCTGCCTGCAGATTGCCGGAGAGTGCTTGAATTACGTAAAGAAGCCGGCAAATCTTCCACCGGCAAACTTGACTCCATGAGATTAAGAGCTGATAAGGACCAAAGAGTACGCGGCACCATGCAATATCACGGTGCATCAACCGGCCGCTGGGGCGGCAGAGGTATACAGGTCCACAATTATCCACGTCCTAATATGAAACAACCGCAGATCGAGGATGCCATCGCGCACCTGGATGATGAATTGTATTTGGAGATCATGCACGGCAACATCATGGACATCATGCCATCAATGCTGCGCGGTATGATCAGTGCGGCGCCAGGTAATGAGCTGATCTGTTCTGACTTTTCAAACATTGAGGGCAGGATACTGGCCTGGTTGGCCGGAGAGGAGTGGAAGTGTGAAGCGTTCAGGCAGTTTGACAAAGGGATTGGGGCAGACCTTTACCGACTTGCATACGCCCGGTCCTTCGGAGTCAGTGTGGCGGACGTTGACGACTTCATGCGCTCGGTCGGCAAAGTCATGGAGCTTGCACTTGGATACCAAGGCGGTGTCGGCGCCTTTCAAACAATGGCGAGAGGGTACGGCGTCCAAGTTACAGACCGTAAAGCAGATGAACTCAAAGTCGCGTGGCGTGAGGCGCACCCGGAGATCGTTCAGTATTGGTACGACGTTGAGAAAGCGGCGATCGCTGCAGTCAAAAAGCCAGGTGTTATATCTGAGTGCCGATCGATCTCGTTTATTAAAAAGGGTTCTTTCCTTTGGCTACGACTTCCATCTCAAAGAGTCCTGTGCTATCCTTATCCGCGTCTCGAATCGGTTGAAACTCCCTGGGGCTCCGAGAAGTTGGCGGTTACCTATATGGGAGTTGATGCTGTCAGTAAAAAGTGGATCAGGCAAAAAACATACGGGGGCAAATTAGTAGAAAACTGTTTCTCAAAAAATACGTTGACACTGACAGACTCAGGTGTTAAACGTATATGTGATGTGGCAGAAAGCGACCTTGTTTTTGACGGGGTTGATTTTGTAAAAACAAAAGGAGCTATTTACCAAGGTGAAAAGGAGGTTGTCGAATGGCTGGGCGTTCGAGTCACAGAAAACCATCAGATTCTCGCTGGCAGGAAGTGGAAAAGTGTGACAAACTTGGACGGGTATGCCACTGCAGAAGCCCTCGAGTTGGGGCTCGCTTCGGCAAACTGGTTGTCCAAAAACCTGGCGTCGGGAACTATGAAAAATCTATATGCCTTTGTGATTGCGGGGAGCCACATACGGTCAACAACAGATCGCTGTTCCGAGGCCGGGCTACTCAATGCAGAAAATGTGGAGCTAAAAAAACAGGAGAAGCCGCAGCTTTATACTCGGAGTTCTTCCCAACACCGGAAGTCTCGACCACCTGGCAGCACCGATACACCGGGATGGTTTCGCGGTGCTATAACAAAAATCACAAAGCTTATCCGAACTACGGGGGGCGAGGAATCCGCATCTGCGCGGAATGGCGGAAAGACAGACGAGCGTTTTTTGCCTACGTGGTGCAGCTATCTGGCTGGAATAAAAGAGGATTGGATCTCGACCGGATTGATAACGAAAAAGGGTATGAACCGGGCAATATCCAGCTTGTTACCCGCAAACAAAATAGCAACAATCGCCGAAGAACGGTTTACCTCGAACACCAGGGGCGCCAGTATTCCTACTCAGAATTTTGGAGAAAGTTTTGTCCAGAATGGTCGAGCCCAAACACTATTAGATACCACCTGTCCAACGGGCGATCCGTTGAATACATCTTGGAAACATACCAAAGAAACCGAAGCAGTCTATGATCTAAAAGACTGCGGGCCTAATAATCGATTCATGGTTCTAACAAATTATGGGCCTGTTATAGCACACAATTGCACGCAAGCAGCAGCGCGTGATGTTTTGTCCGAAGCAATAGTTAAGGTTGAGAATGAATTGTATCCGGTCGTGATGCACGTTCACGATGAGATTGTCGCCGAGTGCCGGATCGGCGAAGGTGATTTAACTGAATTTGAAACCATCATGGCGGAAGTTCCTGAATGGGCTTCAGGGCTGCCAATAGCCGTCGAGGGTTGGAAGGGTGAGAGGTACCGGAAATGAGCACAGGTGATTATGGAGATAAGTCATCGGCGGTTGAGGAGTTGCATCGAGACGTCGCCATCCGTAAACGTAAGGAGACAGGGCCTAAAGCCATTGGTGTTTGTTATTACTGCGGCGAGCCTTTGGAATCTGGCTTACGCTGGTGCGACATCGATTGCCGGGATGATTGGGAAGAAGAGAAGAGAAGGAGGGATATGCCATGATCCGCGCCATAATAGGTTGCGAAAGATCCGGGGTTGCGAGGGAGGCGCTGCGGGCGGTCGGGGTTGATGCTTGGAGCTGCGACCTGGAGCCGGCGGAAGACAACAGCCCTTTCCATCTGCAGGGGGACGTTCTGTTCCACGCAACCAATCAATATTGGGACCTTGGAATATTCCACCCGGAATGCACCTACCTCTGCAGCAGTGGTCTTCATTGGAACAAACGAGTACCCGGTAGAGCGGATAAAACAGAACAAGCTCTCGAATTTGTCAGAAAAATAATGGCTCTGCCTATAAAATATAAAGCTATCGAAAATCCCGTCGGCTGCATCGGGACCAGAATACGAAAAGCCGATCAGTATATTCAACCACATCAATTTGGCCACGATGCCAGTAAGAAAACCGGTTTATGGTTGGAAAACCTGCCTCATCTTAAACCTACTTTATATGTCGAGCCGAGAATGGTCGGAGGCAAACCCCGGTGGGCCAACCAAACAGACAGCGGGCAGAACCGGCTCGGCCCGTCTGAGGAAAGATGGATGGAGAGGTCCCGGACGTATGACGGGATCGCCGCGGCCATGACTCAATGGGTTGAACATATTGAATTACAGGAGATGCTGACATGATAACCAAAGTTCTAAGATTAGCCGAGGCCGGCTTCTACATATTTCCCTTGGTGCCAAACTCCAAGCTGCCGGCGGTCAAAGGTTGGCCGGAGAAAGCAACCCGGGATACGGAAACCTTAAAAGCATGGTGGTCAAAGCACCCGGATTGTAACATCGGGATCTGCTGTACCCAATTTGGGGACGATCGTGCCTTATTAGTGGTCGATGTCGATAACAAGAACGGTAAGAGCGGCGACGAAACCATATTGGAATTGGAGATGGAAGGTAAGGAGTTCCCGCCAACCCTGGTACAAATTACACCATCCGGAGGCCGGCATTTAATATATGTGGTGGACAAAGCAACCTCCAATTCCGTCGAGAAAATTGGCAAAGGGTTGGACATTCGATCCCACAATGGATTTATTGTTGGCCCTGGAAGCGTCGTAGAATCAGGTACTTACAAGTTTTCTGCAAAATAGTTTCATTTTATTGTTGCAGTTTTTGCAACAACGTTTATAATAGCCATACACTTTTTTCAAGGAGGCAGATATGGTACATAAATTTGTGGTGGTTATCGAAGCGGACTGCAGCAGGAAAGAAGCTCAACACTTGCTTAAAGACATCGGAGGCTTCCAGGGCTCGCTGCCAGAGGAAGAACGTATTATGTTTGAGGCAAGGGTTTACCCAATTCAAAACAAACCTACTATGATACTCGGGAGGGAAAAGATATGACCGCTCAAACATACAAATGTATGGCCTGTGGGAACATAGGCCCGGCGATGGAGAAATACACGACGGACAATCAGTACCCGCCAAGTGTTGATAAGTGCTGCGCGGAGTGCGGGTACAATGGCCTGGTGAGGTTCTTCATGGACCCGAAGAGTCATAAGTATTGGGATATAGCTCTGAACATCATCGCTGGCGTGTTGCTCATAGCCAGTATAGTTATACTCGCTTATCTTTTCATTGAGTATACCTTACCAATGATGGGCTACGTATAAGGAAGTTATACCCTATTATCTTTTCATTGCGTATAACTTGCCAATGATGGGTTATATTTAAGGAAAAAATCATGCAAGAATCTGAAATACAATTCCAATGTTCGTACTGTAGATTGCCGGAGCACCCGGAAGGGACGCGGATCAGCCACGGTATGCACGACACTTGTATTTTAGTTTTTTATGGCCGTGATACTTATTTAGAGATCGTAGAGAAAAGAGATCTGAAGGAGAAAAAACAATGACATGCATCCGTTGCCCATACACAGGCATTGCTCAATGTGAAGGACCTTGCGGGGTTTGCCCTGAAGGCTCCTGCATGGCTGAGATGAACGGCGCCGAGGAATTAGAACTTAACGACGAAACGTTTGCTGAAAACGAGGGAGTATCCGGGATATGAACATCGCTGAAATGATAACGGAAGCACCACCTTGGTTGATCCTGGCTGCAGGCGCGAAGAAGGAGCGGGATGAGAACCGCCAGGAGCCTTTGACTGAGCCGGACACCGACTCTGCCATAAAAAGAGCTGTTGAGTATCTGAAGACAGCGGAACCTGCGCTCATGCACTCTGGCGGTAACCAAAGAATTTACGTCGTATCCTGTAAGGTCCGTGACTTCGGGGTATCTGAGGGTATCGCCTTTGGTCTTATGCTGGATTACTGGTATCCGCGCTGCGAGCCCAACAACCGGTTTGAATCTTTAGAACGAACGGTGGCTCATGCTTATGAGTACGCCAATGAGCGCATGGGGGTTGAGAACCCGGCAGCAGATTTCGATGTGGTTGAGTCGAATAGCGAAGAGGATGAGGCGGATCACCCCTTGGTTGAGCTCAACAAGAACCATGCGTTCGTCGTTGCCGGCAACAACCATCATGTTTTGTGGGAAACGGTCGATGCGGACGGGCTTTATCAGCTGCGGCATATAACCGAGCAGACTTTCCACGCTCAAAATAAAGCCATTAAGATCAACACCGGGGAAAGATCTGTTCCTTTAACGAAAATGTGGATGGAGTGGGCCGATCGCAGAAGCTATGACGGTATTTGCTTCCGGCCAGGTCGTGTTGCCCCTCCTCGTTGGTACAATTTATGGAAAGGATTCGCGTATGAGCCAGCACTTGATGAGCCGACTGGAAAAAACCTTGAGGCCCTGGAAATGTTCCAGGAACACATACTTGAGAACGTATGCCACGGGAGTACAAGTCTGTATCGCTGGATCATCGGGTATTTTAGCCATCTCATACAGCACCCCGGGGAAAAGCCCCTTGTGTCTCTGGTATTTAAAGGAGCCAAGGGCACCGGTAAAAATGCCATGGTGGAACGGATTGGGGCATTATTGGGCCATCATTTTATGGTTACGTCGAACAGACGGTTTATCGTGGGAAATTTTAACGGACACATGGAGAATTTGCTGCTGTTTGCGCTCGATGAAGCGTTCTGGTCCGGTGACAAACAGGCGGAAGGCCAACTCAAGGATCTGATCACCGGCGGCCACCACGTTATCGAGCATAAAGGGCAAGAGCCTTATCGTGTGGAGAACCTTACCCGCGTTGTGATCATCGGTAATGAGGAATGGCTGGTCCCGGCGACTGCAGATGAGCGAAGGTTCGCAGTATTCCATGTTGGCGACGGCCGAAAGCAGGACAAAGAGTTCTTTCATTCGATGAGAATCCAGATGGAGCAAGGGGGTTACCCCTATCTGCTGAAATATTTACTTGATCCAGAGCACCTGGTGGGGGTGGATATTAACCAAGCGCCCGATACTGCAGCTCTACGCGACCAAAAACTTGAATCTTTGACGCCAGTTGCAAGATGGTGGTTCGATTGTTTGCAATCTGAGCGCATCCTGGGACTCGATTTCAGTAAATCATGGCCCGAGAAGGTCCAAACAACCGAAATGCGAGACTCTATGGCCAAATACATGAGGCAGCATAGGATCTCAGGCTGGTCGCCAAATGAATGGCAATTCGGTAAAGACATGAGCTCCATATCGGTGCTGAAAAAGAAACGACTCACCGAAGGAGGGGAGCGAGAGTATTATTATATGCTGCAGGATCTTGCGGCGGCCAGGGATAAGTTCTGCCAGTATATTGGCCATAACGTTGAATGGTGACGCATCGGGGTTGATGCACAACCAGCGGAATAGGGTTGTTTGCATTGTATTTTGAACATAACGGAGGCACAAGATGAGCGAACAAAAGTGGAGAGAAGTTTGGGAGTCAGTCGATGGGAACTGCTGGCATGAAAGAGAGCCGTGGATAGAACCAGACCACGGTATACCTGGAACCGGCAAAAACTGTGCTAAATGTGGCGAGTATATGCCTTGGCAGCACGATTGCCACCCACCCCTCACCCTTGACGCATTGTTTGAGGTAGCGGGGAAGTTGGGACTGCGATATATATTTTCTAATGATTTGGAAACTGGGGAACACAGAGCATTCTTACAAACCAATTTCAAAACTACTGACATAGGTGGATGGTTTTATACTGCTGACACCCCACAACTCGCTCTACTGGAAGCATTATGGCAAGCAACAGAACACAGGAGGAAGTGATATGATTTGGTATCTATTTATATTTGAGGTTTTTATAACGCTAGCTACTTATTTTGCGGAAGGTTCTTTTGTCGGAGCAAGACCTTATGCGGCAGCCAGTACAGTTATTCTTGCTATTATTATTAGTAATGACAGGAGGAAGTGATGGAATTATTAAGTTGTCCGTTTTGCGGTGGTCGTGGTTGTTATCCTGTTTACGATGATAGCAGTAAGGCCGCTTGGTATTGTAGGGAAAATGATTACAACACCCGCACTCTTCCCGACGAGGTAGAGCAGATGGCTGAGGCTTTGGAGAAGATAAGAAACCGGCTTGATGCTGGGTCAGTAGACCAATGGACATTACAAGCAACAGTCAATATCGCCAAGGAAGCCCTCGCCGCTTGCCAACACCTACGGAGGAAAGCATGAGCATTAAACATTATTGTGATAAGTGCGAACAGGAGTGCGCTGGGCATAGTATGTATTTTTCAGATAGCCCGTTCGCCGTTAAACTTAAAGGATATGAAGTAAT
>Ga0316189_10005768_pt1 | contig 11883 bp, 7 predicted proteins | sample LowCovwburrow_MG_FD_204930 | JGI IMG/M metagenome (GOLD analysis project Ga0316189, IMG submission 204930) | Coastal sediment microbial communities from Maine, United States - Lowes Cove worm burrow | ecosystem: Environmental > Aquatic > Marine > Coastal > Sediment | place: USA: Maine... | reverse complement strand
TGGGGCGCTCCGTAACTTGCGTCAGGCAATACCCTTTGGGAGAGGTCGTGGCGTGGTGGTTTCTTCGGGTGGGAAGTATCTTTACGCTACAGAGTCGCGTCAAAACAAGATCTTTGGCTTTTCCATTTTGAACGGTGAGCTTCAACCCTTGCCAAACTTTCCCATTGAAATCCCCCTGGACCCCATTTGGCTATTTGTCCGTGACAATTTCATGGCCGTGGGGGGATACAAAACCATGAAAGTATCTATAATGGTCATCGGTAACGATGGCTCATTGGCCTTTGCCCCGGGTTCACCTACCGAAATCTTCAGCTGGCAAACAACTTATTCGGCCTTTTCGGCAGATGGGAACCGTATCCTCTTTGGGGGGAATAGCTATAATCACGTCTATGACTTGGACCCAACCGGTCGCCTTACACCTATCGCCCAGGGACCTGTTGAATTCGATGCCATCAACTTTGGCGTCAGCGCCTCCACGGAAACCATCGGCGACCCCTTTCACTTAAACTTTGCCGTCCCACCGGAACCAGGGGATGCGTCTATTACCATTCGGGGTGATCCCGACACGCCCTTCTACCTGAAGGTGGATGGTGTCTGCGAGGGGCCCTATAGCACCGGCTCCGATGGCCAAATCGTGATTCCCAGGGAAGTAACCATCGACCAGTCGATTCTCATCATGGCCTACTGCGACGAAGTGATTCCGGTCACGTCCTTTCAGAGTGTCCCCGTTCTTGGCCTTTGGGGCCTGGTTTCCCTGGTTTGCCTAATGGTTATCGGTGGGCTGTGGATCCAAAAATATAGAGAAGCTTAAATCTTGAGGAGAATGAATTGAAAATGCGAATGATGCTATTGGCTGTTTACTTTTTTGCAGGCATCCCGCTGTTTGCGGTGGCCGATCTCTGGGTCTCTACGGTACAAACGAATGAAATAACGATTCCGCCTCCACCCAATGGAACCATTACCGTAGATTTTGTCATTCAGAATATTGGCAACCAGACAGCATTTAACTTCGTTATCGCGGGCTATTCGAACCGAAGCACCAGTTGTACCAACGGTCTGGTCTTCGAAGATCAGGCAACCATCTCCCAGCTTGGCCCGGGTCAGCAAATACAGGGATCCTTTACCTTGCATGCCAGATCCGGAGATTCAATTATTTATGGCGTGGTTAAGGCCGACGTGAATAATGTGGTCATAGAATCGAATGAAGGAAATAACTGCAATCGCACCTTTGGGCTTACCGTGCGTTACCCCGACCTCCATGTATTAAGCACGGTGGGGCCGACGCCCAACATGGTTGTGCCTGGTGGTGATACGGTGGGTTTCTCCGCTACAATCAAGAACAGGGAGGACCAGGGATCAGGCTCCGGTTACATGGCAGGCTCGTCGTACAACCGCTATTTTATTTCAACCGCGACAAGCAACCCACCTCAGGCGGACAGACTCCCGCTTGAGGTTCCCGTACCGCCACTTGATGTCAATGAGCAACACACGGCCTATAGTTCTATTTCCGTGCCGGTGGATTTTCCGATCGGAACCTACAACCTCTTTGTCCAGTCCGATGGCAACCTGGATGTCATCGAGGCAAACGAAAGCAACAACTTCAGCACGCCCAGAACCCTGGAGGTGGTGGATGTTTGCACCCTGGCCGACGTCAATGAGGACGGCTTTGTCAACACCCTGGACCTGGTGCTCATCGTGAATGACCTGGTCAGCCTGGCCGACAGCGTCAACGCACGTCGCAACATCAAACCCTCGCCCTTCCCCCTGCCCGAGGTGATCGATAGCCTGGATCTCTTCGCTGCCCTGCCTTGTGTATTCCCCAGCCTTCTGGATTCGGGTTACGGTGGTGCCCTGGTGGACTTCAGTGTTCAAGCCGCCAGCGGTGGCGGTTACCAGGTCGCCGTTGACCTGAGCGGGAACGTGTCGGCCATAGAAACCTATGTAAAACTGCCCGCTGGCTTCAGTTGGAACGGGGCCAGTCCTTATGATGTGCTGGCCAGCGGCTATACGGGCAATCTCGTTCTCGCCAATGACGAACGTCTGCTCACCAACGAGTTCCACACCACCACGTCTACCTCAAGTAGTCCTGGCAGTGCGGCGCTGACGGCCTGGCTGGCACCCACACCCGCCATCGACCTGACCGCGCTGGAAACGGTGACCAACCCAAGCGATTTCACCAGCGGAATCGCCGTGCACGTGCTCTTCGACGATGGCAGCACTGCCCTGATGCTAAAGAAATGGGCCTACCTGGACCTTCCCGATCCGGTTCTGCGCGCCCATCTGACAGACTTTTTCGGCCTGTCTGCGGGTAGCGCCATTCCACTCGCCCTTGCTCAGGCAACCACCCTGCTCGACCTCTCCGACCTGAACCTCACAGACCTGACCGGCATCACTTCCTTCAAGAACCTTCAATTCCTCAGCTGCCCGCGTAACGCGTTGACAACCCTTCCAGACCTGAGCGCAATGGACGATCTTGTCTACCTGGAGGCCGGGAACAACCAGTTGCGCACTATCCACGGTCTACCCGACTCGCTGCAGATGCTCGGGCTGGACAGCAACCAGTTGACCTCGCTGCCGGAACCATCGGCCAATTCCTCGCTGATCACGCTGGTGGTCTCCCGTAACGCCTTAACCCACCTACCCGATCTGGACGGCGTGGCAAACCTGGTATTACTCGACTTTAACAACAACCGGGTTGCAACGCTGCCCGCCTTACCCACCGGTCTGACACAGTTGTACGCGGGGAGAAACCATCTGGATGACATTACCAGTCTGAACGGCCAGGTCTTCGAAGTGCTCGACGTGGGCTATAACCAGCTCTATGAAGTGGGGACTCTGGCAAGCCTGACCTATGCTTCCGGTGCGTCCCTGTTCGTTTACCACAACAACCTGGATACGTTTGACTGCGAGGTGATTTCGCAACTGCTTTGGAAAGCGCCGGGCGCCGACATCTACCCCCAGGCCTTCACTACCGGCTGCAAAAAGGGGAAAAGGTCACCTTAAATATGATCGAGAACGGCACGGCTGGAATCTGGCCGTGCTCACCCAAAAATCCAAGAATGAGAATTGCTGTAGGAGCACCACGACCTCTCGACAGGCCGGCACGATCCGGCTAAAATGTTGCCTCAGGCTTAGGCCGGATTTTTTGCCCCATGAGTTTAGGCGAATTGAAAAGGTGCAAACATGATAGATGTGCTGATTACCGGTGCCGAAGTTTTCGACGGCAATGGAGGGGAGCCCCGACGCCGGGACGTGGGCCTGAACGGGGGACGTATTGCCTATGTGGGCGAGCCTTTGGGCGCTGGTGCCGCACATACAGTCATCAACGCTCAGGGTCTGTGGTTGAGCCCGGGTTTTATCGACTCTCATGCCTCAACTGGGCTGGGGTACCTGCAGAAAGGTGCGGCAGACAACAAACTGCACCAAGGCGTAACCTGCGAGCTGATCGGAAATTGCGGGACCTCCACCGGGCCGGTGGGCGATCACCTGGTCTCAACCATGGAAGGGCAGGCTGAGAATATCGGTTTCCCTTTTTCCTGGCGTTCGCTGGGCGAGTACTTCTGCCGGGTCGAGGAATTCGGCCTGCCCATCAATCTGGGTACCCTGATCGGGCACAGTACCTTGCGCTACGGCGCGCTCGAAGACTGGCATTCGGTCTCCGAGGACGAGATGAACCTCATGCGTCTGGGCCTGGCCCAGTCCATGGAAGAAGGCGCATTTGGACTATCCAGCGGCTTAGTCTACCCGCCGGGTTGCTTCGCCGAAACCGCTGAGTTGGTGGAACTGGCCAGGGTTGCCACACGCTACGGCGGATTCTATGCCTCCCACATTCGCGACGAGCGCAGCCACTTGGAAGAAGCAGTCGACGAGGCGCTCGAGATCGGACGCCGTGCCGCTATTCCCGTACTGATCAGCCACCTCAAATCGGCGGGCAAGGCGAATTGGGGCAAGATCCCCCAGATCCTGAAGAGAATTGAAGCTTTTCGAGAAGCGCACGGTATTCCGGTGATTGTGGATGTCTACCCTTACACCGCCACCTCCACCAAGGTCCGCACCTTCCTGCCTCAGGAGATCCTTGCCGATGGGGTAGCTGCCGTCTCGCAGAAGCTGGAAAACGAGGAATGGAAAAAGCGCACGATCGATTGGTTGAACCATCGCGGCACCGACCTGGCCAGCATGACCGTCCTTTCGGAAGATATTCCCGACACATGTGGGCGCTGCATCACCGAAATCGCCGCCCAGTGGAAGATGACGCCCCAGCAAGCGGCATGCGAAATCGTACGACAATTCCCAGATACCTGGATGGTCTACGAGTGTATCAGCGAAGCCGACATGGACACGGCCGTCCTCTGGCCAGACGCCATCATTTGTTCCGATTCCTGGAGTTACCCCATTAATGCGGTGAAACAAATCGGCAACCCGCACCCGCGGACCTACGGTGCCTTTAGCCGCTTTCTCGATCGCTATGTCTTCCAAAAAGGCACCCTGTCCTACGGGGATGCGGTCAAAAAAATCACCTCGGCCCCTGCTGATTTCCTCGGCCTGGCTGATCGCGGTCGGATTGTAGAAGGGGCATACGCCGATGTTCTGCTCATGGACCCCAAGTGCTTCGCAGACAAGGCGACCTACGCCCACCCTCGCCAGTTCTCCGAAGGGGTTTCCCATCTATTTATCAACGGAAGGACCAGTATCGAAGAAGGAGAGATTGTCGATGACACCCACGGGAAAATCGTGCGCCGCGGCAAATGATGAGACGCATATCAGGGACTGCACGCTAGGCGATGCAGCCGCTATTGCCGAGATTTACAACGAACACATCCAGCTGGGCAGCAGCAGCATGGACAATGAAATCAAGTCTGTTGCCCATATTGAAGCCCAGATTTCCGGTTTCAATGATCGCGAGATCATTCTGGTCTTGGAGCAGGCGGAAGAGATCCTCGGCTGGGGCATCATCAAACGCTACAGCGATCGGGGGGGATACCGGTTTGCCTGTGAAACATCTGTCTACCTACGCGCAAGAGAGACCCGTAAGGGCTACGGGCCCCGCATAAAAAAAGCGCTGATCAGGCGCTGCAAGGAGTATGGCTACCACCACCTGGTCGCCAAGTTATTGGCGACCAACGAGAGCAGCTTCAAGTACAATTCCCGGCTGGGTTTTGAAGTCGTCGGCCGCCAACGCCAGGTAGGCTTTCGCAATGGAAAATGGCAGGACATGCTGATCATGCAGCTCATCCTGGATGATGTTCCACCGTTCCTTCCCGACCAGACTTGATTGTCGCCACACGCTCTATTTATGGCTTTTTAATTGCGTCGGGTTTGATCACAGGAGGACGTAGACACCCCACCAGGGATTTGGACCGTCACCCTTGAAGGTGACGACATCCCTTATTTGCGCCTCGATCTGTCACAATCGGTCGAGCCTGGCGCTGGTAGAGAAATAGCTTGCGGCGCAATGACCCGCGTCTTATGGTATCAGCGGTTTCCAGCATCATATGGCGCGGGTTTTGCTTATCTAGGAATTGTCGGTCTGTGTCGTGCGTTTTTGGCCCTCCCCCATGGGTAGTTTCGTCGGCATACGGACTTTTTGAGGCGCTTCCATGAGGTTGTACTTAAATGTTCCCAAACAAGAAAAGAAAAGCCTCTTGGCCCTTGCAGGTTTCAATCTGGCCGGCCGACATTCCCACCTCAATCGTTCCCTCACCAAATCCCGTTCCCATGAGCACTACATGTCTCGTCTCTGTCTGATCGTTTTCCTTTTTTCGACCGTCTGTGCGTATGCCAATATCGACTTGGAAACGGCGATCAATGATATCCATTATCGGGGCAGGCATGAGTTGGTTGGCAGAACCAACATGACGCTTCTCGACAACGACTTCGCCGGTGCTTCCGTGGAGCGGCCGATCTTTATCGAGCTTCGCTTACTCCAAGAAACCCGGTTAGGCGATACCCTGGTCAATCTTGCTGATGGCAATCCAACCACTTCGCAGCCGCTGTACCTTGCAATGAAACTGATCAGCGCCAACAAGTTCCTGGTCATGGCCGCGCCCGCCGACGCGCTCTCGGTGGTCAGGTGGGTGGTGGGTGAAACCTCTATCTGGCTGAAAGTTCAGTCCGATTCAAGCAGTTGGGTTGTCGATGCTTCCGGTCAGCCCGTAAGCTTGGATGCGGATACCAGGATCACCTGGACGCTAGGTATCAATGCCAGGACCAGCGCCGAGGAAAACCACCTGACCCGCAGTAACCTGATTTTTAATACCCGAAGCCTGTTGCCCGACGCAGAGGCGGCTTCTGTCAATATGTGTCTGGACACTTCCCAAAGCAGTCTTACTTTAAGCAATATCGGAGCCCGACAGACACAGGAATTTCGCGCCTATGGACCCAATGCCGAGACCGGGCATGGGCAATACGCACCCTCGGCGCCCCTGCCGATTACTTTCAGCGGCGACTCTATTATGGGTCGAGGAGTGAACCAGGGCGTGGACATGGTGGTTCGGGAGAACCTGGAGCAGGTTTCTATTTCCCCTGAGGAAGAAGGATTCCTGCGCATTAGTGGCGTGCTTTCTCTAGAGCTTGCAGACCTCGAGGGTTCAGAATACCGTGATCTAGACCTCTACGACGGTGCCTTTTTGAGCCTGCAAGTATCGGGCAATGCGGGTTTCACCCAAGACGCCATCGCCTTCATCAACTCATGCAGTTACCAGGGCACGGCCAGCGTTGTTCCCGATTCGGCCCACACCATCGAGGATCGGGTTGTCTACCAGGAAGCCATCATAATGTGGGCGGGCGGGCAACGCGATCTAGACCGTTTCAGCCTTGAGATTCAAGCCCAATTGATCGTGCCTGAAGACCAGCTGAATGCCGTGCCGCTGATCGAATGGACCCTATGGCTCCCCAACCGGGGAGATCCACGCGACGAGGCGCCCTATAACGGGCTGGACCAAATGCGGCTCTGCCTGCCCTCCGTCTTGGATGCGGGCAGCGCTCGGTGGTACCCTTCGGGTCCACCCGAACGCAGTCGTAGCTTGCCACATATTACCAACCCCGATGGCAATTTCAGCACCCAGATTCTTTTGGCCAACCCCGACCCGGAGCCCAGGGGGTATATGATCACGGGCTATAACATCGACGGCAACGGCATTGGCGTGTTGACCGGGTCTCTGGATGCGAGTCAGCGGCTTACGATAGCGGCAACCCAGCTCTTCGATGTACCTTCCCTATCTCATTTAGCCATTACGGCTGGGACACGTGTGCGTTTCGGTGCCGTCTACAAGGCAAATGGGGAAAACAAGGCACCGGTCCATATCTTCGAAACCCCCGCCCGAGCCTTCAGCTGGCGCGTTAATCCCGGTTTTGCGGGCCTTACTTATGATGGGCTTGCCCTGATCAACCTCGGCCAGGTACCAACAGACGTCTACCTTACCGAGGTTGCCCCTTCCGGCAAAATTATCAGCCAGATCACCATTTTCGAGGGACTGCCGCCCAAAGCAAAACTGCTTCACATTCTCGGTGCCGCCAATCAGGGGGCGCCGCGTTCGGAATCCCAATCCTATTTTGAAATTGCGGCCTCACAGCCCACCGCCATTGTGGCCATTCGCGGTGACCTGGATTCGAACCTGGTCTGGGAGAATCCCGCCATCTCTTTTGAAGAAGAGGATTAGCTGTGTATAGATATTGGATGACCACCCTGCTCACCCTGATGATATTTGTGCCCCCTGTCCTGGCGGTGGATGTACAAACCACGGCCAAGCCGGTCTATTTTCAGGGCACCAATGAGTTGGCCGGCTCGGTGACCGTGACCGTTGATTCGGATGCGTTCGCAGAAGCATCCGCCACCTACCCCGTCTATGTGCGCATTGATTTGAGTCATGATGCCCGTTTGGGCACAACCCTGGTCGATCCCACCCTGCCAGGCTTCGACTATCGGGGCCGCCCGGTTTACCTGGCGCTGGCACTGGCGAGTGAAGACAGCAACCTGGCCCTAAGCGCCAGGGCTGATTCGGTTTGTATTCAACGCTGGGTGGAAGACGAAGGTTCGATCTGGCTAAAAATCCAACAATCCTCGTCTCAGTGGCTGAGCGATGGTGTCAACACCCTGGCGCCGACACCCGAACGGCCTGTTCAATTTCAGATCGGACTCAGTGCGCGTGCCAGTGCGACAGGCCTGGCCGGCCTGGACGAGAATCATCGGAACCTTCCATTTAATACCCGGGATGTGGATCAAATAACCAAACTCGAGGATTCCGTTAATGCCACTTCTACCCTGCTGTGTTTGAACCTTTCGGCTTCCGAGCTCATGCTCAGCGGTTCCGCTTCACAGCTTCGTTTGGACTTTTACGCCCTGCTGGAGGGACCGCCCTTCAATAATAAGGGCAAAACGGCAGACATCGAGTTTCTCGGTGAGACCATCGTGGCGCAAGCCCGTGACCGTCGCAATTCCGTTTCTGCCCTGATCTATCAACCCGTCACCGGAACCCAACCTTTGGAAGGGTTGGCCACCATCACCAATATGCTGACCCTGGTTCTCGACAGTGAAAGCGGGCCCGACCTTCTGGACTCTCACCTCCACGACGGTACCTACCTGGATTTGTCCATTGCCGAGGGTCTGGGATATGGCTTCGACGAGAAAAGTTTGCGCTTTCGTTCCGCTTCGACCTGCGGTTTCCCTGGTTTGTTGGTGCCGGATTTCGGCTCTGCCCTGGAGATTGGCAATAAGACCCTTTATCGCCGCGCGCGACTCACCTGGCATGGCGGCATTCGCGAGCTGACGAGCTTCCTTTTAGAATTGGAGGCCACCGTTTTTGCTAGGGATGGCCAGGTTGGGGCCGATTTAGAAATCAATTGGTCCCTGAACCTGGTAAATGCACCGCCGGAATTTGACGAAGCGCCTTACGACGGTGTGGATCAGGCCATCAGTTGCACTCCAACGGCCCGTGAAATTGGTTCGGGTACCTGGTTGATGGCGCGCCTGGAGCACCCCCGCTTAATTCCCCATGTCACCGTATTCGGCCAAGATTTCTCCACGATCATTAACATGGCCAACGCGGCGGGCGAGACGCGCTCCGTTACCTTGACGGGATTCGATCAAAGCGGCGGCGAAGTCAACATTCATAACGCCACGATCGGGCCGAAGGTGACAGAAAACTTCACAATCCAAGAGCTGTTTGGAACCACCGAAGTCTCGCACTTTCGCATAACGGGAGATCCCGCGATCAAGGTCGCCGCCATTTACCAGGCCTTGCGCAATGGCAGTGCGCCTGTCCACGTGAGCGCCACCGATCAAAGTGGAACCCTCTGGATTCTCAATCCAGGTGACACCTCGCTCACCTACGACGGCCTGGTGGCCGTTAATCTCGGAAAAACGCCCACGTCTATCCGTGTGGTCCAACTGGATGCCGAAGGGTTCTTTGTCGATGAACAGCTGCTTATCGATAATTTGGCACCCCGGGCCAAGGGCCTGTTTGTCCTCAGTTACCTGTTTCAAGCAGCACCATCCGACTCCTATGAAATTCACAGTGATCAGCCCGTCACCCTGATTGCCTTACGCGGTGACCACGACTCCACCTTTGTATGGGAAAACCCGATCATCCCCGTTTCTCAATGATGGCGGGCATGCCTTGCAACGCCTGCGGACCAGGCGAGCCAACAGATACGGGTTACGCGATTGGCCTTTCTGTTTAAATGCCGAGTCCGCAACCCCGTTACAAGACATGCCTACATCCGCAAATGGCGTGCTTTTTTAGTTACCCCCGGAATAGTGGGCTTGGTGTAGAATGAATCCAAACGGGGCCGCCACTACCGGACTCCGAAAAGCAGGTGGAACGCCTACCTTACCACCTGCCAGATGAGGGTCGGCCATGAAGAACAAAGAAGAAGTACTCGGAGATCTGCGCGAAGATATCGACAGGGTCGACAAACAACTCGTCGATTTATTGGTGAAACGCAAACAACTGGTTGCCGAGGTTGGCCAGGTAAAGAACAAACACGGGCTTCCCGTCTACCTGCCAGAACGGGAAGCGGCTTTGCTTCAAGCCCGACGTTCAGAAGCCGAAAAACGGGGATTATCGCCTGATTTGATGGAAGATCTGTTGCGCCGCATCATGCGCGAGTCTTACCACGCCGAAGAGAAGGTCGGCTTTAAATCCACCCATCCGAAGGCCGGACCCATTGTGGTGATAGGCGGCGCGGGTGGCATGGGCAGGTTGTTCGTGCGCATGTTCAACCTCTCCGGGTACGAAACAAGGGTTCTCGAGAAAGACGACTGGTCGCAGGCGGAGCACCTATTGGCGGGCGCATCACTGGTGCTGGTCAGTGTGCCCATCCACCTCACCCCAGAGGTGGTACTGCGCCTCAAGGGACTAATAGTGGCCGATGTCGTTCTAGCTGATGTTACCAGCACCAAAACGGAGCCACTGGCCGCCATGCTCCAGGTTCACGAAGGCCCCGTCATTGGGCTCCATCCCATGTTCGGGCCTTCCAAAGCCGGCTTCGCCAAGCAGGTGGTGGTTTATTGTGAGGGCCGTTACCAAGACCGCTGCGCCTGGCTTTTAGATCAGATTCAACTATGGGGCGCCAACCTGCTGTCCTCCAATCCGACCGAGCACGATCACATGATGTCCATCATTCAGGCCTTGCGTCACTTCGAAACATTCGTTTATGGCTGCCACCTGCATGCCGAGAATGTGGATCTGGAAACAGTGCTCCATTTCAGCTCGCCCATCTACCGCCTGGAACTGGGCATGGTGGGTCGGCTCTTTGCACAGGACCCTGATCTTTATGCTGACATCATTTTCTCTTCCAAGGAAGGCCTCGCGCTAGCCAGCCGCTACCATCAACGCTTCGGCGAGGCCGTCGCACTCTTACAGCAGGGTGACGTAGAACGCTTCTCGCAACAATTCTTAGAGGTTCAGGCGTGGTTTGGGGATCTGGGCCCGCGCTTCCTCAAAGAAAGTAGCTTCATGTTGGAAAAAGTCACCGAGAAGTACGGAGAACGCGGCAAACGCGAAAAAACCGCCACCTGATCCAATTGAACAGCGAACCCTTCGACCCTAGGTGCTGGTAAGACTTGGCTTTTCCTTGGATCGTGCTTTGGGACGCCAACCATTACATGAGCCAGATGGAGAGGCCGACGTGGGGCTATTTAGTGCGGTTCTGGCAGGCATTCAATATGGCCTTGGTTTCCCGATCCATCTGCTCCACAGCGTGAACGCGGCAGCCTCCGATTTCGGGATGAATCTGCACTAGGGCCATATTGGCTATGTTGATCCCATAATTGCGCTCCAGGAGAGCTCGGTACAGGTTTAGCTGTATACTTCCTTTGTGAAAATCGGTTGCAGGGAGACGGGAAAGTGGGCCGAGTCCATATTCATATGCAGGGCCGCCCAACTTCTTTTTTCGCTTCCAGTCAAGCAGGTGGTATTGGCCGCGATCATCCTGGAACAAAGCGTCCAATGTCCCCGCAATCCCCGCTCGCTCGTCGAAAATCCGCCACTCTAATCGAGCAGGTTTTCCGTAGTGTTCAGACACGGTATTATGCCAATTCTTCCACCAAACAAACTCTTGAGATTCTGACATCAAACCATCAGTTAAATAATTGAATATCTGCTCGTGCAGTTTTTGGCCCAAAAATGCCGCCTCATCTCTGGCCGCATTCCATTGCCTCAGTATTCCCTGAGCCGTCATCCCTCTGTATTTCGGATTTGTTCCCTTCATTGCAATCCGGCGAGCGATTTTTTCACCTTCAAATCGTGGGAAAAATTCTTTTATCACCTCAGACACCGAACTTAGGATTCGACCATCGACGGTGTATGTGTGTGCAGCGGGGTCAAATAAGACCTTTGCATCCAAGGGGTGCGGATTTATCATTTCATCAACTCCTTCTTTTGT
>Ga0316189_10005767_pt1 | contig 11884 bp, 14 predicted proteins | sample LowCovwburrow_MG_FD_204930 | JGI IMG/M metagenome (GOLD analysis project Ga0316189, IMG submission 204930) | Coastal sediment microbial communities from Maine, United States - Lowes Cove worm burrow | ecosystem: Environmental > Aquatic > Marine > Coastal > Sediment | place: USA: Maine... | reverse complement strand
ACAATCAAGTTTTGCTGACGGCGTTGTTGCCAGCTATACACCCTCACTCTGGGAAATCATGCTGGGCATCGGCGGCTTTGCCGTCGCCACTTTAATCACCCTGTTTAGCTTACGCATCTTTAGATTATTACCAGCATCTAAATGAGCGCGTTTTATCTGTCCGCTGCGCATAAATCCAGCGGTAAAACTATGGTGTCGATGGGCTTGAGTGCCGCTATTAAGGCTCGCGGATTAAGCCTGCAAACCTTTAAAAAAGGACCCGATTATATCGATCCGATCTGGCTCGAACTGGCTTCCGGCGAGGCTTGCTACAATCTCGATTTCTACACCTCTACTAACGATTATATCCACTCTCAGCTTAGTCATTATGGTACAGGCAAGGATGTCGTGCTTGTCGAAGGCAACAAGGGCTTGCACGATGGCGTCGCTCTGGATGGTTCGGATAGCAACGCTGCATTAGCTAAATTATTACGGCTGCCAGTTATTCTGGTGCTCGACACCGTCGGTATAACCCGAGGCATTGCGCCACTCTTGAGTGGATACCAGGCTTTTGACGAAGATGTCGAAATTGCCGGGGTCATTCTCAACAAAGTCGGTGGCAGTCGCCACTGTAGCAAACTCATTAATGCCATCGAGCACTACACCGATATCCCCGTCCTGGGTGCGATTGGTCGCGACGCCGAACTAGCCCTGTGCGAACGCCATCTTGGGCTGGTTCCTGGCAATGAAATCGGAGACGAAGCCTACCAGTTAATTGAGCGCTGGCGGGATCGTGTTGATCGCGAGGTCGATATAGCTCGCGTTTTAACCTGCGAAACCAGTCACCCAGCGTCCACCGAGCTGGCTTTCCAGCAAACAACTACTGAGTCGAATCTGCGTATAGCCGTTGCCAGAGATGCCGTATTTGGATTTTATTATCCTGGCGATCTTGAGCGCTTTCGCGCTTTGGGGGTCACACTGATAGATTTCGATACGACGGTGGATTTAAAGCTCCCGAAAAATATCGACGGTCTATTGATTGGCGGTGGCTTTCCAGAAACCAATCTTCACAAGATTTCTAGAAATGAATCTTTACTCATTGATATTAAAGCTAAAATAGAATCCGGGTTACCAACTTATGCTGAATGTGGTGGGCTCATGTACCTGTGCCGCAACATTCAGTATAAAGATCAAAGCAGAGCCATGGTGGGCGTAATCCCAGCCGATGTGGCCATGCACGACAAGCCTCAGGGACGAGGTTATGTAAAACTCAAACCAACCGATATTCACCCCTGGTGTCAACATCAGGCAATCTCGTCCATTCAGGCACATGAGTTCCATTATTCTTCATTGATTAACTACGACGAGTCGTTTGACTTTGCCTATCGAGTTGATCGCGGTCAGGGCATCGACGGTAATAATGATGGTATAATTATGTATAATCTGTTGGCGAGTTATTGTCACCTTCGCCAAACTGATCTATGCCCCTGGGTAGATCAATTTGTAAATTTCGTCAGTTTATGCAAATCGAAAAATCAATATGATAACAATCAGCAAGAATGCCGCCAGTCAAATTGAGTTATCTGCCCAGCAAACGGGCATAACCAATACACCGATGCGAGTTGCTATCCGGAAACTCGATAATGGTCAGTTGCATTATGCACTGGGTTTTGATGACGCCATTGGCAAGAATGACGTGCAATTCAAGTCACAGGGCATTGATCTTGTGGCTTCACCTGATTCACTGGATCTGGGGCGCGAGTTAACCATCGATTTTGTTGAACTGGATAATGGCGAAACCAATTTTATTTTCATCAATCCCGCTGATCCTAACTATAGTCTGCCCTCGAACCTGGTTGGCTAAATCATGTCAACTGAGCCCGGCAACAAACTAGCTGATCCCGCCGAGTGGTCTGCGCATTTGCCGGTCGATCACGATCAATGGGATAAGGTTAGAAAGTGCATCGCCAAATGTCGTGCGCTAGGTTCGATGGCACTGCTAGCGCTTTCTTTCACGTTACTGGTGTATGTCTGTATTGTTTATCCACCATCGGGCTCAAACACCGCGATGGCTGTTTTCATTGGCCTTTGCCTATTGAGCACGTTATTGCTAGTCACACATTTCAGGCTGCAGTGGGCTGACTATATTCGGCCTCTGCTCGATATGGAAGAATGGGTTCAAAAAATGCGCAGCGGCGAACTAGATAGCAAAGTGCCCGTGCCAGGACATGGTCAAATCGCAGAAATCGCCGTCGATCTGAATGATTTCGGCACCATGATTAACAACCTCTCACGCGATACCGAACAGCAACTGGTTAAATACACCGAATATACCGAGCGGAAAAACCAGTCTCTGGCGATTTTGTATGATGTTGCCTCGACTATTAATTCGTCGGTAAATCTCAGCGACCTGCTCGAACAATTCCTCGTCACTATGACCAAAACCATCATGGCCAGTGCCGGCTCTGTACGCCTGTTAAACGCGGATGATCAAATGGAGCTGGCCGCCAGCATTGGCCTCGATAAAGATTTGAAAACCTGCCAGAAAATACTCCCCGGTGGATCCTGTGCCTGCAACTTAAACAAGGCCTTCGATGGGTTTATCTATCAGGAGCCACTCGATCTGTGTTTCGAGCATTCCAATCATGATTTTTTTCGACAGCCTCTGGGGCTGATCGTTGTGCCACTGCAATATCAGGGACAGACGCTTGGCATTTTCAATTTGTTTATTCCGCCCGAGAACTACCACGAAAACGAAGACTATCGAGAGCTATTTACCAGTATTGGTAAGCATCTTGGTATGGCTATCGCCAAGTCTCGCCTCGACGATGAGTCGCATAAACTGTCGATTATCCAGGAACGTAACCGCCTTTCCTATGAACTGCACGATTCGCTTGCCCAAACCCTGACCAGTATCCGTTTTCAGATTCGTATTCTTGATGAAATTCTGCAACAGCAGAGTGATTATGACTCCTGGCAACACCTCGAAAGAATCGAAAACACTGTCGAAGAAGCCAATACCGAGTTGCGCAGCCTGATCGCACATTTTCAGGCTCCGATCAGTAACCAGCCACTCATAGATGCTGTCAAAGATCAGGTTAAACGATTTCGCAGTGAATCGAAGATTCCAATATTTTTTCAGCACGCCATCGTCAAGCCGATCCAGCTTTCGGATCGCGTACATCTCGAAGTCATGCGTATCGTGCAGGAAACATTGAATAATATTCGCAAGCATAGCGAGGCAGATGTCGCTCGCGTTATGATCCGCTTACTTGAGGCAGACCGCGTGCAGATTCTCATCGAGGACGACGGCATTGGCATCGAGGCCTCCACTCGAGAAGTTTTACCGGGTGAACAAATTGGCCTTAAGAGTATGCGAGAACGCGCGGCTAGAATCAAAGCCCTGTTTACGCTCGAAAGCGAACCAGGCGAAGGTACCCGCATGATCCTCGAAATTGATCAGCAGAAAGCCCCCGAAGATATTGTCACCATCGAGCCCAGTCTCAGGCAGAGTGTTCAACTATGACTAATACAACAAAACTACGCGTTCTTATTATCGACGACCATACTCTGTTTCGTGAAGGCCTCGAAAGCCTATTATCCAGACGCCAGATCGAAGTTGTTGCTTCGGTCGGCGACGGCAATGAAGGTATTCGCCTGGTCGATGAACTGCAACCCGATATCATTCTCCTGGATATGCGTATGCCGGATATCAATGGCCTCGCGGTGCTATCCAAACTCAAGGAACAGGGTGTGAAAATGCCCATTGCCATTCTAACTACCAGCACCGACGAGCGAGACCTGGTTGAATCGCTGCGTAGCGGCGCTCGTGGTTACCTGTTAAAAGACATGGAGCCTGATTCACTGGTAGTTGCGCTGCGAGATATCGTCGATGGCAATACCGTGGTCGCACCGACTCTGGCACCAGTACTTGCCAAGGTGGTTCAGGGTAACTTTCCAGAACTCGACGAAGGTAATTCTCCATTTGAACACTTAACCCCACGCGAAACCGAGATCCTGTCGTTGCTGGCAGAAGGCCAGAGCAACAAGGTCATCGCGCGTAATCTGGGTATATCCGATGGTACGGTAAAACTGCATGTTAAGGCGATTTTACGCAAACTCAACATTCACTCTCGAGTAGAAGCGGCAGTTCTGGCGGTTGAGCACGGCTTAAAAAATTCGCAGCCTAACGAGTCAGTTTAAGGTCAATTACTGTCAAACGTCGTAGCGTTTGCGTTCACAGCGTCGTCTGCCGGCACGCTGGCTAACAACGCCGAGGATGTCGTTTAAACCGCCAGACAAAATGATCTCGGGAATTGATTCATTCAACGCGACGGCGTAATAGCGGTTATCTTCGATACGAAGCTGACGCAACACGGTTTCTTCGTTGCTTCTGGCAATCACAAAACAGTCTGTCCTCACCAGCCCACCGGGGTCAACAACGACAATATTGCCATCGCTAAACTCAGGCGCCATATCGTCGCCTATGACGCGCAATGCAAAGGGTTCGCTGGCGCCGCATTGAGATAGTTCGTTCATAGTTCATCCACTTCGGAATTGATAATCTCGCCTAACTGCTCTGTTTTTGCTTTCTTTTGCTGGATGGCCCAGAGCTCGGCGTAAGTACCTTTCATTTCGATTAACTGTTGGTGGCTGCCCTGCTCTATGACGCGGCCTTTGTCGAGCACGATGATTTGATCGGCATCGATAATCGTCGATAGCCGGTGAGCGATCACCAACGTGGTTTTATTGCGCGATATCTTATACAGGGCAGACAGAATATTCTTTTCGGACTGACTATCGAGGCTCGATGTGGCTTCATCGAATACCAGTATCGCCGGATCTTTCAGTAACACCCTGGCAATCGAAACCCGTTGTTTTTCACCACCGGAGAGCTTCAATCCGCGTTCACCTACTACCGTCTCATAGCCATCGGGTAAGGTTTCGATAAAGTCATGGATGTCGGCCAGTCGAGCCGCGTTCTTGACATCTTCTGCGCTAGCCTGCGGGTTGGCATATTGAATGTTATAACCGATGGTATCGTTAAATAACACGGTATCCTGCGGTACGATGCCGATCATCTGGCGTAAACTGCGCTGACGAACATGGGCGAGATTCTGTCCGCTCACCAGAATCTCGCCCGACTGGATATCGTAGAAGCGAAAGAGCAATCGAGCGATGGTTGATTTACCCGCGCCCGAAGGCCCGACAATGGCGAGCTTTTTCCCATCTTCAACCTTGAAGCTGACATCCGACAGGATCGGACGGTCGGAATTATAGTGGAAAGCAACGCCCTTAAACTCGACTGTTGCCTGCGCCATTTGTAAATCTTCGGCGCCTTTATCATCGACGATCTCGAGTGGCTTTTGCAGCAGTTTGATGACCATATCCATATCTGCCAGGGCGTATTTCAGCGAGCGATAAATAATGCCGAGGAAGTTCAACGGCAGGAATAACTGCAGCATCATGGCGTTGATCATCACCAGGTCGCCCAGGCTCAGGCCACCGGCGATCACACCGTCTGCGGCGAGGAACATTACGGCGGTCACGCCAATCGCAATAATCGCACCCTGACCAAAGTTCAACAATGACATGGTGTTCTGGCTTTTAACGGCAGCCTCTTCCCACTGACCCATGGTATCCCGATAACGCGTGATCTCGTGTTCCTCGTTATTGAAGTACTTAACCGTCTCATAGTTCATCAAGCTATCCATCGCACGACCATTGGCACTCGAATCATAAGCGTTCATATCGTAACGAAAATGCATACGCCATTCAGTCACCATGAACGTGAAACCGATGTACAAAAATACTGTGAGAAAAATGATCAGCGCAAACTGGGTGTCGTACTGGCTATACAGGATTAACGCGACCAGCAAAAACTCGGCGGCGGTGGGTATGATATTGAATACCAGGTAGTTCAAAATCGAACTGATGCTTTGCGCACCACGTTCCATATCGCGTGAAATCGCACCGGTATTACGCTCCAGGTGAAAACGCAGGGACAGATTGTGAAGATGCGTGAGGGTGCTAACCGACAGGTTATTCATGGCGTGATAACGCACTCGTGCGAAAAGCGCATCGCGTAACTCGTTGAACCCGGAATTGATAAATCGCAGAAAACCATAGCTCAACAACAGGATCACCGGCACCGTGGCGACGGCACTGCCGGCGTCGGCATCGAGTTGATCGACGATATATTTCAGTGTGACGGGTATGCCTACCATGGCCAGTTTCGACACTACCAGGCATAACAGGGCAAGCACGACCCTGCCCTTGTAAGCCCAGACAAAAGGCATCATTTGTTTGATGTTGTACCAGTCCGCCCGGTTGCTATTGGCTTTTTCGGTACGCCCCTGATTGAATGAACGCATATTAGGGTTCAGGTGCCTTGACGTGGCGAAAATTCATTAAAATGATAGATGATTTAACACCTGGTTCGGCAGGTTTCCATTGCGGCGAATATCATATCGATTGAGACCATTTTTTTTGGCGACAAATTCGAGAGCCGACTTAATCGATTGATTCAAACCGGGCTGCGTCTGAATATTAATATTGGCTGTATACTGACCATTGGCTTTGAGTTGACCTTTGCCATCGACGGTGAGCAAGGCGTCTAAATCTTTTAAAGCGAATTGATATCCCTGGCTCGTTGGCGTAATACGCAATTCATAATCACCCAGTTCAATCGGCTCGCCGACAATGCCGCCCTGTTTCCAGATCACCCTGGCATCTAGCTGACTTAGCTTTTGCTGCCGCATATTCAGGTGATTGATAAATACCTGTAACTCACCCGACGGCCTGATCAACATTTTATCTGCAAATGCAGCTAAATTTTCCAACGGATAATTGATCTCGAAACCATCCAGCTCGATGCTCTGATCGATAGGGCCGGCAATGACACGCCCCTGCCCCTGATCAGCCGCGAGATCATAACAAACTTCAAGGCCGAGCAGGCACTCTGCCCTGAAGCTATAGTTTAGATCGTCGACCTGCACACGGTTGACTACCAGACGGTTAATATTGCCATCAAACAGCGTGCCTTTAACGCCAGAGATCGCTATATTGTCAGGCATCTCAATTTGCCCGAGCACATGCGATACCGGCATATTTAGCATCAATGCCACGCAAAAACACAATAGAAAAAAGGCTCCGAGGCCCAGTCGTTGACGCATTTTTAATTAACCTTTATCGAGTACCAGACTGCTATCAACCAGCGACACGCTATCACTAGCGTTAATACGCAAATCCTTAACATTGATCTCTCTATCTTTGACTTTTGAAATAAATACAATCAACTTCTGGAAAGGTATCGCTTTAAACCTAACGCGTATCTCGTCTTCGCCTTTGGGCGTCATCTGTGCCAGAAAAGTATTGAGCTTCTGCTGCGTCACAGCCTGGTTAACGAAATTCGCCAAAGACCCATTCAGGCTTTCTGTTTGTATCGCGCTAGCGCGAGCGGGTAACCGGGGCAGCATATCTTTCATCCATTTGAAATCGCTTTTACTCTGTTCGAGCGCCTCGGTTAAACGGGCAACTTTTTGCTGATAGGGCTCGATGATTAACGCATGCGAGCCCAATCCGAGTAATACCACAACAGCCAGAATCACGATTAAGCGCTCGCGTGGGCTATAGCGTGACATGAATTCAACCATTACTACTCGCCTCTAAAACAAACTGTCCCGATACCAGTTCCGGTTTAATATTGAGCCGCTCGAGTTTGGTATTTAAGCCTTTGGCATTGAGCGCGGCATGCAGAGATTCGACATCATTTAACTTTTGACTACTGATATCGACACTAAGGCGCTTTTGCTGATAACTGATTTTAACAATCTGGATCGATTCAAACGTTGCTCTCGCCTGGCTAAAATCGAGCAACAGGCTCAGAAAGTCGGCCTGCTGCTGCTCGCTATTACCCGTCTGCAGTAGTTTGATAAACTCCGATTTTAAATTCGAAGACGTCGTCACCTGCGGCCCGACATAGTCACGTATTAATTCGTACTGGCTGGTTTTGATCGCCTCTAACTCTTTCTCCATATCGTCAAGCGCAAGCATACGATTAAACCCGGCCAAGCCCAGTGTCAAAACAATCAGCGCGGCAACAGACTTCCACATATCAAGGGTTTTCAGCCAGTTCGACGATGGCTGGAACTGTCGTTGCTGAAGGTTGATGCTGGTTAAATTGTCCAGGTCTAACGACGTCGCATTAAGTGGCCTGGCACTGGTTTGGTACTGACCGGTTTTGAGTGTTTCGATCGTGGTTTCGTCATTCAGAAAACAATTCAGCTGAGTGATCGAAACTTGTCGATTAATCAGATCGAGCATGCTTTCGAGCAACTGCGGCTGGCACTGAAGTCCCTGATACCGACCATAACGAAGAATCAAACCGGTCTCGGATTCGATCAGATTGACCTCTCCAATGCCATCAAACCAGGGGCAAATAAACAATTCGGGAATGATTTTAGACACTCGAATGCCGTATTCGCCGATGATGGACTGGCAATCTTCCATGATGGACTGTTCGACAACCGCGACTGGAATTTTATTATCCGCCTCTTCACCCAGCGCACAATGCAGGAGCTCGGTGTCTTGCGCGAGCTGGTCTTCGATTTGATACTCAATTGCGGCTAAGACCTGCCGAGAGGCTTTTTCCGGTAGTTCATATTCAGTGAGATACACCAGTTGTTGCGGGATGATTAGAACCGCCGGAACCGCATGCTGTGCCAATAACACCTTTAAATCGGCAATAACCGATTTCTGCCAGTTAAGTGGTTCGACAGGCAACTCACTATCGACGACACACCAGTCGAACCCTTCGAAACTGCGATCATGAAATCGTAAGAAAAATCGTAACATTAAAATTGACCCAGACTACGGCTAACAACGGCTGTCACACCATTAGCACTGCGATGAATTAGGGATTCGAAATCGTATTGAAGGTCGCCCTGAACCACCTGACCATAGGCACGAAAATACTCCGAGCTAACCGAAAGACCTGCTTCCTCAACTGGGATTTGCATGCGATCGATAAAATTCTGCACACTGGAAAATGGCTCATCTTCGCGCTCTTCAAGGAATGCCTTGGCGTCTAAATCGTCATCGAGCATCAAATAGACAGTATCCGACATGGTGTTTACGTTAAGTTTCGAGGTTGGTGGTAAGACAGTGATATAGGGCTTTAACTTATTGTATTCTTCAATTTTTACATTTTTTACCAATAACAACTCGCTGACCTCAACCATGTAACGATTGGCCACCCGATAGGTTTCATGCAGCTCTTCTTCACCATCGGGATAACGCACTTCTGAATCTCCGTCAATCCAGTCAAGTAAAGCAGGAATGAATGACGGATCAACTTCGAGATTATCACATAAACGCGTCAATCTTTTTACCGAATCTTTGTCATCTAGCAAGCTATTTAAATTAAATTTCGATTGCTCGTCTTCCATATAGCCAGCCAGGTAACCGCCTTCAATTGGCAAACCAGGAATTCCAACAGCCCAGTTTTCGCTGAGATCATCAATTTTACTATCTTTAAGATCACGTTTAAGAAATAACTGCGCCCAGTCTTCCAGACCCTGCGCGTACGAACTGGCCCTGTCGAGCAACTGCAGGCGCGCTGTTTTACGGATCTGAAAGGACTCATCATGGATCATGGAAACACTGATAGCGGTCGCTGCAACCACGACTAGAATCGCCATCAGCAAGGCAATGCCAGATTGATTGGCGCGTCTACAGGGCGCCATCGGTAATCTCCAGAATACGATTGATCTGGCCAAAGTCGGCTATCCCCAGATTGAAACTAAGCGCAATTGGAATACTGGCGTTAATAGCCTGTGAGACTGGCCAGGTTTCAATCCTTTCTTCCTTACCATCGATAAAATAAACCTCGAAGGAGTCAACATCATTCAGCAATACCGTAGCAAATGGTTCTTCCTCGATACCCTGATCCAGCGACAGCCAATGCTCGCGTATGAGCTTTTTTTCAAGCAACCGATATCGAACCCGTTGTAAACTGCTACGATTTTGTTGCAACAGGTTACTGCGGCCGCTCCGGGTGAAGGTGATTGCGTTTTCTTCGATAATAATATTGGACTCCGCGTCACCATATCGATTGAGAACTTTTCGACTCGAAACCTGCGTCCAGTCTCTAACCAGATAAGTCACGGCAAACTGTAGCTCGGAAATGCGCTGGTTCGATTCACCAACCGCCTGTCCAGTCTTCGCCAACTGAGTCAAACCCGGATATGCGATTGCACCCATAACCATAAAAATTCCGACTGCCACGACCATTTCGAATAAAGTGAATCCCTGCGATTTTCTGGTAATAGTCATAGCTTACCGATGAAACTCGTCGCGCTGGCTTTAATTCCTTCGTCGCCTTCCCGATAAACTTCGATATCGATTCTGCGCAATTCCTCATCATCGGTCTTACTAACCTGCATTTTCCATTCCCATTCGACGTTGGCCATGGTGACCTGGCCGCTGGTATTGGAGGTCCCGCCCCAGGTCTTTTTGGCCCGATACAGAGCAATCTGATTTTGTGCCACCCAGCCCGCGATGGTTTTCTCTTTCAGATATACCGCGCGCCAGGTAGAAGAACCACTGCTATCGATAACCGCCATCAGGGAAATGACGATTACCATTAAGGCAACCATGACTTCGATCAGGGTGAAGGCCTGTTGTTTAAACATCGGTAAGTGAAATGGGCCCAAGCACGGTGATATTACCCAGAAAATCACCCTGCAACACAATTTCGGAGTTCAAACGGGTATCGGTAATCCGCCATTCAAACGGCGACATTTCGCCACTGGCAAGAATCAAAATATGAGGAACCGGATCCTCTGTCTCGGCAAGCGCAACGTTGATATTATTGATTATCAGAGTGGAGCGATGTGCTTCATCGAGTTTGATCTTACGATAAAATGATTGCTCGGATAGCACAAATTTCTCGCCATTGTGTTCTAGTAGGCTATAACCTTTGTCGTTTATCGATATCGCGTAATTGCGATTCTCAAAAATCGCTTCCTGATAGATTAACTTAACCAGCTTACCGAGATCGTTACCCAGTAATTTTAAATCGTTATCCCCCCGGCTCAGACTAGTGGAAAAGACCACCGCCGAGACGGTAATAATAACGATAATAACCACCACGAGGATTTCGAACAGTGTGAATCCACGTTGCCGGGCACATCGCTGATTAGGAATCGAGATTCCAGTTTCCGATGTCGGCAGCTTCATCGCTACCTCCTACCGCGGCGTCCGCACCGAGGGAAAAAATATCAAATTCACCATTGGTGCCTGGAAACTGATATTGATAATCATTCCCCCAGGGGTCTTTGCTGAGTTTCTTGATATACCCACCCTTTCGCCAGTTTTTTAACTCAGCGCCCGATGGTTTGGTTGTCAGGGCCGATAAACCCTGGTCGGAACTGGGATAGCTGAAATTATCGAGTTTATAAAGCTCTAATGACGATTCCAGTACGCGAATATCACTTTTTGCCTTACTAACTCGGGCATCGTCAACCCGTCCAGCGACCTTGGGTGCGATATAAGCCGCCAGAATCGCGATAATCGCCACGACGACAATTATTTCCAGCAGGGTAAAGCCGCCTTGCTTCTTTGATTGATTAAACTCGGATTTCATCTGTCTGTTGTACCTCAAATACAAAAATTACGACTTTTAAGTTGATCGACGCATTTTAATAACTCGATTCACCAGCGCAATCACAATCGCTAAAAAAACACCATAAAGATGCGCATCGACGATGACAGGCGTGCCTATAATATCACTACTGGTGAGGTTAAAATCACCGAATTGCTCCAGGGCGATTTTTGTCACAATCCCGACTGCGAGTAGCAGAGCGACCAATTTCTCCTGCTGATACAGGTCTATCGCGGCAAG
>Ga0316189_10005765_pt1 | contig 11886 bp, 8 predicted proteins | sample LowCovwburrow_MG_FD_204930 | JGI IMG/M metagenome (GOLD analysis project Ga0316189, IMG submission 204930) | Coastal sediment microbial communities from Maine, United States - Lowes Cove worm burrow | ecosystem: Environmental > Aquatic > Marine > Coastal > Sediment | place: USA: Maine... | reverse complement strand
GATCGATACTGTGGTGTCGGGCGTAGCCACGACATTATCCAGGCATCGCTTGACGGCATACTCGGTGCCATCAACAAGCAGGCAGTAAATGACCAGGACGCAGCCGCCTGAAGACTGATCGCTGGCCACTGCGGGGGCGGGCCAGGGCGGCACAAAGTGTAATTTCTGCGGCTTCTGTGTTACAAAACGGTCTTGCAGTCACGGTGGCAATTACTGGCGGTCGTGGATATGAAGCGTTATGGGGCCCCAATAAAAATATCACCCTGGCAAAAGCTCAAGCATAACTTCAGGGAAGCCTTTTCGGAGCAGTTCGAGTACCAGCGCAATAGTGGTGACCTGACCCAGGACGGGCAGATTTCCAGAAAGCGGGGTCGGGACGCCTATCGATATATTCTCCTGCTGCTGGTGTGTGTGCTTGCCCCCATGGCTGTGCATGACCTTTATACCGGGCAGGTCGTGCTGTTTGTTGTCAGCCTCGTACTGTTGCTGATCCTGTTGGCGAATATCTGGTTACTGGGCGGCGATCGGCGCGCGTTTCTTTCCCCCACCCCCTTACTGTTACTCGGCATCGGGCTGATATTGCTGGCTGTGAGCCTGGGCCAGCGTTACAGCATCTACTGGCTGTATCCGTTATTGGCAGGGCTGCCGGTGTTGCTGCACCTGCGACGTTCCCTGGCCGTTGGCCTGGTGTCGGGTGCGTTGGCCCTGCCACTGGTGTTCTCGCAGTTTGATTCGGGTACAGCGGTCGTGATCAGTTTCAGCATGGCCACTACCTGGCTGGTGAGTGCCTGGCTGGTATTCGCCGTTAAAGAGCAGTCTCGCCGCCTGAAGGACATGGCCGTCACGGACCCCCTGACCGGCGCCTACAACCGGCGCTATCTAGAGGAGCAGGCTCGCCACGCAATGGACGCCTGGGAGCGCTATCAGCAACCGTGCACCCTGTTCCTGATCGATGTCGACCACTTCAAGCGTATCAATGACAGATACGGGCACAGTGTGGGCGACACGGCTATCAAGCGACTTGTAGATGTGATCTCCAGGCGTATGCGCGCCGTAGACATTCTGTGTCGGTTCGGAGGCGAGGAATTTGTCGTCTTGTTGCCCGGAACGGCGATTGAGGGGGGGATGAAGTTCGCGGAAGAGTTGCGTCAGGTGGTCGGGCACGCCAAAATCCTGCCAAAAGGGAGCATGACTATCAGCATAGGGGTGTGTGAGGTCGGCGCATCGGACGACCTCGACCAATGGTTCAGGCTCGCCGACACCGCGCTATATCTGGCCAAGCGCCATGGCCGGAACCGGGTAGAAATGGCGCGTGAGCTGATGCCGGAGCGCGAGCCGATTCCCAGGGCGGTACCGGAATGGCGTTAGCGCGCTTGTTAGTTGAGTGAAGGGATGCGAATGTATCTGGCCGGGGCACCAGTTGCGAAAGAGGAGGGTGGCCGAAGCTATGAACAAAGCAATTTCCAGGGTGGCCGTGCTGCTGTGCCTGTCCTGTCTTATCGCCTGCAGCGGTACCACCTTTGTTTACAATCGACTGGATACGATCCTGCCCTGGTATGTCGATGACTATGTGGACCTGAACGGTCGGCAGCAGGATCAGCTCGACGAGATACTGGAACCTTTTCTGCGCTGGCACAGGCAGCAGGAGCTGCCTCAGTACGTGGCGTTGTTGAACGAGGTCGATACGACACTGGACAAGCCTGTGACGCCCGAGCAGCTGGCTCAGATCTATAGCGGCATGGAAGTAGCATGGCTGCGCCTTGAGCGGGAATCGCTGGATGGCTTGCTGGAGCTGGGAGCCTCGCTAACTGATGAGCAGGTAGCTGAGTTTCTGGGTTATTTGTGGGAGCGGCAGGAGGAGTATGAAGAGGAGTACCTCACCCGCGACGAGCCAGAGTACCGGGAGGAGAGTTACGACAGCTTTGCCGACACCCTTAGAGACTACCTGGGTAGGCTGACCCCGCAGCAACGGGAGCGCTTGCGCCAGGCCAGTACCGCGCTGGAGCGTTCGGATGAGGTGTGGTTGCAAGAACGGGCCGCCAGCTTGCAGCGCCTGTCGGTGTTATTGGAACGCCAGCCCGGCTGGCAGGACAAGGTCCGTGAAGCGGTGGCCGGGCGCAGTGAGACCACCTCTGAGGAATACCTGCAGGTCTACGAGCACAACCTGGATGTGATCTTTGCGGCGGTAGCGGATGTTCTTAACAGTCGCAGTGAATCCCAGGATCGCCATCTTCGCGCGGAGCTGGCTGACCTGCGGGATGATCTGCAGACGCTGATCGCCCAGGGGCCTCCCCCGCCCAAGGATTCCGCCTGACCAAAGCAGATAGCTGCAGACCCGCAACCCGCCGCGTCAGTCCAGCAGGGACAAATCCCTGACCGCGCCCTTATCGGCGCTGGTAACCATTTTGGCGTAGACCTTTAAAGCGGGCGTTACCTTGCGCGGGCGGGCAGCTTCGGGCCGCCACGCTTTATCTCCCCGTGCTTCCATCTGTGCGCGCCTGGCGGCAAGCTCCGTATCATCCAGCGCGACGTTGATGCTGCGCCGGGGAATATCAATCTCGATAGTATCGCCTTGTTGGATCAGCGCTATAGCGCCGCCGGCGGCCGCTTCCGGTGATGCATGCCCTATGGACAGTCCCGAGGTGCCACCCGAGAACCTGCCGTCGGTGAGCAGGGCACAGGCCTTACCCAGGCCCTTGGATTTCAGGTAACTGGTGGGGTAGAGCATTTCCTGCATGCCCGGTCCACCGCGCGGTCCCTCGTAACGGATAATCACCACGTCGCCCGGCTTTACACGGTCATTCAGAATGTCGTCTACGGCACCTTCCTGGCTTTCACAGATATGGGCCGGGCCCGAAAATACATGAATGCTCTCATCGACACCCGAGGTCTTGACCACGCAGCCGTCCTCGGCGATGTTGCCAAATAGCACGGCCAGGCCACCTTCTTCGGAGTAAGCACTTGCTAACTCGCGAATACAGCCATTCTGGCGATCGCTGTCCAGGCTGGGCCACCGCGTCTGCTGGCTGAAAGCGGTCTGGGTGGGAATGCCGGCGGGACCGGCGCTGAAAAGCTTGTGCACCTCCGGGTCGTCCGACTGCACGATATCCCATTTTTCCAGGGCCTCTTTCATACTCCTGCTGTGAACGGTGGGGCACCCCGTATGTAGCAGGCCCGCGCGATCCAGCTCGCCCAGGATACCCATGATGCCACCTGCCCGGTGCACGTCCTCCATGTGGTAGAGCGGTGTGTTTGGGGCCACTTTGCACAGTTGAGGCACCTTGCGCGACAGCCGGTCGATGTCCGTCAGGGTAAAGTCCAGCTCCGCTTCCCGTGCCGCCGCCAGCAGGTGCAAAATGGTATTGGTTGAGCCACCCATTGCGATATCCAGGCACATGGCATTTTCGAATGCCTCGAAAGAGCCGATGTTGCGCGGCAGCACCGACTCGTCGTCCTGGCGGTAATAGCGGTCACACAGCTCGACCACCAGGCGGCCAGCTCGCAGGAACAACTGCTCCCGGTCGGCGTGGGTCGCCAGGGTAGAGCCATTGCCCGGCAGGCTCAGGCCCAGGGCCTCTGTCAGGCAATTCATGGAGTTGGCGGTAAACATACCCGAACAGGAACCGCAGGTGGGGCAGGCAGACCGCTCGTATTCTGCTACCTCCTCATCCGTGGCGGAGTCATCCACGGCGATAACCATGGCGTCCACCAGGTCCAGCTTATGTTCAGATAGCTTGGTTTTGCCGGCCTCCATCGGACCGCCCGATACAAACACAACGGGAATGTTCAGGCGCATGGCGGCGTTGAGCATGCCGGGAGTGATCTTGTCGCAGTTGGAGATGCAGACCATGGCGTCAGCGCAGTGCGCATTGACCATGTATTCGACGGAGTCGGAAATGATGTCACGTGAGGGCAGGCTGTACAGCATGCCGTCGTGGCCCATTGCGATACCGTCATCGACGGCGATGGTGTTGAATTCTTTCGCGACCCCACCAGCCGCCTCGATCTCGCGGGCGACCAGTTGACCCAGGTCTTTCAGGTGGACATGACCGGGTACGAACTGGGTAAAGGAGTTCACCACCGCGATGATCGGTTTACCGAAATCACCGTCCTTCATGCCTGTGGCACGCCACAGGGCGCGGGCGCCCGCCATGTTGCGACCGTGGGTGGAAGTTTTGGAGCGATAGTCAGGCATAGTTTATTACCGTCTGGGGGGCCGCTGTCAGCCGGTCAGCCCCGATCCGAAAAGGGAAGGCAGGATAGCAAAAATGTATCGCCTTTTAACCCGCAAAATAAGCCTGTGGTTGCCGGATAGCGAATTATCAGCCCGGTCATCCACAATTACTGTATCAGTACGGCAGCGACTCGCTGCACTGGCTAGCTAAAGCGCCTTGAAGAACACCTTGGAATTACGCTGCAGGTTGTACAGGGACTGTTTGCTGTCGGGTAGTGCATCCCGGGAGCTTTCCACGAAACCCTGCTCGATGAACCAGTGCGCTGTCTGGGTAGTGAGCACGAATACCCGGTTCAGCCCCTGGCGTCGGGCCTCCTGTTCGAGATCGGCCAGTAGCTGCTGGCCGCGGCGCCCGCCGCGGTAGTCCGGATGCGAGACAATACAGGCGATTTCCCCGCAGCCCTCCTCGGGAAAGGGGTAAAGTGCTGCGCAGGCGATAATGCGGTGATCTCGCTCTACCAGGCGGAATCGGCTGATCTCGGTCTCCAGCAGCTCACGGGAGCGTTTCAGCAGTACACCCTCCAGCTCAAGCGGCTCGATCAGCTCGATGATGCCGCCTACATCGTCAACGGTGGCTTCCCGGGCCTGTTCGTAATTGTCATTGGCCACCAGGGTGCCGCTGCCATCGTGGGTAAACAGTTCTTCCAGCAGGGCGCAATCATCGTTATAGCTGATGACGTGACAACGTGGTACGCCGGCCAGGCAGGCGCTACGGGCAGCCCGTAGCATCGCCGCCTCGTCCGGGTCCGGTATCGCCAGGGCCCCGATATCGCCCACCCTGCACTGCCGCACCAGCTCGCCCGTCGCGTCGGTGATTCCCTCGCCCTGGCTGAACATGATCAGTTTGTCGGCGCCGATAGCCGATGCACAATGCACCGCGATATCTTCCAGGGTGAGGCTGAAAATCTCCCCGGTGGGGGAATACCCCAGCGGGGATATCAGGACGATGGACCCCTCTTCAAGCTGGCGCCTTATGCCGGTCACATCAACCCGGCGAACCTTGCCTGTGTGCTGGTAGTCGACACCTTCCACCACACCCAATGGTTTGGCAGTGACGAAATTGCCCGAACAGACCCGTATGCGTGAGCCCTGCATGGGCGAGTTTGGCAGCCCCATCGATAGCAATGCTTCGATCTGTGCCCGTAGAGAGCCCGCAGCATCCTTGACGTGCTCCAGTGCGGCCATATCGGTGATGCGTACGCCGTCGTGAAATGCGGTTTCCTGCCCGGCCTGTTCGAGACGCTGGGCAATTTGCGGCCGCGAGCCGTGAATCAATACCAGGCGCACACCCAGGCTGTTGAGCAGCGCGATGTCGTGAAAAATAGTCGCGAAGTTGTCATGCAGCGCGACCTCGCCCCCCAGCATCAACACAAAGGTCTTGCCCCGGTGCGCATTGATATAGGGTGCGGTATTCCTCAACCAGCGTATATTGGCCCTGCCCGGCGTTGTCACGATACCATCCAAGCTATTGATAAATAGAAAGTTATTAAGAGTACCGAAAGCCGACCGGATTACCTAATGGCAATAATGCACAGCCTGTTCGCGGCCTGCTAGAGACAGTAGTGACGGATGCACTGTTGCAGCAGTGCGATACAGGGCTGGATCTGGTCCAGCTCCAGGTACTCGTCCGGCTGGTGGGCCCGGTCGATTGAGCCGGGACCCATGACGATGGTTTCCATGCCCAGTGCCTGCAGAAACGGCGCCTCCGTGGCAAAGGCAACCGCTTCAGCGCTGTGCCCGGTGAGTCGCTCGGCCAGGCGCACCAATTCGCTGTCTGCCGCCTGCTCGAACGGGGAAATATCCTTGACCAGTGAGCGCATGGTGATGTCCAGGGCATGTTGTTGAGCAATCGCGGCCATGCGCTGGGCAATTTCCTCGCGCACGGCGCTGTTGTCGCCGCCCGGTATCATCCTTAGATCGAAGTGCAGTTCCGCCTGGCCACAGATGCGGTTAGGGCTGTCGCCGCCGTGAACGCAGCCCAGGTTCAGCGTGGGCCAGGCCACAGTGAAAAAGTCATTTTTATAGCGTTCCTGCAGGCCGGCCCGGTAGGTCATCAGGTCACCCATTACGGTGTGCATACCCTCCAGGGCGCTGTTTCCCAGCTCCGGGTTGGATGAATGCCCGGCCCGGCCCGTGACCTGCACCGCCTCCATCATGATGCCTTTGTGCATGCGCACCGGTACCAGCGAGGTGGGTTCCCCGATGATGGCGGCCCTGGCTTTGGGCCGGCCCGCCGCCGCCAGAGCCCGGGCCCCGTTCATGGAGCTTTCCTCATCGGCGGTTGCGAGCAGGATCAGCGGCTGCTGTAGAGGCGTGTCCAGGAAAGCGCCGGCGGCGGCGATGGCCAGGGGAAAAAACCCCTTCATATCAGTGCTGCCCAGGCCGTACAGCCGCTGGTCGCGCTCGTTCAGTCCCAGGGGGTCGCTCTTCCAGCGACCCTCGTCGAACGGTACGGTATCGGTATGACCGGCCAGTACCAGACCGCCAGGGCCACTTCCCAACGTTGCGATCAGGTTTGCCTTGCTGCCATCGGGCGTGACCGGCAGGATTTCGGTGCGAAAGCCAAGATCGTCCAGCCAGCCGGCCAGCAGATCTATGACGGCGCGATTACCCTGGTCCCAGTTGGGGTCTGTCGAACTGACCGAGGGAGTGGCTACCAGTTGACGGAGTTGATCGATAATCAGCTTGTCGGAAATGGGCATGTACTTCCCCGTAGCCGTATAAGTGTCCGTTAGTGTACCCCGCCAGCGTCACGGTTACATGCGGCGATCTGCAGGCAGGGGTATCACAAGTTCTGCAGGATAGTGACAGGTGCCTGGCGGCTGCCCGGCACCTTTGTGGTCAGAAAGAAAAAATCGCTTTGAAAGTGAAGAAGAACATGATTGCCAGCCCGGCCCCGGCTGGCAGTGTTATCAGCCACGACATGAAAATGGAACCGATGATGCGTGTGTTGAGGGCGCCGATACCCCGTGCGAAGCCTACTCCCAGCACCGCGCCAACCAGGGTGTGGGTGGTGGAAATCGGCAGTCCGGTGGCGGAGGCGATGACTACCGTGCCCGCGGCACCCAGTTCGGCGGCGAAGCCCCGGCTGGGGGTGAGTTCGGTGATTTTGCGGCCTACCGTGAGAATGACGCGCCAGCCATAGGTGGCAAGACCCACGACGATGCCAGCCGCCCCCACCATCAATATCCACCAGGGCATTGCCGACTTGGCAGCAATCACGCCGCCGGACTGAACCGTGCCGACCACTGCCGCCAGTGGCCCCACCGCATTGGCAACGTCGTTGGAGCCGTGGGCAAACGCCATGGAGCAGGCGGTAAAGACCATCAGTACGGCGAAGACACGCTCTACACTTTGAAATCGATTTTCCTCGTTTGGCACTTCCTCAATGCGCCGCAGTAGCAGGGCACCAAGCGCAGCCACGAGCAGGCCGACCAGTGCTGACGCCACTGCGGCGTTGGTAAAGTCGTCGCCCAGGCCCATATCGAGTTTTATACCGACGTGTTTCAGTCCCTTGACCAGCGTGACCATGGCGATCATGAAGCCTACCAGCCACATGTAGATGGGGATGATGCGCTTGGCGCGGTGAAACGGGTCCTCGGTATCGAGAATCAGGTACTTGACGCTCATGAACAGGCCGTAGGACAGGGTGCCGGCGATCAGCGGTGATACCACCCAACTGGCCATGATGTTACCCACTTTGCCCCAGTGGATGGCGTCTACCGATATGCCGACTGCGGCGAAGCCGACAATCGCACCGACGATGGAGTGAGTCGTTGATACCGGCCACCCCTGAATGCTCGCAATGAGCAGCCAGGTGGCGGCGGCAAGCAGTGCCGACAGCATTCCATAGACCATCAGCTCGGGATGGCCAGCCATCACGTCGGCATCAATGATGCCTTTGCGGATCGTGGAGGTGACTTCTCCACCGGCCAGGTAGGCCCCGGCAAACTCGAATATCATGGCGATGAAGATCGCCTGGGTGATGGTCAGCGCTCGCGAGCCGACAGAGGTACCCATGGCGTTGGCAACGTCGTTGGCTCCTATGCCCCAGGCCATGAAAAACCCGAACAGGCAGGCCAGGATCATAAAGGTTGTGCCGTGCTGGGCGATGATATCCATGCTATTCCCTACTTTGCCAGCAAGACTTGCAGGCGATCGCCCACAGCTTCTGCTTGATCTGCGACGCTGCCCAGCATGTACAGCACCCGGTAGTAGAATATGACGTCAACCGGTTGCAGTTCACTCTCCATCTTGAACAGGGTGGCGCGCAGACTTACGGCCTGCTTGTCGGTGCGCTGTTCCATCTTGTCCAGCTGCTTGAGCATGTCTTCGACGCGTTTGACCTCGCGTCCGCTGAAACCCACCTCCAGCAGTTCGTCCAGCTCCTGTATCGCCAGGAATGCCTGGGCGGAGGTGTCGCAGCAGGCTTCGGTAAATGCCAGCACTGCGTCCTGCATCGTTTCGGGAAAGCGCATTTTGCGGCCCATGATGAGAACCGCGATATCGCGCGCGGTATTGGCTACAGCGTCTTGCATGCTTACCAGGTCCAGCAGGTCTGATCTGGGCACCGGCAGGAACAGGCTCTTTGGCAGGTGACGCCGCACCGATCGCTTGAGTTTGTCCGCGGCCCGTTCCGCTTTCTCGATCTCCTTGTGGAGTCCTTTGCCTGCAGTCCAGTCGCTGTCGGCGCTGGCTCGCAACAGATCCGGCAGAAGTTGAACCGCATCGTTGGCGACCTTCATATGCTCCTGGATCGGACCTATGGGCGATCGGCCGAACAGATTGCCGAGGAGTGTTGAGCCTGCCATGGTGGAACTCCTGAGGGGGGAGGTGACTGACGCCGCCAGTGTAAAAGCAAAATCGGCAGCTGTCATAATATTGTCACAATTCTTTCACGTTGCCAGCCCGACCCGTGTGACACAAATCAAAATGGAGTCGGACAGCGTGTGTGTTAGCATGATTTGATCTCAATTTTTCCTTGCGGACTGAACTATGGCGACCAAATTTGGTGAAGAGCTGATGGAGCAACGCCTGGAGCTGGTCACCCTTGCCCGGGATCTCCACGCAGACGGCCGGCTCTCCGATGTGGAGATGGCCAGGGTGGTGAAAACTCCCGCGGTCAGGGTGCACCCGTTGGTGTTCCTGGCCGAGCAGAAGCTGGGCGACGCCGCGGCCCCGGGCAAACAGCTCGAGATGGACGACCTGTTGAGCTGGTTGGGTGGCAAGGTAGGTCAGTCGGTTTATGAGATAGACCCGCTGAAGATAAATGTCACCGCGATTGCCGAGGTCATGTCCAGGGCCTTCGCAGAACGGCACCGGATACTGGCGGTGGAGGTGACGGATAAGGAAGTGGTGATCGCGAGCAGTGAACCCTTTCTCAGGGCCTGGGAAAGCAATCTCGAACACGTGTTGCGCAAGCGGGTGCGCCGTGTATTGACCGACCCCAGGGCGATCGCCCGCCACACGGCAGAATTCTATACCATGGCCGGCTCGGTAAACCGGGCTCGCGGAACTGAACGGTCCGAGAGCGGCGCCGGGGTCACCAACCTGGAGCAGATGCTGGAACTGGGCTCGATGAAAGAGCCCGACGCCAACGACCAGCACATCGTCAACATCGTGGATTGGCTGCTACAGTATGCCTTTGAGCAACGCGCCAGCGATATTCATATCGAGCCGCGGCGCGATGTGGGCAAGGTCAGGTTTCGGATTGACGGGGTGCTGCACAGCGTTTACGAGCTGCCACAGCAGGTTTGCGCGGCGGTCACCAGCCGCATCAAGATTCTCGGTCGCATGGACGTGGCAGAAAAACGTCGACCCCAGGACGGTCGCCTGAAAACCCGGACGCCGGAGGGTAACGAGGTGGAGCTCCGCCTGGCCACCCTGCCCACCGCGTTTGGCGAGAAACTGGTCATGCGCATATTTGACCCGGATGTGCTGCAGAAAACATTCGAGCAGCTGGGCCTGGCGGACGATGATCTCGCGCACTGGCATCGAATGACCGGACAGGGCAACGGTATCGTTCTGGTTACCGGGCCTACCGGCTCCGGCAAGACCACCACTCTCTACTCGACGCTGCGGCAGCTGGCCACCTCCGAGGTGAATGTCTGCACCATCGAGGATCCTATCGAGATGGTCGAGAGCGCATTCAACCAGATGCAGGTCAATCACTCCATCAGCCTGGATTTTTCCTCGGGGGTGCGGGCATTGATGCGGCAGGACCCGGATATCATTATGGTGGGAGAAATACGCGATCTTGAAACGGCCAACATGGCCGTACAGGCGGCGCTTACTGGACATCTGGTACTTTCCACGCTGCACACCAATGACTCGCCCTCGTCCATTTCGCGCCTGCTCGAGCTGGGCGTACCTGCCTACCTGATCAGGGCGACGGTGCGCGGGGTGATGTCACAGCGGTTGGTAAGAATCCTGTGCGCCCAGTGCAAAACGTTTGAGCCGTTGGACCTGGATGCCTGGCGCGAGCTGACCCAGCCCTGGGAGATGGAGCCGCCGGCGCAGATAGCGCGGCCGGTGGGTTGCAAATTGTGTCGCGATACGGGCTATATGGGCCGTCAGGGTATCTATGAAGTGCTTGTTAACAGCCCGCTGGTACAACCTCACATTACACCGCATCTGGAAACGGCCAAAATCAGGGAAGTTGCGATGTCCGAAGGCATGCATACCCTGCGCCTGAGCGGCGCGACCCGGGTTGCCCGTGGCGAGACCACCATAGAGGAGGTAATGCGGGTAGCGCCTGTGCTGGATGCCTGACGCTTGCCCGGCGCTGAACCTCTATGCAGCCTGATATCTCCCAACTCCCCGGTACACTTGCCGACCTCGCGTTGACGGCCTGGGGCAATATTCTGGAGCGAGCCCCCGCGCCACTGGCCGCGCAGCTTGAAGCGGTTGTTTGTCCGGTCGAGGTGGCAGGCCAGTTGGCGCGGGTGCTGGCCTGCAGCCCCTTTGTCGCCGAGCTCAGTCGTCGTCGACCCGCTGTGTTGCTGGAACTGCTGGAGAGCAGTTTCGGGCAGGAATCCATTGCCGAGACAGCATTTCGTGACGAGCTGCACCAGCTGCTTGTGAGTGGGGACCTCGAGTACGACGCGGTGCTGCGGCGCTTCCGCCAGCGCCATATGATGCGCATTATCTGGCGGGACTTCTGCCGCCTGGCGGACACCTGCGAAACGGTGCGCGACACCTCTTTACTGGCGGAGGCCTGTATCGCGGAGGCGCTGGAAATAGTCCAGGCCGACCTTGAGACCCGTTTCGGTGTCCCCAGGGGCGGTCGCAGTGGGCAGCGCCAGCAGCTTATCGTCCTGGCCATGGGCAAGCTGGGCGCACGAGAGCTGAATGTGTCATCCGATATCGACCTTATCTTTGCATTTCCTGTGGCGGGAGAGACTGACGGAGACAGCCGCTCCATCAGCAACGAGGAGTTTTTTACCCGAGTGGGCCGCGCCCTCATCCGCGCGCTGGACCAGGTTACCGTCGAAGGCTTTGTCTTTCGTGTGGATATGCGATTGCGGCCCTATGGCGAAAGCGGTGCCCTGGTGCACAATTTTGCCGCTTTGGAAGAGTACTACCAGGACCAGGGCCGCGACTGGGAACGCTACGCCCTGATCAAGGCGCGGCCGGTCACCGGAGAGCCGGAG
>Ga0316189_10005762_pt1 | contig 11890 bp, 8 predicted proteins | sample LowCovwburrow_MG_FD_204930 | JGI IMG/M metagenome (GOLD analysis project Ga0316189, IMG submission 204930) | Coastal sediment microbial communities from Maine, United States - Lowes Cove worm burrow | ecosystem: Environmental > Aquatic > Marine > Coastal > Sediment | place: USA: Maine... | reverse complement strand
GTGTTTACGGCTCGGTCGGTGCCGGCTGGCGCGAGGAGCGGATCTTCGGCGATGATGACAGGTTGGGTGAGCACTCCGATTCCGTCAGCCGCGGCGTTGCGCTGGTGGGCCTCGGTGCCCGCTTCGACGCGGGCGAACTATTCAGTGGTTTGAACTACCGCATCCAGCTGGGCCTCACGGGATGGGTGCCGTTCAGCGACGCAACGCTGCAGATGTCAGGCGAGGAGTTCCAGGTGCAGCGCCCGACGCTCGCCCTATCGCTGGGGCTGACGTTTGGCCGCTTCGCCAAGTGAGTTAAACTCAGTTCGACCTCCACCAGACGATTTGTAATGACCTCAAAACATGTTCGAACATTCCTTATCACCTGTGTCGCCATCGTAATGGCAGGAACCATGTCAAACGCTGAGGCACAATCAGACCACGACGACCTGCTGCTGCTGTTCTCGGACTGGCGTACGTTCGAGTCGCCGCCCCTGCTTGAAGGCGCGCCCGACTACACAGCTGCGCAATTTACGGCACGCCAGGATGACTACCTGGCGCTACGCGCACGACTCGAATCATTCGATATTGATACATGGCCGATTCCGCAACAGGTGGACTGGCATATCGTGCGTGCCGAAATGAACGGCTACGATTTTAATCGACGCGTTCTGCAGCCCTGGGCGCGCGACCCTGCGTTTTACAACACGATCTGGACGTATCGGAGTGATGTGCCGGGTCACGAAGGCCCAACGCATCATGCCCTGGTCGAGCTCTGGACCTACGACTTCCCGCTCAGCGACGCAGAGCAACAGCGCCTGGTTGCGGAGCTAAGCGTCATCCCGCCGCTGATGAAGCAGGCGCGCAGCAACCTCACGGGGAACGCGCGCGACCTCTGGGTTACCGGCATCCGCGATATTCGCGCGCAGCGCGAGGCGTTGGACGAGCTCAAGGAGAAACTCGGCAACTCGGCGAGTGACGAGCTGGCCGACATTATCGACAAATCCAGTCTCGCGACTGAAGAGCTTATCGCCTGGCTGGAGGCCGAAGCCGACTCAAAGACGGGACCATCCGGCATCGGCAAGAAGAACTACACCTGGTACCAGCAGAACGTGCACCTTGTGCCGCTGACATGGGAGGACGAGGTTCGGTTGCTAAAGCGCGAGCTGGCGCGTGCCTGGTCGTCTCTTAAACTTGAAGAGCAACGTAATCGAAACCTGCCGCCGATGGTTGCCGCGAGCACTCCCGAAGAGTATGACGCGATGGCCGACCAGGCCGTCAATCGCATCATGAGCTTTCTTGACGACAAGGACATCGTTACCGTCACGGACTACATGGAGCCAGCGCTTCGCGAACAAATGGGCTCGTTTGTTCCGGAGGAGCAACGCCACTTCTTCTGGATTACCGCACACCTGGATCCAGCGCCGTTGTTCACTCATTTCTGGCATTGGTTTGAACTGGCGCGTATGGATCTCGAACCGCACGAGAGCCCGATTCGCCAGGGAGCCTTGCTGTACAACATTTTCGATAGCCGTAACGAAGGCACAGCAACAGGCGTCGAAGAGATGTTCATGCATGCCGGCCTGTATGACGATAGCCCGCGCTCGCGTGAGCTCGTCTGGATCTTGCTTGCTCAACGCGCCGCACGCGGACTCGGATCTCTATATGCACATGCCAACGAAATGACAATGGAAGAGGCGGGTATGGTGCACATGGAGTGGACACCTCGCGGCTGGATGAAGACGGAAAAGGAATTGCTTATCTTCGAACAGCACCTGTATTTGCGGCAGCCCGGCTACGGCACGAGCTATGTCACCGGTAAATATTTGCTTGAACGAACCCTGGCCGATTACGCGAGGCAGGTCGAACAGCGCGGCGAAGAGTTTCAGTTAAAGCACTTCTTTGACAGGCTCAATGCCATCGACAGCATCCCGATCTCTCTCGGCCGCTGGGAGATGACGGGTCTGGACGATGAGGTCGCCAACAAGCCTACGAATTGATATCAACGGCGAGAGGCTGGTGATCAGTTCCCAAGTGGACAATGACATCGGCCTTCGCGGCGACAGTCGCATCGGACGCCACGGTGAGCCGCTGAAAAAACTGAACAAACCGCCTGATATCTGCGTCGCTCATGATGCGATCGGAGTTCTTCAGGCTTGATGGCCGAAGTTTTCTCTCCTGCTCTATTCGCCACCTGAGCACGGTCTCGAAGCTGGGCGCTCGCAGCATCAACAGTCCATCGATCAATTCGAACAGGGGCTGGTAGTACATCAGGCTGTCGTTGACGAATCGGCGCCAGGTACCGCCTTCGTCTTCTTCTCTTTCAAGTGCATTGATGGGCTCCAGCAAACTCTCAGCATTGGCCGGTTCGCTGCCGACACACCAGCCCTCGAGGATCACAAGATCGACGGGTCCGCACACGCGTGTCCATTCGGACTCAGGAGCCCGATCATCAGCTGCCTTGTCGAATCTCGGGATCGCGATTGACTCGCCAGCACCGAGCGCCCTGACTCCCCGGATGGTCGCCAGGGCCAGGTCAACATCGTGTGTGCCAGGGACCCCCCTGGTCGCCAGCAACGGATGAACAGATCTTGCGAGTTGCTGCCTCTCTCGCCGAGTGCGGTAGAAATCGTCGATGGAGACGCTTATCACTGAACGTTCCTCCATGTCATGCAGGGTCCGGCAAAGAAGTTGGGCAAGCGTCGTCTTTCCTGTGCCCTGTGCCCCGTAAATCCCGAGCAGATAGGCGGAGTTGGAGTGTTCCCCCATTTGCCGCTGTAACCAGCGTATCAAAGGCATGTACTGATCCATCGCCGCACAGGATATCGCAGCGACCCATAGGACAAGACCATTTCCTTTGTTACTGTGTATCGATGTCAATTTCTCTTCGATATTTCCTGGTGGTCGCCGCCCTTGTCAGCGCTGGTTGTGACGGCACAGAGCCGGCGTCGCGGTCAATAGCGCCCGATGTTAGCGGTCCCGCAACGTTCGTTGGCAGCGCGCAGTGTGAGGCCTGTCATCAGGAGCAGTTCACTGACTGGATGGGTTCCCATCACCAGCTGGCGATGCAGGTCGCCGATAGTGACACCGTGCTCGGCGACTTTGATGATGTGAGCATTGACTATTTCGGTGAGTCCGTCCGTTTCTTCACGCGTGAAGATGGCCGCTACGTGCGAACACGTAATGAGAACGGGGAGGATCAGGATTTTCGAATCGCTTATGTCTTCGGTGTCGAACCGCTGCAGCAATACCTGATCGAATTTCCGGGCGGCCGCCTGCAGACTCTCGCCTTCTCATGGGATGCACGGCCCGAAGCGGAGGGTGGTCAGCGCTGGTTTCACATCTACCCTGACGACTACATTGCACCTGACGATTCCCTGCACTGGACCGGCGCGCAGCAAAACTGGAACTACATGTGCGCCGAGTGCCATTCGACAAACCTCAGAATGGGTTTCGACCTCGAGAGCAACTCGTTCAACACGACGTACTCGGAGATCACCGTCGGTTGCGAGGGATGTCATGGCCCGGGCTCCACTCATGTCGACATGGCAATGGCGGGCAGGGACAGTAATCGCTACGGTCTGGAGGCAGCCCTCGATGACCGGGGTACGGCGACCTGGGTCATGAACACAATGACCGGAATCGCGGCGCGCAGCGATGCGCGAATGCAGCCACCCCAGCAACCCGAATCCTGCGGTCGCTGCCACTCGCGGCGCGGCATCATCTCCTCAGAGTATGAATACGGCAAGCCGCTTACAGACACCCACATCCCCGCATTGCTCGAAGAGGGCCTGTATTTCGCTGATGGGCAAATACTCGACGAGGTCTATGTGTACGGCTCGTTCCTGCAGAGCCGAATGTACCAGGCAGGCGTTAGCTGTACTGACTGCCACAACCCACATTCTGCCCGGCTTGTCACAGGCCCCAACCCTAATGACGTCTGTGCGCAGTGCCATCTGCCGACGAAATTTTCTGTTGCCGAGCACAGCGGCCACACGGCCGGGCAGGCGGGATGTGTCGATTGCCATATGGCGTCCAGAAATTACATGGTCGTCGACGGCCGGCGGGATCACAGCTTTCGGGTGCCGCGTCCTGACCTGACCCAGAGCATTGCTACACCAAATGCCTGTAATGGCTGCCACGTGGACAACGACTCGGCATGGGCAACCGCGGCGATAAACGACTGGCGTGGCTCCGATTCGTGGCAGAGAAACCATTTTGCGCCCGCGATTGATGCCGCGCGGCATGGCTTTGCGAATGCGGAGCTCGTCGATGTCATTGGCAATGCTGAGTTTCCTGGTATCGCCAGGGCCACGGCCGTTTCACTGCTGGCACAGCCGTTCAGCAGCCGGGAATATCGAACGCTCGAGGCTGAACTCGGCAGCGCAGACGCGTTGCTCAGGATTGCAGCATTGCGGCAGGTTCGGGTTTTGCCCGGTGAACTGCGGCTACGCTTGCCGGGTGCGCAGCTGTTGGCGGACCCGGTGCGTGGTGTGCGCGTTGAAGCTGCGCTCACCTATGCCGGGCTGCAGGATCTGCTGCCCCCGGACGTTGCGAGCGCATGGGCACAGGCCGAACAGGATTTTCGTTCCGCCTATGCGGAAATCGCAAACAGGCCGGAGGCGCATCTCGCAATGGCGAGCTTCGAGTTGGCGCAGAACAACGCTCCTGTGGCTATTGAGCACTACGAGACGGCGTTGCGGCTGGAGCCGCATGCTGTTGCAGCCCGCCTGAACCTGGCGGATACGCTGAGAGCAATCGGTGAGGAGGCGCGTGCCGAGGAGGTTCTGCGCGAAGGCCTCGCACTCGATGCAGACAATGCCGCGTTGCATCACTCGCTCGGATTACTCCTTGTCCGCAGCGCAATGCCGCAGGACGCGCTGGCAGAGCTTCGCCTGGCGGCCGAGCTTGCCCCGGAGAATCCACGTTTCGTATACGTGCTCGGTGTTGCACTCAATTCGATGGGCGAACAACAGGAAGCGCTGCAGGTCTTGCGGGCGGCGCATGCGAACTTCGACGGTAACTTCGACATTGCGATGGGGCTTGCCACAATGTTGAGAGACAGTGGCGACACTGACGGTGCGCTGGACCTTGCGTACTCACTGGCGCGCCGTCACCCGGAGAGTCAAAACGTGCTGGCGCTATTAAGATCGCTGGGGGCGGTACCCTGACCAAACGCCACACCAGTTACAAAATGTGACAAAAAACGGGTGATATTGGCCAGGGCATCCATTAATCTTGCGAAGGTTTAATTAAGCAATACAGGAACTAATTCTCATGCGCTCAATTTTTGCACTTCTGGCCGGGGCCAGAGCACCCAGGGCAATGGCCCTGCCGTTATTGCTGGTCGCTTTCATGACAGGCACAGCACAGGCCCAGGACAAGCCCAACATCCTCGTCATTTGGGGCGATGACATCGGCACCTGGAATATCAGCCACAACAACCGCGGCATGATGGGTTACAGGACGCCAAACATCGATCGCATTGCGAGCGAAGGTGTGGCATTTACCGACTACTACGCGCAACAGAGTTGTACCGCCGGACGTGCGGCTTTCATCAGCGGTTCGGTACCGGTTCGCAGCGGTATGACCAAAGTCGGCCTGCCCGGTGCGAAAGAAGGCTGGCAAAAGACCGACGTTACGATGGCAACAGTACTCAAGGGACAGGGTTACGCCACCGGGCAGTTCGGCAAGAACCACCAGGGCGATCTCGACGAACACCTGCCGACGATGCACGGGTTCGATGAGTTTCTCGGGAGTCTTTACCACCTGAATGCAGAGGAAGAACCGGAGAACGAAGATTACCCGGGGGACATGGTCCTTAAGAACGGGAAAACGTTCGCAGAGCAATTCAAGCCCCGCGGAATCTTGCATACATGGGCTGACGGCAAGGGTGGACAGCGCATTCAGAATCTCGGTCCGCTGACCAAGAAACGAATGGAAACGATCGACGATGAGACCGCTGATCGAGCCATTGAGTTCATCAGGGAACAGGAAGCAGCAGGCACGCCTTGGTTCGTCTGGTGGAATGGCACACGCATGCACTTTCGGACCCATGTAAAGGAAGAACTGCGTGGTCAATCCGGTCAGGACGCCTATTCCGATGGCATGGTCGAGCACGACATGCATATCGGCCGGTTCCTGAGTCTGCTGGACGAGCTTGGTATCGGGGACAATACCGTCGTCATGTATTCGACAGACAATGGACCCCACTACAACACCTGGCCCGACGCTGGCACGACACCGTTTCGCAGCGAGAAGAATTCCAACTGGGAAGGTGCTTACCGCGTGCCCACTTTTGTCCGGTGGCCTGGCCATTGGCAGGAAGGCGTGACACTGAACGGTATCGTCTCCCACGAGGATTGGCTGCCGACGTTCGCTGCGATCGCCGGCGACACGGACGTCAAGGAACGTCTGCGTGATGGCACCCGAATCAACGGGCGAAAATATCGCAACCACGTTGACGGATACGACCTCAATGCCTACTTGAGTGGTGAAACGGACAAGTCACCGCGTAATGAATTCTGGTACGTGAACGATGATGGCCAGGTTGTCGCTGCTCGCTATAGCGACTGGAAGGTAACTTTCATGGAAAACCGCGGCCAGCGTTTCGGCGTGTGGCGTGAGCCTTTCATTGAACTCAGGGTTCCGCTTCTCACGCATCTGCGCCGCGATCCATTCGAAAAGGCGCAGCACAATTCAAACACGTACGAGGACTGGTTTCTGGATCGACCCTTCATCATCGTGCCGATTCAGGGCCTCGCAGCACAATTCTTGATGTCCATGAAAGAGTATCCGCCCTCTCAGAGCCCAGGCGCGTTTAACCTGAGCAAGATCGAGGAACAGCTCAATTCTGCTGGCGGAAGTCACTAGGTAACCATGATCAGCCCGGCACCTTTTCGGTGCCGGGCTGATTCTGCAGACAGCGAACAGGAAGCAACATGCAAAGGATAGTTATCCTGGGCTGCTTATCCATAGCGGCCCTTTTTTTTGCCGAAGGTGCTCACGCTACGGATAAACCGAGGCTGATCCTTCAAATAACGGTGGACCAACTCCGGGGAGACCTGCCAACCCGCTACTATGATCGCCTTGGAGAAGGTGGCTTTCGCTACCTGTGGGAATCCGGCATCGTGTATCGCGATGCGCATCATGCGCATGCCAACACTGAAACGATCGTCGGACACGCGACGCTCGCAACGGGTGCACACCCGTCAAGCCATGGCATGGTGGGCAATCTCTGGTTTGATCGCGAGACAGGCTTCACAACCTACAACGTCGAAGACCCGAACTATCGCCTGCTGACCGAAGGCGCGTCAGTCGATGCAGATACCGAGATCGACCCGACACAACGCGCCGCGCGCAGCGAGGGTCGGTCACCGGCGGCGATGCTGGTTACAACATTTTCAGATGAGTTGCGGAGCAACACCGGTGGCAAGGCGAAGGTCGTCGGTGTTTCAGTCAAGGATCGCGGCGCCATTTCCATGGCAGGACACACCGGAACCGCATACTGGTTCTCGAAAGCCAATGGCGGGTTTGTAACGAGTACTTATTATCTCGACCAGTACCCGAGTTGGGTTAATGCGTTTAACGCGACGAAACCGGCTCAGCGTTTCGCGAACACGACCTGGGAGTTGCTGCACGATCAAAGCAGCTATCTCTTCGGTGATTCGGATGACCGGGAGTGGGAAACAGATGTCGGTGGTTTTGGGCGTGTGTTTCCGCACGACTTTGGAGATGGCAGCAGCCCGTACTTCACAACCTGGCTGACCTTGAGTCCAGCGGGCGATGAGTTGGTTCTCGACTTCGCAAAGCAGGCGCTTGTTGAAGAGCAACTTGGCCAGGACTCGACGACTGACTACCTGAGTGTCAGTTTTTCGTCGACAGATTACGTCGGCCATGTGTTCGGTCCTTCGAGCCTGGAGGCCGAAGACAACATCCTGCAACTCGACCGCACGTTGGCCGATCTGCTCGTATTTGTTGACGAGACAGTAGGCCTCGACAACACGCTGGTTGTTCTTTCTGCCGATCACGGTGGCCCTGATGCGCCGGGTTACCTGAACAGCCTCTCGATTCCTGCTGGCTATGTCGATCCGGACAACTGGGACAGGGACGCGGCACTGGCGCGGGTCAAGAAGCAGTTTGGTATCAAGGGTGAGTTGATCGAAACCTATGAACACCCTTACCTGTATTTCAGCTCCGACGTTAAGAACGATCGCCGTATCGAACAGGCAGCACTCGAGGCGGCCGTCGTTGATGAACTCTCGAGATTCGAGGGAGTGTCGCTTGCTGTTTCAAGTTCAGCGCTGCGCGGTGGCAACCTCCCGGATACCGCGATGTATCGGGCGGTGATCAATAATTTCAATTCAAAACGTTCGGGCGATGTGTTCATTGTCTTCGAGCCAAACTGGTTTATCAACGATTTTGATGGCCTTACTGTCGCATCGACGCATGGCTCACCATGGCGGTACGATACTTACGTGCCGATCGTGTTTGCTGGTGCAGGCCTCAAATCGCGGACTGTTAACCGCAGGGTGCATACTGTTGATGTTGCAGTAACGCTGTCGGCCCTTATGGGCATCAAGCCCCCGTCAGGTTCTGATGGGGAACCACTTACCGAAGTCCTGGCGAAATAATCCGTAGTGCGGCCGGGTGGTTACCAGTCCTTGAGCGGGAAGCTCAACGGGGTCTTCGGAGGCCATGTCAGGTTGGCCTCTTCGATCTTGGCGGCAAAGTTGGGTGTCGCTTCGAGATCCCAGGGCGCGCCGCACTGACACCAGTGGGCCTCCTGCCACAAGACCATGGGACCAAAATAGTGCTCGTCAATCTCCGCAGCCGCCTGGTTAGCTGCGTCCCGACGTCCAATCCATGCGTTGATTAAGATGTCGAAGAATCCTACAGGCGCCTGTTCGTCGTAGGCGTCGACCAACGGGGCGAGTCGATCCTGGTCTCCGCGATGTGCTGCCACCATCATGTGAAACACATGCGCCAGTCCGGCATCCTGGATTTCACTTTCAATTGTCTGGGCGGCTTCATCGTGCAGGTCGTTCGCAATGAGCGCCTGCAAGTGCGTCATCGTCAGCCACAGGCCGGGCGCGGTTTCCGAACCCTCACGTGTGAGGCGAAGCGCTTCGACGGGGTCGCCTGCCCACAATTTGGCCCTGGACGCGTTGAACCAGGACAACGTCCGAAGCGGATCACAGGCAAGGACCGCCTCTGAAAACTCATGATACTCGGCGCTGTAACCGAGCACGTTGGCAATAGTTGGAGTCCAGTTGCCATCCTGGCATCCCGGTTCGGCCAGTGCTTTCTCCATACGGCCGGAAAGCCCGCGCCAATTGCCACTCAAAAATGCGAGGTCCAGTTCGGCGAGGTAGCGTTGTCGTGCCGTCGGGGCATAACTCGTTGCCGCCTGGTAGTCGGCCAGCGCCGATTGGTAGGCATCTGCCAGTGTTTCTGACGTCACGTCACTGTCGGGGTCGCCGGACACGGAGTTGTTCAACATATGAATGTATAGGTCAGAGTGGTTTGCATAGACCTCCCAGTACTTGGGCACAAGGTCCATAACCTGTTCGAAGTAATCATTCGCCTGCCGCAGACCCTCAAGCTGGTCCATCTCCCCATGCGCTCGCTCGAACAAGTCCAGACCCTTTTGATAAAGCGTGAATGCCTCGACGTTCCTGAGGCCCGCCTGTCGCATGACCTCGCGCTTGCGTTCGTCAAGAACAATGTCGAGGGCGACAGCAATTTTCTCGGCGATGTTCTCCTGTACGGAGATCATGTCGGCCGACGTGCTGTCATAGTTGTCGGACCACAGGTGAAAGCCATCGTCGGCGCGAATCAACTGGGCCGTGACACGCAAACGATCGCCCGACCTGCGAACGGAGCCTTCGACGATGTGCTGCACACCCAGGGTGGTTGCGATCTCCTGTATCGAGATGTCCTGGCCCTTGAAAGAAAACGCTGACGTTCTGGCAGTCACGAGAAGCTCGGGAAGCTGAGCCAGCGAGTTAAGGATTTCCTCGGTCAGGCCGTCAGCAAAATACTCGTCATCAGGCCCGCTGCTCATGGCAACGAATGGCAGGACTGCAACTGACTTGTCCACTTCGAAAGGAGCGGGCGCTGGTTCGCTTTCTACGGTGACCGTGTCCATCACAGCTGCTGTCACGGGGCGCGGGTCATTCGCGCCGGTGAACTTGTCCCAGGCAAACCAGGTAACAGCAATTAGCAGGACAACAATAATTGTGCGGTCGAGTTTGCGTCCGGTCTGCGGCGTAATGGATGCGCTGCGGTCAACTTCTTTCTCGCGCTTGATGCCCTCGGGCGTCAACTCGAATGCCCAGGCAAATATCAAAACGATTGGAAGCCCGAGCAGTAACACGACTACTACGCTCTTAAGAACCCAGTCCGGTGCCCCGAAGTTCTCGAACGCGAACTCGGCAACCTGGGCCAGAACCCAGCTCACGACGGCATAGGCGGCGCCGACGCGTATGACGTTGCGGCGTTGTAGTTCAGCGAATAAGGACACTTGTTACTTTTCTTAGCCTCGGCGGAAAGGCCGCAGTATAGCTGATTAGTCGGGGATCACCCCGGTCACGGCGCCCTCCCCGCCGAACAAAGTCTGCGATTTTGGAAGAACCTATATCGTCAGACTCGGGTCTGATCTAGAATTGGCAAACACCTGCACCAGGAGTACATCCCCAATGACACTCGAACGCGCAGTCGAAGCATTTGCCGGCATCATGGTCCTTTTGTCGGTCGCACTCACCCACTATGTCCATCCAAACTGGATCTGGCTGACGGTATTTGTCGGCGCGAATCTGTTTCAGCAGGCATTTACCGGCTTCTGTCCAGCGGCGATAATCATTCGCAAGGTATTTGGTTTCAAGCCCTGTGCTGAGGCCTGATCTCGCACCGTATGCTTAACGACTGGTAATGACCCAAGGCGGTCATTGACTGTCAATAGCAGAAGGATCCAGCGAGGCGTTACATGACTCACCATGAAACCCACAGAGCGCATCGCGTTGGATGGCTCCGCGCAGCAGTGCTCGGCGCAAATGACGGCATTGTCTCCACGGCGAGTTTGATCATTGGGGTTGCTGCAGCAAGTGCTACGCAAGACAGTATTCTAATTGCCGGAGTTGCTGGATTAGTTGCGGGCGCGATGTCCATGGCGGCGGGTGAGTACGTCTCCGTCAGCTCTCAATCCGATACCGAGAAAGCCGACCTGGAGCTGGAAAGAGAGTCATTGGAGCAAAACTTCGAGTTTGAAAGAGACGAGCTTGCGGAAATTTACGAAGACAGGGGGCTTGATCCGGCCTTGGCAAAACAGGTTGCTGATCAGCTGATGGCTCACGACGCGCTTGGGGCACATGCCCGGGATGAAATAGGCATATCGGAGACTGTCAATGCCCAGCCCGTCCAAGCCGCATTTTCTTCGGCGGGCACATTCGTCGTTGGTGCGGCACTGCCGTTAATGGTGGCGTGGGCCATACCAGGACCTCAGCTAATACTTGCGGTGGCCGCTGCATCACTTGTTTTTCTGGCTCTTCTTGGTGGTCTCGCAGCACGTGCCGGCGGGGCACCGATTATTGTCGGTTCTATTAGAGTGACTTTTTGGGGCGCGCTCGCAATGGGACTGACGGCAGCAGTTGGACGACTATTTGGTGTGGTTGCCTGAAATCTGGCATTACTCAAGTTCATGACGCATGCTTGCCTGGGCGTTAGTGCTAGAGTTCCGCCTTGATTCAAGGCACGGCAGAATATCAAATCTTGTCTTCCTCCAAAAATTTTAGCGATCTCAAACTGAAACCAGACTTGCTTGGCAACCTTGCCGATCTTGGTTATGCCGAGATGACGCTGGTGCAGGCCGAAGCTCTGCCCTGGCTGCTCGCTGGCGTGGACGTGCTGGCAC
>Ga0316189_10005761_pt1 | contig 11891 bp, 14 predicted proteins | sample LowCovwburrow_MG_FD_204930 | JGI IMG/M metagenome (GOLD analysis project Ga0316189, IMG submission 204930) | Coastal sediment microbial communities from Maine, United States - Lowes Cove worm burrow | ecosystem: Environmental > Aquatic > Marine > Coastal > Sediment | place: USA: Maine... | reverse complement strand
TTGATGTCAGGGGTTGCTTCAAAAAGCCATTTCTTTTTGGTGACAGGATCAACCAGAGCTAAAGAAACGACCTTTCGCCTCAATGACGGATCATTCCATGCCCTCATGCAATGTGGTTGATAGCAACCGGTTTGGGGGTAGCCAGCGTCCTGGGCTATGCCGAGAACGACGATGAAGGGGTTATCATTATTTTCTCTTTGAACAGGCAAGTCACTTTTGACAGATTGACTACATGCGATTAGGAAGAAAAGGAAGATTATAATTTGTGATCTGGACATAATTCAATGACATCTAAAGCCAGTTTTCAATTTTAAGTCCAAATTCTTCGAATCTGTCGAAATGAGCCACATTTCCAGTAACTAACAAATCTGCTCGAATCATCGCCGTTGCCCCAATCAGGATGTCTGCATCTTGGATTAATGTTCCTTTGGTCTTTAAATTAGATTTTAATGACCCAAAAGTTTCGCAAATCAATTGGTCAGAGTGGATGACTTCCAAAATGCCGGCTAATTGGTTGACCTGACTTAAATGATAATCTACTCTTGGTGAGTTGTAGGCTCCGTAATTGAGTTCACACAAGGTCATAAAGGATATTCCATAAACAACATTCTCACTTTCAAGCTTTGTCGACAGTTTTTTATTGCCCCTTAAATATTCTATGCAGATATCAGTATCTAAAAGTATCATTAATCGAGTTTTACATCACGACCAAAAGATCTGGTAGAAATGGCCTCTTGAACGGACTGGTAAAAGTCATCGTCAATCTCCCAGTTCTTTTTCAATTCTATCAGTTTCTCAATTTGGGTTACTGTCTTTTCAGGGTTTTTGTACACTCGTTCTAATGCTCTTATTATTTCATTATTCAGACTTCTCCTTTCAATTGCTGCGATAGACTTAATTTTGCCCATTAACTCATCAGGAATATTTCGTAAGGTGAGGTTTGCCATAGTTTCATAGTAGTTACATTGTATAACTAAAATATAACTAAAATAGTTGCATAACAAAACTAATCATACCGAGGACACCATAGTAGCCCTGGCCACGCCCCAGGGGATTGGAGCCATAGCTGTTATCCGTTTATCGGGGAAAGAGGCCATTAACATTGCCAATAAGGTCTTTTCAGGCAAAGACCTGCGTAAACAATCCTCTCACACCCTCCACTATGGGAATATTGTCGATGATGAGGAGGTGATCGATGAAGTGGTGGTATCACTTTATATAGCGCCTCATTCATTCACTAAGGAGGATTCTGTGGAAATATCGACACATGGCTCGCCTCACATTGTCAAAAGGGTGATTGAGGTTTTGTTGAAAATCGGTGCCCGGTTGGCAACTGCAGGTGAATTCACCAAACGGGCATTCCTTCATGGTCGGTTCGATTTGGCTCAAGCTGAGGCCGTAGCTGACCTCATTGCATCGGAAAATGATGCCGCCCATAAAGTAGCCCTCAACCAAATGAGAGGTGGCTTCTCCAAAGAGATCAAGCAACTAAGGGAAAAGCTGATCCACTTTGCTTCGATGATCGAATTGGAACTTGATTTCAGTGAAGAGGATGTTGAGTTTGCAGATCGGGATGACGTAAGAGAATTGATCGAAGAACTGCAAAAAGTAATTGGCGGTTTGATGTCAAGCTTTCGGTTGGGCAACGTGATCAAAAATGGTGTGCCCACCGTAATTGCCGGAAAGCCCAACGCCGGAAAATCGACTTTGCTTAATGCGCTTTTGAATGAAGATAAAGCCATCGTTTCCGAGATTCCTGGTACCACTCGCGACTCCATCGAAGATGTAATGGTGATCGAAGGAATTAGTTTCCGTTTCATTGATACAGCCGGATTACGTGAAGCCCAGGATCACATAGAAGCCATGGGAGTGGAGCGCACCCGGGCTAAAATGAAAGAGGCTTCACTAATCATTTACCTGTTTGACCTCGGCAGCGAGACAGCTGATTCAATCAGAACTGAAATTAAAAACTTGAAGAAATCAGATGTTCCGTTTATCGCAGTGGGCAATAAACTGGATAAGGCCGATCCGGCGCTACTTGAAGCTTTGGAAGGTGAAATCATTACAATTGTTGCCCGCAATGGAGAACATTTCAACCATTTGAAAGAGAAAGTGCTGGAGGCCGTCCATCTTGACCAGATCAAAACAGATCACACCATCATCACCAACCTGCGCCATTACCAGGGCCTGAAGGAAACAAATGAAGCTTTAGACGATGTGCTTTCAGGTATGGACGAAGAACTGACCAACGATTTCCTCGCCCTCGACATTCGTAATGCTTTGCACCATTTAGGTGAACTGACAGGCGAGATCACTACGGATGACTTGCTGGAGAATATTTTTAGCAAGTTTTGTATCGGAAAGTAGGGGGTGCATTTTTATTGCCAAAGAGGTTATCTTTATAAAATGAAAACCCTTAATAACAATGTTTATTTTAGAGTAATCAATAAATAAATTGATACGAATAACATGATTGTAGAGCGGAAAAACAACGAGGTGATTGTGAAACTTGATGGGTCTTTAGATGTAGACTCTTTGCAACAAACACTCAATTATTTAAGATATTTGGAATTAGGTGCAAAAAGCAAAGCATCCGAAGAGCAGATTGATCAATTAGTGAAAGATGTTAAAAAAGGATGGTGGAAAAACTGCAGGGACAAGTTCATTAGATGAAAGTCGTTGTTGACACCAATATCTTATACAGTGCGTTATTAAGTTCCAAAGGTAAAATCGGCGATTTGATTTTTAATCCTTTTCAAATTTTCCAGTTTCATGCAATAGATTTTTTAAAGACTGAAATTGAGAAGCATTGGCCAAAATTATTACATGTTTCAAAAATTCGTGAAACAGATTTAATCGAAAGAAAGGAAATCCTTTGTAATCAAATCAAGTTTATAAATGGATTTGCTTTGCCGCAATCTATAATCTTGCAAGCTGAAAGTTTAACTTCAGATATTGATCCTGATGACACTTTACATGTAGCCGCTACCTTATATTTAAAAGGTATTCTATGGACTGGGGATAAAAAGCTATTGAATGGTTTGAGGGCTAAAGATTTCAACGATGTAATGAATACTTCTGATTTGTGGGAAATTCGCAATAGAACCATGTGAACCCTTTGAAGAACTTGATCAGTCTATGCCCTGGACACCCGCAATGCCCTGCACCACCTAGGCGAACTGACAGGGGAGATCCCGACTCCATTTCATTTCGGACGGGCAGGCACTACGGATGACTTGCTGGAGAATATTTTTAGCAAGTTTTGTATCGGGAAGTAGGTCGAAAATTCTATCAATCCTTTATCTTTATTAGATGAAGATTTTGAATTATAAGGTATTACTTAGGGAGGAGCCAGAAGGAGGATTCACTGTTTTTGTGCCGAGCCTTGAGGGGTGTATTACGTACGGTGAAACTATAATTAAGGCTAAAGCCAATGCGACCGAAGCTATTGAGTTGTACATTGAATCGTTAAAGGAGGACGGTTTAGAAATTCCTTCTGATGAAAATTTCCTTGAGTATAATGTGCAAATAAATGCCTGACTATAGCTCAAAGAGCATTATAAAGTTATTGGAAGAAGCTGGTTTTGTTTTAAGTCGAGTGAAGGGGAGCCACCACATATATAAGCATGTAAATGGGAAGAGGGCAATTGTACCACATCCAAAGAAAAATCTACCAAAAGGCACTTATTATTCCATTTTAAAATCTGCAGGAATAAATTAACCTAACAGCCAAAAGAAACCCATGAAGCCTTAACGGATGTTCTCTTCGGAATGGATGAGGAGCTAACCAACGACTTCCTTGCCCTGGACACCCGCAATGCCCTGCACCACCTAGGCGAACTGACAGGGGAGATCCCGCCTCCATTTCATTTCGGACGGGCAGGCACTACGGATGACTTGCTGGAGAATATTTTTTCAAAGTTTTGTATTGGGAAGTGAATCAAATTGAACTGTTTATGCAAATATTTCCTTTTGAAATCAGAGAAAGTCTAATGACAATTCTGGGTTAATACTGGATTTTGTGTTTCTTGCGTGCTTAGATATAAATAACCAATTCGAATTAAAATGTTGAAATCAGAACATTCGTTAATATCAGTATTTGTGGTGCTTTTGTTGCTATCAGGTTGTTCCAAGGATGACCCTCAGGATAATCTGCCTTCTTCAAATGAGGTGCCTGTCCAAGATCTTGCAGTTGATGACCTTTTGGGTACCTGGGAAGCTGATTCGGCAAGAATTGTGCAGCTTGGCAGTCCATTTGAGGAGATGGATATTCTGGCAGGGGGTGGCACAGGAACTTTTATCGTACAAAAGGAGGGTTTTTTTATTTTGGCCCTCTTTCCAATAGAAACAAGTGGTGGTAAAATATACTCCGGACAATTGTTTTTGGATGCCGGCGATCTTCGGATGTTATTCGACGAGAGTCCAGGGGATACTGTTATGTGGGACATTCAGACTTCAGAAACTAAACTGTTATTGGACGGACCAGCTACTTACGATTTCATCGGGGATGGGACATTGGAGGACGCCTTCATAGATTTAACTTTGGATCGATCAAATTAAGCAAGGACACACGCTTATTTAGCAAAATCAAACTACACCTCTAAGAACCCATAAATCCAGATATAGACCTGTGAGGTGATTATTGATAACCTTCTGGGAGAGTATCTTCAGTAAATTCTGTATTGGGAAGTAGATTTCTGAATCAGATTGAAGAGCGGAAGTAAAAACACTTTTCGTTAACTCCGGTTGTGTGTCCGTCAATTTATCTTAGTTACAAGCCTCATTTATCGCATCAACACAGGATATCTTCATTGCTCTCAATTGATCTTGCATTTGCTTAACAGCGTTTTCACAGCCCTCACTTCCCGATTTTTCGCAAGCCTGTGAAACCTTTACTAGGGCATTCTGTTTACTTACTATTCTTTTTTGGCAAAGTGAAATTGTCTTTTCACAAGACAGTACTGGAATTGCTGATTCGAGGTTTACTGACTCAAACTCGGGTTCAACGACTTCAATTTCCTGACAAGAAAACAGAATGAATGTTAAAAACAAAGATGAAATTAGAAGTTTCATGATTACAAAATTTTAGCCCATACTAAAGATACACAATAAGCAGCTCATTACCCTGTAAAATGGTCATGACAATTAATAGTAAAGAGGTTGTCATTTAGCAGTTATTAATGGTGGTGGTCATTTCAAAATATTAACAATCAATCATTCCCAATTCAGTTAGTTTATGATTTTGATTAGATTGTTAATTTAAAAGTCATGGTGACTTTCGTATAAAAATATTCCCAATTTGGAATCCGCCTACCTTCAGATAGCCCTCAACGAACTTCGCCAATGGCAATCAGCCATGAGCAAAAAGCCTTCTTTTCTAAACAAAACGACTAAAAAAGTACAGGGAAAGATCAATCGGATTATTCCTGAGAAAATTCATCAGGTCATTACCAAAGCTATTAAAGAAATCACCCGGGCGGTTTTACTTGGGGCCGGATTTACAACACGCTCCAGTAGAAAAGAGAAATCACTTGAAGAAATAGAATCCAGGGTTCACGAAAGAATCAATTTTTACTCATCTTCTGCTGCTGCAGAGGGCGCTGTCACCGGCTTCGGAGGGTTCTTGTTGAGCCTGGCGGATTTTCCTTTGTGGCTCACCTTGAAAATGAAAATGTTATTTGAAATCGCTTCCATTTATGGGTTTGATACAAAAGACTATAAAGAAAGGCTATACCTGCTGTACATTTTTCAACTGGTTTTTTCGGGCCAGGAACGGCGCAACGAAATTTATTCAATAATGGAAAATTGGGAAGTAGAAAAGGAAAAACTTCCCGACGATATGCACCAGTTTGACTGGCGTACCTTTCAGCTAGAATACCGGGATTACATTGACCTGGCTAAACTGCTGCAAATGATTCCGGGTGTTGGGGCAATTGCCGGGGCTTTGGTCAATCATAAGCTCACAAACAAGCTGGGACGAAATGCCATGAATGCCTACCGGATGCGGAGATCAGAATTTTCGAATGATAAGCAGCTTCCACCTCAAAGACGCTAAGACGCAATGGTTCAATTTCCTTTGTGATTTAGCACTTTAGAGGTTACAAAGTTTAAATAATTTTCTTTTCATTAGCGTCTTTGCGACTTTGCGGTTAAAGAATGGATTATGACAATTCCTGAAGAACCAATTATTGTAGAACATACCTTCAACACATCAGCTGATAAGGTTTGGAATGCCATCACCAAACCTGACCAAATGAAACAATGGTATTTCGATAGTATCGAAGCATTTGAGCCGGTTGTTGGTTTTAAAACCCAATTCATTGTTCAGGCTAATGAAAAAAGCTATCATCACCACTGGCATGTGACCAAAGTGGAGCCCGGAAAGAAGATAAGCTACAACTGGAAATATGAGGGTATTCCCGGTGACTCAAATGTATCCTTTGAATTGTCAGAAAAAAATGGCCAAACAAAGCTGATTCTTACCCACAAAGTGTTGGAAAGCTTTCCACAGGATGTTCCCGAATTCAAACGTGAAAGCGGTCTTGCCGGATGGAAATATTTCATTCAGGACAGCCTGAAAGGATATCTGGAAAATTCTTAAAGAACGGATTAGGTCTACTTATCCTTAACTTTATAAGTCCATACTGGCCTGTAAGAGTGCTGTGCCACGTCTTCTGCGATATGTCCACCACTTATCAGGCGCTGGATTCCTGTCTTGTGGCTCACACCCATGGCGATCATGTCGGCTAAAATAGATTCAGCAAAGTAAACGATACCGTATTCTGTCTCTTCATAATTGAAAACATGCGGATAGTAATTCTCAAGACCATATTTGTCTGCAAATTTCCTTAGTGCTTTCTTGTTTTTCCTGTCATTTTTGTAGTCGGCAGGGGTATTGATTTTCACCAGGTGAATTTCGGCATTTTCAATGTGTTGTAATTCCTTCAGGCGGTTCACCAGGTTAGTATAATTGCCCTTCAGGTCGCTGGCGAATGCTATCTTTTTAATAGCGTTTTCTGGTGATTGGTCTTTCACGGAGAGAACAGGGCAGGGGGCAGTCCGGACTAATTTGTCCGTCAATGATCCAATGAAAAGTTCCTCGATATCAGATATTCCCCTTGCGCCAATAACCACTAAATCGAAATCATGGGTCTTGATTTTTTCCATGATTACCTCGTAGGGATTACCAACAACTTCATGAGTTTCAAACCCAATTTTTCCAAAGTCAATATCAGCCTCCAGTTCCTTGAGTTTGCTTTTGGCCTGTTTAATCATTTCTATCATATAGATGCTATCCATTGGATCTTCGACCACTTCTCCCATAGCGGAAAATGACCCCTTTGAAACATCTTCTATGACATGGACAACATCCACATGAGCGCCGTTCTTTTCAGCGATATCTTTTGCAAGTCGTAAGGCATTTAACGATTTAGTAGAAAAATCAGTGGGAACCAGAATTTTTTTCATCTTAATAGTTGATTAGAAGTTTAATTAGAATAATAGAGTAATAATCCACAACTGTTAACCGCTACTAAAAGTATTGAAATTTTTTAGGAAATCATTATGATATCAAGCTGGCTGCTAGGAATATCTTTCATCAAAGGCGGCTAGCTGAAGTTCCTGTCATATTGAAATTATTTTCGATTAAATTAATGGAAGAGAAAAACTGTTATTATGACTTGGAAGAATGAATAGATCAAGAAGAAATTTCATAGCTACGCTAACTGGGACTAGCATCTTTTTACAAAGTAACGTGCTTCGGGGATTAAGCATGAATGAAAAAAATCCTTACATCATGACTGTGAAAGGTGAAATCCCGGCTTCTTCACTGGGCAAAACCTTAATTCATGAACACATCCTGGTTGATTTCATAGGGGCAAAAGAAACAGGTTATCACCGGTGGGATAAAAAGGCTGCTTTTGACAAGGCTCTTCCATATTTACAAAGGGCAAAAACATTGGGGTTTTCCTCCATATGTGAATGCACTCCGGCATACCTTGGAAGAGATCCGATCTTGCTCAAAATGCTATCCGAAGAAACAGGTTTAAATATTCTTACCAACACCGGTTATTATGGAGCCCGTAAAAATAAATTCCTGCCCGAACATGCTTTTATGGAATCCGCCAGTCAACTGGCAGGCCGCTGGATTAGCGAATGGAAAAATGGAATAGAAGATACTGGTATCAAACCGGGTTTTATCAAAATCGGGGTTGACGAAGGAGGGTTGACGGAACTGCATATAAAACTGGTAAAGGCAGCAGCCAGGACTCATTTAGAAACAGGGTTGACCATAGTGGCTCATACGGGAGCCTCAATAGGTGCCTTTCATGAAATGGAAATATTAAGAGAAGAAGGCGTAGCACCTGGGGCTTTGGTTTGGGTCCATGCCCAGAATGAGCAAACACTGGAAGACCATGTAAAGGCAGCCAGGATGGGAGCCTGGGTAAGTTTGGATGGAGTACGGGACGAAAGTTATGAAGATTATGTTGACCGCTTAGTGAATATGAAGAATAACGGAGTTTTAAGTAGAGCGCTTATTTCACATGACGCAGGTTGGTACACTCCGGGTGAAGATAATGGGGGAGAATACGTTGGTTATGAAACTATATCTGGCAAATTGATACCGGCACTAAAACAAGTAGGTTTTAATCGGAATGATTTCAACCAGTTGTTAGTTACAAATCCAAAAGATGCCTTTTCCATAAAAATTAGGAAGAAATAAACTCAAATTAAACTATGAATCTATCCGCAGACCAGGTTGTCAGAGATCAACTAATCTCTTTCTTGAAAGAGCGCAATGCACATGCTAATTTGGATGATGTGCTCAATGATTTTCCGCTTGAGCATATCCATTCAAAAATTGAAGGAGTAGAATACACTCCATGGCAGTTGTTGGAACACATGCGGTTGTGTCAGGATGATATTATTGAGTTTATAGAAAACCCTGATTATAAAATGCCTGATTGGCCAGCAGACTATTGGTCTAAGGAAAAGGAAGCCGATAAATCACAATGGGAAAGATGTGTGAGCCAACTCTATGATGGTATTGGTCATCTGGAAAGAATGATTAACAACCCAAATGTTGATCTCTACCAATCAATGCCTGCAGGGGAGAAGTACACTGTTTTTCGGGAAATTCTGGTAATTATTGACCACAATGCCCATCACTTGGGGCAATTGGTCCTATTTAGAAAACACTTTAGTGCCTGGAAAAAATAGCCAAGAATTGGGATAAATTTGTCAATACCCTGATTTATATCATAGGATGAATTTGGATTCATTTGTAAATTCCACTTAACATGAGAAAAAACCATCATTATGGGCAAGCTTAAAGAATTATTCTTATGGACTGTTCTGATACTTTTGGTCACACCATTTGCATTCATTTTATTGCCTTTGATTGCATTGGCAAGCATTTTTGGTGGACTGGCTACTTTTTTGAATAGGGCTGTAACCCACCACCACGGGGTTGTTACAAGCTAAAGTGGCACAGGTGAAAAAGTATTGTATTCAGGTATAGCCCATCAAAAGGGCCAGCAGGATTGGTACGCTTCGGATTGACAATCAACTTTTGTGAATATAATAGTTGGATGAACCCACTAACCTCATTGCGGGTGCGAATTTTCCACACCTGACCACAATCACTTTTGGCTAATATGGAAATCATAATTTCTTCATCAATGGGGTTGTTACTTATTGTCCGATACAACAGCATTAAGCATGAATGATGGAAGATCCCGAAGAAGTTAAGAGTGGATTGAAACACGCCACACTTGAATATCACTCACGTGAACCTCGCGGAAAAATTGAAGTTGTACCTACCAAGCCCTGCCTCACCCAACTTGACCTGTCCCTGGCTTACACACCAGGTGTAGCCCAACCTTGCCTGGAAATTCAAAAAGATCCTGAAAAAGCTCTGGAATATACCTCAAAGGGCAACCTGGTAGCAGTAATTAGCAATGGAACAGCGGTTCTGGGACTGGGAAATATCGGGGCACTTGCCGGAAAGCCAGTGATGGAAGGCAAGGGAGTTCTTTTCAAAAGATTCGCCAATATCGATGTTTTTGATATTGAGGTAAATACCGAAGACCCGGAAGAGATAATCAGAACTGTTAGAAATATTGCCCCCACTTTCGGGGGCATTAACCTGGAAGATATTAAAGCGCCGGAATGCTTTTATGTAGAGGAAACGCTAAAAAATGAGCTGGACATCCCGGTTTTTCACGATGATCAGCATGGAACGGCCATTATCTCCGGGGCAGCCCTAATTAACGCACTTGAATTGGTTGATAAAAAGATTGAGGATGTCAAAGTTGTTTTTTCAGGTGCTGGTGCTGCAGGTATTGCATGTGCTAATTTTTATATCTCACTTGGTGTTCAGTTGAAGAATGTTTTGATGGTGGATAGTAAGGGAGTATTATGGACTGGCAGGGGAGATGAAGAGAAAAATCCTTACAAGGAGAAATATTTTCAGCAAACAGATGCAAGGACTTTGGCTGATGCAATGAATGGGGCTGACGTTTTTTGTGGTGTTTCCATCAAAGGTGTACTCACCAAGGAAATGGTGAAAACAATGGCATGCAAACCAATAATTTTTGCCATGGCCAACCCTGACCCGGAGATTACTTACCATGATGCCAAAGAGGCAAACCCTGAGGCTATCGTTGCCACAGGGCGAAGTGATTATCCAAACCAGGTTAATAATGTCCTGGGGTTTCCATTTATTTTTCGAGGCACCCTCGATGTTCAGGCAACTACGATTAACGAGGAGATGAAACTAGCCGCTGCCAGGTCGCTGGCAGCATTGACCAAGGAAGATGTGCCGGATAGTGTAAAACAGGCATACGGAGAGACTAACCTTACTTTCGGCCCCGAATACATCATTCCAAAGCCCTTTGATCCCAGGGTTTTGGTGTGGGAGAGCCTTGCCGTGGCTGAAGCTGCTATCAAGACCAATGTGGCGAGTGCGGATTTTGATCTGAAAGCATATAAAGAACGATTAAAACAAAAAATTGATTGGTCACGGGAGTTTATGCGCAAGGTTCATTTGATGGCCAAAAAGAACCCCCAAAAAATTGTTTTTCCCGAGGGGGAAGACCCCAAGATTATTTGGGCGGCATCTGAATTGGTCCGTGAGGGAATGGCCTATCCGGTTCTCCTGGCAAAAAGCAAAACTGATTTACTGGACAAGTTTAAAGTACTCAACCACGATCCGGCCGGAATTGAAATAATTGAGCCTAAAAATTCTGAATTTATAGAAGACTACATTGAGGGTTACTATATCAAGAGACAACGTAAAGGTGTTTCCAGGCACAAGGCCAGGCTTGACCTGCGAAACTACACCAATTTTGGCCTTATGATGGTTGAAATGGGACATGTTGATGGGATGGTAGCAGGTATAGATGCTGATTATCCTAACATTTTGAGACCCACACTTCAAATAATTGGCGCTAAAGATAAAAACCGCTTGGTGGCTGGACTTTATATGCTCCAACATCAGCATAAGGTCTATTGCCTCGCAGATTGTGCCGTGAATATTGAACCTGATGAAGAAGATTTAGCGGAAATAGCCCTATTGGCTGCATCAGAATTGGAAAATATTCAGGTAAAGCCAATTATTGCCATGCTATCATTTTCAAACTTTGGTACAGTTCGGTGCGACCAAAACAGCCGTATTACCAGGGCTGTTGAAAGGGTAAGAAAAATCCGCCCTGATCTGATCATTGATGGACCGATGCACGCAGATGTGGCGCTTGACCCCGAAATACTGCTTCAACGCTTCCCCTTTTCAAATCTGAAGGAACAACCCAACCTTCTCATTTTTCCGAATCTGGATGCGGGCAACATTAGTCTCAAGCTATTGAAAGCTTTTGGTAAATTTAATACTGTAG
>Ga0316189_10005760_pt1 | contig 11891 bp, 11 predicted proteins | sample LowCovwburrow_MG_FD_204930 | JGI IMG/M metagenome (GOLD analysis project Ga0316189, IMG submission 204930) | Coastal sediment microbial communities from Maine, United States - Lowes Cove worm burrow | ecosystem: Environmental > Aquatic > Marine > Coastal > Sediment | place: USA: Maine... | reverse complement strand
GCACCAGGTGGGGATTTTGGGCGAGCTGACGCTGGAGACTTTGCCCGGGCCTTGACAGCTTGACCATCTTGGAGACGGCGGAGAGCGAGAAGGGTGTGCCGTTGCGGCTCCGCATGCCTCGACGGGTCTTGGTGCGCGTTCACAACCCCGGCGGTGATCGCCAGAGGAGCTCTGGTCAACCTGCCAAGTCGAGGGCGAGGCACGTCAGGATGTGTTCCCACCCCCCCGCATGATCCTCGCGCGCGACTTCGTCGACAAACCCTCGATGTTCCAGAGTCATCACCGTGTCGAAGCCATCGCGTCGAAATGTCAGCGACACCACGCTGTCTCGGGTCGTCCGGTGGGAGTGCCACGAGAACTCGAGCCGGTGTGGACGGTCGATGACGCGGTAGGCGCCGCGGATGGGAATTCGGACATCACCCGCGAGCATGACCAGGGAGAACGCCCCGTCCGGGCGGGGGTCTACCTCGATCTCTGCCGCCTTCACCCCAGGACCCGGACAGAGGAACACCGCCATGGACTTGGGGGAGAGCCAGGCATCGAAGACGGCCTCTGGGAGTGCCGATATGCATCGGGAGAGGTGTACAACGGGCGTCAATGGTCCTCCGAAGTGGCCGTGATGTGGTTCACGAGCGCGTCTATGCGCGCGCTCCAGTAGTGGTGATAGAAGTGCAGCCACTCATATGGAGATTGGAGGCCTTCCCAGCGGACGCGGATCCAATGCACCCGCCCCTCGATCTGCCGATCGATGAGTCCAGCCGCCTCGAGCACCTTCAGGTGTTTCGAAACGCCGTTCAGGCTCATGTCGAACACCGCAGCGATGTCGCTCACCCGCAGCGCACCTGCCTCTCGCAGCAGCGCGACGATGCGGCGCCGCGAGGGGTGTGCCAGGGCTTGGAAGGCGGCTGTGAGGGCGGTCTCGTCTGCAGGTTCGTCGGGCATTGGCCTTAAGGGTTCGCGCCTTGTGGATCAGATCGCGATGTCGTCGGGGAACGGTCGACCCTCTCCGGCCTCGAGCTCGCCGCGTAGGCTTAGCAGGAATGTCGCCCACTTCATGCTGCAGTGACCGAAGAAGGCGTTGGCTTCGCGCCAGCCACGGTGGCCGAACCGCAGCAGCGTGCGGTCCCCGACGGGCTCGAGCTCGAATGTCATCCGGGTTCCGTCCCAGTCGGGATTGGAGTTCAGTACGGTCCACTGCACCCGCGCGGGGTCGGCCGCATCCACCCGTACCTGCGTCACGTGCTCGCCGAAACGGAAGTCGATCTTGCCGCCGGGTCCGGCGTCGCCAGATGTGGTTCGGGTCCACCACGCGGCCAGGCCATCAATGGTGGCGAGGGACGTGCGCACCTTGGTGAGCGGCGCGTCGATGTGGATGCTCTGGAGGATGTCGGGCATGTGCTCTCCTAAGCTCAACCAATGAGTTGAACGTTGGAGAGGTTCACTAATGAGGGCCGACTCGACCTGCAACACGGAGGGGCTCGATCCGGGTCAGCCCGTGACTGTCTGCACCAGCCACCGGTGCGCGTCGGCGCACGCCGTGAGCCGCGCCGCGCACAGGTCCACCAGGCCCGGACCGGTCAGGCTGGCCGGCAGCGGCTCAGGCCACCGGAGCTGCAGTCCCTTGTCCAGCTTGAGCCACTCCGCCCGAGGGTGATCAGCCGCCCACGGCCTGGGCACACGCTTCAATGAAGAGCCCGCCAGCTCGGCGGAGTGGGCGTGGGCGAGGGAGGCCACCGCCGCGACCCAGGCCTCGCCCTCGGCTCCGCCCACTCGCGTGCGGAACCGGGCGAGTGCGGCGGCGTCGAACGCGACTCCAGTGGCGAACCCCAGCTCGGTTGCGCTGAGGCGAACCCACAGGGTGGGGGCAATCTTCTTCTCCGGCCCCTCCCAGAACCGAAACAGGAGGTGGTCTTTGTACGGTGACTTGTCGGGGGAAAACCGAAGGTCGTTGTTGATCGGCGCGATGGAGCCGTTGGTCTTGGGCGCGCCCGTGATGTCGGGCCCAATGCACGCCTGCAGCTGGGGCAGCAGGGCGCGCACGAAGTCCTTCGCCGGCGTGGCCACCAGCCGGGTGGTCGCGTTCTTGTTGGCAGTGAACTGCTCTTTGTCGAAGGCGGCCAGCGACGCGAGTAGCTGTAGGCCCTCGACAGAGAATCCCGCGAAGTCGCTCATGCCCTGCCCCCGGCAAACGTGACGGCCTCGTCGAGCAAGGCGCCTAACAGGTCCGCGTCATGCGCCGGGAGCAGCGCCCACTCCGTGAACCGCTTGCCGTTGGGGCGGAACGGCTCGGATGCTCACCTCCTGGCCCGTGTTGCTCAGCCGACCCGCGACGTCGATGTGCCAGCCGTCCTGGAAGCCGTGCACGATCGTGATGCCGACGTTGTCGCTGACCGGGCTGTACTCCAACACGCCCGTGCCGAGCGACAAGCACAGGTCTCCCGCCAGGCAGCCGTCCGAACCGCCCGTGTCCGAACCGTCCGCCGGCTCCCCACCGTCGCAGGCACCCAGTCCGAGCACCACCACCGCCAGCATCGTCGCGCGCATCCGACCTTCGTCCACTCCCACAGTAGACGAGGACTATCGAACGGACCGCGGTGACTCCAGCGGCCCGAGCCCCAGGCCGTACCGCGCGTCAGCCCAGGTCAGGACTGCCGCGGCCCTCGGCGACAGCAGCGGCCCCACCGGCGTGCGGTCTGCGATGAAGTTGGCGTGCGCGTACGCACCGGATGGGTGCGGACCGATGCTGAAGCTGGCGTGGGGCGGCTCCCCGTCTCGCGCCTCGCGGATGGAGCCCTCGTGCCACACCAGGCTCTTCGCCTCCGTCGGCGGATCGATCCCCGAAACGACCGTCCCCACGCGCCCGTCCCTGTTGGCGTCCGCACTGGACACGATCAGCTCCTCCAGCGCGTCCGGCCGGTAGTCCAGCGCCTCGCCGCTGACGATGGCACAGTGCAGCAGGTAGGCCGGAAGGCCCGCGATTCCCCGGGTCATCACGCCGATGGCTGCGCCGAAGCGCGGGTTGAGCTCGGTGGGCAGGAACCCCTCTTGGGCGAGCACGCCATCGATCGTGAACACGCCGCGATATCCGAGCTGATCGCGCAGGTGGGCGCCCACGCGCCGCGCCAGCCCCCGCATGTGGTCGCGGTCGGCCGCGGGGGGATCCCAGAAGGTGGACGCAGCGGCGTAGCGAAACCGGCGCGGGTCGCGCTGGCGAAGCACGATCATCTCGCAGGGTCGCAGCGCGACGACCCGGTCGTCGAACACGATGCCGTGGATGCTGCACGGCACGCCCTCGAGAAACGGCATGACCCGGGCGGTGTCGCACGCGGGCTGCAGCACTGCGAACGCGGAGTCGCCGTCGTCGGGGTCCACGACCCAGCGGGTGAAGGCAGCGCCACCGTGCCAGCTGGAGCGGTTGTCGCCCGCCCACACGGCACCGGCGCCCCGGTCGAGCCGCGCCGAGGCGGCATCCAGGGCAGCGCGATCCATCGCGACGACCTCCACCGGGGCCCGCGCGACACCCGCGGCATCCCACAGCGCGTCGATGACCGTCTTGTCTTCGAGCGCGACCCAGGCGGGCGCCCGCGCCCCCCACACCGGCCGACCCGCCAGCGGTCTCCCCCCGCTGTACAGCGCCCGCAGCCCACGCGCGGCGCCCGCAGGGTCGAACGCATCGATCGCCGCCAACGCGGAGGCAGGCAGGCAGTCCAGCGCGGCCTCCCCGGCGCGGATCGCCGCCATCATGGAGTCTCCCCCCGTGCCGAGCACCACGGTCGGCACCCCCTCCGGCAGCACACCGACACCGCGCGAACCCCCAACGGCGAGGACCGCGGGCGCACCGAGGTCGCTTAGGTGCTTCGCATGGCGAGCCGCCAACTGCAGCACGTCCATGCCGACGACCCAGGGGCTGGCCGCGATCACCGGGCGGATCAGATCTTCGTAGTACCGAGGGGGCAGCGACACAGCAGCCTCGCGTTGCTTATCCTTGTAGGCAGAACCCGTTGCCCTCGGGACCATTCATCACGATCCAGTGGGCCGTGAAGTCCCCGAACGTCTCGCTCCGACGCGCGACCAGCGTCGCACCGAAGCTCACGAGGCGGGCGGCCTCGGCCTCGACGTCGGGCGAGTCGAGAACGACCTCGGGTGGCACGGGCTCGACGACGTAGCCCCGTGCTTCGGCCCAGGAGGCCGCGAGCGTTCTCGGGTCCTCGCACGCAAACGGGAGGTCTCCGATCTTCGATGACACTGCGCCCCCTCGCCGGCAGACCCCATCAGGGACGCCCGCCGTCTCCGACGCGGACACTCTCGAGCTGCACGCTGCCGTCCCCAGAGACCCGCACCGTGCTCTCCATGGGCCGCGCGCGGAACCAGCGCGGCGCCGCGGGGCGGATCTGCAGCACCGCACCGTCGCCGTCATGCGTAGCGCTCATCGTGCCGTGGCCGTGGGTCTGTCCGTTGACCTGCACCGTGAAGTTTCGCACCACCTCGCCCGCAAACGGACGGGCCAGGTCGGGCAGCGGTGCCGAGAGGCTCAGCCGCATCAGCGGCATGTCCACTCCGTGCTCTTCGACCGTCGCCCACACGAGCTCGCCCTCAGAGTAGCAGTAGCTCCACGACCTCAGACCGTTGTCGAACCGGGCCAACGCGCCGCAGTCGGCCGGGGTCACGCTCCACGCCTCCGTGACCACCTCGCCGTGGACGCTGCGGACGAGCTGGAACCCGCCGGGCGTCGGCACCTGGGCCGCGGACGCCACGGCGAAGCCCACCTGGGTCTGCGCGAGCAACGAGATGATCGGGGCGAGACCCAGGAGGCGCTTGACTCGCATGGGCTCACCATCGAGCGAGAACGTCGCCTGCGGCCCCAGGCCGGTCTGTGCGCTGATGTCGATGACCGCCGAGACCACCTGCTCAGAGTGGTTGTACGTGTTGCCGTTGCGATGCCCCAGGTTCGGCGACGGCGTCTCGCCATCGGTGTGGAACCACACCTCGGCGACCTGACCGCGGTGGTTGGTGTAGCTCAGCTGCAGGTCGAGCCCGTCGGTGAGGTCCTCGATCGCGACGACCTCGCCGATGTTCCTGGGCACCGGCACGTCGTCGATGTTGCCCCGCAGGTGCTCCTCCCGCGCGGTCACCGTCTGGACGCCGTCCAGATCGGAGTCCTTGGCGATCCATACGTTCTTGCGCTCACCGTCGACGATCACGGGAGTCCGCGCGTACTCGTGCATCGTGAACCCGGTGACGCGCGCCTTGGTCATGACCACGACATCATGCTCATAGCGGACCCCGAACACCTGAAACGGCAGCACCAGCAGGTCGGTCTGGCGCGCGGCGGTGTACTGCACAGGTGCGGCGTGTCTCCCCAGCCAGCGCGCAACTCCCCGCTCGCTTAGGCTCGGGCCATTGTTCAGCAGCAGCGTCCCGCAGCCGCAGAGCGGCACAAGCACCAACAGCAACAATCGAACAAACATGCCGGCTCCTCGCGCGGCAGGCAGGCTAACAGACGAAGTCCCGCGCGTTGCGGAAGAACCGCATCCACGGGCTGTCCCCCGAGTCGCTTCGCCAGTCGTCGGGGCACCACGACAGGGTGTGCCAGCGGAAGGCGCGCTCGGGGTGCGGCATCATCGCCGTGAACCGCCCGTCGGGGGTGGTGACCGCGGTGATCCCCGCTGGCGAGCCGTTGGGGTCCAACGGGTACCGCTGGGCGACCGCACCGGCACCGTCGCAGAACCGCGCCGAGACCAGACCCGCTCCCTCCAGCGATGCCCGCGCATCCGCAGACCCGAACAGCGCGCGCCCCTCGCCGTGCGCGACGGGCACCAGCAGCCGGCTGCCAGCCATGCCCGCGAACAGGATGGACGGGCTGTCCTCGATGCGAACCGTGGACAGCCGCGCCTCGAACTGCTCCGAGCGATTGGTCACGAACCGCGGCCATGCCTGGGCGCCTCCAATCAGCTCCGAGAGCTCGCCGAACATCTGGCAGCCGTTGCACACGCCCAGGCCAAACGTGTCGTTGCGCGCGAAGAACGCGGCGAACGCGTCGCGCAGCGCAGGCTGCAGGAGGATGGACTTCGCCCAGCCGCCGCCCGCCCCGAGCACATCGCCGAAGCTGAAGCCCCCGCACGCCACCAGCCCGACGAAGTCGTCGAGCGTTGCACGGCCCGCTGCGAGGTCGGACATGTGCACGTCGATGGCCCGAAAGCCCGCTCGATCGAACGCCGCCGCCATCTCGCGCTGTCCGTTGACCCCCTGCTCGCGCAGCACGGCGACCGGGGGCCGGTGACGCCAGACGTCGCGCGGTGCGCCGACGTCGAAGGTCAGCGCTGCGACCAGGCCCGGGTCCGCCTCGTCGAGCAGCCTGTCGTACGACTCGTCAGCGCAGTCCGGGTCGTCCCGGAGACGCTGCATCGCGTGGGTCACGTGCGACCAGGCCCGGTGCAGCGGCGTGCGCGGGGTCTCGATGACCACGGTGTCACCCTGCCGGATCCGGATGGTGTCGCCGTCGACCGGCCGGCCGATCCGGTGGACCATCGCCCCCAGACCGCGCGACGCCAGCTCGGCCGTCACCGCCGCGACGTCCGCTGTCCGAACCTGGAGCACCGCGCCCAGCTCCTCGCTGAACAGCGCCCTCATCACGTCGCCGGGCGGCAGCGCGATCTGCAGCCCACAGTGCCCCGCGAACGCCAGCTCGCAAAGCGTAGCCCACAGACCGCCGTCGGAGCGGTCGTGGTACGCGATCACCCCGTCGCGGACAGCATGGACGGCCGCAAAGAACGCCGCGAGCCGCTCCGGGTCGTCCAGATCGGCCGGCTCGGTCCCCAGCGCGCCTGTCACCTGCGCCAGGATCGAGCCGCCCAGCCGGTTCTTGCCCGCACCCAGGTCGATCAGCAGCAGCTCGGTGGGCCCCTGGTCGAGGCGGAGCCACGGCGTGAGCGTAGCGACCGTGTCGACGACGGGCGCAAACGCGGTCACCACCAACGAGACCGGCGCGCTCACGGTGTGGTCGTCCCAGCGGGCGCGCATCGACATGCTGTCCTTGCCCACCGGCACGGTGATCCCCAGCGCGGGGCACAGCTCCATGCCGACGGTGCGGACCATGTCGAACAGCACCGCGTCCTCGCCCGGATCACCTGCGCTCGCCATCCAGTTCGCCGACAACGAGACCTGGTCGAGCTGCGCGACGGCCGCCGCAGCGAGGTTGGTGATCGCCTCACCGATGGCCAGCCGCGCCGAGGCCGGGCCGTCCAGCAGCGCGACCGGCGTGCGCTCGCCCATCGCCATCGCCTCACCGCGGGTGCTGGCGTAGTCCACCGTGGTCACCGCGACGTCGGCGACCGGGATCTGCCACGGCCCGACGAGCTGGTCCCGCGCGACCATCCCGGTGATCGAGCGATCGCCGATCGTGATCAGGAACGTCTTGTCGGCCACGGTGGGGTGGCGGAGCACGCGCAGCCCGGCCGCGAGCGGGGACAGGTCGACCTGCAGGGGCGCGGTCGCCGGGTCGACCCGAGAAGCGACGCGCTGCATGGGCGGTGGATCGCCCAGGATCACCGACATCGGGACGTCGACCGGCGGGTCGTCGAGCAGCGGGTCGTCGACGCGCAGGTGGGAGGCGGCGGTCGCGTAGCCGACCACGGCCATCGGACAGCGCTCGCGCCTGCACAGGGCAGCGAAGTGCTCTACATCGGCGGGCCGCAGCGCCAGGACGTAGCGCTCCTGCGCCTCGTTGGACCACACCTCGTGCGGCGCCATCCCCGGCTCGGCGTTCGGGATCTTCCGCAGGTCGAACACCGCGCCGACGCCCGCGTCGTGGACCAGCTCAGGCAGGGCGTTGGACAGCCCGCCCGCGCCCACGTCGTGCAGGCTGACGATCGGGTTGTCGGCCCCGAGGGCCTGGCAGCGGTCGAGCACCTCCTGGACCCGCCGCTCCATCTCCGGGTTGGCGCGCTGTACGCTGGCGAAGTCGAGGTCGGCGGACGAGGTGCCCTGCCCCAGGCTCGACGCCGCACCGCCGCCCAGCCCGATCCGCATCGCAGGCCCCCCGAGCACGACGAGCGCATCGCCGTCCTGGATGGGCTGCTTGGCGACGTGCTCACCCGCGATGTTGCCCAGGCCGCCCGCGATCATGATGGGCTTGTGGTACCCGCGGTGCGCCCCGCCCTGCCGAGACTCGAACGTCCGGAACACGCCGCACAGCGCGGGCCGGCCGAACTCATTGTTGAACGACGCAGCGCCGATGGGACCCTCGAGCATGATCTGCAGAGGCGTGGCGAGCCGGGGCGGGTGCGGCGGCTCGGCGTGCTCCCACGGCTCGCGGGCTCCGGGCAGCTGCAGGTCGGAGACCCAGAACCCTGCGAGCCCCATCTTGGGCTTGCCGCCGCGACCGGTGGCGCCCTCGTCGCGGATCTCGCCGCCCGACCCGGTCGCTGCGCCGGGGTGCGGGCTGATCGCGGTGGGGTGGTTGTGGGTCTCGACCTTGATCAGGAAGTGCAGCGGCGCCTCGGGGGCGGCGCGGTACTCGCCGTTGCGCGGGTCGGCCAGGAACCGCTGGGCTGGCGAGCCGTGCACAACCGCCGCGTTGTCGGAGTACGCCGACAGCACGCGGCCCGGTGCATCCCCGCCGGTCCACGCGGCCTGCGCCGCCCGGTGGGTGTTGCGGATCATCGCGAACAGAGAGGCGTCGGCGACGACCCCGTCGACGGTGAAGCCGGCGTTGAAGATCTTGTGCCGGCAGTGCTCGGAGTTGGCCTGCGCGAACATCATCAGCTCGGCGTCGCTCGGCGCGCGGCCGAGCGAGGTGAACGCCTGCTGCAGATAGGCGATCTCGTCGTCGGACAGCGCGAGACCCAGGGCCGCGTTGGCGGTGTGGAGCTCGTCGGGCGGGACGCGCTGCAGGGGTCGGGGGTGGTGCTGCTCGAACAAGACCGCGAGCGCGTCGCGGGAGGGCAGCACCGCCTCGGTGAGCGGGTCGTACAGCAGCGCGGACACGGCCGGTAGGTCGATGGCGCCGGCGGCGTCGAGGACCCAGTCCGTCACGCGCTCGATTCGGGTCACAGCGTGTAGGCCGCAGGCGTGCGCGATGTCGGTCGCCTTGCTGGACCACGGAGAGACCGTGCCCGGGCGTGGCGTCACCAGCACGGTCCGCCCTGAACGCTCCGGCGCGATCGGCGCGGGACCGTAGGTGAGCAGCCGCCGCAGCGCCGCCATGGCCCCGTCATCGAGCGGGGTGCTGAGATGGACCACGTGGAGGTGATCGGCCCACAGCTCGCGCACGCCGGGCGCGACGGCCTGCACCGCGGCCCGGCGCTTCGCGAGACGAAATGCGGAGAGCGCGGGAGCGCCACGCAGGATCAACATGGAACATCTCCGTGGAGGGGCTCGGACACCCTGCCGCCCGATCGTCTATTCCAGACCGCGCCCTAACCGGGCGACAGTTCCTGTGGCATGGTCGACACCGAGGGGACGCGCATGATCGCAGTGTGGTTGTGGGGAATGACGGGCGTGGCCGCCGAGCTCGGGTGCCGGCTCGACCAGCGGGCGCCGGTCTCCTGGTTCGACGCGCCCAACGAAGACCCCTGGCCCGGTCTGACGATCAGCGGCCACAGTGCTGCCTGGAGCCGCCTCAGCCGAAGCATCGAGCGCGGCCGGCTACCCGCCCGCGGCGCGGTCCGCCCCGAGGAGCTGGTGCAAGCGCTCGACATCACGCAGCGCCCCCCGCGTGGCAATGAGGATCTCGCGGTGCGAATCGAGGTCGCCCAGTCCCCCTGGGAGGCCGGCGCAGCCGTAGTGCGGGCCACGCTCACCGGTCGCCGTGCGCGCAACCGACGGCGTGCTCCCGCGCATGTGGTGTTCGTCGTCGATCAGGACGCCCAGGTCCCGCGCACGATGGTCGTCGCCCGCCGCGCGCTGCACGCTATCGTCAGCGGGCTGGGCCCCAACGACACGGTCTCCATCATCGGGTCCACCTCCGGGGCCCTCTCGGCGCCCATCGCGGCCGCCATCGACGGCCTGCAGCCGGTCGGGCGGGGCGGCGTCCCCGAGGCGCTCGAGGCGGGCTGGGCGGCGCTGCAGGAGGCCCCGCCCGACGCGCTCCGGCGGCTGATCCTGGTCTCGGACGGCGATCTGGAGCTGCTCGAGCAGTCCGAGCACCTCACGACTCGCGCGATGCAGCTGTCGAGCGAGGGGATCGGGCTGGTGGGCCTTGGCTACGGAGAGGACCACGGGCGCGACGACAGCGTGGAGGCCATCGTGCAGGCCGCCGGCGGGCCACTGCTGCACATCGCCCAGCCGTTCGACGGCAGCCAGATCGCACAGCACCTCCACTCGCTGCTCGAGCCCGCCGCGCGCGACGTTCGGGTCCTGGTCCACTGGGACGAGCGCCAGGTCGCCGGGGTGCATCGGGTCGGCAACCACTTCGGCCGGCTCACGGGCCTGGGTCCCGCCGCCGAGAACGTCGGAGGGGAGATCGGGGTTGGCCAGACCGCCACCGTGCTGTACGAGGTCCGACTGCGCCCCGGCGCCGTCGGCCCGCTGGGCGGTATCAGGGTGCAGTCCAGCGCACCGGGTCGTCCGCCGCGCGAGCGACGGGTCCGGATCCCCGTGGTCCAGAACGACTTCGACGACGCGAGCCCGGACCTGAAGATCTCGGTCGCAGCCGCGTCGCTCGGCGAGCTGCTCTCGGGCACCCAGGCGCTGGACCGGGTCCCCCCCGAGCGCGTCGCGAGCCTGGCTGCGAGCGCCGCCCGTCCCAACAAGCCCCGCGACCAAGCGCTGGTGACCCTCGCGCAGCGCGCCGCCGAGCTGCTCCGAAGCCAGGAGCGCTGCGCCCCCAGGCTGCGACAGTGATCGTTGCGCTGCTGGGCGCGCTCGGCTGCCGGACGCCGGCGCCGGTCTCAGAGCTGATCTCCGTTCAGTCCGCGGCTCCCGGCGGCGGTGCGGCTGTGGTGGTGGTCGCGGTGCACGGACTGGGCGATGTCCCCGGCAGCCTGCTCGACCTGGTCCGCGGCTGCACCGCGCGCGTGCGGGTGGTCGCTCCGCGCGGTCCCATCCGACACGGCGAGGGCTTCAGCTGGTTCGAGACCCAGTTCTCCGAGGAGGGTGCATCGGCGAGCGGCGCGGACGTCGCCGCGGCATCCGACCGGCTCGCCGTGCTCATCGACGGCATCGCACAGCAGCGCAACACCGTCGGAAAGCCGATCCTGACTGGGTTTTCTCAGGGGGGAATGCTGTCGTTCGCGGTCGCGGTGCGGCACCCCGAGTCGATCGCTGCGGCGTTTCCGCTCGCGGGGGCCCTGCCCACCGACCTGCTGCCGACGGCGGCGCCGTCCGGCGGGGGTCCGCCGATCCGGGCGCTGCACGGCGATGCGGACCCAGTGCTCCCGATCGCGCCGACCCGCGCGCTGGTGCGGCAGCTCGACGCCCAAGGGTGGGACGCCACGCTGCGGGTGTTCGCGGGCACAGAGCACGCCGTCCCACCCGCGATGCACGCCCAGCTCTGCGCCTCGATCTCGGCGCTGGTGACGCCCTCGCCAAGCCCATAGGAGCCGGTATGGAAGACGCCCTCGTCCACAGCGCCACGGTCCACCGGGTCACCACGCTGACCATGCGCATGCCCGAGCGCCTCAACGGCTGGACGGTGCCGATGATGGCTGCGCTGCGCGCCGCTCTGGCGCAGGCGGACGCGGACGACGGCACGGCTGCGATCATCCTGACCGGCGCCGACCCCTACTACAGCGCTGGTGTGCACCTCGGCAGCACGATCCAGCTGGCGCACCCCCAGACGCTGTACGACCAGATCCTGTCGCACAACCAGGGGCTGTTCGACAGCTTCATCGATGTCTCCAAGCCGATCCTCGCGGCGGTGAACGGCCCCGCCATCGGAGCCGCGGTCACCT
>Ga0316189_10005759_pt1 | contig 11891 bp, 8 predicted proteins | sample LowCovwburrow_MG_FD_204930 | JGI IMG/M metagenome (GOLD analysis project Ga0316189, IMG submission 204930) | Coastal sediment microbial communities from Maine, United States - Lowes Cove worm burrow | ecosystem: Environmental > Aquatic > Marine > Coastal > Sediment | place: USA: Maine... | reverse complement strand
CCAGTACTGGTGCAGTTGATCGGAACTGTTTGGGTTGCCCATGATTTCCTCGGCTGGGGTTATACGAGGAATCCATTGTTGCGGGTTCGCGCATCAGGGGGAAGAGGCCGATTTAAGGGCGCTTACGGATGAGTAGCCATCCACAGGAGATGGTTTTTCAAATCTTCGTTATTATTAACCGGAGTTTCATTTGAATCCGAATTTTTGTGTTTGGCCGCATTTAAAGCCGGTAGAACAGCTACGAATGGCGTAGCCGTAGATGTACCACTCAGTTCGGCATACCCCCTTTTTCCCTTAACGATCATGCCTATCGTTTTCCGTTACTTCCCAAAAAGTGGTTTTTACCACATACCAGTATTTCTTACTTCCATAAAATTCATGCATTCTTGTTAGAGCTAAGCAATAGGTCAGGTTGCATCTAACAGTCGAGGGAGAATTTGGGTAGTCGGGTGTAGTGATAAGAAAACTTAAGAAGTGATATTCGTTTCTAGTAAACAATTACTTGCAGTAATAGTGGAGGAAAAAATGTGCAAAAAAACCATCAGATCTCTTTTAATGTTATTAACACTTGCTTCGATGTTACCCGGATGCGGTGGAGGCGGCGGTGATAGCTGCGACGGCTGCACCGAACCTACCGCCTCCCAGGAACTAACAATTTCGACATCACAAAAATCAGCACTATCTTTAGAAAATGTAGTCTTGGCATTACAAAATTCAGACGCCTCGTCTTCTTATAAGGTTCAAATTGACCTTAGTGGGACCGCCCAATATCTCCAGAAAGATACCGTATCGTCAGATTCGCTTTTTAATGGTTCCGATTTATTGACTACTATGCCGATGCTCGAGCTTGCCGATATCAGATCATCAAAAACAGTATCTCTTCGAATCATAGATACAGTTACTTTTAAGAAGAGTAATAGCATCGATATTACTGTTAATACATTAAGTATTCCCGATTCAAAGAGAGGTACCCCATCTACTGTTCTCGATATGTTCCTGAAAGCGGTGTATATGAATAGTGGTTCTTCATATTTATTGACCGATGCAAATGCGATCCAACCAGAGAAGCTTTACGATTCACTAGTTTCACTTAACCAGGACACTTCGTTAATGGACAAACAGGCCGAGTATATATTGCGGTCTGCTTTCGGTTATTCTGCAATTGATCCCATTTTCAACAAAAGGACCCGACTTCTTGCCAAACAAACAGAAACCTCTGGCGACACCTCAGCCAGGCTGAGGATTCCTTTTGGTGAAGAAGTCTTAAGTGCGTACCAGACATTTTTTGATTGCCTCGAAGATTCGATAAATAGTACAAACTCCTCAGACGCAGACAACGCCTTCGGGTGTGGTGTAAATGCGGTTCAAAATGAAATAATACCAAGCCTCGGAAATCTGCAAGGTGGAATTGTTTCTGTCACCAACAGAATTTCTTCGATGCTACGTCTTGGAGGAATTAAAGTTAGTAGCGGATATATTGACAATATGAGTGTTTCAGCAACGCTAACACATTTTGTTGCCAAGATGGCTAAGCTCGGATTAGGTATGGAAACATCAAACAACCCTGGCACGGTTCTTGGTGATTTCGTTCAAGGCGAATTAACCAATAAAGGACTAGACAAGGCGTACAACGCTATTACCTCTGATTTTTCGCTATTAGACAAAGAAATACTTAAGCAAATAAATGCCAGGGGCATACTAAACGACATTGTCAATCTTAGTGCCGAAGGTTTTAATGCACTTCGAAATATAGAGAATGATTCGTTAGGATTTATTTCAGATATTGAAAATTTGGAGAGTCTGCCCAGCTTGTACGGATCTATTCTTTCCAATGATAATCAACAAGTTATAACCAACCCTTATGTTGGTCAAATAGACGTAAGTCAATTTGATGATCCCTACGATATTTGTAACGACCCAGGCTTCGCGCAGGGTTTAACTTCTATAGGACAAACATGTCGGGAATTTCTAGCGCCATTTCTTGATCAGGAATATTTCGAAACCGTCCTGCAGCCGGTAATAAATGATTTCCTGGCAAATGTCGATCCTGACTATTTACTAAATTGTATAGAAACCGATCCTACATTCTCTTCGACATTTTGTTCAAACCTTATCAGCAATGTTAGTTTCTATGCAGGCGCTATATCAGATGCCATAGATGGGTATACCATCCGCGATTTCAGATGTGCTACGAACTACACTGAATACACAGGAAACAATACCAACCTACTAAGTTGCGTTCAACAGTCAATTAATTATATGGCACAACCATGCTTTGCAGGATCTCGTAGTGCGTCGGAGGCAGGCCTGGATGTTGGAGGTCTATCTGTTTGCGTTTACTACTCCAGAGACTATCTGGATAACGATGGCAGTTGCCGCACGAACTATATCAACACGGTGTTTGATGGGGTAGAAACCTGTCGATGGCAGGGATTGAACAATAATGAAGTTGCTGCTTACCAGTTGCACAGAGTAACCGGGTACGAAACAACTGTAATTAGATAACACCCTGAGCTCGCCCAGCATCTCATTAGTACGACAAGTGATTAGGTGAAATGCCGCCAGGTAAACAACTGCCTGGAGTCTGGATTGATACAGATGCAGTTTAACTTTGGCGACAAATAGATGGCAAACTAAAAACTGGGGATCGGTATGAATATATTGAAAGTGTGCGCGTTATTTCTTATACCAGGTGTTAGCAACGCAATAGTTTATTCTAACCAGGCTGATGAGTTTATGGTTGAAACTCAGTTGGGCGGGGTCGGGTATTTAGTAATTAAAAAAGACATTCCCAATTTTTATGGAGCCTGTACTGCCCAGCCCATTTCAAGAAACATATTAATTACTGCCGCGCATTGCACGCCACTGACGCCAACCAACCCTGTCGACTTTTATTTCGATTCAGATGGTGATGGCATATTCGAAGGCACTCGAAGGATAAGTAAATTTGTAGATCACCCTGGTTGGTCAAACGACGGGAGAACTAGTAGGCATGTTGTTGAATATGCTCACGATCTATCACTCCTATGGCTTTCATCGGGCTTACCAGACTACGTGCCTATATATCAAATTGCGCCACTAACAGAAATTCCAGTCGGGAGTGCTGTGAGAATTTCAGGATATGGACTCCAAGGGGAGGGGAATACGTCAAGGTCTAATGGCAGCGATGGCGTTCTTGATAGAAGGGTTTCAACAAATATCATAGATTCAAATATTGTTGAGGGTAATATTTTTCAGTTAGATTTTGATAACAAGCAGGTTTTTGAATTTGTAGAACCATGTAGTGGTAAAGGATGCCTATTCATTGATAAAAAACCTGGATCGGGATACGTCGAAGGTACGACTGAATCTGGCGATTCCGGCGGAGGAATATTTATCGATCCTGTCATGGATTATCAATACAATTTTCCAAACCTCACTACTTATCCAGATGGTGCGCTAGTAAAACTGACTTTTGCGAAAGATTTTCTTATTGGGATTCACTCCCATGGAAGTGGAGATGGCTATGGCAAAGTAAGCGGGAATGTTTTTCTCGGCAGTCATATCGACTGGCTTAAATCCAACTTAGGGAATCAATTGAACGCCCTTCAGGCAGATAAAGTCACCCTATATTCTTCCGGCACAACTGTCGATTTTAAAGTATTCGAGGCGAACAACAATCTGCCAAATCGAGGATCAGTTTCCGGAATATTCGACAACTGCCCTTTAACATCAAATTCTGATCAAACTGATTTCGATGGGGATGGTATCGGAGATGCCTGTGATGATTTCCCTCAGGATCCTAACCTTGGAAGTGATTTAGATGAGGGCGGCATAATCACTGAGCAAGGTAGTGATAATGACGGAATACCCGATGACATTAATGCTACACCCCTGGTAGCACCCACCATTGAAACCAGTAATAGTGACGACATGGATAATAGTGATTCCACTGGCACTGGTAGCTTTGATATCTATTTTCTAAGTGTATTATTAATTTTATTTCTTAGAGGAAAAAAATATGTCAGATGTTACAAATAATTGGTGGCAATCAAAGGGTTTCGCAAAAGCACCAAGACCGGTCAATGCGACAGGCAAAGAAACTTTGTATCGTGTATTTGGTGGCTCTAGTAAGCTATATGGAAGTTGTTATTCTTACAAAAAGCCATCGTCAGTTCTCGAAGCCGAATTTAGTGAGAATATTGTCAAGTGGCGAAATCAAGCCTTATTCGTCGCCAGTTTTAGAATAAAGGAAGGCACGCCCATCTGGATAGGGAAAATCGACCAACGTTACGCCCGAATTGGCAAAGATGAAATTGATGAATTTATCTGGGGTGATCAAAATGCCGAACAAGTATGGATTGACCCAAACAAGGCAAAATCTGTTTTGACTCATCTTTTCACGCATCCTTTGAAGCAGGACTTTCATGTGGTTTTTCCAGTTCAGAAATATGATGCCTGACTTTGTACTCTGTAGCAGTTTAGACCAAATCTAACACTTCAAAAAATCAAGCGGTGCGCAGTGGAACTTGATTTTACGCAGTCCACTCAGGGCTCTGCGAAATCATCCCAAACCAGCTCACGAACTGGCACATAAATTTCGAAATGTTTATGTGGTAATTCCCACATCGTCTCGAACTCGATTGCTTCAAAATAAACACATCGAACTACCGGCAGAGGCAAAAAAGTTGAATATTTACTTTATTAGGTTCATAGTTAAATCAAAACAATAAGATTAGGAGGGACCTTGAAGCTGACACTGATCCAGCCACCATCTAATTATGAGGAGACATTTCTTTTATCTCCTCCTTTAGGATTGTTGAGTATTGCTGCGGCAGCAGAATCAGAAGGCACTAGTGTTTCCCTGCTTGATTTCAACCTGAAGGGCCTGCAGAACAAGGACTGGCAGAGCGCCGAATACTTCTACCCCCATGCGGTCGAACTGATCGAAAAAAGCAATCCCGATATCGTCGGCTTCACTTCCATGGCAATCGAGTCCCATGTGTGTCTTGAGACAGCAAGATTACTCAAGGAACGCAACCCCAACATTATCACGATCTTCGGTGGCCCCCATTTTGGGGCCATAGCGACAGAAGTTCTGGAACACTACGAGTGGACGGACTATGTCATTGCCGGGGAAGGTGAAGCGCCTCTACAGAACCTGATTCGTTATCTCGAAGGCAATGATAGTGTCACCACCATGGACAACATCGCATATAGGGATATCAGGACAGATGGGAACAACGGCGAGATTGTCTTCAATCGTAATAAAATGTCCGGAAGAGACCTGGATGAGATCCCGTTTCCGGCCTATCACCTGGTGGACATGGAGGAATACTTTGCACTGAACCCCAACCAGCTGGTGTGTTTCGAACATGCCCGGGGCTGTTTTCTCAAATGCAGTTTCTGCTACAGCCCCCAGCACTGGGGTCACGGTGAATCGCGGAAGTCCACCGAGCGGGTGCTTGCAGAACTACGGCAGCTGAAGGAGATGGGTATCAAGGAATTGTTTTGGGTATCGGACAACCTGCTGAATTCTGCGGACAACACAATATCGCTGTGTGAGTCGATCAAGGAGGCCGAGCTTCAGTTTAAGTGGCATTGTTATGGCACTATGCCGCAGATAACGGAACCGGTGGTCACAGCCTTATCCAATGCTGGTTGTCAGTCGATTTTTGTTGGGGTGGATGCGGTTTCTGATGACAACAAGAAGAAGTATAAGAAGAGTTATTTTAAGGGGTGGGATGGGCTGAGGGAGAAATTGAGTTTGTGTTTGGGGAACGGGATTACGCCTACTTGTGCGTTTATGTTGTCGCCTTTGGATACGGATGATGCCAGGGAGGCGACGTTAAGGATTGCGGCATTGTGTGCCAATCTGGGTTGTTTTGTTCGGCTTAATGCTTTGACTTATTACAATCAGACTGAGATTGAGTCCGGGGTGGATTTGGAGGTTGATAAGGAGTATTCGGAGGCTTATGCCACTGTCTTATTCGACACTGCTCCCATACTAAACTCGAATGAGTACGCAAAATTGTTACCAGAACTATTTCCATTTCATAGATGCTTTGCTCACAAGGTTATTCATGAAGCATTCGCTGGATACTGTCGTCTCGCAATGATGACAGTAAATCAGCACGCTACTCTGTGTGTAAGGCTGATTGCGGATATTGATGCCCAACTCCACAAGCTAATCGAAAACCAAATTGATGATTATGACTCTTGGAGAGAGCTCAGTTGTCAAAAGCTGACAGGTCCCAAGTTTTGGAATCACTATTTCTCCGAATCTTTTAAAAAGTTTCGAGATAGAGGAATCCCTCTTTCGTTCTTGATTTACGAATTTCAAAAGTTTTTTGATGAAAAACATTACGAACCATTTGCTCGCGATGTCACTGTTTCAGATGTTCGGAGAACCTTGCTAGTAAAGCCCTTCAATATCCTGTCTCTTACTGAATCAGTTGAGCAATTGCAATCGGAAGAGAACATATCATCGAAATCACGTTCTCTGTATGCCACCAGAATTGAAAACGGAATAGTTAAAAACATAAATCTCGGCGCTGACGAAGTTGAGCCAAGTAGAATGTTACTAGAAAAGAATAATCCGAACGATGTATCAATTGATTTGGGGCTGTTCAGCAGACTAAGGTGGAATAATTTCGTGGTTCCGCTTGATGGACTGAGTTAGTGATAGGTTTAACGCAACCCTTTGAATTTTTAACTTACAGGAGAAGCAAGTGAATAGGCAAATTCTTAAGAGTAGAGAATACGACAGGAGATCTGGAGACAAAATAAAGAGATCAGACCTTATCACTGATGAAGCGCGCAGACTTTATGGGCGCTACGGAAGTAATGTGTTTACGCACGAAGGGACAGCATACCTATATGACGGCGCCAAGTTAATTGATTCCCATGAAGAATCGGCAGTATTTGAATTCAAAACCATGTCTCCCACAGGAGCTGGGATTGGCATTGGTATAGGCATTGGTATAGGTATCGGAATAGGATTCGGAAGTGGCAGTGTTCAGTTCGACGATGTAGAAGATCCAGAGACATTGGAGCAAGTCGCCGAGAATATAGATAATTTTGCATCTTCTAATTTCGAATGCGCAGGAAAGAATTGCCAGTGTTTTAACTGCAAACTGAACAACCTTCTTGAAGAGTCGGAAAAACAGTTTAGGAGTGACGTTGTAGGTACGACCCCAAAAGAAATACTTGAAAAGAGTAAGGTGTTATCAAACAGATACATTGAAAAGAAGTTTCTGCAAGAAGTGGTGCAGCACCTGAAATTCGCCGCTGATCAGTTGATCATGTCGGTAGAAATACGCGATAAAGGTGGCAACCTTAATCATCAGAAATTATTAGAAATTGAATTTAGGAAAGGTGGATTGAATCACGCTAGAACCGCTTTGTACTTAATCAACCAGCTACACTACAGCTTGCCAGAGCCGTTAAAAACAGAGGCCAGGCAAATTGGAGAAAAATTGCTTACAAAAATCTGGGACCCCAGCAATTATGATATTTAGAAATTGAACCATGAAACATGAAAAAAAATGACTTTCCACGCAAATTTCTGGCGCTCGTTTATCTTTTTGCAGTAACTTTTTGGAGTTCAGGATCTCTTTCGGGGGATAAGTTTGAGGATTGCTACGACTCTATCCTGCCACTATTCGATGTTTCACCGGATGGAAATTATTTACTGTTTTCGACACTGAGTTTTGAAAAAAAACAAAAAAACCCGAATCGCACCCCAAGAAAAGATGACAATTGTGACAAAGTAACGCAAGAAAATTGGATTCTAGATCTTGAGTCCGGTGAGTCCGCAGTACGATCCATGCTTGAATCTGATTTGATACCGAAAGATTTGGATGTGTTGGTTTCGTCTTACTCGGATTCGACCACAATTCACCGGATAAGGGAATTAGGGCATGAAGAACTACTAGTTCGGGACAAGCTAGACTCTGTTTTACCTAGTGCATACAGACGATCACCATTGTCCCGAAACGCGTTCGACACCAGTCATTTTAGATTTTCTCAGGCCCTGAGAAAAGAGGATGCCGGCAGATTAGATGGTTATGTCTTTTCTGGAATCGAAAGATTCAGAAACAGAAAAGGAAAGCTCGCAAAAGTTTCTATTCCCGAAGAGCTATATATTATTGCTGAACGTGAGGCGGCAATTGATCCTTTTGAATCCGTATCGACAATTTTACATCCTAGAAATTTGTCAAGAAATGGATGTTGGCTTATCGCAGCACCACAATTAAAGGGAGACGCAGATTTTGATTCGGGAAGACTTAGTGTTTACGCTCTGCATCAAGAGTATGGTGGAGAATCTGTAACAAGCCAAATACCAACTAGTGAAACAGAATTCCCTTATTGCCTCCCTCCACAGGCGTCTGGAGGAGAAACTAACAACCCTAACTTTTCGCCGGAACTACTGCCTTCGAGAGAGCAGGATAAACCGCATCGTGCCGATGGGCGCTGGTATGGATTCGATTTTTCCAGCTATACAAACTCTCACAAAAGTTTAGAGATTGTTTGGCAAAGAGGTTCAGAAAACGACTCTGAAAACGAAAGCAATAAAATTGGCGAACTAACCTATAATTTTTTGTCATTTGACGATGGCATTGCGAATGTAAACAAATCAATTGATATCACAAAAGAATGCAAGATATCCAACGGGGAATTGCCGCCTTATACTGGTTCTGAACAGCAACCTTACATCACAGAGGACGGGGAAATCCTGTTTTTTATTGCTGAGGCTGAATTAGGAAACGAGGCCAGTCACCCGGATCTTTTCGCTGTCCCATTTGACGAGATAAAGAATGGGAATTGCATGAATATTCAGAACCTAACTAAAAAAATCGATTATCCCGTTACCCAGTATTCAATATTCTCTGGTGGTACCGAACTCGCCCTAAAAATTATTTACAACGGGCAGGCGAGGATTCTTTTCTACGCCATTGAATCTTCGGATACAGGATCGAAGATTTTGTATAAGAACAGGCATGTCATTAAGAACATGGGGTTCATATATGATTTCTCAGTGGTGGAAAATATAGGAGAAGGTGCTCGGAGTTTGGAGGCCTACATTTCAGCCTCACATGCAAATTACCCTCCCAGCATTTATCGTTGTGTCCTTTTGCTTGGGAAGTTTAAATGTCAGGATAAGTTAAACCCCTTGGTCACCAACACAGCTGGTGAAATAATTTCAGCCACCCAGAATAACCATGAAGAAATTGGATATTTGGAATACCCGATTATTGAATCAGATAGGTTGATTTCTGAGACTGAACAAATCCAAGTAAACCAGACAACCCACAGAATTGTCCTCTTACCTAAGGGATACGAGAAAAAAAGAAAAGCATGTCTTAAAGACCAAGCTAAATGTCCGCCGATAGTATTGTCTATCCATGGAGGTCCTCAAAGTGCGTGGGTACACAATTTTAGTATACGAGAATTCATGCTAGCCGAATTAGGATTCGTAGTGGTCATGCCAAATCCGATTGGCTCAATAGGATTTGGCCAAGCCTACACTGATGCAGTGAACAACAACTGGGCTACAGAAACAATAAGGAATTCAAATACTGTGTACGACGGTAATCCTGGACCGGTTGGTCAAATATTAGAGCTAATTAACAACATATCAGACACGGATAATAGTAACGGTGAATTTTTATCTGCTGGGCCATTATTTGCACTTGGACATTCATACGGCGGTTATATGATGCTTTGGATGCAGGCCAATGAGGATTTGATAACTGGCAATAAACCATTGGGATATGTTTCCGTTAATGGTGTTATGGATCTCTTGTGGTTTGCATACAACACCGATCATAAGTGGTTTCCAAATCATCAATTGGGATGTTCTGGAGATGAAGTAGATAGAACGGATAATGGCGCTTGCGGAAAGTTTGAGATTGAATCTTTTAGTGTCGATTTCAACTGTATTTGTGTGGGTCTCAATATGCAGTGTGATTTTGACACTGCGACCAAGGTTCTTCTGGAACAGAATCCGATCTGTCATGTAGATGGAATACTTGGAAATGAGTATCCATTGTTGCTTGTATACGGCGACAATGATGTGAGAGTAGTTCCAGATCAACAATCAATAAAAGTAAAAAATCTTGCGCAGGAATCATCAAATGACAAAGATCAAGTAACTTATGTTCGAAAATTCCCGAGTGACTTTCACGCACTAAAGGATGGTAGTAATAAGGTATTGGGTGTAGACCTTGCTTGCTGGTTTTATGAAATAACTCCTGAAAACAGACGAGGCGGATTTGATATTCCTGAACGATTGGATTGCGCTGATAGGCTTGCTAGGAATATTGAGTATTTAGGAGATCCGAGTCCTCAGGACAGTGAACCATTTTCTTACATTCACAATCCGCATTCCAATAGGTTGTTCAACTTAGTGTTAGATCCGATTGATCGCATTGGTGCGTTCGATCTACTAACGAATTCATATCAGTAAACACATGCAGGTTAAGCATGTTTTTATTCTGGTTGGGCTTTTTCTGGGAAGTTCTATTTTTAGCAACGAATTATGTTTTGCGGCTGATCAAAGCAATTTTGTCTCAGTCTCTTATGAAATCTGGGGTCATTCAGATTTGGTTGTGTCGACCGACTATGATGGGAGAGGGCCGGGGCCAGATTTGGTTGATACAGAGGTGGGTTTATCGACTGATTTCGAGTTCGTTGACAATACTTTTTTATCTGGGGGAGTCACATTTAACTTCGATAAAACCGAAGTCGATACTGATCCACTACAAAACGAATCAGTAAAAGAAGCATTTTTCAGTTTAGGTAAAGACGAGTATCTTTTTGGATTTGGTAGAACAGAGTACGCAACAAATCTGTTCGAAATTTCGACTGCTCATGAACTCGGATTCAACTCTGTCTTCCAAAGAACCGTAATTAGTGGAAAAGAGGTTTTCTTCGGGCGTACGGGCATCGGTGGCTATGAATTTCTTTTTTCAATTGATGACTCCAATAGTGATTCCCAGGGACGAAATTATGACGTTATAGATTCTATAATAATAACGAACATCAATAGTTTTGAAATTAGTTACGCAGTGCAGTCTATAGATGCAAAAGACAAAGAAATTGATTCGTTTGCCCAAGGCCTGAGCTTAAAGACGTTTTTTGATAATGTAATATTAGGATTAGCATATAGCGACAGCGATGACTATAGTATTGCGCAAAGTACTGTGGCGTACCAAAAGAGTAATCGGACGTTGTTTTCTATAGGAGTTGATATTGTAAAGGAGTTAGAAAAATCAGCGGAGTCGTACTGGTATTCTAATTACAGGTTCTTAGCTCACCGAAATATTAAGGTTTATACCGAAATCGGGAACAGTCCCATCAACGATGATTTCAGCTATTTATTGGGAGCTGAATTCCAATTCTAAAATGTCATACCATGTACTGACACAGTTAACCAATTACTGAACACCCACCCTACAAACACCCAACCCTCACAACCTTAGAAAACCCCCTTACCTCAATAGTCCTGGGTTCCCCAACCGCCCTCTCAAACCGAGTCCCAATAACAAGCTTCATAGGCAACAAAATCTCCCCATCCTTCGCTTCATCACACAACCTGGAAGCCAAATTAACGTACGTCCCAGAAGCCGCATAATCAAACCGACCTTCATACCCCACCATACCAATGGTCGAATAGCCGAAGGCAATACCAATGCCAAACCCGATCTTGTCACCCAGATGCTTGATACTGTCGGTTAAAACAGTTACTTCGGTTCGCAGCCTGATTGCCATTTCGATGAGGCGGGTGACTGGATCCGGGACGTCGAAAGGGTCGTTGATGAACATCATTAATCCATCACCGGCGCGGTGGTCGATGGTGGCTTCGAACTCGTTGACCAGTTTGCCGACGATGGCGTGGTAGAGGTTGA
>Ga0316189_10005758_pt1 | contig 11893 bp, 4 predicted proteins | sample LowCovwburrow_MG_FD_204930 | JGI IMG/M metagenome (GOLD analysis project Ga0316189, IMG submission 204930) | Coastal sediment microbial communities from Maine, United States - Lowes Cove worm burrow | ecosystem: Environmental > Aquatic > Marine > Coastal > Sediment | place: USA: Maine... | reverse complement strand
CTACAAGGCACATCCACCTGCGCATATCGGGATACGTGTGGGTGGATGTAACGCAGTAGACGGGCCATAAGACAAGCAAGAGGTGGAATTATTTTTTGCCGGGGCCCTTAATTTCGGATTATGGATTCATCTAGCCAGTTCAGATCCATCGGAGATTGTCCCTACTTTACAGGGGTCATTGCAAGGCTTTACACCTTTGCCGGCCAACTCTGTCCCGCCTCCTGATCAAGTTTTAATATTGACACACCCAACACTTTGCCATAGAGTTGGATATTTTTCTCTCAATTGGGGTTGGATGATATATGGAACGAGACGACAACGACAAACCCTACATTGAAATCAGCAAGCGCCTGGTCATCATCAATTCAGTGAGTTCGATCCTGACCATGGCCATTGAGCTTTTATTTAATTTCTGGCTTTATCAGTATCTTATCAGACGGATCACCCCCGAAGAATTCAGCCTCCTTCCCGTGGTGTGGTCCGTCATGATTTTCATCCCCCTGTTGACGGTTTTTTTTACATCGGGGATCGGCCGCTATATCATTGACGCCTATGCCAGAGGAGACGAGGAAGGTGTCACTCGCATCATCTCCAGCATCTTTCCCTTTTTAACAGTGTGCGCTTTGCTGTTGCTAGTCATAGGCGGATTGGGGGCCTTGAATGTCGGCCGCATATTAAACATTCCCGAAGGCCAGTTAAGCGCTGCCAGGCTCATGTTTGCCCTTCTTTTCATTACGTTTGCCTATAGCATTTCAGCGCTTCCCTTCCAGTTAGGGTTTCAGGTGAAACAGAAATTTGTAGCCTCAAACTTGTTGACGCTTGCCCGGACATTGACGAAAATCGGGATTGTGTTCGTTCTATTGCTCTCATCCGGGGTCTGGGTCGTATGGGTTGTGGTCGCGGATACTGCCTCGGTCGTTGTTTTCACAACAGTCAAGTTTATGTACTCCCGGCGAATTCTACCGAGTCTAAAGTATCGTGTTCGCATGTTTGATCTCTCGACAGCAAAAACAATCTTGTCTTTTGGACTCTGGAGCTTTTTGGCCCAAGCTGCAATCAGCCTTCGGCTGGCAATGAATCCCATTATTTTAAACCTGTTTGCCACACCAATGGATGTCACCTGCTTCCATATCGGATCCTCTTTCAGAAAACAGACAGACCATATTATGCAGAATATTTTCGTGAATCTCCAGCCGGCATTCATCGCCATGTATTCCACAAATAACAGAATGCTCTTTTTGAACACCTATCACCGCGGCTACCGATATTTCATGTGGATTTTTCTTTTCATGGCCATACCGCTGATGATTTACCGCAAAGAGTTGATTGCATTGTACGTCGGGCCGAAATTCATGGCCTCGGCAACGGTTCTCGGACTGCTCTTTCTCGCCTCACCGATCGGCGCAGGGCTTAACATGGTATGGAGAGCCGCTGTCGCCATGGGACGCATCCGCGAGATCACACCGTATTCAATATGCATTCAACTCGCGAACCTGGCCTTGACCATCTACCTGGTGCGCAACCTGCAACTTGGTGCAGTCGGATCCGCTCTATCGACTTTTCTTGTCGTTTTGTTCGGATGCCTTTTTATCTGGATTCCTTTAAGTATCAGACTCTTGGAAATTTCCTTGCATGATTGGATTCACAAAAGCTTTATTCCGGGTATATTGCCAGCCATTTCAGGCGGGCTCGTATGGTTCGCCCTGCATCTCTGGCATCCACCAACCACATGGTTTAAATTGGCCTCCTTTTTTAGTATAGGTGCAATCGTATACCTGGTGGCGCTGTTTATTCTGGGTTTAGATAAATCTGAAAAGAAAGATCTCCGTCGCGCACTTGGAAAATACTTCGCGGTTTTTCAATAATACATTGTGTTTTCTGTGGTTTCCCATCACACGGAGCTTCTTAACACGAAGTAGACCCCAACGTTTCAAAAGCTGGAGGGCTTCAGAGTCAAGGCGTCAAGGGTGAAGCTGTAATTTCCTACCGCAATCCCTTTACAACGCAGGATCTGAAGTCCTCCGGCTTTCCCGCAGGGTAAACAACATGGCAAAATCGATCCCATCCTTGGAATTCTCCGATAGGGATATCCTAAAATAAGTGGTTTTGCTATGATATTGGTTATAATTGTGAACCATTAGCTATCCTTTGCCATGTTGTTTATGCAACTATGGGGTAGAGTTCAACCGATGTTGGACGCTCAGGTTCCTCTGCACGAAGATGTCGACGCGTCCGCCGTCGATCCCACAGTCGGAATCAGCCAGCAGCGTTCGCTCACCTTCCTCCATCCATTTTGGGGAATCGATGCAGTCCTAATCAATGAATGCATAAACCTCGCCGTTGGCAAGTGAAATGGTTTTGTGCCGCGCGGCATAGAATTCATTCTTAGGGTCACGGTAAGAAATAATTCAATAATGCCGATTTATGTCTATTTACCATCAATTTCTTTGTATCTGTATACTTTTCTTTTCTATCTTCCTTGTCTTCAACAAGTCCAAAAATTATGTCTTATGGTTTTGGAAACCTGAGTCATAACTGTTCGCATGGTTTTTTCTTTATAAACGGACTCGAGTTCCGCCTTGACAAGAATTTATTTGAAATATGTTAATCATCGGTTAAAGCCTCTATATATTCTCAACTATTTTTTTGCGCCTCATTTAAGCAAGCCGTCAACTTTTCGGCTAAGATTTGGACATGAGGTTCCTGCCACATCGTCCAATTGTTGCCTGGTACGAATTCGATATCAAGTTCACCAGCAGCTAATTCGTACCAATCGTGAAGTCCTTTTTTATAGTTATGAGAGAATTCATCACGTATCAGGCAGGTAATCCGACCTTGGTAAGCCCGCGGTGTGTAGCTAAATCGAGCCCGGCTGATAGCAGCTATAGTACGGCGCCAACGATGAATTTCGATAGGTATGAATCTGTGGAAAATCCTATAATTCAAGAGAACTTGATTGAAGAAAGCATATTGTATAGCTGGGATAAGTGGTCTTTTTTTAAAAAGATTAATCAAAAGACGAAAATATTCCCTCCGATACCTATAATAGGTATGAAGTATAGAAGTCGATATATTCAGTTTAAGGGGGGAAGGAGATAATAAAACAATTAATGCTAAATTTTGTCCTTGCGATTCCAATTGATGGGCCATTTCTAAAACAATGGGACATCCCCATCCAGAACCACCTATAAAATAAGGACCGTCGAATTGGATTGTTCGTATTTCATTAATATAATGAGCAGCCATGTCTTCAATATGATAATGTGGAACTTGTCCTTTTTCCAAACCCAATGCGGCTAAACCATAAAATGGTTGCTCCGGATTTAGATGGCGAGCCAAATCATGGAAATGCAGAATTCTACCTGTACAACCGTGTACACAGAAAAAAGGTGGCTTTGATCCGCCATGATGAATCGGTACTAGCGAAGACCAAGGAGAAGTCCATCCCGCCTGACGGATAATGCGGGCCAATTGCCCAATGGTCGGTGCCTGGAAGAGGATAGTCAGTGGAAGATCTTTGCTGAATCTCTTTTGGATTAAAGCAAAAAGGCGCACTGCGAGCAGTGAATGTCCGCCAAGATCAAAGAAATTGTCTTTCATTCCGATGTTCTTGACACCTAACACAGTTTCCCATATTTTGGTGAGCTGCAGTTCTAACCCATCACGCGGAGCAACAAGAGCTTCAGCCGGCTGGCTGCGGTTCCGGTCCGGAGCAGGTAGCGCCCGACGGTCTACCTTTCCATTGGGCGTCAATGGGAGAAGGTCGAGGAACACCAAGGCTGTGGGGATCATGTAGTCAGGCAGCTTCTCTTTCAGGAAGCTGCGAAGTTCACTGAATGTTGGGGTTGGTTCATGACTCGCAACCACATAGGCCACCAAACGCTTATCATCAGGCACATCCTCACGCGCAATGACCACCGCCTCCTCTACCGCCGGATGTCGACCCAACACACTCTCAACCTCACCTAACTCGATTCGAAAACCTCTGATCTTTACCTGATTATCAATACGGCCAAGATACTCGATGTTACCATCAGGCAAATATCGCGCAAGATCCCCGGTCTTGTATAGACAGGCATTTGGATCATCGTTGAACGGATCCGGCATGAATTTTTCAGCAGTAAGCCCGACACGGTTCAGATAACCTCTTGCCACCTGCACGCCGCCGATGTGAAGTTCGCCGGTACATCCGATCGGTACCGGATGTAGCCCGTGATCCAGAATATACATTTGGGTATTGGCTACGGGAATTCCAATGGGCACGAAGTTTCGTTCACTGTCCGCCCGGCAGGCCCAGTACGTTACATCAACCGCAGCCTCCGTCGGGCCATAAAGATTGTGCAGCTCCGCATCCAGTCGTTTAAAGAAGCGGCTTTGCAATTCGAACGAAAGGGCCTCACCGCTGCAAATCACTCGTTTGATCCCCTTGCACTGCTCCACGCCATGCTCCTCCAGAAATACCTGCAGCATCGAAGGTACAAAGTGAAGGGTGGTAATGCCCCGGTCGATAATTAATTCGACAAGATAGGCGCTGTCCTTGTGTCCTCCGGGTTGAGCCATGACTAAACTAGCTCCCGCCTGCAAGGGCCAGAAAAACTCCCAGACGGACACATCAAAGCTGAAGGGAGTTTTCTGCAACAATCGATCCTCAGGGAATAGCCGGTATTTGTCCTGCATCCAAAGAAGGCGGTTGACGATTCCACGGTGCTCGTTCATGACACCCTTGGGTCGACCGGTCGAGCCGGACGTATATATTACGTAAGCCAAATTTTCAGGAGTTGCTTTAACAGCCGGATTTTGGATGCTACCCGCGGCAATTAAATCCCACTCGAGATCGAGACAGATCACTTTTGCTTTCTGTTCCGGTAAACTGGCAACGAGATGCTCTTGGGTCAACAATACCGGAACGTTGGTATCCTCAATCATGAATGAAACGCGGTCGGGCGGGTATTCGGGATCAAGTGGTACATAGGCCCCGCCAGCTTTAATAATCCCATAAATACCCACCACCATATCAAGAGACCGTTCCATGTAAAGCCCTACCATGATCTCGGGTCCTACCCCCAGCGACTTTAAGTAGTGTGCCAGCTGGTTGGCGCGGGAGTTCAATTCGCAGTAGGTCAATTGGGCATCTTCATATTCAATTGCGACTGCTTCCGGCGACCGTTCAACCTGCTCCTCGAACAGCTGCGCCAGCGTTTTGTCTTTTGGATAATCTTTTTCGGTGTCGTTCCACTCCACCAGCACCTGCTGACGCTCCGTCTCCGTCAATAGCGGAACCGCTCCGAGGAGTTTTTGCTCCGTCCCCCCAACCATTCCGGTCAACACCTGCTGAAAATGCCCGACCATGCGGGTGATCGCTTCTGCCGTATAATGTTCGGTGTCGTACGTGAACCGCACTTGCAGAGTGCGCCCTGGGACTACCACCACCGTCAGGGGATAATTCGTCTCCCCGCCTCGTCTCCCTGCAACTCGCTGTACGTTGAGCCCGGCGGTTCCAGCCATCAAGCTCCCCACACTTTCCAAGGGGATGTTTTCAAAGACCAAGAGCGTATTAAAGAGGGGTTCTCCCGCAGGGACCTCACTCCATTTCTGAATCTCAAAGAGCGGCGTGTACTCGTATTCCCGCAGGGACACCTGTTGCTGTTGTAACTCCGTCAACCACGGGACCACGGAATGGCTAGGAGACACGTGCACCCGCGCCGGAAGCGTATTGATAAACAACCCCACCATGGTCTCGATCCCCGGTAGACCTGCTGTTCGTCCCGATACCGTGGTGCCAAAGACGACATCTTCCGTGGCACTGTACCGACTGAGCAGCAACGCCCAGGCTCCCTGTACTACGGTATTGACCGTCAATTGCTGTTGCCGAGCCCAGCGGGACAACTCGGATGTGGCAGCCTCCGAGAGAGTGACTTCCTCGGAGTTATACGAACTTTCCTGATGCCCAACTCTGGTTGGTGGTGCCTGGTCCACCCCGAGCACCGTTGGTGCCGTGAACCCACTCAACAACTGGCGCCAGTATTGCTCCGCCCGGTTAAGATCTTGATCCTGCAGCCATCCGATATATTCTCGATAGGGTCGTAGCGAATTGAACTGGAGAGGCTGCCCCTGGACTAAGGTCTGATAGGCGGACCACACTTCTTGCTGCACCAGATCAACTGACCAGCGATCCAGAATGAGATGATGGAAACTCCACACCAAGATCGCTGAAGTTTCTGCGACCTGAATCAGCGTCAGTCGCATCAGAGGAGCTTGTGTTAAATCAAAGCCTCGCAATCGATCTTCGTCTAAGAACTTCAACAATCGCGATTGGTGCTCATTGTCGGGGCTTTCCCGCCAATCCACCTCCGCCCAGGGGAATTCCACCGTCGGCCGCACGAGCTGGAGCGGATGTTCCAGACCTTCCCAGATGATACCCGTCCGTAAGATCGCATGCTGCTGCACCACCTTTTCCCATGCTTGACGCAACACATCGCGATTCGTGTATCCCTCGATGCGAAAGACACTTTGCTCAACATACACTCCGGATTCTGGATTCACGAGGGCATGAAACCACAGGCCCTGCTGTAAAGGAGTTAAGGGATAGAGATCCGAGAGAACAGCTTTGCCCTCCCCCGTTTTCACCCCCATTAATGTCTTGTCCAGGTCGGCTTGACTGACTCTTGCAAGGGAAAAATCCGACGGTGTGTAGCCTCCCGCCTCGGGCAATTGACAGTGCCGGATAATCGCCAGCAAGGCGGCCAGATAATTATTTGCCAGGGTCTCAATTGTCTCTCGCCGATGGACAGCTTCACTATAACTCCACTGCACCTGCAGCACACTGTTCATTATCCGGGCATTAATCGAAATCAGATGGGTTTGCTTCTCTTGCGGATTTCGGTTAGCTCCCCCGGACGCTCCGCTCCACCTCCATCGTCCATCCACCGGAATCACCTGATCAAACTGCCCCAAATAGTTGAAAGCCACCTCGGGATCCAGCCTCTCCCCCAGGTGATCACGCACTTTCCCACCCTCACTCACATACCGCAGCAGTCCATAGCCAATGCCTCTGTGAGGAATCTGCCGAAGCTGTTCCTTCACGGATTTCAATAATTCCCCAGGATGGCCAGGGTTGCCCCGTTTCAAAACCACGGGAAAGATGGAGGTAAACCATCCTACGGTCCGTGATAGATCAATGTCCTCCAACAATTCTTCCCTGCCGTGCCCTTCCAGATTGAGACATATCGTCTCTTGCTGGCTCCATTGAGCGAGGACGTCCACTAACGCGGCGAGCAACACATCATTTATCTGGGTATGGTACACCTCCGGAATTTCTTGTAATAATGCCTGGGTGTCTTCCTGCCCCAACACAACTGACACCGTCTGGGTCGAGGCCACGGTATTGATCTCGTCGACAAATTCCCGGGGAAGGGGTGTGCAGGGGGTATTCGCCACTGCCCCCCAATAGCTCACCTCCTCGTGCAATTTGTTAGATTGAGCATACTCCACTAATCCTTCAGTCCATTCCTTATACGAAGTTGTCTTCGGGGGTAGCTGAATCGACCCTCTCGCACACAGTTGGTCGTACGCCGTCTGCAGGTCATCGAGAAGTATCCGCCAGGAGATGCCATCGACGGCTAAATGGTGAAGGACTAACAATACGCGATCGGCCTGGTTCTCGCTGAATTTAAACAACGCCACCTGAATGAGGGGGCCCTCGGAGAGGTTCAAGGTGGTATGGAGGCGATCGGCTTCCTGAGTAAATGCCGCCGCTGCCTCGGCGTAGGGTAAATGCGACAAGTCAATAAAGGTGAATGGGACCGCTTGATCTGGCGCACCCAGTTCTTGCTTCCAGCCAGTGCTGTGGGGAACAAAGCGTAATCGGAGGGCATCATGATGTCGCAATAACGCTTCCACCACCGGCTCCATCTTCTTAGGGTCAACGGGTTGCTTGGCCTCCAACACCCAGGCCATATTCCAATGATTGGGCTTCTCGAGCTGCTGGCCAAAAAACCAATGCTGAATGGGGGAGAGAGGGAGTGGCCCCGTCACTACACCCTGATCAGCCGTAACCTGCTCTATGGTTTCCACCACTTCAGCCAGCTCGGCTATCGTCTGGTACTGAAAAAGATGTCGTGGAGTGACCCGCAGACCGGCTTGATTGGCCTTGGCGACTATTTGAATACTGAGGATAGAATCCCCACCTAATTCGAAGAAGTTATCCTGCCGGCCAACCTGATCGATGCGAAGAGCCTGTTTCCAGATTTGGGCCAAGGTCTGCTCTACTCCACCGCGGGGGGCTTGATAAACCGCATCGAGTTCCGGCCGCACACCATCTGGAGCCGGCAGGCCCCGCCGATCCACTTTGCCATTGGGGGTCAGGGGCAAGGCGTCCAGCTTCATAAAGATCGCCGGCATCATATACTCCGGCAGGGTCTGCTTCAGATGCTGGCGGAGCTCACTGGTTGATACCGCCTCTTGTGCCGGCACCACATACCCCACCAACCGCTTGTCACCCGGCACATCCTCCCGCGCAATGACCACCGCCTCCTCTACCGCCGGATGTCGACCCAATACCAATTCAATCTCTCCCAACTCGATACGGAAGCCGCGAATTTTTACCTGATGATCGATGCGACCCATAAATTCGATACTGCCATCCGGCAGATAACGTGCTAAATCACCGGTTTTGTACAAACGCGCGGCCTGATCTTCACTGAAAGGATCTGAAATGAACTTCTCGGCAGTGAGCTCAGGTCGGTTCAAATAGCCACGGGCCAAACCATCACCACCTGTGTAAAGCTGCCCCGCTACCCCAATGGGAACCGGCTGCAACTGGGCATCCAAAATATAAACTTGTGTATTGGCAATCGGGCGGCCGATGGGTACAGAGCTTCCCAGCGCCGATACATCCGTCATCGGACAGCAGGTGGTAAAGGTGGTGTTCTCCGTGGGTCCATAACCGTTGATCAGACAACAACCATCCAACTGCTCCAGTACCCGCCTTACATGAGGCACAGATAACACGTCACCACCGGCCAAAAGCTGTCGAACCGAACCCAAACTGTCCAAATGATCCTCCACCATCTGATGAAACAAACCGGCCGTAAGCCACAAGAAGGTAATCTGATGCTGCTCGATCACCTCCCCCAATTGCGCCAGCGACGGCATTGCCGCCGGAAAAACAACCAAACGACCACCGTTGAGCAGCGGTCCCCAAAGCTCCAACGTTGAGGCATCAAATGAGATGGGGGCAAATTGCAAAAAAACCTCTTCAGCACCTAAACTGGCATAGTTGGTCGCTTTGACCAGCCGAACCACATTGCGGTGGGTGACACACACCCCCTTGGGTCTGCCGGTCGAACCGGAGGTGTACATCACATAGGCCAGATTTTCCGCAACCGCATCGCTGATTGGATTCTCATGGCTTTCTTTGCCAATAGCTTCCCAATGGCTATCCAGGCACACCAAACGCGCCGCTGTCTCCGGAAGCCCGCTGAGCAGCTCTTGCTGTGTTAACAGCACCGGGGTTTGGGTATCGGCCAGCATGAAGGCCAGGCGCTCCTTCGGGTATTCCGGATCGAGGGGCACATAGGCCCCGCCGGCCTTGAGAATGCCCAGCACAGCAATAATCATCTCTAGAGAACGCTCCAGGCAAATTCCCACTAAAACCTCAGGCCCCACACCGAAGCCTTTGAGATAGTGTGCCAGTTGATTGGCACGGGTGTTCAGTTCCCGGTAAGTCAACTGCTCATCTTCACAGACTACCGCCACAGCACCAGGGCTTTGCTCAACTTGTTGCTCAAATAGCTGATGCGCACAACGATCGCGCGGATATTTGCTTGAAGTATCATTCCAGTCGATCAGCATTTGTTTGCGTTCATTGTCGGTTAATATCTGCACATCCGAAACACGCTGATTCGGATCGGCGACTATGCTCTCAAGCAAGGCTTCATAATGTCCCATCAACCGTGCAATGGTGGCATCATCAAAGAGATCGGTGTTGTACTCCAGGTCACCTTTCAGGCCTTGTTCTGTCTCAACCATAAACATGGTTAAATCAAATCTGGCCATCTCCCTGTCGCCCCTTACCCCGCTCAAAATCAGGTCCGTAGGCCCGACATACTCCGTCGGTGCATTTTGGAGAATAAACACCACTTGAAAAAGAGGATTATGGCTCAAGTTTCGTTCAGGCTGGAGTTCCTCCACCAATTTCTCAAAGGGCAAGTCCTGGTGTTCATAGGCGTCCAGAGCCATCTGACGCACGCGGCTCAACAACTCCAGAAAACTGGGATTACCCGAAAGGTCGGTACGCAAGACCAAGGTGTTTACGAAAAAACCGATCAGTTGTTCGATCTCAATCCGGGTACGGTTCGCAATGGGTGAGCCCAAAACGATATCCGCCTGCCCAGTATAACGGTAGATCAATGTCTTGAAGGCCGCCAAAAGCGTCATAAATAGAGTGGCTTCCTCTTGACCACTCAGCGCCTTGAGCCTTTCGGTCAGCTCTTTAGAGAGATTCAAGGATTGGCGCTTACCCTGGAAGGTCTGAACTGCCGGTCGACGGCGGTCGGTGGGCAGCTCCAGCACCGGAGGAGCACCGGCAAGCTGTTTCTTCCAATACGAAAGCTGGCCCTCCAGTACTTCACCTTTTAGCCAATTCTGCTGCCAGTGCGCAAAGTCCGCGTACTGGATGGGCAGCTTAGGCAGAGGTGAAGGCTTCCCTGCAGAAAAAGCCTGGTAGAGCGCCCACAATTCTTGGGAAAATACTCCCATAGACCATGCATCGGAGATAATGTGGTGCATGGTCAGCAATAACACGTGCTCGTCTTCGCCCAGTCGAAGGATGGTAACCCGAAAGAGTGGACCTTGGGACAGGTCGAAGGAACGCCGGGCCTCCGCAGCAGTCAACCGTTGGGCTTCTTTACTTCGTTCGATCTCAGGCAGCTCCTGAAGATCCATTAATGGCAATGCGTAAGGCTCAGGCGGAGCAATAACCTGAACCGGAATCCCATATTCATCTACAAAAGTGGTTCGCAAGGATTCGTGACGGCGCACGATTTCGGTAAGGCTTTGCTCCAAGGCGTCCAGGTTGAGTGGACCCCCCAAGCGAACAGCTCCGTGGAGGTTGTAGGCCGGGCTGCCCGGCTCCAACTTGTCGAGAAACCACAACCGCTGCTGTGCAAAGGACAAGGACACAGAGTCGGCTTCTTTTCTTCGAGGAATGCTTTGGGTGCCGGGTGAATCCAAATTTTCCTCCCGGCGCAGCGCTTCCAGCAGTGCCAGTTTTTTAGGAGAAAGCTTAAAATGGAGTTGGGGAGAATTTTTCATATCGCTGACCTCCAGCACATATCAAAATTTTTCGGCAAGTATGTTTTCCACGTCGTTTTCAGAAAGCTGCGCCACCCGCAGCAACAGTTTAGCATTTTTTTCAACCTTCTCCCGCTTTTCCGGGTCTCGGAGAATCAATTCAGTCAAGCCGATTACAGTAGGGGCCTCAAAAAGGCTGCGCAGAGGCAGTTCCAACTGAAAGATCTCGCGCAGGCGGGAGATGAGCCGGGTGGCCATTAAGGAGTGTCCCCCCAGGTCGAAGAAGTTGTCATAAATGCCCACCTGTATGACACCGAGGAGATCGCTCCAAATGCCGGCTAGAATTTCCTCAACCGGGGTACGGGGCATCACAAAGGCTTCTTTCAGCTCGGGCCGGGTGCCATCCGGCCCCGGCAGCGCACGGCGGTCCACCTTGCGGTTGGCTGTCAGCGGCAGGGCATCCAGAAATACAAAAGCCGAAGGGATCATATAGTCTGGCAATTTCTCCTGCAAAAAGGCACGCAAATCACCAGTGGAGGGAACACTCTCTGCAGTAGCCGCTACCACATAAGCCACTAAACGCTTATCCCCCGGTCGGTCT